>ULWF01039481.1_pt1 | contig 12132 bp, 10 predicted proteins | sample 1960081 | NCBI WGS metagenome assembly ULWF01 (sample SAMEA4835805, study PRJEB28245) | human gut metagenome | biome: gut microbiome; material: fecal sample | place: Denmark | collected 2008
GGCCTTATGGTAAAGACAAGTGGCGATATTGTTTTAAAAGATTGATATATGATATACTTTGTGAGGTTTTTAATATGAAAATTTGTTTTGTGACAGGAGGAACAGGGGGACATATTTATCCGGCTTTAGCTTTAGCGGATAAAATGAAAGAACTTGATTCTTCAACTGAAATATTATTTATTGGAAATGATGATCGCATGGAAAAGGATTTGATTCCTCAAAATGGATATGCGTTTAAGGCTTTACACACTTCTGGATTGGTAGGAAATGCATTTAAAAAATGTATGGCTGTTTGTCAGATGTTTAAAGCAGAAGGTAAGGCAAAAAAATATTTGAAAGAATTCAAACCAGATGTAGTTATTGGCTTTGGAGGCTATGTGAGTGCACCTGTTATTATGGCAGCTCATTCTTTAGGTATCCATACTGTAATCCATGAACAAAATTCTATTGTTGGAAAAGCAAATCAGCTTGTTATGAAAAAAGTGGATGCGATTATAACTTGTTATGAAAAGTGCAATGAGGTTTTTCCTAAGGAAAAGATTCACATGCTTGGAAATCCAAGAGCTACAATTGCTAAAGAAGCAAAATTTGATGAAGACTATTTTAAATCACTCGGCTTAGATTTAGATAAAAAGACCATTCTTATTGTTATGGGCTCTTTAGGTTCTAGTTCAGTAAATGAATTGATGAAGAGTGCTCTAAAGGATGTTGATGGTGATTTACAATTTTTGTATGTCTGCGGAAAAGATAATTCGCAAGATTTGAATTTGTTTGAAAACCAAAAAAATATTCATGTTGTACCATATGTAGATACTTTACGTATATATGGACATGTAGATGGAATGGTTTGTCGTGCAGGAGCAACTACGCTTGCAGAAGTAACAGCTTTAGGTATCCCATCTATTGTGATACCAAGTCCTTATGTGGCAAACAACCATCAATTTTATAATGCGAGCATGCTGCTAAAAAAACAGGCTTGTCGTATTATTGAAGAAAAAGATTTAAATGCAGAAACATTGCAGGGACAAATTGTTTCTTTATACGCAAATCCTGTGGTATATAAAGAAACGCATGAGCATGCTTTGCAGATGGGAAAACCAAATGCGGCATATGATATTATAGATTTATTAAAAAATATATGTAAAAAGGGGAAGTAATATGAGCATTAAGGATCGTTTAATGACGTATGCAGAAGTTTTAGAACATGAATCTATGAAGAAACATACAACTTTTAAGATTGGTGGCTTTGTAGATTATTATATTTATCCAAAAAATTGTACAGCTTTGATGTGTGTACTCGATATACTTGCAGAAGAAAATATTCCATATTATGTACTTGGACGTGGATCAAATGTTTTATGTTCAGATACGGATTTTCATGGTGCAATTATAAATTTAGATCGTACTCTGAATGACTTTTATTTTGAACCAGATGGAATTTTAGTGGCACAAGCAGGATGTTCAATTATAAATATGGCGGTAGAAGCCATGAAAAGATCGTTGACAGGATTGGAATGGGCAAGTGGTATTCCAGGCTCTATTGGGGGATGTCTGTATATGAATGCAGGTGCCTATAAAGATAATATGGCAAATCATTTAGTGGATGTATGTGTTTTAAAAGATAATACAATTTGTTGGATGAAGAAGGATGAATTGGATTATGCATATCGCCATTCTATTTTTCAATCACATAAAGATTGGACTATTTTAGTGGGTCGTTTTCAATTAGAAAAAGGAAATCAAAATGATATTCGTGATTTAATGGATGCTAGACGCGAAAGAAGAATGAGTGCACAACCATTGGATAAGCCATGTGCAGGAAGTGTTTTTAGAAATCCAGAAGAAATTCCTGCTTGGAAATTGATTGAAGATTTAGGTTTACGTGGCCATAAAGTTGGTGGAGCTAAGGTGAGTGAAAAGCATTGTAATTTTATTGTGAATGATGATTTAACCGCTACAGCTCAAGATGTTCGTGATTTAATTCATGAAATCAAAGTCAAGGCTAAAAAAGAATATGATATTGACATGGTAACGGAAGTTGAGCAGTTATATTGGTAAAGAAGAAAATAAAGCTAACCATCAAACAAACAATTATTTTTAGTTTTGTTTTTATGATGGTGGCTAGTGTTTTTGTGTATTACTTTTCTACAGATTCCCATGTCAAAGTTTTGTCGTGTAAAAATAATTACTATTTATCAGATAACGAAGTTTATGATTTGGCAAACGTGAGTACAAAAACTCGTCTTTATTTTGTACCTTCTATTCTATTTGAAAAAAGAGTAGAGAAGATGCCGTTTGTACAGTTTTGTAAAGTATCAAAGAAGAATCGTAAATTGACTTTTGATGTGCAAGAAAAATTGATTGTTGGCTATTATGTAAAGGGTGATAAAAACTTTGCGTTGCTTCAGGATGGAACTTCAATTGAAATTGAAGAACAATATTTGAATATGATTGTGCATTTTCCTTTATTGTCCGATTTTAATGCGAAACAACGCAAACAGTTATGCGAACAATTTCAAAAACATAGCAAAGTATTAACACGGGATTTAATAGAAAAGTTTGCGGAAATTGTACCTTATAAAGCGAGTTACGATAAAAATATGTTCAAGATCACGATGCAGGATGGTAATATTGTTTATACGAATTTAAATAGTATAAAAATGCTTTCAAAATACCAAAGTGTATTGACGAAACTTAAGGGACAGTCGGTATGTTTGGTTTTAGATTCTACACATTCTACGATTGAAAAAGTAAATTGTGAGGATTTGAATTCTAAGAAAAAGGAAGAAGAGCAAAAAAAGACTTCTGAAAAAGCGGAAACAGAAACATCACAAGAAACTGAGAATCAAGAACAACAGCCAGATAATGAAGAAACAGAAAATGAGGCGGAGTGGGTTTATGATGAGAATACGGGAGTATATTATCATGAAGCTATAGGTATGTATTATGATCCGAATACCGATGAATATTATGATGAAAATGGGACATATTATTATTGGGATGAGGATTCACAAAGCTTTGTAGAAGCGTATTAGGATTTGTGTTTATATTTTAAGTAGAGTATAATTAATAAAAACAGGAGGTTTTATTATGCCTATTAATAAATCAACAGAATACGGAAATATCGAAATTTCATTAGATGCGATTGCCAATTTAGCAGGTGGTGCAATTACTGAATGTTACGGTATTGTAGGTATGGCAAGCCAGAAAACATTGAAGGATGGCTGGGCAGAATTATTGAAAAAGGAAAATTACGCTCGTGGTGTTGTTGTGACACAAGATGAAACGGGTTTGGTTTTAAATCTTTATATTATCGCATTGCAAGGAATTAAATTAAGCGAAGTTGTATATGAAGCACAAAAGCGCGTTAAATATGTATTGGAAAAGACTTTGGAAGTTAAATGTAACGCTGTAAACATTTATGTTCAAGGTGTACGTGCAGTTAAGTAGGGGTTAAAAAATGGAAAAAATCAATGGTGTATTATTTAAACAGATGCTTGAATCCGGCATGAATAATTTATCAAATTATTCAGCCGAAATTGATGCATTGAATGTTTTTCCTGTACCAGATGGTGATACTGGAACGAATATGCATTTAACTGTATCAAATGGTGTAAAGGAAGCTCTTAAAACAAATTCGGATTCTGTAAAAGATATTGCGAAAACGTTATCTCGTGGATTATTAATGGGAGCACGCGGTAACTCAGGTGTTATTACTTCACAGATTTTTAGAGGAATCTATCAAGCTGTTGAAGACTTAGATGATATGAATGCGTCACAATTGGCTCACGCTTTAGTGAATGGTAGTCGTGTTGCTTATCGTGCTGTTATGCGTCCAGTAGAAGGAACGATTTTAACAGTAGTTCGTGAAGCTGCAGACTATACATATGCATATACTACTACAGAAGAAGTAACAGACTGCATGGATGTGATGAAAAAGATGGTGGATGAAGCCAATGCTTCTTTACAAAGAACACCTGAATTATTACCAGTACTTGCAGAAGTAGGTGTAGTTGATAGTGGTGGAAAAGGACTTTGCGTAATCTTAGAAGGTTTCCTTGCAGCTATGGAAGGTCAGCCAGTTCAACTTGAAGGTGCAAAAGCAGCTGGTGAGAGTGCTCAAACAAAAGTTGAAGGTGGAGAAGAAGAATATGGTTTCTGTACAGAATTTATTTTGAAGCTATCTGAAAATGGTATTCGTCATTTCTCTGAAACTAGCTTTAAAGATGAATTAGCTACAATTGGTAATTCAATTGTTTGTGTACAAGATGAGGATTTAGTAAAAGTTCATGTTCATACATTAGAACCATTTACAGCTATTAAAATGGGACGTCGTCAGGGGCGTTTTATTAAATTAAAAGTTGAAAATATGCAAGAACAGCATGACAACATTATTGAAAAAGAAGAAGAGGAAAAAATGGCAGAACACAAAAAATATGCCATTATTACCGTAGCTCCTGGTGATGGAATCAAGAAGATGTTCACAGAACTTAGAGCTGATATTGTTGTCGGTGGTGGACAAACAATGAATCCTAGTACAGAAGATTTTGTTTCAGCCGTTGAAAAGTTGAATGCAGATCATATCTTCATTTTGCCGAACAACTCAAATATTGTTTTAGCTGCAAGTCAGGCTGCACAAGTATGTTCGGATCAAGATATTCATGTACTTCCAAGTAAAACAATTCCACAAGGATTAAGTGCTTGTGTTATGTTTAATCCAGATGTTGAATTAGAAGATAACTTAGCTGAAATGAATGAGGCTATTGAAAATGTTAAATCTGGTGAAGTGACTTATGCGATCAAAGATACAACATATGATGGTCTTGAAATCAAAAAAGATGAATATATGGGTATTTTTGGAAAAGATATTTGTGTATCTTGTCCAGATTGCATGGAAGCAACAAAAAAATTGTTGGATAAAATGCTAGATGATGATAGTGAACTTGTTACTTTGATTTATGGAGATACAGCTACAGAAGAACAGGCTGAAGAAATTGCTGCTTATATCGAAGATAACAGTGATGCAGAAGTTGAAATCCATGAAGGAAATCAACCGGTTTACTCATTTATTATTGGTGTTGAATAAGGGTCAGTATAAACTGATCCTTTTAATTTGGCCATTAAAAATAAAAATACCAACGACACCACAAACAAGACAATGTAAAGAAAGTAGATTAATCGAAGCAACAAAAGCTTGATAACTATGTTGAGGCCGTTGGAAATTTATAGTATCATAATATTGTCTTAGAGGATGGATAGAAATCGCAAACTTTGGTCGGCAAGATTTCTATTTTTTTATTTACGTTCAATCCCTTCTAAAAATACTGTAACAAAAAGATAGGAAAAGTAAACCCTAAAAGTGTTTAAAGGTTATCTCTTTCTCAGAGCTAAAATCCCTATGACTTTTAAAGTTTAATTTATCCCTGCTTTTAAATATTCAAAAAGACCGCATCAAGCGGTCTTGATAGTTTTATGCGTTTTGTTCTTGTTCTTGAAGTTTTGCCTTTTCAACAGGTTGAACCAATTTCTTTCCAGAACCAATGAAGATCATCAATCCTAATGCCATTAATAGAATAGCAAAGAATAATTGTAATCCGTCTGTCATAAATGCAAATCCACCAGTTACGAATAACTTTAAGCAGATGTTGTATACGGACATTCCTAAGCTTGTCATTGTTACAACTAACATCATAACCATAGGTACATATAACATGTATCCCTTACGTCCTGTAACTTTTAAGAATACAGATAATGAAACTAATACCATGGCAGCAAGCAATTGGTTAGCACTACCGAATAATGGCCAGATATTTAAGTATCCACCTAAGCTTAATAGGTAACCACCAGCTAATGTGATCAAAGTAGCAACGTATTTGTTTGTTAAGAAAGTGACAACACTGTTTGTTTCAACTTCTTCGTTTACTTCAAATAATTCTTGGAATGATAAACGTCCGATTCTAGCAACGGCATCTAATGATGTTAATGCTAATGCAGAAACGAACATTGTCATAATACATAGACCCCATTCTTGAGGGAATCCAAATTGTGAAATCAATCCAGTAACACCTACTGAGAATTTGATGAATGGTGTTGCAGTATCGGCAAATGCCATAGAAGATAGTGTTTCATTCAATACGCCTTTGCTAGCTAAGCTAGTTAAAGATCCAACAACAACAATTACAAGTACAGCTAGTAATGATTCAAGTAACATACTTCCGTATCCAACTTGTAACATATCACTTTCGTTACGGATTTGTTTAGAACTTGTTTCACTAGATACAAGTGAGTGGAATCCACTAACAGCACCACAAGCAACAGTGACAAATAATGTAGGGAAGATATAGCTTCCAGTTGCAGATTTAAATCCTGTAAATGCAGGAGATGTAATTGTTGGATTTGATACGAATACACCAACAACAGCAGCAACGATCATTCCGATGAATAAGAATGTAGTCAAATAGTCACGTGGTTGTTTTAATACCCAGATAGGTGTAACACTCGCAAAGAAGATATAAACGAATACTAGATATACCCATGTCTGTTTAGTGAAGTAAACTGGGAATGCGATTCCTAATGCTAGCATCGCAACGATTAATGCGATACCAAGTACAGCTTGTTTCCACCCAGAAAGTCCTGTTTTCTTTAAGAAGAAACCAAATGCGATAGCTACAAATACATATAGAATTGTGATTGAACTTGCAGCTCCACTAGGTAATGATTGTGCACCAGCCGCATTATATCCATTTAATGATCCTGCAACCATGTCGGCAAATGCAGCAATTACTAATAAAGTGAATAACCAGCAGAACAAGAAGAATAATTTACGTCCTGTTTTACCAATATAAGTTTCAATAATTTGTCCCATAGATTTACCATGAGATTTAACAGATGCGTATAGAGCACCAAAGTCTTGTACGGCTCCAAAGAAGATGCCTCCGACCATTACCCATAGAAAAGCAGGTAACCATCCAAATACCATCGCAAGTACTGGACCTGTTACTGGACCGGCTCCGGCAATTGAAGAGAATTGGTGTCCAAATACTTCCCATTTGTTACTTGGAACATAATCAACTCCGTCTTCCTTTTCATATGCAGGTGTCTTAGCTTTTGGATCGATTCCCCATGTTTTAACTAAATATCGTCCATAAACTAAGTAGGCTGTTAGCAATAATGCAGCAGCAATAGCTAATAATAATAGACCATTCATAATAACTTTCCTCCCTTAAAACTTTCTATTCAAATATTCAAATAATAAAAAAAGACCTCGTCTATCTAAGACGAAATCTAATATTATTCCGTGGTACCACTTAGTTTGCAACACCTTTGTTGCCACTTAGAACTTCTTAACGCGAAAGACGAATCATTTTACTATTATTTCAAATGATTAGCTCACAAGGGATAGCTCTAAGGACCATCGTTATCATTTCACCAAATTTGATACTCTCTATGACCAGGTTTGCTTAAAGTCATGTCTTGTTCACAGCTTTGAATATTTGTGGTTGTATAATATACCATCTTGAAAAACATGTCAACACAAAATGTAATAAAATGTAAATTGATTTTCATTAATTTACATAAATTACAATTGTCATTTGATTGTTAACGTGTGAACGTCTGTGCTATAATGTAAAGACGTTGTTGGAGGGGAATTCATGATTTATATAACTGGCGACATTCATAGAGAACAAGATATTCATAAAATCAATCCTAGAGAGTTTACTGTTGGCGATACTTTAACGGAAAATGATTATGTTATTATTTGTGGTGATTTTGGTTGTGTCTGGGATGGAAGTACAGGAGATAACTTTTGGTTGAAATGGTTAGATTCGCTTCCTTGGAATACTTTATTTATTGATGGGAATCATGAAAACTTTGATGTCTTAAATACATATCCTATAGAAGAATATAAGGGTGGTAAAGTCCATCGTATTCGTTCTAAAGTATTTCATTTGATGCGTGGTGAAGTTTTTGATATAGATGGTTATAAATTCTTTACAATGGGTGGAGGATTTTCGCATGATGTATGTTATCGTACAGAACATAAAAATTGGTGGAAAGATGAGATTTGTACGATAGAAGAGGCAAAACACGCATTTGATACATTGGAAAAAAATGAGTGGAAAGTAGATTATATTTTATCTCATGACATATATTCATCTCATCCATTGGCTCATAAATATGAAATAGATATGAGTTTATATGGAGATAATTATTATGATTTACATGATTGTTTAGAAACGATTGAAAAGAAAACGGAATATAAAATGTGGTTTAGTGGACATTATCATGATGATTTAATTCACTATTCAGATTCACAAAAACCTTGTTTGACTTTATTTGATAAAGTGATGTTGTTAGAAACTATAAATGAAGAAATGAAAAGCCTGACTAAAATTTAGTCAGGCTAATTTTATTAAAGGATCTCTTGAAGATTATCTTCAATTGTTTGTTTTAATGTATCGAATGAATGATCAAATCTTTGTTGATCATTTTCATTTAAGTGTAAACGAATAACTTGTTCTACACCATTTGAACCAACAACGCTTGGTGTTCCAATAAAGTATCCTTCTTTACCATATTCACCATTTTGATATGCACTAACTGGTAAAATGGCACGTTCATTATTTAAGATACAAGATACGATACGTTTTAATGCCAAACCGATTCCGTAGTAAGTAGCACGTTTTAATTCGATGATCTTATAAGCTTTGTCACGTACATCAATATAGATTTCTTGTAATTCACTTAAAGAAATATTATTTTCATCTAAGTATTCAAGTAAATTTTTGCATCCAATATATGAGTGAATCCAAGGAACGAAACTAGAATCACCATGTTCACCCATGATATAAGCATGGATGTTACTGTCAGCAAATCCTAATTTTTCACTTAATGCATGACGTAAACGAGCCGTGTCTAATACTGTACCTGAACCGATAACGTGGTTTTTAGGTAATCCACTTTCTTTCCAAGCTACATAAGTCATAATATCTACTGGGTTGTTTGCAACAACTAAGATACCATTAAAGTTATTTTCTTTTAAGGCTTGGCATACACCTTTTGTGATATTTGCATTGATTTTAACTAAATCCAAACGAGTTTGACCTGGCTTTTGAGCAGCTCCAGCTGTTAAGACAACGATATTTGTGTCCGTAGCATCTGCATAAGTTCCAGCTGTGATTTTCATCTTTGTATCTGCATATACAAGACCATCACTAAGATCCATTTGTTCTCCTCTTGCTTTGTCTTCATTCACATCGACTAATACAAGTTCATCAATACCTTTTTCAGAAAGCATTGAATAGGCAAAACTCATGCCGACAAATCCAGTACCAACAAGCATGATCTTTCTTTTTTTGATTTTTTCAGACATAACTTCATTCTCCTTCTTATATCTACACGTATATTATAGGTTAGTTTAAACTAAAAAGCCAGTGAATCACTGGCTTATTTTGCTTGGGTTTGTGCTTGTAAGACAATTTCGACTTCGATTTCTTTAGAATCTCTATCAACAACCATCTTGACGTTGTCTCCAATTTTATGCTTTTTTAATATAGCTTTTACATCACTTGTTGATTGAATTTTTTCTCCATCAAAACGGATAATGCGGTCATTTTGTTTTAATCCGGCTTTATCGGCAGCTCCATTCTTTACGATTTGCACGATATAACAACCATCTTCATATTTAGAATTTTGCGTTTGGTTACTTGAAGTATAGTCATATAAACTAACATTCAAGGCTGGCCTAGAAGTTACACTTCCATTTTGCATAAGCTCTGTAATAACATCTTTGGCAGGTGTAATTGGAATCGCAAAGCCTAATCCTTCAATTCCTGTAGAACTTTCTTTCGCATTTACAATACCAATTAGATTGCCATCTGCATTAAATAATCCACCTCCAGAGTTTCCTGGATTAATGGCGGCATCTGTTTGTAGTAAAGTCATTGTTTCGTTATCGATTGTGATCTGTCTATCGGTTGCAGAAATAATACCTGTAGTAACTGTTCCCCCAAGTTCACCTAATGGATTTCCAATCGCAATGGCAGGATCTCCTACTTGTAAGATATCGCTATCACCTAATGTAGCGGCTAAAAGATTTTGAGCTTCGATTTTAATGACAGCTAAATCAGTTTGCGAATCTGTACCAATAATCGATGCATCGTATTCTGTTCCATCTGTTGTTGTTACTTTTAAACTGGTTGCACCACTCACAACATGATTGTTTGTGACAATATATCCATCTTCACTAATGATGACTCCGCTTCCTGCACCTTGAGAAACGTATTGCCCAAAAATAGAATTTCCACTAGAAACAGATTCTGTCGTAATTTCTACTACGCTATCTTTGCATTTTTCAACGATATCTGAAACATCTGCTACTTGAATGGTTCCAGAATTGGATTTATTAGTTTGTTGTTGAATGGTGACATTGGCGTTATTAGATAAATGACTTCCGGCATAACCAGCACCAAATCCGACAATACCAGATAACAAGATTATACCTGCAGTGGTTAGAATTTTATTTCGAACAGGAACATATGTTTTAGGTTTAAATTTTGGTGGTGTTTGCATGTTGATTCCTCCTTTTGCATGCTATATTCTGTAGTATACACCATTTATCATTAAATATATGCGTCAAATATACCTTTTTGTCTATACAAATTTGGGAATATTTGTATTCAGTGCTATAATAACGTTATAGAAAGCACGTTTAAGGGAGGTTTCATATGCCAATAAAAACGACAAAAAAAGTTACAAATAAAAAAGTAGTAAAAGAAGAAACAAAACCAGCTGTTGAAGCTAAAAAAGAAGAAGTAAAAACTGCAGAAGTAAAGAAAGCTGCAAAGCCAGCTGTTGAAATTAAAAAAGAAGAAGTAAAACCTGCAGAAACAAAGAAAGCTCCTGCAAAGAAAGCTACAACAAAAAAAGCTGCAAAACCAGCTGTTGAAGCTAAAAAAGAAGAAGTAAAACCTGCAGAAGTAAAGAAAGCTCCTGCAAAAAAAGCTGCAACAAAAAAAGCTGCAAAACCAGCTGTTGAAGCTAAAAAAGAAGAAGTAAATCCTGCAGAAACAAAGAAAGCTCCTGCAAAAAAAGCTGCAAAGCCAGCAGTTAAAGTTAAAAAAGAAAAAGTAAAACCTGCAGAAAAAAAGAAAGCTACAGCTAAAAAAACAACAAAGAAAGCTACAACTAAAAAAACAACTACTAAAAAGGTAACGGCTAAGAAAATGACTAAAGAAGAACAATATGCGAAGTTATCATTAGATACATGTCTTGATTTGGCAAAAGCGATGTCAATGAATGTAACTCGTGATTCTATTATTCAACAATTGATTTTAAATCCAGATGTAAAATCAGTTTCAAAAGATTTAGTGAATAAGTATCAATTAACAGGTAAATTTAATTTTGAAGAAGATGGATACGATGAAGGTTTAGTAGAAGTTTTAGTATCTAAAGTATATGAAACAGCAGATATTAAACCTCAGAAAGCTGAAGATCTACAAGCGGATGTTGATCATGCGTTGAATTATAAATTTACAGATGTTGTTGCGGATGGAGAAGAATACAAGGCTCAATTTGATATGATGCGTAAAGTATTAATGATTGCACAACATAAAGATATTCATGATTCAAAAAAATTAGATGAAGAAATTGGAATCGATGTTGAAAAATTCGTTGAAGAATTCATGGATCTTGCGTATAGCGTTTTGAAAACATGGAAATATGAAGATGTAGATTATTATGAACACTTTATTTATGCCGTATTATCACAATTAGAAGATCTACATGATACATATAGAAATCGTATTATGATGGATGTAGCTGATCTATATATCTTACATGGAGATTATGGATTAGGTGATGCAGATTATGGTTATATCTTAAGAGAAAACCAAATCAAAGATTATATCTACTATCGTTATGCTTCTATTTATGAAGGTGTGGATAAAGACAAGGCGAAACAAATCGCAAACCAAGCTTTACAATTTGTAGATGATCGTTTTACATATTATCCAAATATTATTGCAGTTTTAGAAGGTTAATGTGAATTCTGCTTGATTTTTAAAGGTGTTTTGCATATGATATATTTTGCGAATACTTTTAATCAAGGAGGATACAATGGCAGCTTCAAAA
>ULWF01018726.1_pt1 | contig 12126 bp, 9 predicted proteins | sample 1960081 | NCBI WGS metagenome assembly ULWF01 (sample SAMEA4835805, study PRJEB28245) | human gut metagenome | biome: gut microbiome; material: fecal sample | place: Denmark | collected 2008
GCCAACGGCTGCGCAACAGCGGATGATAGGAGCAGAGGCAAGTCGTATCGCAATGCTAACGCGGCAACGCCGCGCGCAGGAAGTCGCATTCCGGAGGCACAAAGGTCATTCAAGCCTGAGACTGCCAATCTAAACGCCTTTCTTTTGGACGGGCGACGCCCATTTTCTTTCTCGGGAAAGAAAATGGGGGTCGCATTCGTGCAGCGCCTGCGGCGCTGCTTTCCCCGCGCCCGCAGGGCGCGTCCCCCCCTTTGAGGGGTATAAAAAGGGGGCATCTCTTCGAGATACCCCCTTTTATCATCCTAACAGGGTTGGAGCAAGGGGTTCCTGCTCCCCTTTCGCGCTCTTAGAGCGCTTTGAGAAGGCCGGTGGCCTCGTTGAACTCGTTGATGAGCTCGTCGAGCTCCTTCGCCTGCGCGTGGACAGCGTCCCACGTGCCCTTGGTGTCGTACCAGAGGGCGTTGAGGTCCTTGACGTCGCGCGCCTGCTGCTCGACCCAGGTGTAGTACTTGAGGTTGTGGATGCGCTTGCGGTCCTCGTACGTCAGCTCCATCATGCTGTCGGTCTTCAGGCCGAGCATGTGCAGGTTGTGGTCAAGGCGGGCTTCCTCTTCGCTGTAGGCGCCGTGCTTCTCGTTGAGCTCATCAATGCGGCTGCCGTACATCACAGCGGAGTCGGTCAGAACGGTGCAGACGACATCGTCCTCGGTCAGCTCATAGTACTTGGCCATCTTGATGCAGCACAGGACGTTTGCGATGCCGGAGATGCCGAGCCAGGTGAGCTTTTCGATGAGCTCGTCGGAGAGCTTGAGCTCTTCTTTGAGGTACTTCTTACCCTCTGCCGTGTTGAAAAGGCGCAGCAAACGCTGGGAATCCTCATCGTCGATGGCGATGGCCATGTCGGTGTTCTTCACGTTGTGGATCCAGGGGATGTGCTTGTCGCCGATGCCCTCAATGCGGTGGCCGCCGAAGCCGTTATTCAGGATCGTCGGGCACTGGAGCGCTTCGCCCACGCCGAGTTTCATGCCTGGATAACGCTCCTTGAGGAGGTCGCCCGCGCTCATCGTACCGGCGGAACCGGATGTGAAGCACGCGCCCGCGAGACGCTGGCCGGGCTTCTTCACGGCCTCGAAGAGGTCTGCAAGGGCGTAGCCCGTGACATTGTAGTGCCACAGCGGGTTGCCCATCTCTTCAAACTGGTTGAAGATCATCATGCTGGGGTCCTGCTTGAGCTCCCAGGTCTTGTCGAAAATCTCCTTGACGTTGGACTCGCAGCCTGGCGTCGCAATGACCTGACCGGCGATCTTGGAGAGCCACTCAAAGCGCTCCTTGCTCATCTCCGCGGGGAGAATGGCGACGGAGTCGACGGCGAGGAGCTTCGAGTTGAACGCGCCGCCGCGGCAGTAGTTACCGGTGGAGGGCCACACGGCGTGATGATACGTCGCGTCGAACTGGCCGGTGACGAGGCGCGGGGCGAGGCAGCCGAACGAAGCGCCGACCTTGTGGCAGCCCGTGGGGAACCACTTGCCCGCCATGGCGAGGATGCGGCAGGGAACGCCAGAGAGCTCGGACGGAATTTCAACATAATTCGGCACGGCCTGATAGAGGCCGCCGGTCTCCTTGGCTTCGTTCTTCCACGTGATGCGGAAGAGGTTCAGCGGGTTGACGTCCCAAAGGCCGACAGTCTTGAGCTTTTCCTGAATTTTCTCAGGGATGGTCTCAGGATGCTGCATCTGCGCGATGGTCGGAATAATGACGTTGTTTTCCTTGGCCTTCTCAATGTTGTGCTGCAGGCCGGTCTTGTTGATGGTCAAATCGATCTTGCCCATGGTTCACTTCTCCTCCTGTTGTTTGTCAATATAAGAATATAGTGTGTATTTGGATATGCCGAAGTATTTTGCGATCTTGTCTCCGGACTTTGTGACGAGGAATGCCCCGCTCTGGCTCAAAAAGCCGATGGCACGCATCTTGTCCTCCTTATTCATCAGGGCGACGGGCTTGCCAACGAGCGCGACAGACTGGGCGATGAGCTCATCCAAAAGGTCGTTGACGTTCACGATCTTTTCCGGCTCGCTCTGCGTCTTATCCTTTGTGTCGATCAACTCGTGCACCGCATCCTCGACCATCAGGAGCGAGGAAATGTCGTAATTGATGCCAAGGATTGCGGCGACCTTGCCGTTCCTGCCGCGGATATACATGGTAGAGGACTTGAGGATCTTCCCGTCCGGCGTTTTGGTGAGGTAGCTCAAGTGGTCGCTCGGCTGCGCGTCGGCCTGACGCACCTGCTCTAAAACAACGTGCGACGCGCCGTCGCCCACCTTGCGGCCTGTGACGTGGCCGTTCTCGATGGCAACGATGGAATGCTCGGGGTGCTTGGCGCCCACATCGTGGATCACCACCTCGCAATGGCTGCCAAAGGTCGCGGCGATGCCCTTTGCGACCTGCTCCAGAGTCTTCAGCGTTGCGGCTTCTATGGTCTATCCCTCCTCTGATCGCCCGTCCGCCCTATTTTGCTGTGCAAATTGCACAGCTTTCCATCGGAACGGGCATGTTCTTTCATCCCTATAATACCATAAATTGATCGAATTGCAATCACTTTCTTAAAAAATTTTTGAAATGCAAATTTTTTGTTTGACAACTGCCGTTCTTATGCTATGATAAAGACAGTGTAACAGAAAATTGACCCCGATCGACAGAAAATACTATTACTTTTAACGGAGGTTTTACCATGGATTTCGAAGCCATCAAGAAAGCCGCACAGGCCTACGGCCCCGATATGACCCGCTTCCTGCGTGATATGATCGCCATCCCCAGCGAGAGCTGCGAGGAAAAGGGCGTCGCCCACCGCATCGCCGAGGAGATGAAGAAGCTCGGTTACGATAAGGTCGAGTTCGACGCGCTCGGCAACGTCATCGGCTGGATGGGCTCGGGCGACAAGATCATCGCCATCGACTCCCACATCGACACCGTCGGCATCGGCAACCGCGAAAACTGGACGCACGACCCGTACGAGGGCTACGAGGATGACAAGGTCATCTACGGCCGCGGCGGCAGCGACCAGGAGGGCGGCATGGCTGCGGCGGCCTACGGCACGAAGATCATGAAGGACCTCGGCCTCATTCCCGATGGCTACAAGATCATGGTCGTCGGCTCCGTACAGGAGGAGGACTGCGACGGCATGTGCTGGCAGTCTATCGTCAACGAATACTTCAAGGGCCCTGAGGACGCGAGAAACCAGATCGAATTCGTCATCTCCACCGAGCCGACCGACGGCGGCATCTACCGCGGTCACCGCGGCCGCATGGAGATCCGCGTCGATATGCACGGCGTCTCCTGCCACGGCTCCGCGCCTGAGCGCGGCGACAACGCCATCCACAAGATGGCCGAGGTGCTGCTCAATGTGCGCGACCTGAACGAGAACGACGCCGCTGACGACAAGGAGATCAAGGGCCTTGTCAAGATGCTCGATCCGAAGTATAATCCTGAGCACTGGGAGGACGCGCGTTTCCTTGGCCGCGGCACCTGCACCACGAGCCAGATCTTCTTCACCTCTCCCTCCCGCTGCGCCGTCGCCGACAGCTGCTCGATCTCCATCGACCGCCGCATGACCGCAGGCGAGACCTATCAGTCCTGCCTGAAGGAAATCGAAGACCTGCCCGCGTGCAAGAAGTACGCCAAGGATATCAAGGTCTCCATGTACATGTACGACCGTCCGTCCTGGACCGGCCACGTCTACGAGACCGAGGCTTTCTTCCCCACCTGGATCAACAAGGAGACCGCGCCCCACGTGCAGGCGCTCGTCGACGCGCACCACGCTCTCTGGGGCACCGAGCGCATCGGCGCGGACGAAAAAGCCATGTCCACGCGCACTGGCCGTCCCTTAACTGACAAGTGGACGTTCTCCACGAACGGCGTTTCTATTCAGGGCCGCTACGGCATCCCCTGCGTCGGCTTCGGCCCTGGCGCTGAATCTCAGGCCCACGCGCCCAACGAGATCACCTGGAAGCAGGACCTCGTCACCTGCGCGGCGCTGTACGCGGCTGTCCCCGGTCTCTACAAGCCCGAGAACAAGGACGGCTCCGCCACCTCCTTCCGTCAGGAGTTAACGGGTAATAATATCAAATAACGTGCTTCGCCCGTCATTTGATATTAAGAGGTTGCACTCCGCTTCGCGCCTCGCCTTTGGCTCGACGCGCGCTGCGTGAGAAGTGTTTTTTGCCACGCGCATGTCGCGGCAAAAAACGGATCAAGATCATTTGCGCCGTGCGCGGCGCAAATATTTCAAACGATTTTTAATATACTATAAAATAAAGGAGAAAATTATCTATGAGCAAGACTGTTGAACTGGCACGCCACCTTGAGACTCTGCACATCAATAACATGTACAAGAGCGACTTCTACTGGACGTGGGACAAGAGCGACGAGGAGATCGACGCGGTCTTCACCGTGGCCGATGCGCTGCGCGACCTGCGCGAGCGCAACAAGAACACGAAGATCTTCAATTCCGGCCTCGGCATTTCGATCTTCCGTGACAACTCCACGCGCACGCGCTTCTCGTTTGCCTCCGCGTGCAACCTGCTGGGTCTTGAGGAGCAGGTGCTCGATGAAAAGAAATCCCAGATCGCACACGGCGAGACCGTGCGCGAGACGGCGAACATGGTCTCGTTCATGGCCGACGTCATCGGCATTCGCGACGATATGTTCATCGGCGAGGGCCACAAGTATCAGAAGACCTTCATGGACGCGCTCGAAGAGGGCTACCGCGACGGCATCCTCGAACAGCGCCCGACGCTTGTGAACCTCCAGTGCGACGTCGACCACCCGACGCAGTGCATGGCCGATATGCTCCACATCATCCACTACTTCGGCGGCGTGGAGAACCTCAAGGGCAAGAAGGTTGCCATGACATGGGCCTATTCCCCGAGCTACGGCAAGCCCCTCTCCGTCCCGCAGGGCGTTATCGGCCTCTTCACCCGCTTCGGCATGGATGTCACCCTCGCTCACCCCGAAGGCTACGAGGTCATGCCCGAGGTCGAGGAGATCGCCAAGAAGAACGCGGCGGCCACCGGCGGCAGCTTCAAGAAGTGCAACGACATGAAGGAAGCCTTCAAGGACGCCGACATCGTCTATCCCAAGTCCTGGGCGCCGTTCAAGGCCATGGAGGAGCGCACGAAGCTCTATCAGGCTGGCGACAAGGACGGCATCGACGAGCTGGAGAAAAAGCTGCTCGCGCAGAACGCCGAGCACAAGGACTGGGCCTGCACCGAAGAGATGATGAAGCTCACCAAGGACGGCAAGGCGCTCTATCTCCACTGCCTGCCCGCCGACATCACCGGTCTTTCCTGCCCTGAGGGCGAGGTCGACAACAGCGTGTTCGACCGCTACATCGTGCCTCTGTACAAGCAGGCTTCCTACAAGCCGTATATCATCGCCGCAATGATGTTCCTCGCGCAGGTCAAAGACCCCGTCCGCGCGCTGATGGAGATGGATAAGTCCGGCGAAGAGCGCAAGATGTTCTAAGGCGCATTTCATATGTAAAAAGGCGGGTCAGCCGCTTTTGTCAGCCGCTTTTGAGAGAAGAGAGTTTTCAAAAAATCAAAGGAGAGATAGTCATCATGAGCAAAAGAATCGTCATCGCCCTCGGCGGCAACGCGCTGGGCAACACCCCCTACGAGCAGCTCGCCCTCGTCACCGAGACCGCAAAGCCCATCGTCGATCTGATCGCGCAGGGCAACGAGGTCATCATTGCCCACGGCAACGGCCCGCAGGTCGGCATGATCAACCTCGGCATGGCCACCGCCGCCGAGGCGGGGGCCATCAAGTCCGACATGCCCTTCCCCGAGTGCGGCGCGATGAGCCAGGGCTATATCGGCTACCACCTGCAGAACGCCATCGGCAACGAGCTCGCCTCCCGCGGCATGAACAAGGACGTCGCGACCGTCGTGACGCAGGTGCTCGTCGACGAGGCTGACCCCGCTTTCCAGCATCCGACCAAGCCCGTCGGCGCGTTCTACGACAAGGAGACCGCCGACCGCATCGCCGCGGAAAAGGGCTACACCATGGTCGAGGATGCCGGCCGCGGCTACCGTCAGGTCGTTCCCTCCCCCAAGCCAATCGACGTCATTGAAAAGAACACTGTCAAGGCGCTCGTCGACAACGGCACGGTCGTCATCACGGTCGGCGGCGGTGGCATCCCCGTCGTTTGCCGTGACGGCAAGCTCTACGGCACGCCCGCGGTCATCGACAAGGACTTCGCCTCCGCCAAGCTCGCAGAGCTGCTCGACGCGGACATGCTCGTCATCCTGACGGCCGTCGAGAAGGTCGCCATCAACTTCGGCAAGCCCGACCAGAAGGGTCTCGACACCCTGACGCCGGACGAGGCGCGCAAGTATATCGACGAAAAGCAGTTTGCCCCCGGCTCCATGCTGCCGAAGGTTCAGGCCGCCATGTCGTTTGCCGAGAGCAAGCCCGGCCGCGTCGCGCTCATCACGCTGCTTGAAAAGGCAGCCGAGGGCATCGAGGGCAAGACCGGCACCCGCGTACAGATGTAAATCCCGCCAAACCTTCTTAAAAAGGGTCCGTTTCAAAAAGCGGGCCCTTTTTTTCGTGCTTTCTCCGCTATGGACAAAAATTCATGCTGCTTTTTTGGTCAAGTTTGACCCTCATTTTTTCTTTTTCCTGTTGATAAATTTCCCCTTTTTATGTATCATGGTGATAACGGTATTCAAATCTTTTGATTGCCGTAAAATTTAAGGAGGATTTACCGAAATGAAGAAGTTCCTTGCACTGCTCCTGAGTCTCGTCATGGTCCTCGCCCTCGTCGCCTGCGGCGATAAGAAGGACGATACCAACACCGACGATCAGGACAACAACGAAGTCACCGATTTCAAGGTCGGCTTCATCATGCTCCACGACGAAAACTCCACCTACGACCTCAACTTCATCAACGCTGCAAAAGAGGCCTGCGAGACGCTCGGCGTCGAGTACACCATCGTGACCAACGTTCCCGAAGGTCAGGAGTGCTACGACAAGGCCGCTGAGCTCGCCGACGCCGGCTGCAACATCATCTTCGCCGACTCCTTCGGTCACGAAGACTACATGATCCAGGCCGCGAAGGACTTCCCCGACGTGCAGTTCTGCCACTCCACCGGCACCAAGGCGCACACCGAGGGTCTGAGCAACTACCACAACGCCTTCGCTTCCATCTATGAGGGCCGTTACCTCGCCGGTATCGCTGCCGGTATGAAGCTCAACGAGATGATCGCCAACGGTGAGTTCACCGCAGACGAGGCCAAGATCGGCTACGTCGGCGCCTTCACCTATGCCGAGGTTATCTCCGGCTACACCTCCTTCTTCCTGGGCGCTCGCTCCGTCTGCCCCACTGCCACGATGGAAGTCACCTTCACCGGCAGCTGGTATGACGAGACCGCCGAGAAGGAAGGCGCGCAGAAGCTCATCAAGAACGGCTGCAAGCTCATCAGCCAGCACGCCGACTCCATGGGCGCTCCCACCGCTTGCGAGACCGCCGGTGTTCCCGACGTTTCCTACAACGGTTCCACCGAGGCCGCCTGCCCCAACACCTATCTGATCTCCTCCCGCATCGACTGGGCCCCCTACTATGAGTACGCCATCAAGGCTGCCATGAACGGCGAGGCCATCGACGCTGACTGGACCGGCACCCTTGCTACCGGCTCCGTCGTGCTGACCGACCTGAACGAGAACGTTGCTGCCGAGGGCACCGCTGAGGCCATTGCCGATGCGACCGCCAAGCTCGAGAGCGGCGAGCTCCACGTCTTCGACTGCTCCACCTTCACCGTGGACGGCCAGGCTGTCACCTCTTACATGGCTGACGTCGACACCGATCCCGACTACACGCCCGACACCGAGGTCGTCCAGGACGGTTATCTGGCTGAGTCCACCGCCCGTTCCGCCCCGTACTTCCAGCTCATGATCGACGGCATTGATCTGCTGGATACTAATTTCGGCTAATTGTTTCTGCTACTACATATCGGGCTGCCTTCGGGCAGCCCGATATCTTTTTCTTTTTATGGCACTTTTCTCTATTTTGCTAAAAATTTTTGTACGCTTCTAATTTTTTTTGTGTTTTTTTCTGTTTTACATTTACAACGCCGTTCAATTATGCTAATATATGACTTGTACAAATACAATGCTGCGGGGTTTTCTTCCTGTGCCCTCCAGCGGAAAAAGGGGTGACCGCCTTGGGAACTGCATGCGCAGTTAAAATGGAGAATGTCACGAAGCGGTTCGGTAAAGTGGTGGCGAACAATGCCATCAACCTTGAGCTGCACGAGGGCGAGATCCTGTCGCTGCTCGGCGAAAACGGCAGCGGCAAGACGACGCTGATGAACATGCTCTCCGGCATCTATTTCCCCGACGAGGGGCAAATCTACATTCACGGCGAACCCGTCACGATCGCCTCCCCCAAGGATGCGTTCGAACACGGCATCGGTATGATCCACCAGCACTTCAAGCTCGTTGATCTTTTCACCGCAACGGAGAATATCATCCTCGGCCTTGAAGGCAAGCTCGACATTGCCGAAGCCAGCAAAAAGGTCAAAGAGATCTGCGACAAATACGGGTTCGACATCGACCCCAATCAGAAGATCTACGACATGTCCGTTTCGCAGAAGCAGACCGTCGAGATCGTCAAGGTGCTCTACCGCGGGGCGGACATCCTCATTCTGGACGAGCCGACCGCAGTGCTCACCCCGCAGGAGACGGACAAGCTCTTCGCCATCATGCGCAACATGAAGGCCGACGGCAAGTCCCTCATTATCATCACGCATAAGCTGCACGAGGTGCTCGACGTGTCCGACCGCGTGGCCGTGCTGCGCAAGGGCGAATACGTCGGTGACGTCGCCACCAAGGACGCCGACCAGCAATCGCTGACCGACATGATGGTCGGCCACACGGTGAGCCTGAACATCAGCCGCCCCGAGCCGAAGGACGTTGAAAAGCGCCTCGTCATCGAAGGCCTGACGGCTTACGACGAGCTTGGTGTCAAGCGTCTGGACGATGTCAGCTTCACCATCAACGCGGGCGAGGTGCTCGGCATCGCGGGCGTCGCAGGCAGCGGCCAGCGCGAGCTGCTCGAGTCCATTGCGGGCCTCTACCCCGTCGCCTCCGGCCATGTCACGTTCTATCCGCCCGACGGCGGCAAGGAAAAGGAACTCGTCGGTCTCGACCCGATGAAGATCCGCAAGAGCGGCATTTCGATGTCGTTCGTCCCGGAAGACCGACTCGGCATGGGCCTGGTCGGCTCGATGGGCATGACGGGCAACATGATGCTGCGCTCCTGGCGCAAGGGTAAGGGTCTGTTCCTCAACCGCAAGGATCCCGAAGCGCTCGCCAACCGCATCTGGGAAGAGCTCGGCGTCGTCACGCCCAGCACGTCCTTCCCCGTGCGCCGCATGTCCGGCGGCAACGTGCAGAAGGTGCTTGTCGGACGCGAGATCGCCCAGTCCCCCGCCGTGCTGATGACCGCTTACGCCGTGCGCGGCCTGGACATCAACACCTCCTATACCATTTACAACCTGCTGACAGAGCAGAAGATGCGCGGCGTCGCCGTCGTCTATGTCGGCGAAGACCTCGACGTGCTGCTTGAGCTGTGCGACCGCATCGTCGTTCTCTGCGGCGGTCAGGTCTCCGGCGTGGTCGACGCCAGAAAGACCGACAAGCGCGAGGTCGGCGCACTGATGACGCTCGTGAGGGGAGGCAACAAGGATGAATAAGAAACAGTCGCTCTTCCACATCGCCAAGCGCGATACGCTCCCCTGGTACAAGGCCGTTTTGATCCGCGGCGGCGCGATCGTGCTCGCTTTGATCGTCTGCGCGATCGTCACAACGCTGCTGACGGGCGAAAATCCCATCAAGGTCTACTCCACGATCCTCTACGGCGCGTTCGGTACGTCGCGCAAGAGCTGGGTCACGTTCCATAACCTCGCGATCCTGCTCGGCATCTCGCTCGCGGTCACGCCCGCGTTCAAGATGCGCTTCTGGAACATCGGTGCCGAGGGTCAGGTGCTCATCGGCTGCCTTGCCACCGCGGCCTGCATGATCTGCCTTGGCGGCAAGATCCCCAACGGTCTTCTCATCGTCATTATGATCGTCGCCTCCGTCGCGGCAGGCGCGCTGTGGGGCTTCCTCCCCGGTATCTTCAAGGCCAAGTGGAACACGAACGAAACGCTCTTCACGCTCATGATGAACTACATCGCGACACAGCTCGCCGCGTTCTTCATCATCGTGTGGGAAGTGCCCAAGGGCTCGGGCAAGATCGGTATCATCAACCAGAATACCGAGGCCGGCTGGCTCCCCGTTCTCGGCGGCCAGCGCTATCTCCTCCCGATCCTGCTTGTGGCGATCCTCACGGGCGTTATGTACATCTATCTCAATTACAGCAAGCACGGCTATGAGATCTCCGTTGTCGGTGAGAGCCAGCGCACCGCGAGCTATGCGGGCATCAAGGTCGAGCGCGTCATCGTGCGCACGATGATCCTCTCCGGCGCGATCTGCGGCCTCATCGGCCTGCTGCTCACCGCCGGTACGGACCACACGCTGACCACCACCATCGTCGGCGGACGCGGCTTCACAGCGGTCATGGTCTCCTGGATGGCCAAGTTCAACCCCATCATGATGATCTTCACGAGCCTTCTTATCGTGGTTCTGAGCCGCGGCGCGAGCGAGATCTCCAGCGTGTTCAGCCTGAACCACTCCTTCGCCGATATCCTGACGGGCATCATCCTCTTCTTCATCATCGGCAGCGAGTTTTTCATCAGCTACAAGGTCAGCCTGCGCAAGAGCAAGAAGGAGGCGTGAAGCAATGACATTTGATCTAACTGCTTTTCTTCCCCGTGCGGTCATGCAGGGCATTCCCCTGCTCTACGGCAGCACCGGTGAGATCCTGACGGAAAAGTCCGGCAACCTGAACCTCGGCATTCCGGGCGTGATGTACGTCGGCGGTATCTGCGGCGTCATCGGCGCGTTCTTCTACGAGCAGTCCACCCCGGCTGCCGACATGAACGCGTTCCTCGCCATCGGTATCCCGATGCTCTGCTCGCTTTTGGGCTCGCTTCTGATGGGCCTTCTCTACTGCCTGCTGACCGTTACGCTGCGCGCCAACCAGAACGTCACGGGTCTTGCGCTCACGACGTTCGGCGTCGGCATCGGCAACTTCTTCGGCGGCTCGCTCATCAAGCTGACCGACAGTGAAGTCCCCTCCATCGCGCTGAGCGCGACGAGCGCCTATTTCAGCAAATCCCTGAATGTCGGCGGCTGGTTCGGTCAGGTTTTCCTGTCCTACGGCTTCCTTGCCTACCTTGCCATCGTCATCGCATTGTTCGCGTCGTACTTCCTCAAGCACACCCGCACGGGTCTTCACCTGCGCGCTGTGGGCGAGAGCGCGGCGACGGCGGACGCAGCCGGCATTAACGTGACGAAGTACAAATACCTCGCCACCTGCATCGGCAGCATGATCGCGGGTCTCGGCGGCCTGTATTACGTCATGGACTACGCCTGCGGCGTCTGGTCCAACAACGCCTTCGGCGACCGCGGCTGGCTCGCCATCGCGCTCGTCATCTTCACGATCTGGCGTCCGAACGTCAGCGTGCTGGCCTCCATCCTGTTCGGCGGGTTCTACATCCTCTATATCTTCATCCCCACCGGCACCAACCTTGCCATCAAGGAGCTCTACAAGATGCTCCCCTACGTCGTCACGCTGGTCGTTCTGATCATCGTGTCGCTGCGCAAGAAGCGCGAGGATCAGCCGCCCGCATCGCTGGGTCTGAGCTACTTCCGCGAAGAGAGATAAATCTTAAAACAAAAGCACCCGATGGGTGCTTTTGTTTTAGACAAGTTTCAGCGCTTGTCGCTCACCGCTCCAATCGCTGCAAAGTGTCGCTGCGGACGCGCATGTCGTCCTCCGCGACGAATTCCAATTTATTTCACGCCGTGCGCGGCGCGAAACTCTGCGAGGCTTTTGAGCTGTTTTGCCGCTGGAGGCAGCAAAATGCGCTTCTTGCTATTTTTCACTAAATCTGCCTGCGTTTGGCGCGGGTCTAAGAGGTATTGCTATGTCTACTCTGCTCATTCAAAACATTCGTTCGCTGGT
>ULWF01000760.1_pt1 | contig 12092 bp, 8 predicted proteins | sample 1960081 | NCBI WGS metagenome assembly ULWF01 (sample SAMEA4835805, study PRJEB28245) | human gut metagenome | biome: gut microbiome; material: fecal sample | place: Denmark | collected 2008
AGTTGACGTATTCGTTAAGGGACCAGGTTCAGGAAGAGAGGCAGCTATCCGTGCCCTTTCAGCATGTGGTCTTGAGGTTACATCAATCAGAGACGTTACTCCGGTACCTCACAATGGATGTCGTCCACCAAAACGTAGAAGAGTCTAATCAGGAGGTATAGATTAAAATGGCAGTTAATAAAGTACCTGTACTTAAGAGATGCAGATCACTTGGTTTAGAGCCAAGTTATTTAGGATATGATAAGAAGTCTAGAAGAAACCTTACAAGAGCAAACAGAAAGGTGTCTGAGTACGGACTTCAGTTAAGAGAAAAGCAGAAAGCTAAATTCATCTATGGTGTTTTAGAGAAGCCTTTCCGTAACTACTACAAGAAAGCAGATCAGATGAAAGGAATAACAGGTCTTAACCTTATGACAATCCTTGAGTCAAGAATTGACAACGTAATTTTCCGTCTTGGTTTCGCAAGAACAAGAAAAGAAGCTAGACAGATCGTTGATCACAAGTTCGTTACAGTAAACGGAAAAGTTGTTAACATCCCTTCATACCTTGTAAAGGCTGGCGATGTTATCGAAATTAAAGAGAGCAAAAAGAATACTCAGAGAATGAAAGATATCGTCGAGGTAGCTGGCGGAAGAATCGTTCCGGAGTGGTTAGACGTAGATGCTGAGAAATTACAGGGAACTGTAAAAGACTTACCTACACGTGAGCAGATTGATGTTCCTGTAGATGAGATGCTCATCGTCGAGTTATATTCTAAGTAAAATTAGGTTGATTTGCCGGGGATTTATTTCCCGGCTTATCCACTCTTTGATAACATATAACAACGATACCCGAGAAGGAGGGAATTTGAAGTGTTCGATTTTGAAAAACCAAAAATTGAAATCGCAGAAATTTCAGAAGACAAGACATATGGCAGATTTGTTGTAGAGCCATTAGAGAGAGGTTACGGTACAACACTTGGAAACTCTTTAAGACGTATCATGCTTTCTTCTTTACCGGGCGCTGCAGTAAGCCAGGTCAAGATTGATGGTGTTTTACATGAATTCAGCTCTATTCCTGGTGTTAAGGAAGATGTTACAGAAATCATCATGAATATCAAGAACCTTGCAATTCGCAATAATAGTTCTACAAATGAACCAAAGGTTGCATATATCGAATTCGAAGGTGAAGGCGTTGTTACAGCAGCCGATATTCAGGTTGATTCAGATATCGAGATTTTGAATCCTGAGTTAGAGATTGCACACTTGAATGGTGGAGCAGATTCTAAGCTTTACATGGAGCTTACAATCACTAACGGCAGAGGTTATGTCGGAGCAGAGAAGAACAAGAACGAGGATACACCAATCGGAGTTCTTGCTGTAGATTCAATCTACACTCCTGTTGAGCGTGTTAATCTTACTGTAGAGAATACCCGTGTAGGTCAGGTTACAGATTACGATAAGCTTACATTAGATGTATTTACAAATGGTACATTGGAGCCGGACGAGGCAGTCAGCCTTGCATCTAAGGTGTTAAGTGAGCACTTAAATCTGTTCATCGATCTTTCAGAGGCAGCACAGCAGGTTGACGTTATGGTCGAGAAGGAAAACGATGCTCAGGAGAAGGTTCTTGAGATGAACATCGATGAGCTTGAGCTTTCAGTTCGTTCATACAACTGCTTAAAGCGTGCAGGAATCAACACTGTTGCAGAGCTTATCAATAGAACACCTGAGGACATGATGAAGGTTCGTAACCTTGGTCGCAAGTCTTTAGAGGAAGTTTTAGCAAAATTAAAAGAATTAGGTTTAGAGTTAAATCAGACTGAGGAATAATTCATTCGAATAATCCTTGCACTGATTCTTCTAAATAAATTGGTCATATATAAATTTTAAATATCATATTTATGTTTATGTGTGACAAAACTCATAGCGGCAGGGTCAGTAAGACCAAAGAGCGTGACCATGTCTGATACATGAGTGGCAACTGATTTGAGCATTTGCTTTTTGAAATAAAGCAAAGCTTTATCACAACAAGATACGATGTCTGGCAGTAAGACCGAAGAGCGTGACCGGATGTCCCACAAATGGAGGAAATTAAAATGGCAAAATATCGTAAGTTAAGCAGAACATCAAGCCAGAGAAAGGCTTTACTCAGAGGTCAGGTTACACAGCTTCTTGTTAACGGAAAGATCGTTACTACAGAGGCTAAGGCTAAAGAGGTTCGTAAGATCGCTGAGGGTCTTATCGCATTAGCAGTAAAAGAGAAAGACAACTTCGAAGAGGTTACTGTAACAGCTAAGGTTGCCCGTAAGGACAAAGATGGCAAGAGAGTAAAAGAGGTTGTAGACGGAAAGAAAGTTACTGTTTATGACGAAGTAGAGAAGAAGATCAAGAAGGATTCTGCTTCACGTCTTCATGCCAGAAGACAGATGCTCAAGGTTCTTTACACAGCTAAAGAGTCTGACGGCACAAAGAAGGGAACAAAGACTATCGATGTAACAAACAAGTTATTCGATGAGATCGCTCCTAAGTATGCTGATCGTAACGGTGGTTACACAAGAATCGTTAAGATTGGACAGCGTAAAGGTGACGGAGCTTTAGAGGTTCTCCTTGAGTTAGTTTAATATTTAATCGGTATAAATCTTAGACTAAATTAAACCAGAGATTTGAGTGGATGACACTCACTTCTCTGGTTTTTTATATTACTAAGATAATTATTCTAAACTTTGAGAAAAACGGATGCGTCTTATTTGCATGTATAGTTCGACTGCCTTTGGTTTGAATTTGTAACTGTAACGCATAAAAATACCCCTTTCACTGGATATCCAGCAAAAGGGATACATATTAATTTAACACGGCTTTTTATAAATGCGCTTAATTATTTATTTTTTGCTGCAGCCTGCTCGTCATTGTACTTCTGAACACACTTCTTGATTCTGTCATATGGTGAGAGAAGATCACTGATAGAACAGTCGTGGTTTAATGTATCAATGAGGTATGCGATGTATTTGCTCATGTCACAGCTGATATAGTACTCCTTAGAGAGAAGCTCAGGTGACTGGTAGATAAGGTTTGTTGTAACTACTCTGTAGATGAGACCCTCCTCGTAGGCTTTGTCAAATGAAGCGAAGCCGTTTGTGAAGAGACCGAATGTAGAAACAACAAAGATTCTGTTAGCTTTACGCTTCTTGAGCTCTCTTGCTGTATCTATCATACTCTCGCCGGAAGAAATCATATCATCGATGATAAGAACATCCTTACCCTCCACATTTGTTCCGAGGAACTCATGAGCTACGATAGGGTTACGTCCGTCAACGATACGGCTGTAATCACGACGTTTGTAGAACATACCCATGTCTACTCCGAGTACGTTTGCAAGGTAGATAGCACGGTTTGTAGCGCCCTCATCAGGAGAGATAATCATAAGATGGTCAGCATCAATAGTGATATCCTTTACGTTCTTTAAGATACCCTTGATGAACTGGTAAGAAGGCATTACATTCTCAAAGCCGTTCAGAGGAATAGCATTTACCACACGAGGGTCATGAGCATCGAAGGTGATGATATTGTCTACACCCATGTTGATAAGCTCCTGAAGAGCCAATGGACAGTCAAGAGACTCACGGCCTGTACGTCTGTGCTGACGGCTCTCATAAAGGAAAGGCATGATAACTGTGATTCTTCTTGCTTTTCCGCCGGCTGCAGCGATAACACGCTTTAAGTCTGCGTAGTGGTCATCAGGTGACATGTGGTTTGTCTGACCGCATACTGTGTAGGTAAGACTGTAGTTTGTTACATCTACCATGATGTACAGATCATAACCACGAACTGACTGGTTGATAACACATTTAGCCTCGCCGGAACCGAATCTAGGTGTAGAAGGCTTGATAATATAGCTGTTTTTGTAGTAGTCCTTGAAAGCACTCTCGTTAGCATGCTGGTACTCTCTGTGCTCTCTCCAGCCCTGTAAGTATGCATCTACCTTCTGGGCAAGACCTATACAACTGTCAGTTGCAACAAGTCCAAGTGTACCGGTTGGCATAGTCTCCAAAATTCTCTCATCGTTTGGCATTGTTATTCCTCCATATAACCATATAATAAATAAACTAAATATATATAAAAAGCGCTATTTGGAAAGACGCTTCTTAATTCGTATGTCATCTCCGAAGAGCTTGATAAAACTATAATTACTTGAAATTCTTGAAAGTGTTCTCTCGGAGTAAATCTCTGCTATCTGCTCCAGATTCAGATTAGTGGAAATAATAGTAGATTTCTGTCGCAGTATACGCTCATTTACACAAAGGAAAAGCTGTGATGTGGTAAATGAGTTGGAAAGCTCGGTTCCGAGGTCGTCTATGATAAGTAAATCACAGTCGAATATATTTTGGTGCGCTGCGATGGCATCTGCATCCTTTTCAAACACACCTTTGCTTAATATATCAAATAATTGGAATGCTGTAAAGTAAATTACGGAGTAACCTGCATCTAAAAGCTCTTTTGCAATGCAATTAGATAAAAAAGTCTTTCCGACACCGGTATTACCGTAGAAAAATATGTTTTTAGGTTTGTTTTCAAAATTGTCTATAAATTCATGACAGTTCGTCACTGCAAGCTTTGCTGTGGCAAGAGCAGACAGCCCTGTCGCAGGATTTTTCTGCTCATCTGAGTAATAATCGAATGAGAGCGTGGAAAAATTCTCTCTTGATAAAATCTCCCTGATATTGGACTGCGAATAAACGGTATTGATAATAGCCTGTTTGAAACAATGACATTTCTGACCGTCTATGTATCCTGTATCATGGCAATCTGGACAGGTGTAAATAGGCTCAAAATAATCAAGCGGATATCCGAGTGTGGATAGAAGAGCAGCACGCTCCTCCTTATAGTCCTCGATTGCAAGGCGTAAAGCGGCGAGAGCATTCTCATCACCATCCATAAGCCTGTACGCCTGCCTGACAGAGGCTGATGCAATCTCAGAGTCAATCTCCCTGAGGCGGGGCGCCTTGCGATAGGCTTCCTCAATACGCTTGTCATGTATGTATTTGTTCTGAAGCTGGCGTTTGTCGTAGCCTCGCATTATCTCATCATATTGAGCATTGGTAAGTGCCATATATCCTCCTTGGGATGTGTAAATCTAACTTGAAAAATCATACCGTAGAATTCAGAAACAGCTTCTCCAGCTTGTCGTAATCATTGTTTCGCTGATTGAAGTTGTTAAATTTATTCTTGGAACTTGAATTATTGCTTTTGGGTTTTGAGGAACCGTTTGCAGCATTTGTACTCTGTGATGAGCCGGTAGCAGAGGCTTTATTGGCCTTGGCAAAGTTGGCATCAAGCACTTCAACATCCTTTAATGTATGTACATCCTTTTTCCTCCAGTTCGCGAGTATCGAGTCTGTGTACTCGAAGCTTGGCTTCTGGATAGCTGAAATGGTTTTACTGCAGGCGGCCTTTACAAGCTCTATATCGAAACCGTATTCGCCGACCCATTTGTTTATTAGTGACACCTCAGAGTCAACCAGATTGCGGCCTGTGATGCCTAGAGCCTTCATTACAGAATAGTAAATCTGTGAGTGAGCGGCTGCATCGTCCTTTGCCTGGTCTACGGTCTTTATGCCGGCATCGGCCCAGCCGAGAGCGACCTTGTTCATGTAACGAAGGCTTGAATGTCCTTTGGTAATGCAGTACTCTACGAGATATTCTACCAGGTCGGTAGAAAAATGAAGCTCGTCCAGCCAGTAGAGCACCATATTGGTGTCTGTGGATGAGAGCGTATGCTTCAGATATGTCTCTATAATAAAGAAAAGCTCTGAAATGTCAGGATTCTTTCTAAACTCCTTAATCTCATCAAGTGTGTATTCCTTCTGTGAAGAAGCAGCTTTGTCAGGAGTCTGGCTCTTAAGCTTTTCCACAACAGAATCATGCATCCGAGTATTCACGGTAGAAATATTCTGTGCAGCATTATTAACCACGCTGTTTTGCAAAATATTCTGTGCAGCATTATTAACTACGCTGTTTTGCAAATTATTCTGCGCGGCATTATCAGCCACAGCGCTTTGTATATTACTCTGAGCAGCCTGCATACCGGATACAGAAAGACTGCAGAGGTTGACTCCAATAATCTGGCCATCAGCGCCGGTTTGCACCTGCAAAATGCCCTCAGAGGCCCAGTAATTGAGGGCACGTATGATGTCGGCTTCAGTATTGCTGAAATGATCGGCAATCTCTGAAATAGTTGCTATGCCTGCCCCGGAGCCTGTCGCACGGAGCAGATAAAGGTATACCTTGACAAACTCACCGTTTGCCTTTGGCATGTATTGATCTATAAAAATATCTGACACAGTAGTGAATGATGTTGCTATGTCACTGCTAATGTTTATCGCTGTCATATAAAAAACTCTCTTTCGCTTAACCTGTGAGCAATTATAGCACAATATTTTAACCGTGTGAAGATGGTAAAAGTGCTACAAGCCTTGTAAACTCGGGCTTTCCGAGTCCACAAAAAAATGTGGATAACGTGGATAACTGTGTAAAATAATTGAAAAATCAATGTATCACAGGGTATATAAGCTGTTGAAAATTATTTAAAAAATCCACACACAAAATGAGAGTTGTTAACATTTTGTATGTGGATAACGTGGATAACTTATTTCTTAAGCAGGTCTTCGCCGATTTCTACTACATTTCCGGCACCCATTGTTATCAACAGGTCACCGTTTACACAATTTTCTGATAAAAATTTCTCGATTTCCTCAAATGATGGGAAATAGTGCGCATTCACACCTTTTTCGAGCAATAAATCCAGGATATCCTTAGATGAGATACCATATGTGTTCTGCTCACGCGCAGCATAGATATCAGCAAGCACCACAACATCTGCCATTGAAAGAACATCGGCAAAATCATTTAAGAATGCCTTGGTTCTGGAATAGGTGTGTGGCTGGAAACAAAGGACAAGCCTGTCATGTGGATATTTTTGTGCAGCTGTCAGTGTTGCGCGGATCTCGGTTGGATGGTGGGCGTAGTCATCAATGATTGTGACGCCGTTTACCTTGCCCTTGTACTGGAAACGTCTGTCAGCACCGCCAAATTTGTCAAGACCTGTGAGGATAGACTCCGTATCGAGACCAAGTGTGGTGGATAAAGCTATGGCTGCGAGCGCATTGCTTACATTGTGAGCGCCCGGAACAGAGAGTTTTACGTCGAAAAGTGGACTACCCTGTCTCATAGCTGTAAAAGATGCACAAGCTTTATCGTCATAGGTTATATTTTCCGGATAGAAATCATATTTTGAATCAAAGCCATAGGTGATAATCTTCTGAGGAAGCCCTGCGACAATCTCCTCATAGCGGTCAATCTCACCGTTGATGATGGTAGCACCGCCTGCGAGAGTGTTTGATGCATACTCGTGGAAGGAATGTCTGATGTCGTTGATATCCTTGAAGAAATCCAGATGCTCAGCCTCAATATTTAAAATAATACTGTAGCGTGGTCTGAAATTCAAAAAGCTGTTTGTGTACTCACACGCCTCAGAGATGAAGTACTCTGAATCGCCCACACGCAGATTGCCGTGGATAGATGACAAAATACCTCCTACGGAAATGGTAGGATCTGTCTGAGCGGCGAGAAGAATCTCGCTGATCATGGATGTGGTGGTAGTCTTGCCGTGTGTGCCGGCTACAGCGATAGAATAATCGTAATTGTCCATAATCTGTCCGAGAAGCTCGGCTCTGGTAAGCATTGGAATACCGGCTGCTTTTGCTGCGGCAAACTCAGGATTGCTTTCGTGGATAGCAGCAGTGTAAACTACCAGGTCGATACCGGTGGTGATATTGTCTGCGCTCTGGCCATATATGACTTTTATGCCCTTGGCCGCAAGAGTTTTTGTGAGGTCTGATTCCTTTGAATCGGAGCCGGAAATTGTAAAGCCCTCCTCATGCAGAATCTCTGCGAGACCGCTCATGCTGATACCGCCGATGCCTATGAAATGGATGTGTATTGGTTTGCTGAAATCTATTTTATACATTAATTTTACCTGCCTGATTTATTATAATTTATATTGTAACTATTAAGAAACACTGAGAACAAAAAGCCGATGCGTCATGATTGCATGTAAGCAACAGATTTTCTTGTTCTGAATAGTTACTTTATGTTAATTATACAACTAAATATAGTATTTGCAAAGGAAAAATAAGGTGAAAGCAGGCATGACTTTCAAATGATAAGAACCATAGCAGGTTAAACAGATATACGATAAATGACACTTGTGCAAAATGTTGAAAAAAAAGAAAAATATTATTTGATTTTGTGAAAAATGTTGAAGTGGTAATGCGGCTGTGGTATAATTTTTTTATAAAAATAATTCATCCGGACCATATGAATTTGATGGGTTTAAAGTATATAGCGGTAACTGCAATTTATGCAGCAGCAACTATAATTTATATGGAAACAATTGTGATTTATTATGGAAGCATTACAGATACGGTTATTACAGAAACAAGTGGTGGGGACCGGATGGCACAACAAAAATTAGGACAGACGAGGAGTGATAACGTGATTAAGAAAGAAATGATAGCCATGCTTTTAGCAGGCGGTCAAGGCAGCAGACTTGGTGTTCTGACAGCGAACGTAGCAAAACCGGCAGTTTCGTTTGGTGGAAAGTACAGAATCATAGATTTTCCGCTTAGCAACTGCATCAATTCAGGCATTGATACAGTGGGTGTACTTACACAGTATCAGCCACTCAGACTTAACAGCCACATCGGAATAGGTATTCCGTGGGACCTCGACAGGAATAATGGAGGAGTGGCAATACTGCCTCCTTATGAGAAGAGCGGCAACAGCGAGTGGTACACAGGTACAGCCAATGCAATCTACCAGAATATGAGGTATATAGACAGTTACAACCCGGACTATGTGTTGATACTGTCAGGAGACCACATTTACAAGATGGACTATGAGGTGATGCTTGATTTCCACAAGGAAAACAATGCCGATGTGACCATAGCAACCATGCCGGTGCCTATTGAGGAGGCCAGCCGATTTGGTATCGTCATAGCCGATGATGATAAGCGCATCAATGCATTTGAGGAAAAGCCGGTTCATCCGCGCAGCAATCTCGCATCAATGGGCATTTACATATTCTCATGGCCGGTGCTAAAGGAAGCATTACTTGCACTAAAGGATCAGGAAAACTGTGATTTTGGCAAGCATGTCATACCATACTGCTTTGAAAACGACAGACGTATGTTTGCATACGAGTTCAACGGATACTGGAAGGACGTAGGTACACTGGGCTCATACTGGGAGGCCAATATGGAGCTTGTGGACCTCATTCCGGAGTTCAATCTGTACGAGGAGTATTGGAAGATTTACACAAAGAATGATGCAATCGAGCCACTTTATATAGCCAAAGGAGGTCATGTGGAGCGAAGCATCATGGGTGAGGGCTGTGAATGCTATGGTCATGTGGAGCATTCTGTTATAGGTGCCAACGTCAAGATTGGAAGAGGCGCAGTAATACGTGATTCCATCATCATGTGTGACACGGAGATAGGCTCCAATGTCACGATAGACAAGTCCATCATTGCCGAAAATTGCAAGGTGGGCGACAATGTGACACTTGGCTTCGGACAGGAGAAGCCGAACGTATTAAATGAGAGCATATACTCATTTGGGCTGGTCACTATAGGAGAAGATTCTGTGATACCGGACGGGGTAAAGATAGGCAAAAATACAGCAATCTCCGGTGTTACATACGAAGAGGATTACAAAGACGGTGTGCTTGAGGGCGGAGAAGTTATTATCAAGGCAGGTGACGGAAAATGAAGGCAATAGGAATAATTTTGGCCGGCGGCAACAATAATAGGATGAAGGAACTGACAGCAAAACGAGCAGTACCGGCCCTGCCGGTAGCAGGCAGCTTCAGAAGCATTGATTTTGCGCTCAGCAGCATGTCAAACTCACATATACAGACTGTCGCAGTACTGACCCAGTACAATGCACGCTCACTGAATGAGCATTTAAGCTCATCAAAATGGTGGAATTTTGGCAGAAAGCAGGGGGGCTTATTCCTCTTTACACCTACAGTCACAGCGGACAACAGTGACTGGTATAGGGGCACGGCAGATGCGATGTATCAGAACATTGATTTTCTCAAGAGACGCCATGAGCCATATGTCATCATCAGCAGCGGTGACTGTGTATACAAGCTGGATTTCAACAGAGTGCTTGATTTTCACATCGAGAAAAAATCAGACATTACAGTGGTATGCAAGGACATGATGTACAACGACGATGTCAGCCGTTTTGGTGTGGTACGCATGGATGATGAGTCAAGAATCACAGAGTTTGATGAAAAGCCAATCGAGGCCTTATCCAACACCATTTCCACAGGTATCTATGTCATCAGGAGACGACAGCTCATAGAGCTTTTGGAGGCGGCAGCTGAGGAAAACAGATTCGATTTCGTAAATGATATCCTCGTGCGCTACAAAAATGTAAAGAAAATATATGGCTACAAGATAAATTCATACTGGAACAATATCGCCGATATTGATGCATACTTCAAGACCAATATGGATTTCTTAAGACCTGACGTCAGAAGCTATTTCTTCAGGGAGGAGCCGACCATCTGCTCAAAGGTGGACGACCTGCCACCGGCCAAGTTTAATCCGGGCTCAGACATTTCAAACAGCCTCGTATCAAGTGGCTGTATCATAAACGGAAGCGTGGAGGATTCGGTGCTTTTCAAGCAGGTATTTGTGGGCAAAAACACCACAGTGAAGAACTGCGTGATACTCAATGACGTCTACATAGGCGACAATGTGCACCTCGAAAATTGCATCGTAGAGAGCCGTGGAACCATCAATCCAAACACCTGCTATTGTGGTGAGGATGGAGTCATGATAGTAAAAGAAAAAAATGTAAGATATGTAATTTAAAAACAGACCAGGGGGACAAAAATATGCAGATTACAGACATCAGAATTCGTAAGGTAGAAAAAGAGGGCAAGATGAAGGCGGTTGTGTCAATCACAATCGATGATGAATTCGTGGTACATGACATCAAGGTAATCGAAGGAGAAAAGGGACTTTTCATCGCCATGCCAAGCCGCAAGGCAAACGATGGCGAGTACAGGGATATAGCCCATCCGATTAACTCTGCCACACGCGAGAATATCCAGAATATGATTCTTGAAAAGTATAAGACAGAGATTGAGAATGCATAAAATCAAACAAAGATTCGAGTTGCGAGGGCAGACTTTGGGACTCGTAACATGCTAAGCTATAGCCATCATAAGAAAGAGATAAAAAATCTTTCTTATGATGGCTTATTTTTATATTTTTGGAAGCAGGAGGTATGGGTTATGCATATTTTAGCGTTCATATTAATATTTGTTGTTGGAGCGATTGTTCAGAAAAGTTTTTTTAACTGGAAATTTGAATGAGGATGAAAGTCAAAAATGTATTTGAAGATATTAGAAAGTACTAGTATAATATGATTTAGGACTATTTATAGGAAGAGTAGGGCTTTGTGTCAATATGGGAATTCCTATAAGAGAAGAATTATATAGTGGTATCCTATAACGGAATATGGGAATTATTGACTTGCAATAACATGAGAAAGATGAAAGTCAGAAATGATACAGGAGAAGATACTTATGGAACAGGTTGAAGTGAAATATGCTCCAGGAATGAGAATCATTGTTCGTGGTGAAGAATGGATGGTAAAAAAAGTTGAGACAAATAGTTTAGGAAATCAGACCCTACATGTAATTGGTATTTCTCAGCTTGTAAAAGATTATGAGTCAATGTTCCTTGTAGATGTTGAAGATGATATAGAGATTGTTGATCCGGCTAAGGTTACTCTTGTGCCGGATAATTCTGCGTTCTTTAGAAAATCTAAAGTATATATAGAAAGCCAGTGGAGAGGAAAGATTCCAACTGACAATAAGATTCATATTGGAAATAAAGCTGCAATGGATTTGATGTCTTATCAGCTCGAACCAGCACAGATGGCTTTAAATAAAACAAGACAGAGAATTCTTATCGCGGATACTGTAGGTCTTGGTAAGACACTTGAAGCAGGAGTACTTATGTCCGAACTTATTGC
>ULWF01071436.1_pt1 | contig 11963 bp, 9 predicted proteins | sample 1960081 | NCBI WGS metagenome assembly ULWF01 (sample SAMEA4835805, study PRJEB28245) | human gut metagenome | biome: gut microbiome; material: fecal sample | place: Denmark | collected 2008
TGGCAGGAAGGCCACACCATCCACGAGACTGCCGCCGAGGCCGAGGCCGAGACCCAGCAGCAGCTGAACTGCTACGCGGATGTCTGCGAGCAGGATCTGGCCATCCCTGTTGTCAAGGGCCGCAAGACCGATAAGGAGAAGTTTGCCGGTGCCGAGGCTACCTATACCATCGAAGCCATGATGAAGGACGGCAAGGCCCTGCAGAGCGGCACCAGCCATTACTTCGGCGATAAGTTCAGCAAGGCTTACGACGTGACCTTTACCGGCCGCGACAACCAGCTGCATCACCCGTTCCAGACCAGCTGGGGCGTTTCCACCCGTCTGGTGGGTGCCATCATTATGACCCACGGCGATGACGACGGCCTGATCCTGCCCCCGGCAGTGGCTCCCATCCAGGTCGTGGTCGTGCCCATCGCCGCCCACAAGCCCGGCGTTTCCGAGAAGGCTGCCGAGCTGGCTGAGAAGATCAGCAAGTATGCCCGCGTCAAGCTGGACGACAGCGACAACGCCCCCGGCTGGAAGTTCTCCCAGTGGGAGATGAAGGGCGTGCCCCTGCGCCTGGAGATCGGCCCCAAGGATCTGGAAAAGAACCAGTGCGTGCTGGTCCGCCGCGACACCCGTGAAAAAATCTTCGTGAGCCTGGACGAGCTGGAGACCGCGATCCCGGCCCAGCTGGAGGCCCTGCGCAAGGACCTGTACGAGCGTGCCCTCGCCAACCGCGAGAAGCGCACCTGGGCAGCCACCACCATGGAGGAAGTCAAGGAGCTGGCCAAGGCCAACACTGGCTACATCAAGACCATGTGGTGCGGCGACCTGGCCTGCGAGATGAAGATGAAGGAAGCGGCTGGCCTGTCCAGCCGCTGCATGCCCTTTGAGCAGGAGCACCTCAGCGATGTCTGCCCCTGCTGCGGCAAGCCCGCCAGCAAGATGGTCTACTGGGGCGTGGCCTACTAAGCCGCTCCACAGTCAGAGCCTGATCAGATGAAAAAAGCAGCTTTCCCGTCCAAATGGGAGAGCTGCTTTTTTGTGTCTGCCTATTGACAATTATGTATCTACTGTATATACTGTAAATATACAGATGCAACGGAGGCGGCAGACATGAATCTCTTCATCGATAACAAGAGCGGTGCACCCATCTACGAGCAGCTCTACACCCAGATCAAGAACCAGATTTTGAGCGGGGAACTGCAGCCGGAGGAAGCTATGCCGTCCATCCGGGGGCTGGCGCGGGATCTGCGCATCAGTGTCATCACCACAAAGCGGGCCTACGATGAGCTGGAACAGGAGGGCTTTTTGTACGCCGTGCCCGCCAAGGGCTTTTTCGTGGCAGCGAAAAACACCGAGCTGCTCCGGGAAGAGAACCTGAAAAAAATCGAAGCACACCTGACGGAAGCCGTCCGGCTGGCGGCACCCTGCGGGTTGACCAAACAGGAACTGACCGAAATGTTGGAATTGCTGTGGGAGGAATGAACTATGAACGCATTAGAACTGCACGGCCTTGAAAAGCACTACCCGGATTTTACGCTGGGACCCATTGATCTGGAACTGCCCGGCGGCACAGTCTGCGGGCTGATCGGTGAGAACGGCGCGGGCAAGAGCACCACCATTAAGCTGATCCTGGACATGATCGACGGGGACGCTGGCATTGTGAAGCTGTTCGGGCAGGAGGGAATCACCCCGCTTGCCAAAGCCGATATCGGCGTGGTGCTGGGCGGCGAGGGCATCCCCACCTGCCTGACCGCGCCGCAGGTGGGTAAAGTGATGGCGGGCATCTATCCCAATTGGGATGCCGCAGCTTACGCGGATTATTGTAAGCGCTTTGACCTTCCGGAGAACAAGAAGTACGGCGACTACTCCACCGGCATGAAGATGAAACAGTGCCTTGCCGTGGCGCTTTCCCACCACCCGAAGCTGCTGCTGTTGGACGAAGCCACCAGCGGCCTGGACCCGGTGGTGCGGGATGAGCTGATCGATCTGCTGCTGGACTTTGTGCGGGATGAGAACCATGCAATTTTGATCTCGTCCCACATCGTCAGCGATTTGGAAAAGCTCTGCGATACCATTGCCTTTCTGCACAAGGGGAAGCTCCTGCTCTGTGAGGACAAGGACACCCTGCGGGAGGAGTACGCCCTCTGGCACGGCACTGCCGGGCAATTGGAGGAGCTGGATAAAAACGCCATCGTCAGCCGTCGGGTGACAGCCTACGGGGCCGAGGCACTGGTGAAGAGGGAACTTGTCCCGGCGGGCAGCACCCTGACACCGGTGAGCATCGAAGAACTGTTCGTTTTGATGGTGAAAGGGGAGAATGTGCGATGAAAGGTTTGCTGTTGAAGGATTGGTATCAGGTCAGAACCAGTATGAAAACCATGTACCTGACGGTTGCATTTGTGCTGGTGATCTTGGTGTTCAGCACATCGAACGCCTATGTGTTCCCGGTGAGTTATGCGGCCGTTTTTCTGGGCATCCTGCCGGTGAACCTGCTCACCTACGACCAGAGCGTCGGTTGGGTGGAGTATGGCCGGACACTTCCGGTGAGCAGAAAGACGCTGGTGGCGGAAAAATACCTCATCGGTCTGTTCTGCGCTGCGGCGGCTGTTGTAATTGGAGGACTGTTCATAACGGTGATCTCTCTGCGCACCGGAACGACCCCGGACAAGGATGTGCTGTCCCTGCTGGCGGGCAGTGTGTGTGCCATCCTGCTGATCAACGGTATTTCCCTGCCGCTGCTGTACCGCTTTGGGGCCGAAAAAGCCCGCATGATCTACGTCCTGACCTTTGCCGGACTGGGTGCCCTGCTGGGCGGCGGCGGTGCCGTGATGGATGAACTGCAGCAGAACGGCCCGGGAAGTGGGCCGCTGCCTGTGCCCCTTTGGCTGGCCGCAGTGCTTCTGCTGGCGGTACTGGCCCTGTATGCCGTGTCCTGGCGGGTGTCGGTGGCATGGTATGGAAAGTATAAGAAGTAGGCTTTTCTTTGTGCAATATAGCAATAATCTGGTAAAAAAACTGTAAAAGGGGTTGAAAAATCCGGCCCGGCGTAGTATGATAACGGGGCTGAAAGAAAAATCTTACACCAAGGAGGAGTTTGTTTCCATGTCCAGTGACCATACGGATCACCCCAAACAACGCTTCTCCTGCGATGCGGGCCGTGCAAACGTGTTAGCCGCATCCTGAACTGCATGCCCTTTGTACACCGCAGGAGTTGTAACCAGACCGATGCGGTGTATTTTTTATGCCCGGAAACGGGAAACGGAGGGACCAAACCATGCAGAAGAAAAATTATGTGCAGGAGATTCTGGACATCATCCACAGCGGTCTGCCCCAGGCAGAGCTGGCTGAAAAGCTGTCCGATTACCATGAAAATGACCTGGCCGATGCCCTGACGGCCCTGACACCGGAGGAGCGCCAGAAGGTGTACACCGCACTGGGCGTGGATACGGTGGCAGAGATCTTCTCCTATCTGGACGACGCAGAGCCTTACCTGAAGGAGCTGGACCCCGAGCGGGCCGCCCGGGTCATCTCCCACATGGATTCGGACGATGCTGTGGATGCTCTGGATGACCTGGAAGAGGACGATAAGGTAAAGATCGTCCACCAGCTGGACAAGGATGCCGCCGATGATGTGAAGCTGCTGCTCTCCTATAACGAGGACGAGATCGGCAGCTGCATGACCACCAACTACATCTGCATCCGCAGGGATATGACCATCCGGCAGGCCATGAGTGAGCTGGTGAAGCAGGCGGGCGAGAATGATAACATCTCCACCCTGTATGTAGTGGATGAGAACGAGCACTTTTATGGTGCCATCGACCTGAAAGACCTCATCGTGGCCCGTGCGGAGGAGCGCCTGGAAAAGCTGATCGCACGCTCCTACCCCTACGTCACCGACCACGAGAAGATCAGCGACTGCATCGATCGCATCGTGGACTACGCCGAGCGCTCGCTCCCTGTCCTGAACGACAGCGGGAAGCTGCTGGGCATCATCACCTCGGCGGATGTGGTCGAGCTGGTGGACGACGAGATGGGCGATGATTACGCAAAACTCGGCGGCTTGACCAGTGAAGAGGATCTGAACGAGGGTGTGTTCCAGAGTGTGAAAAAGCGCCTGCCCTGGCTGATCGCCCTGCTGTTCCTCGGGATGCTGGTGTCCTCGGTGGTGGGTGCGTTTGAATCGGTGGTGGCGGTGCTGCCCATCGTCATCTGCTTCCAGTCCATGGTGCTGGATATGGCCGGCAATGTGGGCACCCAGTCGCTGGCTGTGACCATTCGTGTGCTGGTGGACGAGAACCTGACCACTGCCAAAAAACTCCAGCTGCTCTGGAAGGAAATGCGGGTGGGCCTGACCAACGGTGCACTGCTGGCCGTGCTGGCGCTGGGCTTCCTGGGCTGCTACATCCACTTCTTCAAGGCCTACGCCTGGGGTGAAGCCTTCCTGCTCTCGGGCTGTGTGGGCGTATCTCTGGTCGTGGCCATGGTGATCTCCAGCCTGGTGGGCACGGTCATCCCCATGCTGTTCCATAAGATCCACATCGACCCCGCCGTGGCTTCCGGCCCGCTCATCACCACCATCAATGATCTGGTGGCGGTGGTGGTCTACTATGGCCTGGCCGCCGTAGTGCTGATCGATCTGTTCCATTTGGGCTGAAATAGAGAAAGGCTGCTGCCGACAACTCCCTCAGTCACGGCTTCGCCGCGCCAGCTCCCTCTTGGAGGGAGCCTTGACGTAATGGCAATCTGTGAAAGCCTCCCTCATTGAGGGAGGTGGCATCGCGTGAGCGATGACGGAAGGAGTTTGGCAACAGCCTCTTTTTACTTATTCTGTATCCAATACCGCTGTGTCAGCGTTCCATCGGAGGAATCGAACTGCTCATCCTCCAGCACGCCGCCGTTGGCGCGGATGGTCTTTGCTGAGGCGACATTGTAGTGGTCGCAGCAGATGCGCACCTTTTCGATGTCTCGTTCTTTTGCCTTCTCCAGTGTCAGGCAAAGCATCTGGGTGGCGTAGCCGTTCTGCCGCTCCGAGGGGCGGACGCTGTACCCGATGTGCCCGCCGTAGGTCAGCAGGTAATCGTTGAGCCGGTGGCGCAGGTTGGTCATGCCCACCAGATGCTCGTGCTCATCCAGAGCAAGATACTCCGTGGCGGGCACGAGACCGGCGGGGGTTGTGGCCGGGTCTTTCAGCTTGCGGAGTTGGGCCAGCCAGGCATCGAAGTCGGCATATTTGTCCAGAGCCGAGGTGCCGTCCATCCGGGAGTTGATGGCCAGAAATTCTTCCCGGTAGGCCATTACCTGTTCCCGGTCGCCCTCATCCGGCTCCCGCAGGTGGATCTTCTGGGGTGAGGTGCGCCGGGTGGCGGTGCGGAAATCCGGAGCCTTCATCAGGCCGTGGCAGTTGCAGTAGAAGTAAAGCACACCTGCGCCCCGCAGGGAGAAGCGGGCAGAGGCATCTCCCTCGGGGTAGAGCTTGACCAGCTGCAGCTTATCGCCGGTGAGGTAGGCCAGAAACGAGATGTAATGGTTTTTCTCCATGGGGTGGTGCAGGGTGACGAAGAGCTCGTCCTCCACCCGCTCCACGGTCAGCTGATGATGCTCGTCGGCATCCTCGGCTTCGGCGATGTCCAGCGCAGGCAGGGTGATGCCGCAGCAGCTCACCACAGCCTGTCCGGTGGCGTGGAGCACATTGCCGCAGAGGGGGCAGACGTAGAGTTTGCTCCGCAGCAGGTTGGCTGCCCGGTTCCGGTTGATGATGGGTTCTCCCTGCATCAGCTCCAGCACGCTGACCCCCAGAGCCGCAGCCAGCGGTTCCAGCAGGGAGATATCGGGCAGACCCTTGGCGGTCTCCCACTTGGAAATGGTCTTTGCGCTGACAGAGAGCGTTCCGGCAAGCTCTGCCTGGGTCAGGCCCTTGGCTTCCCGCAGCTGCCGGATGGTGCTGCCTGTGACGTATGTGTTCATAATGAATGAAACCTCTCAGTCTCGCGTTGCTCAACAGCGTACGGGTTGCGGCTCCCAGCATCCACTTCGCACAAAGTATTGTGCTCGTGTCTTGCTGGCCGCGGCCCCAACAACTCCTCCCTTCATCCGCCACTGGCGGCGGTCGTCGTCGTTGCCTAATAGGGGAGCCCTTGGCAAGTCGGGCAAGCGTAATTGTTGAACCAGAGTATACTATACAAAAAAACTCCACGCAACCTACGCTGCGTGGAGTCCGTGCTTTCAGGAATTATTCGGCCTCGGTCTCGTCTTCCTCGTCCGGGTCCAGCTCCATGGTGAACACGGCCTTTTTCAGCTTGCCGCAGCCCTGGGCCTTCAAGCCGGATTTGTACGGCTCCCCGGCCAGATAGAGGGCAAAGCGGCCCTCGCAGAGCATTCCGGCAATGCTGGTGCCGGCGGTGCCCACGGTGGTATCAGCGGCTTCGTCAGCAGGCCGGGTGGGGCTGAATTCGCCCAGGGACACTTCAAACAGCTCGCTGCCCTCGAGGTCGGTCTCAAGGGTCAGGTGGTTGTCGTGCCGGACAAAGGGGGCCTTGTCGCTGGCCTGCGGGGTCACGGTGCTCACCGTGACCACAGCCTTGTCACCATCGATGCGGGTGCGCCCGGCGGGCAGGTTGTTGATATCCCGCGCCATGATGAACTCGATGACGCTGTCCAGACTGCTGCACAGGCCCAGATAGTTGGGGAGATTGTTCAGGGTATCGTAGATCATGGATCAGTCCTCTTTCGGGTCGGTCAGAAGCTCCTTGATGCTGGGCACAACGCCGCCCAGATTTTGCAGCTCCGACGGGATGATGATCTTGGTGGCCTTGCCGTTGGCGACCTTGGCCAGTGCTTCCAGGCTGCGCAGAGCCAGCACCTTGTCGTTGGGCATGGCCTCGTTCAGCAGGCGGATGGCATCGGCGTTGGCCTTCTGCACCGCGAGAATGGCCTGGGCCTCGCCCTCAGCTTCGAGAATGCGCTGCTGTTTGACGGCATCGGCACGGAGGATGGCGGCTTCCTTTTCGCCCTCGGCGGCGGTGATGGCGGCCTGCTTCTCACCGTCGGCCTTCAGGATGACGGCGCGCTTTTCGCGCTCTGCCTTCATCTGCTTCTCCATGGCTTCCTGGATCTCGCGCGGCGGGATGATGTTCTTGACCTCCACGCGGTTGACCTTGATGCCCCACTTGTCGGTGGCTTCATCGAGGATGGCCGTGATCTTGCCGTTGATGACATCGCGGCTGGTCAGGGTGTGATCCAGCTCCATCTCACCGATGATGTTGCGCAGGGTGGTGGCGGAAAGGCTCTCGATGGCTGCGATGGGCTGGTTGACACCGTAGGTGTAGAGCTTGGCATCCATGACTTGGAAGAACACCACGGTGTCGATCTGCATGGTGACGTTATCGCGGGTGATCACAGGCTGGGGAGGGAAGTCTGCGACCTGCTCCTTCAGGCTGACCTTTTTGGCGATCCGCTCAATGAACGGGATCTTGACATGCAGGCCGGCCGACCAGGTGTCGGAGTAGCTGCCCAGACGCTCCACAACGTACACCATGGACTGAGGCACGATGACGATGTTGGTGACGACGATGAGCAGGATGACAAAGATGAGCGCGAGGATCACGAACAGCATGATAGGCATAGAGACGCTCCTTTTTTTCAGTGGTTGATGGATTCGGTCAGGATGGGTTCCACGATGAGCAGGGTGCTGTGGATCTCGGTGACCCGGCAGGCCTGCCCGGGGGTCAGGGTATCGCCGGGGGTGGCGCAGCGGGCGCTCCAGTCCACACCATCCAGCCGCACCCGGCCCGTCTGCTGGGCAGAAACGGGGGTCAGCACCCGGGCCTCCCGGCCAAGGGCGCGGTCACCGTTGGTGGGGGTGGGCTGCTTGTGCAGCCGTTTGGCCAGCGGCTTGAATGCCAGCAGGCAGACCGCGCTGACCGCAATGAACACCACCGCCTGCACCCGGAACGAGTGGGTGAACAGGCAGCAGAGCAGGGCTGCCGCGCTGCCTGCCGCAAACCAGACGGATACCATGCTGAAGGTCATGCCCTCCAGCGCCAGGAAACCGACGGCGGCAAGGAGCCAGAAAATGGGGTCAATGGACATCGAACATCCCTCCTTATGATCCTATTATAGAGCATCCGGTTGGGGGAAGGTCAAGAGATTTTTGCTGAATTGTTGCGCAGAAAACAAAATGCGGTCATACATAATCATAGTAGCTGTGGTTCGGGTTATGCCCCACCTCTTCCACCACGATGGTGAAGCCCATGGGATTCACCTCAGTGCTCTTGCCGCTGGCAAGGGTCTCCACGATGATATGTTCGGTGCGGTTGACGATGATCTCCGCAGTCTCCACCTTGCCCACCCGCTGGTAGTGCAGGATGCCGTCCTCGGCACGCAGGACCCGCAGCTGGCCGGTGCGGAAGGCCTCGCAGGTGTGGCGGAGCTGTGCCAGCTGTGCCAGCACGGGGCGCAGGCGCTGTTCGTGGGCATCCCACCGGAAGAAAGCCCGGTTGAAGGGATCCCGGTAGCCTTGCATGGCAATCTCGTCGCCGTAGTACAGGCAGGGCACACCCGGCAGGGTGTAGATGATGGCGTAGGCCATCCGCAGGCGGAGCAGGCCCTCCTCGTAGGCATCGCCGGTCACACAGCGGCCGCTCTGCCACGCGCGGCCCCGGCCATTGGCGGGCTCGTCAGCGATCACGGTCAGGGCACGCTCGGTGTCGTGGGTGGAGAGGAAGTTCAGGGCGGTGTCCATGGCCGGGGCAGGGTAGTGCTCGCAGATGGTCAGGATCTCCGTCATGGCCTGCTCGGCGGGCTTGCCCTTGACGAAATCCAGCACGGCGTTCTTGAAGGGGTAGTTCATCACGCTGTCCAGGCCCTTGCCCAGCAGATAGGTGCGGCGCTTATTGAAGCCGAACTTGGTGGTGGCATCCTCCCACACCTCGCCCAGCAGGAACTTTTCGGGGCTGACCCGCTTGACGGCGGCGCGCACCTTCTCAATGAATTCGTCCGGCAGCTCGTCGGCTACATCCAGCCGGAAGCCTGCCGCGCCGCGCCGCAGCCAGGTGTCGATGACACCGCCCGGGCCGGTGATGAACTCCACATAGGAGGGGGTCTCCTCGTCGACCTCGGGCAGGGTCTCAAAGCCCCACCAGCTGCGGTAGCCGTCCTTGTACTGGGGGCCGAAATCGTACCAGCAGCGGTAAGGGGAGTTGGGGTCCCGGTACGCGCCGCCCTCACCATAGCGGCCCTCGCGGTTGAAGTAGCGGCTGTCGGAGCCGGTGTGGCTGAACACGCCGTCCAGCACTATGCCGATGCCGTACTTCTGAGCGGCGGTGCACAGTGCCTCAAAATCCTCGTTGGTGCCCAGCAGGGGGTCCACATTCAGGTAGTCGGCGGTGTTGTAGCGGTGGTTGGAGTGGGCCTCAAAGATGGGGTTGAGGTAGATGAAATCCACCCCCATCTCGTGCAGGTAAGGGAGCTTTTGCTGGATGCCCTTGAGGTCGCCGCCGAAATAATCCTCATTCAGGTGGCCGCCCACCTCGTTGGGCTGCCAGAAGGGCTCGGCGTGCTTGTCGGCCTGATAGATGCGGTCGGCAAAGGGCATGGGCTTGTTCTCCACCCCTTCGCAGAAGCGGTCCGGGAAGATCTGATAGAACACCTTGCCCTTGATGCTTTCAGGGGTCTCAAAGTCCTGCTCATAGACCGTGATCTGCCAACTTTCGCCATCCTGCCAGCTGATCACGCCGCAGTTGTCGGGGCCGCGCACGATGCGGCGGAAGTCGGTGTAGAGATCGAAGTAGTAGAAGTAGAGGCCCGGGTCATTCAGAGGCACTTCCACGGAAAAGTGGTTCTGCCTGGGGGTCTGGCCATCGAAGTTCATCCGGTAGTAGACGGGAACATCGAACTTGCCCTCTTTTTTCAGGACAAGGTGCGGGTCTACATAGCCCAGCTCTTCGGGGATGCAGAGCGACAGCCGGACAGTCTGCCCGGCGCGCACCGCACCAAAGGGCTGCTTGAAATAGGGGTCAAAACTGTTGAACAGACAAGACAAGTGGGGTCGTTCCTTTCTCAAAAAAAGCCCCGGTTCCGTAATGGCTCCGGGGCAGAGATATATTTGTGCTAAACCCTTCCGTCAATGCTTCGCATTGCCACCTCCCCTAGTAGGGGAGACCTTGGCAGAACGGTGAAGTCTGTGCGTAAAGGAAAAGCTGTAAAACTTCCCGTAACGCCAGAGGCCCCACTACGAGGGGGGCTGTCACCGTAGGTGACTGGGGGGTTGACCTTTCCAATTACTTCACAGCAGAAGCGTGCCAAATATCGCGGGCGTAATCCAGCACAGAACGGTCTGCGCTGAAGATGCCGCTGTTGGCGGTGTTCTTCAGGCTCATCTGTGCCCACTTCTCGCGGTCAGCATACAGGCGCTGCAGGTCGGCCTGAGCACGGCGGTAATCCTTGAAGTCGGCCATGACCATATAGGGATCGCTGGTGCGCAGGTTCTCGGTGACCTCGTGGAAGTCCTCGCCGTTCCAGCCGCGCTCCAGGAAGTTCAGAGCGGCATTTGCCACGTCATCGCCCATGATGAAGGCGCTGGGGTGGTAGCCCACCTGCTTGAGGTTGTTGACCTCGGGAGTCAGCATGCCGAAAATCAGCTCGTTCTCCTTGCCGGCGGCATCGGCGATCTCAACGTTTGCGCCGTCCAGCGTACCCAGCGTGATGGCACCGTTCAGCATGAACTTCATGTTGCCGGTACCGGAAGCCTCGGTGCCTGCCAGAGAGATCTGCTCAGAGACCTCGGCGGCGGGCATCAGGTGCTCGCTCAGGGAGACGCAGTACTCTTCCAGATAGACCACGCGCAGCTTGTCGCGCACGGCGGGATCATTGTTGATCAGGTCGCCCAGCTTGCAGATCATCCGGATCATCTGCTTGGCCATGTAGTAGCCGGGGGCAGCCTTTGCGCCGAAGATATAGGTCTTGGGGATGAAGTCAGCGTTGGGGTTCTCCTTCAGGTACAGGTACTGAGCGGCGATGTTCAGGGCGTTCAGGTGCTGACGCTTGTACTCGTGCATCCGCTTGACCTGGCAGTCGAAGATGGAGTTGGGGTCGATGACCTGGCCGGTGCTCTTCTCCAGATAGGCGGCAAAGTTCTTCTTATTGTTCAGCTTGATCTCGTTGATGCGCTTCAGCACGGTCTTGTCGTCCGCATACTTGTTCAGCTTGGAGAGGTTGGAAGCGTCGTGCTTGTACTCCTCGCCGATGGTCTCGTCCAGCAGCTTGCACAGCTCAGGGTTGGAGGCCAGCAGCCAGCGGCGGTAAGCGATGCCGTTGGTTACGTTCTTGAAGGCCTGGGGCTTGAACAGGTAGTAATCGTGGAACACGCTCTCCTTGATGATCTCGCTGTGCAGCTTGGACACGCCGTTGATGCTGTTGGCGGTGTAGGCGCAGATGTTTGCCATGCGGACCTGGTTGTCGCCGATCAGGGCCATATAGTTGATCTTGCCCTCGTCGCCAGGGAATGCCTTCTCCAGCTCCTCGCGGGCACGGCGGTTCATCTCGACCACGATCTGGTAGATGCGGGGCAGGGTCATCTTGAAGATGTCCACATTCCACTTCTCCAGAGCCTCGGCCATAACGGTGTGGTTGGTGTAGGCAAAGACCTTCTGGCAGATCTCAAAGGCCTTATCCCAGTCAAAGCCGCACTCGTCCAGCAGGATGCGCATCATCTCGGGGATGGCCAGCGTGGGATGGGTGTCGTTCAGCTGGATGGCGACCTTGTCGGCCAGATTCTCCAGCGTGCCGTAGGTGGACAGGTGGTTCTGCACGATATCGCCGATGGATGCGGCAGAGAGGAAGTACTGCTGGCGCAGGCGCAGGATCTTGCCCTCAATGTGGTTGTCGTTGGGGTACAGCACCTTGGAGATCAGCTCGGCGCTGGCGTTCTTGCTCATGGCAGTGTTGTAGTTGCCCAGAGAGAAGCTGGACATATCAAA
>ULWF01034018.1_pt1 | contig 11924 bp, 7 predicted proteins | sample 1960081 | NCBI WGS metagenome assembly ULWF01 (sample SAMEA4835805, study PRJEB28245) | human gut metagenome | biome: gut microbiome; material: fecal sample | place: Denmark | collected 2008
CTGACGCCCACGGAGCTGCAAATTCTCCATCTTCTCTGCGCAGACAAGTCCAACGCTGAGATTGCGCAGATCATGGACGTGAAGCTGCCCACGGTGAAGACCCACGTCAGCCACATTCTCTACAAGCTGGACGTGAAGCGCCGGGCGGAAGCCAGGACAGCCGCGAAGAAGCTGCGGCTCATTCCGGATGATCTATAAAAGCTGTGCCTGTGCTTGAACGGGCTGAATATAAACCTTATACATATATCTCAAAGGAGGATCTTATGAAAAAACGAGTATTGAGCTTATTTATGGTGCTCGTGCTTTGCCTGACGCTTCTGCCCACAGCGGCTTTTGCCGAGGGAGAGGACGTGAGCATATCGGGCGGTGTCATCGGCGGCGGTGAGACCGGTGGCGAGGGCGGTGGGATCTATGTAGCCCCCGGAAGCCCGACAGAAGGGGGCGGCGGCACATATATCCCCGGAGAGGCCACGCGGACGGAGATCTGGTTCGTAAGAAAGCCCGATTCCATTGGCCGCAGCTATGACGGTACGACGGACGGCAGCATGGTTTCGTTCGGCACACCGCAATTCACGGACGGCACAAATACGTTTGAACTCACGGAAGGAACGGACTTTACCGCCAAGAAGACCTTCGATTCTGCGGACGCGGGTGATCATACCGTCACTGTGGAAATCACGTTGATTGGCAACGCCGCGACGGAGTACAAACTCAAGTCGGGCGAAGAAAAATTTAAGATCAGAGGCACCATCAACAAGGCCTATCCCGAGCTGACCGTATCTCTTTCCGAGACGACTTGCACGGTGGGCGAAAAGCTCCTGCCGCTGTTGTCTATCAGCGGCAGGCAGGAAAATGCCGCGGTGACATATTACTATACGCAGTACCAAACACTCGCTGGGGCTTCGGAGTATGAGGGCAGTGATGTCATTCCTGCAATCGACGAAAACACTGCAATCAACAGTCTCGACGAGGAAGGCAACAACACCTATTATCTCTACGCCAAAACTGCCGCGACAAAGAACTACAATGAAGGTCTCTCGAATGTCGTGGAACTCACAGTCAACGAGGCAGTCGTTGAGGCCGCTTCGGTGACAAGAGCGGACGGCACGGATGGCGGTACATACGAATCCCTCCCGGCGGCGCTGAATGCGGCGCAGGACGGCGACACCGTCAAGCTGCTGGCAAACCATACGACAAATTGGAGCGACGTCGAAGCGGGCGAGTATTCCACTTTGGCTGTCGTCAAGAAAACCTTGACGCTTGAACTGAACGTCTGGACGGTGGATTATCTCGTTGTGGGCGAGGTGGTTTCTGACGAGGCAGGCGGAATCCTTGAGTCCACCGACGGCAACCTGACCGTCGCAGATAACGTTCAAGGGGGCGGCTACGGCAAAATCAAAAACCTCGAATTTGTAAAAGGTTCACTGGCGATTCAGGGCGGCTGGATTGGAGATTATGACGGAAGCAAACTTACCTGCAACGGGAACAGCGGCAGCGTGATCATCAGCGGCGGCACGGTGTATAACGCCACAGTAGGTGATGGCGCAACCGTTACCGTCACCGGCGGCACAGGGCACGCGGGCAACTGGTGCAACGATGGTACGCTGAACATCACAGACGGTACGTTCGGCGGGGTAAAGTTCTATAACAACAGCGGGACCATCGCTATCAGCGGCGGCACGTTTAGTACGCTTCAGAACTTCGACAACACCTCCAGCCTGATTGCGCCTATATCCCTGCTGGCGCCGGGCCATGCCTTCTACAAGGACAATACAGTGCAGGACGGCAGCAGGAGAGATTTTCTGCAAGATGTAACCGTCAAGGAACACACTCACACCATGGTGAACAACAAGTGCGCCTGCGGCCTGTCCTGCACCCACACGAACGCCGAGGGCGCGAGTACCATCGGTAAAGACGGCAAGTGCACGGTCTGCGGGACACAGTTTGCGGCTGGCATCGGCGAAACCTATTATACCGATGTGAAGTCCGCCCTGGATGTGGCATCTGACGGTCAGACCGTCAAACTGCTGGCAAACGAGATGCTGCCTGACGGCATATATGTCAGCAAGACCCTCACGCTGGACCTGAACGGACATAGCCTGGATGGGTACAGCTTGAATGTGGGCGGCCTTACGGCCATGAGCCAGGTTCGCACCGGCAACCTGACGGTCATTGACAGCAGCGGCGGCAACGGCGCGGTGGGAGTGACCGTGCGGGAGGGCGGTACACTGGTATTTGATCCGAAGAATGACCATACCACTTTGCTCCAGCTGGAGGTTTGGGGCGGCACAGTCGAGCTGTACGGCGGAAAGATTTCGAGAAGCGGTTTGCGGCTGAATAATGGCATCACATTGGGTAATCTGCTTCCCGGGCAAGCGGGACTGGCTTACTATCGTGGTGACACGCAGCTCACGCTGGAGGAAGCCGCTTCCAAGACCTGCGACCTGGTGGTAAAGTCGTGCAGCCACGGCGGCAAGAACGGCTTTGACGAAAACGCCACTGCCTGCCCCTACTGCAACGCGCCCGCGGTGGCTGAAACAGACTTGAACGGTAGCGAGGGTGTCCGCCTGCGGCGGAGATTTGCCAATTTACAAACGGCTCTTGACGCAGACAGAGACGGTGGCGCGACCCTTCAGCTGCTGACCGACGTGACCGGCGATTATACCATCGACGGCACGCAGGACACGGGACTTAACTTGAACGGCCACTCCATCAAGGGCACGGTGACGGTCAAGACGGCTACAGGAAACAATACGACCACTTTCAGCAACACACAAAACACCACCACAGCCGGCATAGATGTGGTCGTTGCCTACAAGGGAGCAAAACTCGCCGGGGCGGATTATCCCGCCGTGATCAGCAAATTGACATTGGCCGATACCACGAAGTGGAAGGATATCCTGCAGCAGACTACCAACATTGGCTTCAGGGTCACGAATACGGACGGCACTCACACGTGGTACGCCCCGGATGATATCGAAGGCTCGCAGTTGAACAACGTTATCATCAATTATGATAAGGCTGCACCGGATTGGAGTGGGAACGAATCAGGTATTCGGATTAAGTCAACATGGTGGAATAAATCATTATCATCTGTAACATTTGGACTGTATAAGGGCAGCAGCTTAGATGTCTATGCGAAAGCAAATGACAGCCAGAGTGGTGTCGCAGAGTATTATTACTATATAGACAATTCCGGCAGTACAACAACATTGACAGCAGAGGAACTTTCCAATAAGAGCTTTACAAAGGTAGCTGCGGATAAAAATGGTACAACAAAACTTACAGAGATAACATCAGACAATAACTATGTCATTTATGCCTACGCAGTAGATGCGGCTGGTAACAGGAGTACTTACATAAGCTCCGATGGTGTGGTATTGGATAACACCGCACCGCAACTGACCAATGTAAGTACACCTGCGAAAAGTAACGGAACTCTTTCTGATACTTCGGCGACAATTACATTTACCGGAAGTGAAGCAGGAACTTATTATTATATTCTGAAAGAAAATGGAGAACCAGCTCCGACCGTAATGAGTGATTTTGCAGCAAAGACGGCCGGGGATAAGGTTGACACATGGACAGCGAAAGAAGGTGTGTCAACAGGAACCTTGACAGCAGACGAAGCTAATACAATTAAATTTACCGGACTGAAAGCTGATACAAGCTATGTATTATATCTTGCGGCGACAGATGCAGCGGGCAATGCAAGCGTGGCAGAGTCAGCAGGGGCAGATGGAGACTCCGGTGTAGTATCAGTATCATTTACCACTACAAAGACGACTCCGTATGTAAAGACTGCACCGGTTCTTTCCGGTAACTATGGAGATATGGTATCTGCCATGCTTGAAAAAGCAGATATGACAAAGGCAAGCGTGACAGCAGGACCAAGCAGTGACACGAAGATTGAGGGTACATGGACTCCGGCATTTGAGGATGCAGATAAGCTTCCGACAGTCGGTACAAGTGAGAAATACACGCTTGTCTTTACACCTACAGGAAGTGATGCAGATACTTATGATTCTGTAACCTGTGAAGTGATACCGGAAGTTTCTAAGAAGCAGATTACCGTAGTGATTGCTGATAAAGAAAAATTCTATGGAGAAGCAAACCCTGCACTTACATGGAGTCTTGCCACAGGCGATGCCTACGCAGACAATGTTCTGGTGGCAGGTGATACCGAAGAAGCACTTGGCATCAGCTTATCAACTACTGCGAAAGACAATTCCAATGTTGGAACCTACGCAATTACAGGCTTATCAGATAGTGCTAATTATGAAGTATCCTTTAGCGGAAGCGGTTCAGATGGCAAGAGTGGTGTTATGACAGTAAAACAGGCAGCGAAAGCTCCAAATATGCCGGAAAATGCAATGACACCGGCACACAGCACAAAGAAGGTTGGCGATATTACGCTTCCGGATGGATGGAGCTGGCAGGAGGCTGATAAGGACACGGCACTTGCAGATGGTGTGGCAGTGACAGCGAATGCAATTTATACAGGACCTGACAAGGGCAACTACGAGACAGAAAGTGTAAGCATTACGATTACAAGAAGAGAATGTGATCACACACATACTGAAATACGGAATCAGCGGGAAGCGACCTGCACGCAGACCGGATACGCAGGAGATACCTATTGTACGGACTGCGATAAACTTATGAGTACCGGAAAAGAGCTGGCAGCATTGGGACATGATTATAAAGCAACCGTAACAAAGCAGCCGACGACAACCGAGGAAGGAGTCAGAACCTATACCTGTACAAGATGTGGGCATTCCTATACAGAAAGCATTGCAAAGCTTACGAGTCCGTCGCCGCAGCCAACTGCAACACCGTCAGGTAAGCCGGAGACACCATCACCACAGCCAAAGGGCACCAATCTGAAGGATGACACAGGTGCAGCCTACAAGGTAACAAGTGCAAATGGCAAAACACCGGCAGTGCAGTATCTGGCACCAAAGAGCGGCACCAAAGGAACGGTGACAGTTCCTTCGGAGGTCACGATCGATGGCGTAACCTACAAAGTAACCTCTATCGCAGGCAATGCTTTTAAGGGCACTAAAAAGATTAAGAAGATAGTGATCGGAAGTAACATTACTTCTATCGGAAAAAATGCTTTTGCAGGCTGCACAAGTCTGACAAGTATCACGATCGGAAAGAATGTGACGAAGATTGGAAAGAATGCCTTTACCGGCTGTAAAAAGCTAAAGTCGATCACAATTAAGACGAAGAAACTGACAACAAAAACCGTTAAAAAGGGAGCGTTTAACGGCATCAGCAAAAAGGTTGTGGTAAAGGTGCCAAAGAGCAAATATAAGACCTACAAAAAGCTGCTCCCGGCAAAAGGTCTGAAAAAAGCGGCAAAGATCAGAAAGTAACCAACACGCTGAAAATACAGTAACCTCATATGAGAGACTGCTTAGGCAGCAGAAATGCAAATACAGACCTGCGAATCAACCGGAGCAGGGAAGTAATTGTATTTCTGCTGCCTTTTACTGCATTTTTTACTCTAAGTATTTGCAAAAAGATTTTCGTGCTTTTTTCAATTATGATGTTATAATTTTTATAATGTATTTACGAAAATGCGATGAACAGATAGCATTATTACACACGACATTGATGGAAAACAGGTTTTCATTACTGCGATAAAGGAGCGGCTATGAAAAAAACAGGAAAATCAGGGAAACGACACAATAAGTTTCTGGCACCGCTTCTGGCACTTATCGTGCTCCTGGCAGCATGCAGCTCGCAGGGCGGCGATAATGCACCGGATAGCAGGCAGAAGGAAGCTGTGCAGACGGAAGAGACATCGGCTGAGACAGCGGCAACGGATGAAATCAGGATGGATGGACAGCTCACAGGTGATATGCTCATGCAGCCATCCGGGGATACAGAGGGAGAAGCAGCGGATCCGGACGGATATAGTCAGGAACCACTTGAAGTACATTACATAGATGTCGGACAGGGCAGCGCGACACTATTAAAGAGTGGCAGGCATGCTATGCTGATTGATACCGGTGACAGAGATCAGGGTACAAAGATACAGCTCTATCTGACAAAACAGGGCGTGGAAAATCTCGATTACCTTGTACTGACGCATCCGGATGCGGATCATATCGGTGGTGCTCCGGTCATTATTACGAAATTTGGGATCGGACAGCTTTTTCTTTCTAATTATGAGAAGGATAATAAAACAACACAAAAAGTCAGGGACGCGATGCAGTATAAAGGTCCGACCGCATCGGACTGTCAGGTTGGAGATACATATACACTTGGAAATGCATCTTTTACGATTCTTGCTCCCGTAAAAGAATATGCGGATTCCAACAACGCATCCATTGTCATTATGGTGCAAAACGGAAATAACAGATTTCTATTTACCGGAGACTGCGAAGCAGAAGCCGAGGCGGATCTGATCGCATCCGGCGCGGATCTTAGTGCAGATGTTTACCTGGCGGGACATCACGGAAGTGACACTGCATCTTCACAGGCATTTATGGATGCAGTCAGCCCTTCTTATGCGGTGATCAGCTGCGGTGAGGGAAACAGCTATGGGCATCCGCATGCAGAAGTCCTCAACAGATTCCGCAGCATGGGCATTCAGGTATTCCGTACAGATGAGCAGGGCTCTGTGATCGCGGAAAGTGATGGAACCGGGATCACATGGAACTGTGCACCTTCCGAGACCTGGCAGACAGGAGAACGAACTAAAAATGCACAGACCGGTGCAGAAAATGCGGAAACACAGCCTGCAAATGAGACACCCATACAGGAGACAGATACTGCAGCCGTGCAGGATAAGCCTGCAACCCAGCAGTCAGATGCGGTAACACTTCCTGCGCAGGAGCAGAAACCGGTTGTGGCAGACGAAACGTCGCAGGCAGGCAATTATATCGGTAATCGCAATAACGGCAAGCTGCATAAGGCTTCCTGCAGTTATCTGCCGGATCCGCAGAATCAGGTGCCGTTTACAACAAGGGAAGAAGCAGTGGCAGCTGGTTATGATGATCCGTGTAAACGGTGCAATCCGTGATGAAATATGCGCCGGGATGAGAAAACCGATTGCCGGCATTCTGACGCGATACATAAATAAAAAGCAGATGTAATGCAAATGTTTGCCGTATGTTGGCGGAGAAACAGGCAAGCAATCCGGCGGAGTAAAAAATGATTCTGGAAAAGGGGAATACATCATGGAATTGAGACATATCAGGTATTTTAAGGCTGTGGCAGAGGAAAAGAATTTTACCCGGGCGGCGGAAAAACTGGCGATCGCACAGCCACCGCTCTCAAGGCAGATCCAGGATCTCGAGGCAGAGCTTGGTACACAGCTTTTTATCCGTTCACCGCATAAAGTAACGCTGACAGAAGAAGGAGAACTGTTTTTGCAGTATGCATCCCAAATACTGGATCTTGTGCACCGTTCTGAGGAAGAAGTCAGGGAAAGAAAAGAAGGTCTGCAGGGAACCTTATATATTGCTTCCGTAGAAGGCTGTGGACCGCGTTTGTTTGCAGAATGGATTGCAGCATTCGGACAGCAGCATCCGCACGTGCAGTACAATCTCTGGAATGGCAATACGGATGATGTGAATAACCGTGTCATGAAAGGTCTGTGTGAGATCGCGATGATCACAGCACCCTATAATACAGAAGAATTTCAGGTACTTCCGGTTTACCGAGAGCCATGGGTGGCAATGATCCCCAAGGGACATCCATTATATACGCCGGAAAATGATCCGGTAAAGCCGGATGATCTTCTGCCGTATCCGCTGTTGATCCCTTCCAGGGAATCCAGAAAAAGTGAGATTGACAAATGGTTTTCCAATACCGGTCAGACACCTGCGATCCGCGGCAGGATCGCACATATGATGAATGCATATGAGCTGAGCCTGCACGGTGTCGGGATTTCCATTTATCCGGCTTCTATTTCCGCAATGGCAAAGAACAAGGAAGTCTGCATCCGTAAAATAGAGCATCCGGATGCGTATGCATCCTATGCTCTCATTTGGAAAAAGGATCACACGCTTTCCCATGTGGCGCAGGAATTTCTTTCTTTTATTCGGGAAGGCAGTGAAAATACAGATGAAACATGATTTGTATTCACTATACTCGAAAAGTATCATAATATATTTATAATATGTATTTCACATTATAGAGCCTGTATGATACATTATAATCATCAAAAGGAAGTCAGGCCGGACCTCTAAAGTAACTGATCAATTTCAAAATGTAGAAAGGTTATGGTGAGTGTTATGAAAAAGATTATGGGTAAAATCAATGAGTTCTTTGGTGAATATTATAAGAGCTTTGGTGAAAGAATCTGATCAAAGAGGCGTAAAATGAATCAGAGTGAAAATCAGACAGAGACTTAGAACGGGCAGTGTATCATATACATTGCCCGTTTTGTGTCATGGCGACGAGGAGAATGAATGCCATGCTTGCATGGGCAGACATTCGACGACCGCTGATCAGAGCGAGATTCGCGAAGCGTATCTCGTCTCTGTTGCGGGCAGAAGGATTTTCGAATGAAAAGATAGAACCCCTTCTTTATTGGGAGAAAAAAGACTTTCAAAAAATAGGGACTTGCGTACAACTGGGGGATATGCTATGATATCTCTCGGCGGCATACAGTTGTGCGCCGTACAAAAACATTCGGAAGAATGGAGCGTGAAAGAAATGGAGCAGGCTACCGGCTATTTTGTGGTAAAGCAGAAAGCATTACCGGAAGTATTGTTAAAGGTCGTGGAAGCAAAGAGACTGATAGAGTCCGAACGTGCTGTTTCCGTGCAGGAAGCAACAGAACGGGTGGGGATCAGCCGCAGTTCTTTTTATAAGTATAAGGACGATATTTTCCCATTCCACGATACGGCGGCGGGCAGAACGATCACGCTGACTTTCCAAATGGATGATGAACCGGGATTGTTATCGGATGTGCTCAAGATCATAGCCACATTCGGAGCAAATATATTAACCATCCATCAGAGTATTCCGATCAACGGAGTTGCCTCCCTGACGATCAGTGTACAGATATTGCCGACAACGGCGGATGTATCCCTGATGGTCGATGAGATGGAAAAACAAAAAGGCGTACATTACGTGAAAATCATAGCTAAGGAGTAAAGAAAATGGTAAAAGTAGCAGTATTAGGATATGGTACAGTAGGAAGCGGTATCGTTGAGGTAATCAAAACAAATCAGGATATGGTAAATAAGAAAGCCGGAGATGAGATTGATGTCAAATATATCTTGGATCTGCGTGATTTCCCGGGAGATCCTTATGAGAATCTTGTTGTACATGATGTTGAGATTATTTTAAACGATCCTGAGGTGCTTGTGATCGCAGAAGCAATGGGCGGAGTGGAACCGGCCTATACCTTTACAAAGAGAGCACTCAGTGCAGGTAAGAGCGTATGTACATCAAATAAAGAGCTTGTTGCAAAGCATGGTGCAGAACTAATTGAGTTATCGCGCGCTAACAAATGCAACTATATGTTTGAAGCAAGTGTCGGCGGTGGTATTCCGATCATTCGTCCGTTAAATGCTTCTCTGACACCGGAACGTGTAGACGGTATCACCGGTATTTTAAATGGTACAACAAACTATATCCTGACAAAGATGGAAAAGGAAGGATCAGATTTTGATACAGTACTGAAGGAAGCACAGGACAAAGGCTATGCGGAGCGCAATCCGGAAGCAGATGTGGAAGGTTATGATGCATGTCGTAAGATCGCCATTCTTTCTTCTCTGATCTATGGTAAAAATGTAAATTTTGAGCATATTTATACAGAGGGTATTACAAAGATCACAACAAATGATTTTGCATATGCAAAAAAAGCAGGCTATACGATCAAGCTGCTTGCCATGAGCAAAGAAGTGGACGGCAAATATTTTGCCATGGTAACCCCTTGCATGATCAATGACCAGAACCCGCTTTATTTTGTAAATGACGTATTTAACGGTATTCTGGTACACGGCAATACACTGGGGAATACAATGTATTATGGAGCAGGAGCAGGTAAGCTTCCGACAGCAAGCGCGGTTGTATCCGATATCATTGACTGTGTGAAGCATCTTGGCAAGACAGTATTCTGTTTCTGGGATAAAGAAGAACTGACATTGTCCAGCATGGATGATTCCGTAAAGCGTTTCTTTGTCCGTGTGAAGGATGCTGATTTTGCAAAGGCAAAGGAAGTATTTGGTGATGTGGAAGAGATCGATGCTCAGATCGCAGGAGAAAAGGGCTTCTTTACACAGGCTATGAGCGAGAAAGCATTTAAAGAAAAGAGTGCACAGGTCGGTGAGATCATCAGCCGGATCCGTGTTGAGGAGTAAGCAGGATTACATATGGAATCACACATGACAGCTCGTGTGATCCTAAGTGAAAATAAATACCGAGGAGTAGGAAAATGAAAAAAGTAGTAAAATTTGGTGGTAGTTCATTAGCAAGTGCAGAGCAGTTTGAGAAGGTCGGAAAGATCATCCGCGCAGACAAGTCAAGATGTTATGTGGTTCCGTCTGCACCGGGTAAGAGAAACAGCAAAGATACAAAAGTAACGGATATGCTGTACAATACCTATGCACTGGCAGAAAGTGATGATGCGTTTGATAAAGAACTGGATGCGATCAAAGCAAGATATCAGGAGATCATCGACGGACTGAAATTAAAGCTTTCTCTGGATAAGGAATTTGAAGTGATCCGTGAGAACTTTAAAAAGAAAGCGGGCAGTGATTATGCAGCAAGCCGTGGGGAGTTCTTAAACGGTATCATTATGGCAAATTATCTGGGCTATGAATTCATCGATGCAGCAGAAGTGATCTTCTTTGATGAAGAAGGCAATTTTATGCCTGATCACACAAATGAAGTACTTTCCGCGCGTTTGTCAGAAACACCAAAGGCAGTTGTTCCGGGCTTCTACGGTGCGAAACTGGATGGCAGTGTAAAGACCTTCTCCAGAGGCGGTTCCGATATCACAGGTTCTATCGTGGCTAAGGCTGCACATGTGGATGTGTATGAAAACTGGACAGATGTTTCAGGCTTTTTGATCGCTGATCCGCGTATCATCGATAATCCGAAGGGAATTGAAACAATTACCTATCGCGAACTGAGAGAGCTTTCTTACATGGGTGCTACCGTGCTGCATGAGGATGCGATCTTCCCGGTTCGTAAGGAAGGTATCCCGATCAACATCCGTAATACAAATGCACCGAAGGACAATGGCACATGGATCGTAGAAAGCACCTGCCAGAAGCCAAAGTACGTGATCACAGGTATTGCAGGTAAGAAGGGCTTCTGTTCCATCAATATTGAAAAGGATCTCATGAACTCCGAGATCGGTTTCGGCAGAAAGGTGCTGCAGGCATTTGAAGAAAATGAGATTTCTTTTGAACACGTACCATCCGGTATCGATACAATGACCGTATTTGTACACCAGTCAGAATTCATGGAAAAAGAGCAGCGTGTACTGGCAGCGATCCATAAGATGGCACATCCGGACTCCATTGATCTGGAGTCTGATCTGGCACTGATCGCAGTCGTAGGACGCGGTATGAGACAGACGCGCGGTACAGCCGGACGGATCTTCTCCGCACTGGCACATGCCAATGTCAATGTCAAGATGATTGATCAGGGATCTTCCGAGCTGAATATCATTATCGGTGTGAAAAATGAAGATTTTGATGCAGCGATCCGTGCGATCTACAATATCTTTGTTGAGGTTCAGTTATAAGATGATGCCAGGGTCAAAAGGTCTAAACCCATGTGAGCTTGCTCATAGGTGGGTGAAAGACCTTGGGACCCGCCCCGATATGAGCATCAAAGTCGGGGCTTTTGTCCCCGGCATCATAAGATAAAAACAGAAACATCATATAGCAAGCAATCGATAGCGTAGGCGACTGAGATTTATCGCTCGTTTACCCGGCGGCGAG
>ULWF01042877.1_pt1 | contig 11876 bp, 10 predicted proteins | sample 1960081 | NCBI WGS metagenome assembly ULWF01 (sample SAMEA4835805, study PRJEB28245) | human gut metagenome | biome: gut microbiome; material: fecal sample | place: Denmark | collected 2008
GACAATACCTCTGAAACATATTCCTCATCCTTAAACAGACGCATCATTTCCGGATATGCAGATATCGTCTCTGCCGTTGCGATCTCCGGGAAGAGCTGTGCAAAGTCTTTATTGAAAAATAAGACCTTATTGTCGTTTGTCACGGCAAGTACAGGACCTACACCGCCTCTGTCAAGAATCCCCTTTGGCACCAGCTTCGCCGGATCCTGTTTTTCTGTTGCCGCCCCCTGTTTTTCACGGAACAGCAGAAATGCCAGCACACCGACAATCACTACCAGTAAAATGACCAATACTATCATATTTTGTTTCCTCCATTCACCCTTTTGAAGAAATCTGTCGGGAAGACCCCACATTTATATTTATTATATCAAACTCCGATAGGCACCACAATGGTGTTTACCAAATTGCAGCATGAAATATTATACAAATTTTTCCGTTTTTTTCATACAAAAATGCCCCCTGCCAAAGCAGGGAGCATTTCCTGTGATTTCTGATTCAGATCCTATCAGTTCTTTTTAGAAGCCTTCTTAGCAGGTGCTTTTGCCGGAGCTTTTTTCTTTCCCGCAAATTTCGTTCTGAGTACATACCACAGAGCACCTGTGATACATACAGAAGAATATGCACCGCAAAGGATACCTACCATAAGAGGCATTGCGAAAGAACGGATGCTGGATACACCGAGAAGGAATACCATAAAGATCGTAATGAAGGTTGTGATATTCGTGTAAATACTTCTTGTCAGCGTCTTTGTGATACTTTCGTTCACAATTTCCTTCAATTCTTCGTTGTCTCTTACCTTTGTCGTCTTCAGCTGCTCACGGATACGGTCAAAGATAACGATCGTTGAGTTGACAGAGTATCCGACAATAGTCAGCATACAAGCGATAAATGTATTGCCGACAGATGTTTTGGAAACCGCATAGAATGCCAGTACTACAAGAACATCATGTAACAGTGCCAGAACCGCACTTGCCGCAAAACGGACATCCGTGAAACGGAACCAGATATATACAAGCATACAGAGTGTTGCAATGATCACGGATACGATCGCATCGGACTTCATTTCGTTGCTGACTGTTGCACTGATCGTCTCTGTCGTGATCGCCTCTTCCTCTACACCGAAATCTTCTTTCATAGCTGTTGTGAAAGCTTCTCTTTCATCTACTGTCAGAGATCTTGTCTTGATAACAACCTGTGTGGAATCATTTACCTTCTGTGTCTGTACGTTGCTGTCACCCGTGATTTTTTCCACAACCGGCACAACCTGTGCGTCAATGTCCGCAATGGACAGGTCTTCGTTAAACGTAACCGTAGAAGAAGTACCGCCCATAAAGTCAAGGCTGTAATTTAAAGAATGTCCTGTCTGTGATTTATTCACACCCATAAATACAAAACCTGCCACGACCACAAGGAGTGAAACGGCAAAGAATACCGCCTTCTTTGACAGGAAATCAACTGTCTTGATATCTTTTGCTTTACCATACAGCTTTTCATCTTTACAGCCAAGTGCATAAAATGCATTTAACAGAAGACGTGTTACAAATAATGCAGTGAACATGGAAAGGATAATACCCAGCCCCAATGTAATGGCAAAGCCTTTTACAGTACCGGAACCTTTTAAGCCAAGAACCAGTGCTGCGATCAGTGTTGTGATATTACCGTCCACAATAGCGGAAAGTGCTTTTTCAAAACCGATCTTAATGGCTGACTGTACTGTCTTGCCGGCTGCGATCTCCTCACGGATACGGGAGAAGATGATGACATTTGCATCAACCGCCATACCGATGGAAAGAATAATACCTGCAATACCCGGCAGTGTTAATGTAATATTTAATGCATTCAGCGCAAGTAATGTCAGAAGAACATAGATCGTAAGGGCAATCGCTGAAACAAAGCCCGGTAACAGGTATACAACGATCATCAGGATACATACGAGTGCAAAACCGATCGCACCTGCTTTTAAGCTGGAAGATACAGCTTCTTCACCAAGCTGCGCACCTACAACGTTGGAACGGAGCTCTTCCAGTTCCAGCTTCAGTCCTCCGATACGGATCGTAGAAGCAAGTGTATCCGCCTCTTCAAAGCTATCCTGTCCGCTGATCTGTGCCTGTCCGCCAAGGATCGGTTCATCTACTCTCGGAACGGAAACAAATCTGCCGTCATAATAAATACCGATCGTTTCTCCCTTTGAATAAGCATCTGTTGTAGCATCCGCAAATGCCTGTTTGCCTTCTTCCGTAAAGGTAAGGGAAACAACATACTGTTTATCCTTTGTACCGCTGTCTGACTGTACGGTAGCCGCCTGTGCACTCGATACCATTGTACCGTCAAGTACGATACTGCCGTCTTCCATCAATGTGTTCAGATCCTTCAGCAGTACATAATCATATGTACCATCCTCTGTAACACCAATCGTATAATTCTGGTTTCCGTCACTGTCAGTCTGCTTGATAAAGTAAAGAGAACCCGGACGGCCAAGTTCCTCCAGAATTGCATTGGCATCGGAAACACCCGGAATTTCGATATTGATACGATCGTTACCTTCCTGATATACCTGTGCTTCTGTACTGTAGTTTTCCACACGCTTCTGCAGCTTATAGATCGTATCGCTCATGTCTTCTGCAGAAGGAGATTCGTCACCGACTACCTGATAAGTAATGCTGACACCGCCGGCAAGATCAAGCCCCTGCTTGATATTCCCCATGGATCCTGTTTTGCCTGCACCGATACCGACAAAGGCAATATAGCCGAATCCGATAATTGCGAGCACTGCCAAAATCATCGTAATGACTGCTCTGTTTTTCTTCATTTCTTTTTCCTCCCTTTCAGATTCCCTTTCAAATCTGAGATTTACTCACTGAGTGCGGCTTTGATCATAATGGCACACTCAATTCTCTTTCTTTGCAATTCACAGCCAATATCATAGGAACCGTTCACATTTCCCGTGAAGTTGTAGGAATTTGCCGCACAGCCGCCGCTGCAGTAGAATTTGGCAAAACAGTCCTTACATTTTTCCTTTGCATAGACATTACACTGTTTGAATTCATCTCTGATATCTGTCCGCAGAACACCTTCGTCCACATTGCCCATCAGGAAATCTTCATTTCCAACGAACTGATGACAAGGGTACAGATCCCCCCACGGCGTCACTGCCAGATATTCTGTTCCCGAACCGCAGCCGGATAAACGCTTTGCCACACACGGACCGCCTTCCAGATCGATCATGAAATGGAAAAAATTAAATCCGTTTCCTTCTTTTCTGCGTTTGATCATTTCCTCTGCCAGCTCATCATACTGCGCAAGAAGCTGCGGAAGATCCTCTTCGCGGATCGCATAATCTTCGGTTTCCGGTGCTACGACCGGCTCAACGGAAATCTGCTTAAAGCCAAGGTCTGCCAGATGCAGGACATCTTTCGCAAAATCCGTATTATAATGGGTATAGGTACCACGCACATAATAATTCATCTGTCCGCGGCTCTCTGCTGCCTTTTTAAATTTTGGCACGATCTCATCATAGCTGCCCTGACCGCCTCTGTGCGGACGCATTCTGTCATGCACTTCCTTACGGCCGTCGATGCTCAGTACCATATTTCCCATTTCTTTATTTACAAACTCCAGAATCTCATCATTTAACAAAACACCGTTTGTTGTGATCGTAAAACGGAATTTTTTATGATGCTCCTCTTCCAGGGAACGCCCGTAAGCCACAAGCTGCTTGACGACCTCCCAGTTCATGAGCGGTTCACCGCCGAAGAAATCGACCTCCAGATTCGTACGGTTACCGGAATTTGCCACCAGAAAATCCAGTGCTTTCTTTCCGACCTCGTAGCTCATGATCGCTCTTCTGCCGTGGTATTCACCTTCTTCCGCAAAGCAGTATCTGCAGGCAAGGTTACAGTCATGCGCAATATGCAGGCAAAGTGCCTTGACAACCGTTTCGCGGTTTTTAAAGCTGTCAATATAATTTTCGTAAATGTCCTCTGTATACAGCTGTCCTTCCTGTGCAAGCAGCAGAATCTCATCCACCGCCTCGGCGGTCTCTTCTTCCGTATACGGAAGCTGTTGCGCTTTCACGAAGTCCAGAATCTCTCCCTTGTCTTTCTTTTCTTTTACAAGGGGCTCCAGCAGAGGAACAAGCTGGTAAACAAGGTCATCCACGACATGCACAGCACCGCTGTTAACATCCATCACGATGGAATAACCATTGCTCTGATAACAATGAATCACTATTATTTCCTCTCAGTTTCTTAATAAATAGTTCTTTGACGTATAATAAGCAGCGGAGTTACTCGCTGCTTAAGAAAAACTACTGTTTTATTTAATATTTTCGCAACTCTGGTTTCCTACTGTACAGGATGTTTTGCAAGCTGACTGACAAGATGTCTGGCATTCACCACAGCCGCCCTTTTTCATCGATTTCTTTAAATCTCTTGTGCTTAATGTTTTGATATGTTTCATCACATAGCCTCCTTTATTCAATTAAAACTATTCGTAGTATATCACACTTCCAACCGCATGGAAAGAGTTTTTTACAAGGTCTTTACCGTTTCTTCACCGGAAACCTCTTCTGCCTGCTCCGCAGGTTCCTTTGGCGCTTTGATTTCTTCCTCTGTCTTTTCATTTTCCCGGACAGGAAGTGTCAGAAGCACATGGCTGATCCTGTTCTTTTCGATCTTCTCCGCCAGAAGCGTTGTACCGTCCGCAAGCGTTACACTCTCACCCTGCGCCGGCAGTCTGTCCAGTGCTTCTATGAGCAGGCCGGCAATAGAATCATAATCCTCTGATTCATATGAGGTTCCAAGTGCATCATTGACATCATCGATTTTCACCGAACCATCAATTCTGTAGCGGTGCGCGCTGATTTTCTGGATCAGCTGCTTTTCTTCTTCATCATATTCGTCACGGATCTCACCGACGATTTCTTCCAGAAGATCCTCCATCGTGATCAGACCGGCGCAGGCACCATACTCATCCAGCACAATAGCAATGGAATTGCTGCTTTCACGCATTTCATTGAGAAGCTCATCTGTCTTTTTTGTTTCAAATGTATAATAGGCTTCGCGCATGATGGAACGAAGCGAAAAATCCGTTCTGCCGTTACTGAAGAAATCCTTCAAAGTCACGATACCGATGATATTATCTTTCTCCCCTTCATAAACCGGGATACGGGAAAACATTGTTTCCTTAAAGACCGCCTGCAGACTTCTGTAGCCGGTCTCCACATCCACCATCGTCATATCGATACGTGGGATCATGATATCACGTGCCAGGGAATCATTCAGATCAAATACATTCAGTATCATTTCTCTCTCATCCGATTCGATCACACCCTCTTCATGGCTGACATCCACATATGTCTTCAGCTCTGTCTCCGTCATACCGGAGCCTGTTTTGGATGTATCGATCCCGAGAAGCTTCATCAGAAACTGGGACAGCTTATCTACAAGAAATACAATCGGTGTCAGAAGCCAGATCAGCTTTAATATAAAGAAAGAATAAGCCAGTGCCAGCTTTTCCGCACAGAGATTCGCTGCTGTTTTTGGCAGGATTTCACCAAACATCAGAACAAGCACGGTCAGAACGCCTGTTGCAATACCAACCGCGTAATTACCGAACACCTTTATGGTAAATGTTGTTACAAGGGAAGATGCTGATATATTGACTATGTTATTTCCGATCAGGATCGTACTTAACATTTTTCCCGGATTTGAAAGTATTTTCTCGACACGCGCTGCGCGTTTATCCCCACCTTCCGCAAGTGTATGGATACGTACCAGATTCACACAGGTAAGGGATGTTTCAGCAGAAGAAAAGAATGCCGAAAGCATCAGCAGAATAATAATGGTTACAATTTGAATCACTAGACCCGAGTCCAAAAAAGTTCACTCCTTTTGTTCTAAATATATTATATGAAAAATACAATAAACTAATGAAAAAGTCAAGAACAGGACGGTAAATAATGGGTAAAATCCTTCTGAAATTCCTTATCACAGCATATGCCATCACAACAGTCCTGCTGCTTCTTCTGGCTCTGTTTGTGTATAAATGCTATCTGCCGGATAAAGCAGTGAACGCCTGCATCATCGTGATCTATATCCTTTCCACCTTTCTGGCGGGATTTCTTTTCGGAAAACGGATCGGATCGCAGAAATATCTGTGGGGGCTTTGTATCGGCGGACTGTATTTCCTTGTCCTTGTGGTCGTTTCCCTTTGTATCAAAGGCTCTTTTACCGATCTGACCTCCAATTTCCTGTTTACCATGTTTCTTTGCCTCGCAAGCGGAATGCTTGGTGGCATGATCAGTTGAAAGGAGAATCTATATGGCTGTTGTTGTACTAGATGCCGGGCACGGCGGAAGTGACCTCGGTGCCACTTATCAGGGAAGGCAGGAAAAGGATGACACACTGGCACTGACGCTCGCAGTCGGCAGACTGCTTGCCGAAGACCCGGACATCGATGTCGTCTATACCCGGGATACAGATATGTATGATACACCGCTTGTCAAAGCCCGGAAAGCAAATGCGACGAATGCAGACTATTTTGTCTCCATCCACCGCAATTCCACACCTGTTCCAAGCACCTACTCAGGTGTGGAAACACTCGTCTACAGTAAGGGAACCCGCGCAGAAATGCTTGCACGCAATATTGCCTCTGCACTTTCCGCGATTGGTTTTGCGGATCTCGGTACAACGGAACGGAAAAATCTCACAGTTTTAAAGCGTACCAATATGCCCGCAGTCATTGTGGAAGTGGGGTATATCGATACGCCAAAGGATAATGCCTTTCTGGATGAGAATTTCCTTGCAGTCGCACGCGCGATCGCAGACGGGATCAAAAAAACGGTTCAGTAAGCCACAGATACAACATAGGTATCGCTAATCCAGAAGGATCTTACTTCTCCCGGCAGATGATTTTGCAAAATACCGCTAAGCCCTTCACCGGAGAGCTTGGAGAGTGCTTCCTTCTGTGTCCAGATTTCTGTAAAGCATTTGTCGGATGTTCTTGCACGTCCGGCTTCTTCCGGTGTAAAGCAGCGCTTTATGACAGATTCCTTTCTTTGCCGGATGCATTCCACATCAATCCCGACCGGTATATCTGCCATGCAGCAGCAGACAAACGCGCCTGCATGGGAAAGACTAAAATGCAGCTGTCTTTCCTTCGGAAAAAAGGGCTTTCCATTGCCCTCTTTCGCTTCCATGGGGCATTCCCTGACCAGCCTCTCCGCCTCCTGTACGGAAGGTAATGGCAACCAAATAAGAGAGTCAGCTTCTGCCGGCTCTCTTATCATTTGTCTGTTCTTTTCATATGCATATGCCTGTGCAAGCAGAATGCCTGCTCTGATGCAGCGCACCCTGTCCGGCAGATTTTTCAGTTTTTCCGCCTTCCTGCGCCGCCCGTCTGAGGAGATTCTCTCATATGAAGCAAGCATTTCCTCTGTCCATGCAACAGGCTCAGTCACATAAATCAAAGCTTTCATATCCGTTCCTTATGCCTGCTCCGGCTCTTCCCCTGCTTCTTCCTTCTGCTCCGGTTTTACAACCGCAAGGCAAAGCTCATCAAGCTGCTTCTGGTCTACGACATTCGGTGCTTCACTCATCAGACAGGAAGCATCCTTTACCTTCGGGAATGCCATCACTTCACGGATGCTGTCTGCCTTGACAAGCAGCATGACCATACGATCAAGACCGTATGCCAGTCCGGCGTGCGGCGGAACACCGTATTTGAATGCGCTTAACAGGAATCCGAAACGATCCCACGCTTCTTCTTTCTTGATGCCGATCACTTCAAACATCTTTTCCTGGATATCATCCTGATGGATTCTGACGGAACCGCCGCCCAGCTCAACGCCGTTTAATACGATATCATATGCTTTCGCACGGACACGTCCCGGATCGGAATCAATATACTGCCAGTCTTCTTCCATTGGCATTGTGAATGGATGATGCATGGCAACAAAACGATTTTCTTCCTCGCTCCACTCTAAAAGCGGGAATTCTGTTACCCAGAGGAAATTGAATTTATTTTCATCGATCAGTCCCATCTTGTGTCCCAGATCCAGACGCAGGGCACCGAGTACATTCCAGACGATCTTATTTTTATCTGCTGCAAACAACAGAAGATCTCCCGGTTCACCGTCCATTGCGCTGACCAGTGCTTTCAGTTCATCCTCTGTCATGAATTTTGCGAAAGAGGATTTATAGCTGCCATCCGGCAGTACAGCCAGATAAGCAAGACCCTTTGCACCATTTCCCTTTGCGTCATTGACAAGGGCATCGATCTTCTTACGAGGCATTTCAGCCTGTCCCTTTGCATTGATACCACGGACACTGCCGCCATCAGCCAGTGCTGATGTAAATACGGAAAAGCCGCAGTCCTTTACAACATCGGATACATCTACAAGCTCCATACCGAAACGGGTATCCGGCTTATCGGAACCAAAACGATCCATCGCATCCTGCCATGTCATTCTTGGCAGTGGAAGCTGTACATCCAGTCCGATCGCTTCCTTGCAGACATGCTGGATCAGACGTTCATTGACCTCCATAACATCCTCTGCATCCACAAAAGAAAGCTCCATATCGATCTGTGTAAATTCCGGCTGACGGTCCGCACGCAGATCCTCATCACGGAAGCATTTTGCAATCTGGATATATCTGTCGTATCCGGAGCACATCAGAAGCTGCTTAAACAGCTGTGGTGACTGTGGCAGTGCATAAAAGCTGCCAGGATGTATACGGCTTGGTACCAAATAATCTCTTGCACCTTCCGGTGTGGATTTATTTAAAATAGGTGTTTCAATCTCGATAAAGCCTTCCTTTGCCATAAAAGCACGTACTTCCGTACAGATCTTACTGCGCAGGATCAGGTTTCTCTGCAGATCCGGTCTTCTCAGATCCAGATAACGGTATTTCAGACGGATCTCTTCCTTTGTCTTGCTGTTCTCTTCGATCGGGAACGGTGGTGTTTCTGATTCGGAAAGAATACGAACCTGCTCGGCGATCACTTCGATATCACCTGTTTTCAGGTTTTCATTCGTTGCGCCGGCTCTCTTTTCCACCTTGCCGACAACAGCAACAACATATTCACTTCTCAGCTTCATTGCCTTTTCAAAATTCTCACTGCCGCATTTATCCTCTTCAAAGATCAACTGCAGGATACCGCTTCTGTCGCGCAGATCCACGAAAATAATGCCGCCTTTATTACGCTGTTTTGCAACCCAGCCCATGACAGTTACTGTCTCACCGATGTTTTTTGCTGTTGCTTCGGTACATCTGTGGGTTCTTTTCAGCCCTTTCATTGATTCAGCCATTTTTCATTCTCCTCTTCCTAATTTTTAAGTGCTTCTTTATAGAAATCCCGGAATTCACAATAACCTTCCTTTGTCAGCTGTTCCTTCTGGAATTTTTTATTTTTGTTCATACGGACAACCAGCACCTGTCTGCCCTCGCTTCTAAGTTTCTGTGCCTCGCCGATCACATCACAGAGGCGGTCAGCATCCATGCCCTTTTCTACTAAAAATGCGATCTTTTCCGCACTGCCAGGTACCTGGAAGCCCTGATCGAGCAGGATCGTGATGATTCGTTCAAATCCGATGGAGAAGCCACACGCCGGTGTATCCTTTCCGGTAAATTTGCCAACCATCTTATCATAACGGCCACCACCCGCAACACTGCTGCCAAAATCAGGCATTTCGATCTCAAAGATCGTACCGGTATAATAAGACATACCACGTACCAGTGTCGGATCAAATACGATTTCAAAATTACCGTCAACCGTTGCACCGACGCTTGTACGAATCTCGCTTAAGCTGTCTGCCACGCCTTCTTCCAGATAATCGCCAAGCTCTCCGGCAAGATAAGCGATCGCATCGTCTGCTGCCTGCATCCCTTCAAACAGTCTGCCGTACTTATCAACCATTTCCTGTGTGAAGCCGCTTTCCAAAAGCTCTGCCTTCACACCGTGAAGACCGATCTTGTCCATCTTATCCAGAATGATAAATACAAGATCATACTGCTCCTCCGGGAAACCGGAATAAGCAGCCATAGCCTTTAAGATCCTTCTTTCGTTGATACGCACCTTGAAGTTGGAAAAGCCCAGCTTGCCAAGCGTTGTTGTTGTCGCAAGGATCAGCTCGATCTCTGCCAGATTGCTTGGCTCACCCAATATATCGATATCACACTGCATGAACTGACGGAAACGTCCCTTCTGCGGTCTGTCCGCTCTCCATACATTTCCCATCTGCAGTGCTTTGAACGGATTTGGCAGTTCATTGGCATGATTTGCATAATAACGGGAAAGCGGAAGTGTCAGGTCATAACGGAGTCCGCTGTCAACCAGATCATTTTCTTCCTTTGCCGTTTCCAGATTCAGCTTTTCGCCGCGCTTTAAGATCTTGAAGATCAGCTTTTCATTTTCGCCGCCCTGCTTGGAGCAAAGATTGCCAATGCTCTCCACGCACGGTGTTTCGATCGGTGTAAAGCCGAATTTACGATAATTTTCTTTGATCACACCCATGACATAATCACGGATCTGCATTTCCTCCGGAAGAATATCCTTCATTCCGTTTACCGGTTTCTTATTCAGTGCCATATAAATTACCCTTTTCTTTCCTAATGATTACCTGATTGTTTCACATTGTCTGATTTTACTACTTTTTTCATCTGTTCTCAAGGGTTATTGGTATCTTTTTATTGCTTTATCCGTGGATTATTATCTTTTTATCGCTTTATCCATGGATTTATTACCTTTCTCTTACCTGGTTGCGCATAATAGGAATACTATTTTCCAGTTATGCAATATAATGGCACTTTTATCCTTGCTCCTCTTGACATGGTTTTTATTACTACATATAATATTGTAAACAATGTGACACGTCATGGTTTTCTCATTACATATCTATGGCAGAAAAATTTAAAAGGATACAGGTGACAATATGTTCCAGATAGTGGTTGACTCTGCTGCCAATATTCCGGCAGAGCTTGTGAACAAGTACCAGATTCAGGTGCTCTCTTTTGTAAATTATGTAGACGGTAAGGAGCTTGTCTGCTTCGATCCGTCCCTTTCTCCGGAGGAAGAACGGGAAAAAGGGAAAAAATATTATGACGCAATGCGTGCAGGCATGGATGTCAAAACCGGACTGATCTCCAGCGGAGATTTTGAGAACTGCTTCCGCAGCATTATGGAGCAAAATGAAGATGTGCTTTATTTTTCCCTCAGCAAAAATATCAGCGGTACCTTTAATTCCGCAAGACTTGCAGCCGAGACTTTAATGGAAAATCCGCCATGCGGCAGAAAGATCCGTATGATCGACTCCCTGAACGCCTCTCTGGCACAGGGAATTCTGGCAATCTACGCCAGTGAAATGCGCTCGCAGGGCATGGAAGTCGATGCAGCTGCAGATCTATTGGAAACATATCCGGCAAAAATGAACGGTGTTTTCACAGTCGGCGATCTGAAGTATCTGGCAAAAACAGGACGCCTTTCCGGCTCTGCTGCATTAGTCGGCAATCTTTTAAAGATCAAACCGATCCTGCGCGGCAATAAAGACGGTTATATCGTACAGTTCAAGAAATGCCGCGGCAGAAAAGCAGCCCTGAATACACTGATCAATCTGGTCTGCGATACGATCGTGGAACCTGAAAACCAGATCATAGGAATTGCCCACGCCGATGCGTATGAAGATTCTCTTTATGTCATGGAGGAGATCCGGAAGCGTATCAAGGTGCGTGATTTTATCAATACCTCTTATGATTATTGCACAGGCAGCCATGTCGGTCCGGATACAATCGCCCTTTTCTACATGGCAAAGGATCGTGAGCTTGGTGTTACCACAGATACTGAATAGGATTCTATCGAAACAGATACTGCATAGGATC
>ULWF01014778.1_pt1 | contig 11823 bp, 9 predicted proteins | sample 1960081 | NCBI WGS metagenome assembly ULWF01 (sample SAMEA4835805, study PRJEB28245) | human gut metagenome | biome: gut microbiome; material: fecal sample | place: Denmark | collected 2008
CCTCCTGCCGAAGTAAGCGCTTATAGCCGGCCGGCACGGATACCTTCTCATTGACGGTCAGACCGGTCACGCTCTGCCGTCCGGCATTGGTGATAAAATGGGTCTTGGCCTCATTCAGGTCAAAGCCCATCTCCGCCAGCATATTTTTCGCCTTCGAATAGACGGCGAACAGCGGATGATCGGCAGAAAAGGTCAGGTCATCGCAGTACCGCGTGTATGCGATGCCGCGCCGCTGGCACCAGCGTGCCATGTTCGTATCAAAATTCCGCATGACCAGATTGGAAAGCGCGGGAGAGGTGGGCGCGCCCTGCGGCAAGACACCGTCCTTGCAGCACAAAGCGGTCAGCAGAAAGCCCACCTGCCGGGAGAAGTACCGGGTGTGAAAGGCGGCAGAGTGGACCTGTTCAAAGCGGATACTGCCGAAAAAGTCGGAGATATCCAGCTTCAGGAGATACCGTTTGCCCACATGGGGCGCGGCGTTGCCGCTGAGAGTGCCGCCCTTTCGATAGGCGGTGGCCTGCGGTGCGACAGGCAGATAGGCGAGGAGATCCCGGCAGATCTTCCGCTGCCAGCGACGCAGCGTGTTGTCCGGCACGGACAGTATGCGCACAGCTCCGTTACGCTTGGAGATGGTGACGGGGTGGTACGCTGCCGCCGTGTGCCGCGCATAGTAAAGGAGCTTCTGCCTGCTGGTAGAGAGAAACGCCGCCAGCTGCCGTGCGTCGTACAGGAAGGGAAGCTGCGGGTGGAAGCAGTGAAAATCCAGCACCATGTCCGCGGCGGCCTGCATACCGAATTTGGCCACGAAGTCTGCGTCCGGCATTTCGAAGGTGACCGCATCTTTCTCGATTTTCATAGAGGCCTCCCTGACATAGAATCAGCCCCGTGCAGTACAAAGTGACCTGATGTGAGCGGAGTCGAATTGATAATCATATGGTGATTCGCGATTCGACGGAGCGGTATCAGGCGGTCGCTTCGCTTGCGAAGCGTGCGTCCTCTTGGTAAACAGAGCGGCGACTCGCCGCCCTCCTCAAAGTACGAAACTCTAAGCTGTACACTACTGCATGGGGCTGATTTTCGGTTATGCTTATATGGTAAAGCGCTTTGACGGGAAAGTCAAGTGGATGACTGCGTCTCCGGCCCGTACCGGGTCAGTGCGTCCATGATCTTGTGATACACCACTTGGTTGGGGTAATAGCGGTAGTCGGCAAAGACGGAGATGCCGCCGTGCGGGAGAGCATATCGGTACGCAGCAGTTCCTCGGCGGCTTTGCGAGAACAGATGGTCACGTTCATAGATAAGATGCGGGAAAACGGCGCGGACACAGAGGCGGAGATCGTGGAGCGGTACATGGAGGCGGCGGAGCAGGAGGGCGTGACGCTGACGCGGGACGAGGTGATGGACGAGCTTGCGGCAGACTTCGCCGGTGATATGCTGGACGATGCAGACCTGTTTGCCAAGTTCTCCAAGGAAAACCGGACGGCGGCGCAGAAGCTGCTGGACAGCTTAAAGGAATTTCTTGCCAAGGTCAAAACCGCGTTCACCGGCAAATACCGCGACATGGCGGCGCAGGAGGCATACGGCAAGGACTTTGCCGAGCTGGAGGACATTGCAAAGCAATGGCAGGCGGCTTTTGACGCGGCGGAGCGGCAGGCGGAGAAAACAAAAACCGCCGCCGGTGAGGGCGACGGACGGATGATGTTGAAAGACTATTCCTACGACGCACTGGTGCGAAAGCCGGATATGACGCTGGCGGTGGTGGAGAACGCGGACAGACTTACCCGCAAAGAAGTGGTCGACAAGGCACTTGCGGAGGCAAAAAAGTACGGCGGCGTAAATCAGAATGGGAATGTGTACGTACACGTTAACGATACGGACGCGGATGTGATCATCAGCGCAAAGGTGCTGCGGCACGGGCTGGACCGGAGATTTACTGTCAATGCACCGGCTACTTTGAAGGTAGGCGAGATCTTGCAGAATGCTGTGCGTATCAATGAGCTGGTGCCGAAACTGGACACCATAGACGCAACGTATGTGCTGATGGGCGTCGCCAAAAACAAAAACAACGAACCGTACATCGTACAGTTCGTTGTAAATCGTGCCTCCAACGAGGTCATGTCCGTGGATGTTCTGTATGCGATAAACGCAAAAAAAGAACCGGCTGCATCGCTGCCAAAGTTCACGGACGAATCCGCTCCTCTAACCGGTTCCACTATCAGTATAGCCGATTTGCTTACGTATGTCAATCGGTATTTTCCGGACGTGCTGCCGGAGAGTGTTCTGCGGCATTTCGGCCACAGAGAGGGACCGGCGGGCAAACTGGGCGAGGGTGCGACGGCCGTGACCGGCGCGGAGCTGTGTGAGCGGCTATTTCAATCCGCGCCCCCCTGCGAGGGGGGCGACATTGCCGCTGGTACCGTGACGGTCTGCATACTTTATTTCAATCCACGCCCCCGCGAAGGGGGCGACCCCATCCGGGAACGTCCTTTGCCTGCGCCTCGTAGTAATTTCAATCCACGCCCCCCGCGAGGGGGGCGACTTTAACGGTATGTCGTGGCCGTCAGGGGTCACGATTTCAATCCACGCCCCCCCGCGAGGGGGGCGACGCATGGCCAGCAGCCGGTTCAGATAGTTCGTCTCATTTCAATCCACGCCCCCCGCGAGGGGGGCGACTCCGAGTAAAAACCGGTAGTAGCTGGTTCAATTGGCATTTCAATCCACGCCCCCCGCGAGGGGGGCGACACTGCACGTTGTTCAAGCTCCAGCCCGACTATGGTGATTTCAATCCACGCCCCCCGCGAGGGGGGCGACACTGCACGTTGTTCAAGCTCCAGCCCGACTATGGTGATTTCAATCCACGCCCCCCGCGAGGGGGGCGACGGATCATATCTACGACCAGCTGCGGTACGTCTGCATATTTCAATCCACGCCCCCCGCGAGGGGGGCGACTGCTGCCGGTGCTGCTGGTGCGGCCACCATCACCGTATTTCAATCCACGCCCCCCGCGAGGGGGGCGACGAAGTGACCGGGGTGATCCAGGTGATCCCCTGCACCATTTCAATCCACGCCCCCCGCGAGGGGGGCGACGCGCCGCAGCTGCGCCGGTTTGTGTTACGAGAAATTTCAATCCACGCCCCCCGCGAGGGGGGCGACGACTATGAGAAACTGGATGTGAGCGGAGACGGACATTTCAATCCACGCCCCCGCGAGGGGGGCGACGCCGTCGGCGCGGATGAGAGCCATGATGTAGAGCGATTTCAATCCACGCCCCCCGCGAGGGGGGCGACCCATCGACACCAGCGCCACCGGCGCGACCTACAAATTTCAATCCACGCCCCCCGCGAGGGGGGCGACCCACCACGTTCCGGCCGTCCGTGCTGCCGCTGACATTTCAATCCACGCCCCCCGCGAGGGGGGCGACCTGGGGGAGTAAGGAGGTGTGGCATGACAGTAACGGATTTCAATCCACGCCCCCCGCGAGGGGGGCGACGCCGCGGATACCAGGTCAAAATTCGTACCCTTTGGATTTCAATCCACGCCCCCCGCGAGGGGGGCGACTCCGCATATCGCAGCGGAGCCGTAGGTCAGAAGATTTCAATCCACGCCCCCCGCGAGGGGGGCGACCGGGCATGAGCCGCAGCACCATCTATGCGCGGATATTTCAATCCACGCCCCCCGCGAGGGGGGCGACGGCGGACAGATCTCCGCGGGGTACCCTGTATTCGCATTTCAATCCACGCCCCCCGCGAGGGGGGAGACGCCTCCCAGCTCGGAGCGCGTGGTGATCCGCTCTATTTCAATCCACGCCCCCCGCGAGGGGGGCGACCGACAAATGGTTCTATGCTTTTATCAAAAGTGTGATTTCAATCCACGCCCCCCGCGAGGGGGGCGACCCGCTTTCCGACATCTATGTCACGGTGGCGCAGATATTTCAATCCACGCCCCCCGCGAGGGGGGCGACGGTTACCCGGGGCTGTCTGTCATCCATTCTCGATATTTCAATCCACGCCCCCCGCGAGGGGGGCGACAGCAAAGATGCACAGTTTTACCTGCGGATCTTTGACAAATAAGTAGAATTTTTGCGTTTTTTGGGGGAAAACACGGGGTGGCTGCCCGAGAAAACCGGGGAAAGACCAGCGCTTTCTCGGGAAAAGCCTTGCGAACCTCCCGACAATTACTGGTCACTTGGACTTCGCAAGGGGCGGGAAGGCACGTCCCGGATGCCCGTGCGCTGTACCACCGCCGTGCCGGGAGACGTGTGTCAGAGGATCAGGGGATCCTCCGGCAGGTAGGTGCTCTTCGCACCGAAATGCTCCACTTTTTTCTCGTATTGCTTCCCCAGATAGTAAAAGCGCAGACTGTCCTTCTCGGGATCCATGATAGACAGGAGCTGTGCCTGCAGGCGGCGGCACTGTCCTGCGTCCAGCAGACACTCGAACACGGAATTTTGCACCCGCTGTCCATAGTCCACGCACTTTTTGGCAATTTGCCGCAGGCGCTTGCGTCCGGCGGCGTCCTCGGTGTTTACATCGTATGTGATCAGCACCAGCATAGCATCACTTCCATAAAAACGGCGGATAGCCGTCCAAGTCGCCGCGGAGGCAGCGGGCCAACAGCAGCGCCTGCACATAGGGGACCATGCCCCAGCTCAGCTTTTCCCCCAGATAGGGGTGGGTCAGTGTGTCCCGTTTCCGCTCCTGCCAGGTCTTCAGGAATTTCCGACGGCCTTCATCGGACAGCAGCACCGCGCCGCTGTCCTGCACCTGAAAGTCCTCCGGGCGCAGCATCCGATTGTTCACAAGGGTCAGCACGAAGCGGTCTGCCATGCAGGGCCGCAGCTCCTCCATCAGATCCAGCGCCAACGACTGCCGTCCCGGCCGGTCGCGGTGGAGGAAGCCTACATAGCTGTCCAGCCCCACGCTTTCCAAGGCGCTGGCACAGTCGTGCGCCAGCAGACTGTAGGCAAAGGACAGCATGGCGTTTACCCGATCCAGCGGCGGGCGGCGGCTGCGCCCGTGGAAGAAGAAAGCCTCCTTTCGACTCAGGAGCATGTGATCGAGGACGCTGAAATACGCGGTGGCGGCAGCACCCTCTATTCCCCGCAGGGAGTCCAAGTCAGCGGCAGCCAGCACCTGCGGCAGCATGGCCCGGATGTTGGCGGCGGCGTCTTCCAGACCGCAGCCCGCCACGCGGGGCGCGTGATCCCGCAGGGTACGCTGGATGCTGGCGGCGCCGTTGCTCAGCTTGCCGAAGATCATGGTGCAGGCTATCGCACAACTGCGGGCGGGGTCATCGGCAGCACGGTACTGTTCACGCCGGAGCAGCACGTTGCCGCTGCTCTCGCCGCAGGTGCGGGCGAGGAAACGCCCATGCGGGGAGCAGAAGGCCAGACCGATCCCGGCCTCCGCGCATTTTCCCATCAGCGCGGGGGAGGCACCGGCATAGGAGAAACTGACGATGGCTTGCAGCGTGTGCAGCGGATAGCGGGCGACGACGGTCTTGTCTCGGTTTGCCAGCACGTTTTCCCCCTCCAGCGAGAGGTAGATGTCCTCAGAGGTGACAAATAGCGTGTTGAGAAGCTGCTTCATGGTGATTCCTCCGTGGCCGCCCGGAGATACGCGGAGACGGCTCTGCTTTTCATCAGCTTGGGCAGGCACAGTTCCTTTAAGGAGCAGGCGTTGCAGGATCTGGTGGGCTTGACCCTGGGGGTATAGCCCCGGCGGTACAGCTCGTGCATTTCCGCTAACAGCTCCCGCACCCCTGCGCGCAGCTCCGGGGTAAAGGACACCCTCTCGCGCCGGCGGATCTCCCCGTAATAGAGTGCGCCCTCGGGGATGTCGCAGCAGAGCATGGACTCCAGGCACATGGCCTGCGCGCATAGCTGCAGGGTGTCGCCGGTGTCCTCTCGGGGGCAGCCCCGCTTGTACTCCACAGGGTACGGCTGCCACAGTCCCTCTTTTCCGGAGAGGGGGATCCCGACAGCGCCCCGGTGGTATTCCAGTACGTCGCACTGTCCGGATATACCCAATTCCGCGGAATAGACGCTGACGCCCCGCGTAATGAAACGGTCGCCCCGCCGCTCCTGAAAGTCCGTGTCGTGGGCGTTTTCGTGGAGGATCGCGCCGTCAATGGTGCGGTAGTTTTCCGCCCACTGGTGCTCGATGTGGATCAGCGCCCACTGCCGCCTGCAAAACCGGAAATGCTGTAAGCCGGAGAGCTGTAGGAAGTCCTCCTCATTATACGCCATCGATCACCTCCGGCTCCAGACCCGGCAGTGCCTCCAGCGAGATCACGTAGTCGTCTGCAGCGGTGGGGATGGTACCCGCGTCCCGCAGAGCGACCTTGACGGAGCGGTGGACCCTCGCGGAGGAATACTGCCCATCCTTGCAGCTGTGCCGCCACCAGAACAGCTTCACCACCTCCATGGAGCCGTCGGGCCGTGCGGAGGAGGCATCGTTCACAAAGAGGGTGCGCAGACATTCCTTAACCGTGTCGGCGTCCTCCTCGGAGAAGCCGGTCTTTTCCGCCAGCTGGACATTGATAGAGCCCTTGATCTCGTACAGACCGAAGCGGACAAAGTGCTTCATGCCCATGGTGTCGGAGGCGCGGTTCTCACCCTTTTCCTTCTTCTCGCCGTTCACACTCTTGGTGATCTGGAGGGACTCGATCTCCACGGGGGACAGGCTGGACGCCTGATGGATAGAGACGGGGCCGCGCACACCACAGGAGAAGCCCTTGGCGTCCTTGAAGGCAAAGACCTGCCCGAAGGTACGCACGTCCAGCCACGTCTCACAGGCGCGCCGGGCATATTCCTCCCGATCCTTGATGCCCTTCATAGCGGCGGAGGCCCGCTCGCTGAGGCTGCCGCAGCCATCGCTGCACCGATCCTCCGACTGAACAAAGATGGGCTTGCCCAGATCCTGCATCCGGTTGCGGATCTTGCGCTTGATGCACACATCGGAGATCTCACCGAAGCCGTTCAGGTCGGTGCGGGGGCGATTGCCGTTCAGAGGGTCGCCGTTGCTGTTGGCGCGGATCACGGAGACCAGTGCCACAAAATCGATCTTGTTTTGCAAGCTGCTCATTTATTCTTCCTCCTGACTATTTTCGGTTTTACCGGATGTGTACAGCGCACTGCGCTGCAGATAGTACCCAAAGAGATAGGTGTCTTTCAGAGACTCCTCCTGTTCCGCCTGCGGGAAGGAGGAAATTTCCTGAATGATCTGCTCAATGATGCGGTCGTATTTTATTCTGGCGCCAGGCGCCAGCTTGGGGTAGTACGCCTTTTTCAGCTGCTCCCAGATGATCCGACTGGCGTAGAGCGGACGCTTTGCGAACACGGACTGCATCCGGATCGCGTTGGGCTCTCGCTGTTCATTGGAATCATAGGTATCTCGCTCGAGTTTTTCAAACACGGCCAAAAGCCGTCCATACTGATAGCTGACATCCTTCTTCTGCGGTTCCAGTGCCATGCTCCATTCCTCCTTGTACCAATCATATTTGTATTTCCGAAGCACCGCGCAGGCGGTGAACAATACCGTTTCCCGCAGGGCGGCGTCCATGATCTGCAGGTTGGACGCCTTGGCCGCCGCAGCGCGGGCGATATCAGCCGGCATTTTGCCCCGGTCCACCCGGCAGGAGAGCAGCCGCTGTATCTGCTGGCGCATGACGCGCTCGTCCGTCTCCAGCTTTGTCTGTCTGTCGGAGACGCGCACCGTGCCGAAGGCGCAGTCTGCGATCTGTGAAAGCGAGGGAGACTGTATGCCGAAGGAGGAATGCTCCCAGCAGCAAAGTGCATCCCAGTTGTGCAGACGCTCCAGAAGATCAGAGACCGGAAGCTCGCTGTAATAGGTGAGGGAAAGACGTCCGGATGTGGCGGCATCAAAGGCGGCCACCACGGCGCCGGCGTCCCGCGGGATCGTCTCCTGCCAGCCCCGGAGAGTTTCCGACAACGCCTTTCGATAGTCGGAGTATTTTATCTGCTTGGCGGCGCCCCGCCGCAGGAAGGCGGCCTGCGGTTTGGGGATCTCAATGCCCTGCGGATTCCAGCACAGGAAGGTGCGCCCGCCGATGAAGACGCCTTGGGTCGCCGCCAACCAGTGCAGCGCGCTGTGGATCTTCTGCGATGCCTCGTAACTCATAGTTGCAGCCTGCGAATCGTCTGTGAAGCGGCCCCGATAGGTAAAGCCGCTGGTGTCGTTGGCGGAGATCAGCTTGGCGTTGGCGCACAGGTTGATGATCTTCTTGGGGTGCTGGCTGGCGGGCGGGGCGTTTTTACCGGTAACCATGCAAAACGCAGACTTCCCGGATTTCGTGGATGCATAGTAGTCGATGAAGGCTTGGAAGAGGCTCTGATCCTGCCAGCAGGCGGGCGTCTCATTTTCCCCACCTGTCTCTACGCGCCAGCGGACCACCTGTTTTTCCTTGGTGGGTAGCCCCTTTTCATTCAGGGAGATCACACCCCGCTGCGCCAGGTCTTCAACGATTGTTCCCCTCTCCACATAGCGGGCGATGGCGGAGAGCTTGGGGTGGCCGTAGGGTGATAGCTCCCAGCGGTGCAGCTGTGTCAGGTAGCTTTCGTATTTGGCGGGATACAGCGGGGAGAGAAACTGAATCTGGTCGCATAGAGGGTGTGCGCCGGGGGCTTTGCCGGTTCGCCCCGAGGAACTCTCCGTCACAGGGATGATGGTGGCAGCCTGCTCCGCCTCGACGGAGCGGGCGTCCAGCAGATGACCGCCTGCGTCCAGAGTAAGCTCCAACTCTGCGTTTACGAGTTGGTGCGAAACAGGAACCAGCGGCTCCTTCGCCTTGCCGTAGATACCGGCGTATTGCGGCTCCATGGCACAGTAGGTGTCATAGGCTTGCTGCATCAGTCCCATTTACTCCACCTCCCCAAATTCCCGCAGACCGATAAAATTGCCCTCGTCGGCGGAGAAGACCTTCATAGGCATCTCCCGCAGAGGCTTCTGCCCCGGACATTCCGCCGGCGGGAGAAAGTGGATGACGCCGTTTTTCATGACCGGGTACCAAAACCGGGCAGTCATCCGCCCGCGGGTCTCCTCCGAGTAGGCCTCGTCCGGGTAGGTGATGCCGTGGTACATCAGCCCGAAGCCCAGCTCCGGCAGATCGTCATAGGCGCCTGCGCCGCTCCCGAACACGCAGGGCTCTACATAGCCCTGACATTCCCGGGTACCCAGAAAAATGTCCCGCCGCCCGCCTTTTTCGATCATCCGGCGGGCAATGCAGTGATGTTTGTTCTCATTTCGGTCGCCGCACAGCTCCGGGCGGTTGTCGTTCCAGTCGAAGCAGGCCCGCACCTGATACCGGCAGCTTTTCAGATAAGTGTAATACGCCAGATCGTTGCCGCCGCCGTATTTGATGGGGCGGATGCCCTTCACCTCGGTCTGGATGGGGTTCATGACCCGCACGTCCAGGATCCGCCAGATGAAGGTGGGCTTCCAGTATACGGAGGACAAAATGCCCTTCAGCGCCTCATAGGTGGGTATCTGATAGCTGCACTTTTCACCGCCCAGACGCATGAGCGGGTCGGAGAAGAGGGCGTAGTCTCCGTATACCTCGAATTCTACGATGTTGGGATGTTCCGTTTTCAATCGCTACACCTCCTGAAAATCACGGGTACCGGCCTCCAGAGAAAAGCCGGTATGTTCGTTATAAAAACCGTCGGACAACAGCAGTACGCCGCCGTCGAACAGTGAGGTCACGGCGCCGAGGGCCTCAAGCCGCTCCAACTGATAGCGGTAGACGCTGACGCAGTAGCCCTTTGCCTCGTCAATGCAGCCGCGTATGACTGCCCAATCCTTCTGCCCGTAGACCTGAGCGGCGTTCCGCAGCGTGTTTTGCAGCTCGCGCCCTCTTCCGTAGGGTACGAGCAGGGCGCCCGTGTCCTCGTCGAATACCTGAAAAAGACCGCCTGCCAGACGGAACGCCTGACGCAGAAAATAGCGCTGCCCTTGCTTGCAGTTGGCGTCTGCATAGCGGGGATTATCTGCCAGCAGATGATAGAGGGAGCCGTGGGTCGGGGTTTGGTCGTCCTGAAAGCCGGGCTCCATCTCTGCGTATAGCCGGCGATAGTAGAACCGGATGGCCTCCTCGGAGGACAGATCGTGTCGGAAAGCCCCCGGTGTTTGGGAAAAGGCGGTCAGCAGCGCGGTGGTGGCGTTCTGTCCGCGCACGATGTCGTCCAGACCGCGCAGCCGCTCGTCGGTACACCGGATGAGGCGGACGGGGGCGGGCTTCTTTTGCTCGGCGTGCCGGTTGCACCGCCCTGCCGCCTGCACGACACTATCCATTCCAGCGGAGAAGCGGATCACCCGCTGGAAGGAGATGTCCACACCGGCCTCGATCACCTGCGTGGAGACGCAGACGACCTTTTGCCTGTTGTCGGCGGAGGGCTTGTCCAGCGCGGACTGCAAGGCTTGCAGAGTCTCCCTGCGGTGCTGCATGCACATGGCGGCGGACAGATGGAAGCACCGGCAATTCGCGGCTTGCAGTGACTCGAACAGGAACGCCGCCTCCTTTTTCGTGTTGCACACCACCAGCAGGCTGTCGCACGACGACAGTGCCTCCGCAACGATCTGCGGGAGCTCCTCCAGCTTGGCACATCCGGCATTTTGGATGTCGGTGCGCTTAAAGACGTCCCACATTGCCTTTTGCTGCGGAACCAGATCGACGGGCTGGCGGTGCAGGGGATGGTCGGCTGCCTCCAGACAGGGCTGGGTGGCGGAGCACAGAACAATGGTGGCGCCGCAGACCTCGGACAGGAAGTTGACCGCCAAATTAAACAGCGTCAGCATTTTGCCGGGAACGGTCTGCACCTCGTCGATCACGATGACGCTGCCGCACAGCGCGTGAAATCTGCGGATGGCGCTGGTCCTTCCGCTGAAGCAGGTATTCAGCAGCTGCACCAGCGTGGTGATAACGATCGGCGCCGACCATGAGGCGGTGAGCAGCTCCAGCTCCTGCAAGCGCTCCGACGTCTCCTTCGGCTCGGCAAGGTTGGAGTGATGCTCCAGTATCAAAGCGTCGTCCCCTATGTAATCGCGGATGACCTGGGCATTTTGATCCAGGATCGACAGCAGCGGCGCGGTGAAGATAATTCGAGAGCAGTTCCACTTTGCCGCGTGGGTCAATGCGAAGCGGAGACTGGCCAGCGTTTTTCCGCCGCCGGTGGGAACATTCAGGCGGTAGACACCTCCGGGCCGGGCGGCACCGGCGGCACAGGTGTCGGAGATGGTGTGGCGCACCAGATCAATGGGCGTTTTTCGCGGGAATGCCGCCAGCTTCTTCTCCATAAACGCCAGCCGTTCTGTCCAGATTGGCCGCATATCCTCTGGGAACACGGGCGGTTCTATCCCATCCATAAAGGCCGCGGTGTCCATGCGGTCTCCCTCGATCACGGCGGACAGGAGCATCCGGGCCAGAAGGCCGATATAAAATGCGGTCTCCCGGTCCGCCTCATTGTCGTCCGCTTGGGCGGACAGAGCCGCCAGCCGATCCAGCATCGGGGTCATCTCCCGGACGGCGTCGCGGAACAGATGCTCCAGCTCCTCCTCGTCAGCAACCTCCGCCAAAAAGCCCTGTCGGGATTCATCGTAAAAGATCCCCTCCTTGGTCTGGCGATGAAAAAAACCGCTGTGCTGCTGGGGGTCGACGCAGTCAAACAGGCCGTGATGTGAGCCAACGGCAAAGGCCAGCAGCTCTGCGGTCACGTCGGAATAGGAAAGGTCCCCTTCCCCACAATGCCACCTGTCCAGCAGAAATCGGACGCCGGCGAAGGTGTGGTTGACGCTGCCCCGGATGGCG
>ULWF01025165.1_pt1 | contig 11757 bp, 9 predicted proteins | sample 1960081 | NCBI WGS metagenome assembly ULWF01 (sample SAMEA4835805, study PRJEB28245) | human gut metagenome | biome: gut microbiome; material: fecal sample | place: Denmark | collected 2008
ATATAATCTTAGTATACATTTGTTTGTGTAAGATTATTATAAGGGGTGCCGCTTTTGCAGTTTAATGAAGCACAGATTCAGGCTATACAACATAATAAAGGACCGTGTATGGTAATTGCAGGACCAGGTTCTGGAAAGACTACGGTTCTTACACACAGGGTAAGGTATCTTATTGACAGATGCGGGGTCAAGCCGTCTGATATTCTTGTTATTACATTTACTAAGGCTGCAGCAGAGCAGATGAAGCTTAAGTTTAAGGGGTTGTCAGAAGGCAGAAACTCTGCAGTAACATTTGGCACATTTCATGCAGTATTTTTTACAATACTTAAGGCTGCATATAATTATTCTGCACGCTGCATTATTACGCCACAGGTACAGCATGAATTCGTGAAAGACCAGATGTGCAGGCTTGAGCTGGAGTATGATGATGAGAAGGAAGCTGTAGCTGGTGTTTTATCTGAGATAAGCCGTGTTAAGGGTGAGGCTGTTAATATAGATGAATATGAGAGCACGTGTGTTCCACCACAGAGTTTCAGAATAATATACATGGCTTATGATGATATGCTTGTAAAAAAGCATCTGATTGATTTTGATGACATGATAGTATTGTGCCGTGAACTGCTGATGCAGAGAGAGGATTACAGGAGGGCATGGCAGAATAAATATAAATACATTTTGATAGATGAATTTCAGGATATTAATAAGGCACAGTTTGATGTTGTGAGGATTCTAGCTGATGGATACAGGAATATTTTCGTGGTTGGGGATGATGACCAGAGCATATATGGATTCAGAGGTTCTGCACCACAGATAATGTTAGATTTTAATAAGTATTACAGTGATGTGGTAAGAATTGATATGTGTATTAATTACAGGTCAACTGGCAATGTTGTGCTTGCTTCAAGGGCTGTGGCAGAGGAGAATGAGCATCGTTATTATAAAGATATAACGACGAACAATGCACAGGGAGATTCTGTGTCTATATATGAATTTAACACTCTGAATGATGAGAAAGCATTTCTTGTATCAGAGATAAGAAGACTGATTGATACTGGAATAGCTGCTGATGACATTGCTGTGTTATCAAGAACTAATGTGATTGGGAACATGTATATGTCAAGGCTTGAAAGTGACGGGATTCCATGCTGTGATTATTCGGTAGTACAGGATGTATATGAGCACTGGATAAGTAAGGATATTCTGACATATATAAGGATTGCACTTGGAAGCAGGGAAAGAATGGACTTTCTGCGGATTATTAATAAGCCGCTCCGATATATAAGCCGTTCATATATTACACAGCCGGCAGATATTAATGCATTGAAGAGAGGCTGTGAGGGGAATGAACAGATGAGTAAACAGGTAGAAAAGCTGGTGTCTGATATTAGTATGATAAGAAGTATGTCTCCATTTGCAGCTGTTAATTATATAAGAAAGGGTGTTGGTTATGATGAGTATATAAGGAATTATATATATGAACACAAGGCTGATAAGGAAGAATTATATAATGTGCTTGATGAACTGGCACACAGGGCGTCGCGGTATATGAGCCTCTCACAATGGCTTGATGGTATTACAGAATACCTTAAGCAGTGTGATACTCAGCGTAGGAACAACACGGTGGAAGGTGTGCATATGCTTACAATGCATGGCTCTAAAGGGCTTGAATATAAGATTGTGATGGTAATGGATGTATGTGAGGGGATAATACCGTATAATAAGGCAGTTCTTGATGAGCAGATAGAAGAGGAAAGAAGACTTTTTTATGTTGCAATGACAAGGGCAAAAGAAAAGTTGTATCTTCTGTACCCCAAGCAGAGGTACAACAAAGATACAACCCGTTCACGCTTTATAGAAGAGCTTCTTACTGCTCGTTATCCTCTTCTTCGTACAGATCTTCATACTCCATAGCATCTAATTCTTCATCGAATGCTTCAGATACAAGCTCATATTCTTCATCAGATTCAATATTCTCAAGTACAGGTTCGTTGTCGCCTTCAACCTTGTATCTGTAAAGATATACCTCATCGTTGTCTGCAGCTTCACCTTCAAGTGGAAGAAGTGCGATATAGTCGTTATCTCCAGCAGGGAATATGCGTATTATTGCACATTCACATTCTGTGTTATCGTCAAGCATAAGAGTTACTGTGTTATATTCCTGATTATTATTCTCCATAATGTCTCCGTTCTGCCAGTAATGGCTTTAGTATTTTCTCTACTCTAACAAATATTATGTATAAAAGCAATGAAAATAAAGAAAAAACACTTGCTATTTTATTATGTAAGGTGTATATTATGTATAAGTTAATAATTTAAGTCAAAGGGGACGATTTTAGCAACAACGCTAGGATTGTCCCCTTTTTGGTTAAATTAATAGCATTTACAACGAATATTATAATCTGGAGGTTTACGCCATGGATAAAATCGATAAGAAGATAATTACATTATTACAGCAGAATGCAAGAATGCCATTAAAGGCACTCGCCGAGAATGTTTTCCTTTCATCACCGGCTGTTTCAGCAAGAATTGAGAGACTTGAGAAGGAAGAGATTATTGAAGGATATGAAGTTAAGATTAATCAGTTAAAGCTGGGATATCATATAACAGCATTTATTAATCTTGAAGTTGCTCCTGTGCAGAAACCGGATTTCTATCCATTTATCAAGTCATGCCCTAATGTTGTTGAATGTAACTGTGTAACAGGCAATTATTCAATGCTATTAAAAGTTATGTTCCCAAGTACCATGGAACTTGATACATTTATCGGCCAGCTTCAGAAGTTCGGAAGAACAAGTACACAGATTGTGTTCTCAACACCTGTTGCTCCAAGAGGTATTGATGTTAATCAGGAGATGCCTACAGATAATTAAATTCATCAAAAGTTCATAATTATTTAACCTATTAACACTGTCAGACACTTGCTGTTCTGGCAGTGTTTTTGTTATAATTATCTGAGTTTAAATTTCGTGTTACGAGGAGGTATTATGAGTAAGGCTTCAGATATATTAGATAATGTAAGTAAGGTGATTGTGGGTAAGAGAAATGTTTCAGAACTGGTTCTGACAAGTATTATTGCCGGTGGACATGTTCTTCTAGAAGATGTTCCGGGTACAGGTAAAACTATGATGGCGAAAGCATTTGCAAAGAGCATTGATGGACAATTTTCAAGAATTCAGTTTACACCAGATCTGCTTCCTTCAGATATTACAGGTGTGCATGTGTTTAACCAGAAAGAGGGTGAATTCGTATTCAGAAGAGGTCCGGTATTCGCTAATGTTATTCTTGCAGATGAGATTAACAGGGCAACACCTAGAACACAGTCAGCATTGCTTGAATGTATGGAGGAACATCAGGTTACTGTGGATGGTGAATATTCTAAGTTAGAAGAACCATTTGTTGTAATTGCAACACAGAATCCTATTGAGACAGCAGGAACTTATCAGCTTCCTGAGGCACAGCTTGACAGATTCCTTATGAAGATTAACATGGGTTATCCAGAGAAAGATGATGAGGTACTTATTCTTAACAGATTCTTAAAAGAAGATCCTTCTAAAGAACTTTCAACAGTTGCAACATGTGAGGATATTGCTGTAATGAAGGAAGAAGCGAAAAATGTATATGTTCACCCGGTGCTTATTGATTATATTGTTGAACTGGCAAGGATGACAAGACAGCAGGATAATGTATCAATCGGTGTAAGCCCGAGAGGAACTCTTGGTATGCTCAATGTGGCGAGAGCATATGCGTATGTTGCAGGCAGAGATTATGTTGTACCAGAGGACATCAAGATACTTGCACCTGTAGTATGGGCACACAGAATTGTGTTACAGACAGGTTACATGAATATGGATAATAAAGAACAGATTATAGAACATGTTGTTAATAACACAGCAGTTCCTACTGAAGATTGGAAAAGATAATGAATGTATTATTGATGCTTATTGGTGTACTTATAGTATATCTGGCAATTAAGCTTGTATTTCGTTATAACTGGAATAAGGGGCTGGGTGTCGCTCTTGAATTTGAGAAAAAGCATGTTGTAAATGGCGAAACAGTTAATGTTGTTGAGGTTATATCCAACGAAAAACGTCTGCCGCTGCCATGTGTGAATCTTAAGTTTCAGGTGGACAGGGAACTTGAATTTCCTGGAACAGATACTAATTCAAGTGTGTCGGACCTTACATACCGCAATGATGTGTTCTCATTTCTGGCTAATCAGAGAATTACAAGAAGAATTCCTGTTAAATGCAATCACAGAGGTGTGTTCAAAATATCAGGCGTACAGCTTACATTTGCCGGACCATTTATGAATGAGATTAATGTTCTCAAAGTGGGTAGTACCTGTGAGATAACAGTTTATCCTAAGACTGTGGATAGTAAGAGATTCAGCTTTATAAGAAGCAGAATATCAGGAGAAGCAGAATGTAAGAAATATATGCTTGAAGATCCATTTGTGTTCAGAGGAATAAGAGATTATACAAGCAACGACAGCCTAAAGAATGTGAACTGGAAGGCAACAGCGAGAACAGGTAATCTGTGTGTTAATGAATATAATGAGTCAGTTAGCCGTAATGTATGTATTCTTCTTAATCTTGAGGATGATGGAATGCTTACATATGATTCGGTTAATGAAGAAGCAATAAGTCTTGCAGCTTCTGTGGCAGAAGAGTTCATCAGACAGGGAATTAATGTCTCTCTAATTAGTAATGCATGTGATGTTGACACAAAGGAAGCAGTTGGTATAAGAGAAGGAGCAGGAGTTGGACATCTTGGAAGTATTAATACTGTACTTGCAAGAATGGATTTAAAGCTTGAAAAAGAAGAGTTTGCAGCGCTTATTAACAGAACATTTATAGAAAATGTTTCTGTCCAGAGTAGTGACAACAGTGTATATGTTGTTATATCAGCGAGCAGAAGAAAGAAGCTGCAGCAGACTATGCAGAAGTTTGAGAAAAAGTATGGACAGGTTATATGGATTGTTCCATATATGACTGGTGGAGAATACAGCCTTGATTATTGTGGTATCAGACCAGAGGGCTGGGAAGTGAAATAAGTTTATCAGGAGATAACATATGAATGAGTCGGGACAAGTTTATAAGTATAATAAACTGAGAACAATAAGAACATTGACAGATATAATAAGCCAGTGTATTGTAGCGTTCGCATTTTCTGCATTTGTTATATTGGGACTTACGAATAAATCTGACAGTTATATTATTGCAACACTGCTTATGGCAGTTCCGGTTATTATAACTTATGTGGCAAGAAAGAATATACATAAGAATTTTCTATTTATGCTGATTCATGCTGCTTTGCTTATAACAGCCATTATAATTGGTAATGGAGATGCAGAGTCTACAGCATATTTTGTAAGTGTACTTGCTGTGTGTATAAGGTCTGTAAGCATAAGAGTGGCTAATGCAAGAAAAACTGAATATATGAATGAACCGCTTTATGGGAATCAGTTTGCTGATGTGACTCAGGAAGATAAGAAAGCTGCCTTGCAGGCAGGAGAGAGAATGTCACCTCTGTATTGTGTGGTTATGGTCGCAGGAAGTCTTTATGGCGGTTCAGCAGGCAACAGACTGCTTGTTAACTATGAAACAGTATTATTTGTGCTGTTTGTTCTGCTTGCTTTTCTTGCAAACCAGTTAAAAGAGCTTAATTCTCTGTTTATAAGTAATGCTGGCAAATCAGAATTTCCTGCTGAGAGAATTACAGGAATTAACATGATAATGGTCATGGTTGTGTCAGGACTTATGATTCTTGGCATGATTCTGTTCTATAGTGGGGATTATGGCAATATATTTACACTGATTGGTTCAGGTTTTGTAGCAGTTGTAAGGATAGTGCTGAAGCTGTTCTTAAGACTTATAAGAGAGAAAGAAGAAGTCTCTACGATGCCCGAAGATTCCGTGAATCCAGTCACTGATGATGATGTGGTAAAGGGAGATAACGACCTTGCATTTACTGATAATCCTGTTATGAGTGCATTATTTACAGCATTTGCAATAGTTCTTGTAATTGCACTTGTTGTATTTATTGTCTATATGATTATCAGATATGCCAAGAATTTCAAAAAGTCACAGGATAATAATGGTGATGAGATTGAATTCATTGGCAATGACAGAAGAACAGAAGCAAGGATAAAGAGACGTCAGAGAGCAGAAGAAGCTAAGAATATGCCTGTTAATATGCAGTACAGGAAGGCATTCAGAAAAGCAGCAATAAAATCATCAAAGGCAGCCAGGGATTCGGATGGTAAATCACTTGAAAATATGCAGCCACAGGACATAACAATAAACAGAATAACTAACGATGCTGATGCTGCAGACAGAATTACAGCAAGTTATGAGAAAGCAAGATATTCTGATAAGAATATTTCCAAAGAAGAACTTGAATTTATGCTTGACTTTATAAAAAATGACAAGTATAATAAGCGTACATAATAAGTAAATGCTGTGAAGAGGACTATTAGATAGGAACCAGAGTCAGAGAACTGCCGGGTGGTGCGAGGCAGTCGAAGGAACTTATTGAACTCGCCTTGGAGCTGCTACCTGAAATCATTATGAGAAGTAGGAGTAGCCGGAAGCCAACCGTTATAGTGGACAGAATATAATGCAGCACATTTGTTGTACGTATTCAGTGAGTGCATAGCATAGCTATGAAGAAGAGTGGTAACGCGTGAGATTTATCTTTCGTCTCTTTGGGTGGAATTGCCCATGGACGAAAGATTTTTTTATGCTTATCTTTAAGGAAGCCTTTACTTATTAACAATACATATTTATATTTTCAGGAGGTTTTAGGAATGTTTGATTACAGACAGTATGAAAGAGGCTATTTTATGCCACCAGTTAAGTGCAATGACTGGGTTAACAAGGAGTATGTTGATAAGGCACCAATCTGGTGTTCGGTTGATTTAAGAGATGGTAACCAGGCTCTTGTTGAACCTATGAGTCTTGATGAAAAGCTTGAATTCTTCCAGATGTTAGTTGAAGTTGGATTTAAAGAAATTGAAATTGGTTTCCCTGCAGCTTCTGAGACAGAATATGAGTTCTGCCGTACACTTATTGAGAAGAATATGATTCCTGATGATGTTACAATTCAGGTTCTTACCCAGGCAAGACCACATATTATTAAGAAGACATTTGAAGCCGTAAAGGGTGCTCCGAGAGCAATAGTTCATGTATACAATTCTACTTCATTAGCACAGAGAGAACAGGTATTCAAGAAATCTAAGGAAGAAGTTAAGCAGATTGCTATTGAAGGTGCTAAGTTATTAAAGGAACTTGCTGAAGCTGATGGAGGAAACTTCCTTTTTGAATACAGTCCAGAGAGCTTTACAGGAACAGAACCAGAGTATGCACTTGAGGTATGCAACGCTGTTGTTGATATCTGGCAGCCAACACCTGATAAGAAATGTATCATCAATCTTCCTGCTACAGTTGAGATGTCACTTCCACATGTATTTGCAAGCCAGATTGAATATATGTCTAAGTACATGCACAACAGAGAAAATGTTATTATTTCTCTTCATCCACATAATGACCGTTCGACAGGTGTTGCTGATGCAGAGTTAGGACTTCTTGCAGGAGCAGACAGAATTGAGGGAACACTTTTTGGTAATGGTGAGAGAACAGGTAATGTAGATATTATTACACTTGCGATGAATATGTATATGCAGGGTGTTAATCCTGAACTCAATCTTTCTGATATGCCACATCTTGCAGAAGTATTTGAAAGACTTACACAGATGAAGATTGATGACCGTCATCCATGGTGTGGTAAGCTTGTTTTTGCAGCTTTCTCAGGTTCACATCAGGATGCTATATCTAAGGGAATGCATTACAGAATTGAAAATGATCCTAATAAATGGACAGTTCCATATCTTCCAATTAATCCAGAAGATGTAGGACGTACATATGATTCAGATGTTATAAGAATTAATAGCCAGTCTGGTAAGGGTGGTGTTGCTTATGTTCTTGAACATAACTATGGAATGGTTGTACCTAAGGCTATGAGAGAAGATCTGGGTTATGCTGTTAAGGATGTATCGGATGTTAATCATAAGGAGCTTTCAGCAGATGAAGTTCTTGAAATATTTGAGAAGAGATATAAGAAATACACACCAGTATTCAAGATTTCTGAAGTACATTTCAAGCAGATTAATGGAATACAGACAGTCGTAACTATTAATGAGAATGGTGAGAAGTACAATGTTGAAGATGGTGGTAATGGTCGTCTTGATGCTGTAAGTAATGCTCTTGCCAGTCATTTTGGAAAGCCTTGTGATATCTTCTGTTATGAAGAACATTCATTAAAGAAGGGTTCTGATTCTAGTGCCATTGCATATGTTGGTATTACAGGAGAGGATGGAAAGAATTACTTTGGTATTGGTATTGACCATGATATCATCAGAGCTTCTATTGATGCGTTAGAGTCAGCTATGAACAGAAGCCTTGAAGCATAATATTTAAATTGAATAATGTGTAATATAACCCATGTCCGGAACGTATACTAGAATGATACTGATTCAGGATATGGGTTGTTTTATTAATGTAGAATTAAAACCCCCCAAAAAGGGGGAAGCAGTACTTTGGTACTAATGCTATTATACGCTGAGAGAGGGAAATATAGTTAAGGGGAAACTATTGGTTCAGACATTTTTGGAGGGATAGTAATGTTTTTTAGAAAACGATTAAGTGGTTTGGATGTAAAGATTAAGAAAACTGCAGTTGGCGTTCTTTTGGTTGCAATAGTTGCAGGTTCTGTGTTTGCTGGTACGTCTTTAAGAGCTGGCGCATATTCAAAAACACAGGATGTCCTTAATGAATTATTAGGAGCAGCAAAACCTTACGGTGTAGTTGCTGAAGAATTTAAGAATGGTAATCACAATCAGACATGTTTCGCGACTAACAAGCTTGTAATAACAGATCAGTGGATGAGTGCATGGCTTGATATGAGCGTTGGAACAACATATATCAAGAGTTTTGATAATTCTGGTTCATCAGAGGTTAATGTGGATAGGAATGCATTTAATAATCTTGTGCTTGGAACTGATTATGATTATGAACCCAGAGAGAATAAATATTATATTAAGGATGCTAACGGAAAAAGAACAGGTGCTGTTATTAATGTTGCTAACTGCAAGGATACAATCAATGTTTATTATGCAGAGGATTATATGGATGTAACTGCAGCACTTGATAATGTATACGATAATTTCAAGGCGTATTCAGATACACCAGATTCGGAGGCTGATATAGTTATTGGTGCTTATGATGATAGAAAGATTGATCTTGCTTCATTTAAGAATAAGCAGATTGTAGTGGTAAATATGTATGCTAATAATTATATTGACTGGCAGGGAAAAGAAGTTTCATCTTATTATGGAGAAGGACAGCTCAACATAACAAATAAAGCACAGGGACAGTTTGTTATCATTAATCTGCTTGGCGGTGATGGTGATGCAGACATTAAAAGATTCAGCATTAATGGAAAGAATACAGGCGGATTAACAGATGTTGATGTATCAGACACGGTTATTTTCAATGCTGTTAATGTAACTGGTAATATTAATATAGGTGAGGTATGTGGTATAGTTGTTGCACCAAAAGCAGATATTACCTTAACATCTACATGTAATGGAAGAGCAATTTCTAAGTCATTTGTTAATGTCAATGGACAAATGCATTTTATATCAGATAATCAACAGCAGGAGACGACACAAAAGGAAACAACATCTGTAGCACAGTCTTCATCAGAAACAACAAAGTCAGAAGAGACAACAACTGCACAGGAAACAACAAAGTCAAACGAGATAACAACTGCACAGGAAACAACAAAGTCAAACGAGACAACAACTGCACAGGAGACAACAAAGTCAAACGAGGCAACAACTGCACAGGAGATAACAAAGTCAAACGAGACAACAGTTGCACAGGAGACAACAAAGTCAAACGAGACAACAGTTGCACAGGAGACAACAAAGTCAAACGAGACAACAGTTGCGCAGGAGACAACAAAGTCGAATGAGACAACAGTTGCGCAGGAGACAACAAAGTCGCAGGAGACAACAGTTGATGCTGGTAAGGAAACTAAGCCGACGAAACCAGAATCAAACGAAACAACAGCTGCGCAGGAGACAACAAAGTCGAATGAGACAACAGTTGATGCTGGTAAGGAAACTAAGCCGACAAAACCAGAATCAAACGAAACAACAGCTGTTAATGAGACAACAAAGTCAAATGAAACAACAGTAGATTCTAATAAACAGACAAAAGAACATACAACTTCATCAACTCAGGTCACAAAGAAGACTGGTGAAGTTGCAGGAGATGAAGAATTAGTTACAGGAAAAGAAGATGAGACTGTTGATGGCTCAAGAGTCAGAAAAGCTGGTGAAGTTGCGGCTGATGAAGAGGTTGTAAAGACTGGTGACAATAATCATGTATGGGTATATATTGTGATTCTTGTAGCAGCAGCTGTTATTTCTGGAACTGTTATTGTGATAAGCAAAAAGAGCAATAAAAGATAATAAATGTTAATGATATCAGAGAGGCACAGCAGTAATGTTGTGCCTTTTTTATTGGGGTGGTATTGAAGCACTCTGCTTTTTTATGCTATAATGCAATATGTATGAGTCGAAGTAGGCTTTGAACACAAAATACAGTGAAGAACAAGGAGATGGAAGTTTTATGAAACATTTGATACTTGCATCGGGTTCACCAAGACGAAGAGAATTAATGAGTCAGGTAGGACTTGATTTTACTGTTGTTACAAGTGATGCAGATGAGAATATTAAAGAGATGGAGCCTGAAGATTATGTAAGAGAATTATCTTCTATTAAGGCACAGTCTGTATTAGAGCAATATGCAGATAAAGATGATTCTGTAATCGTTATAGGTGCAGATACTATTGTTTATCATAAAGGAGAGATTCTTACCAAGCCTAAGGATGAAGAGGATGCATTCAGAATTCTTAAGTCTTTAGAAGGTCAGATACATCAGGTGTATACAGGTGTAACTATATGCAGCACACATAAGAATGTAAGTTTTTATGAAAAGACTGATGTGTGGGTATATGATATGACTGATGAGGAAATCAGGGATTACATAAGCACAGGAGAGCCTATGGATAAGGCTGGTGCATATGGTATTCAGGGAAAATTCGCAGCATACATTAAGGGTATTGAAGGCGACTATAATAATGTTGTCGGTCTGCCTGTTGCAAGACTTGTACATGAGCTTAAAACATTTTAAGGAGAAAATATATGGTTAAATTCGTAGCAAGTGACCTTGATGGGACATTGCTTCTTAACGGAGCACAGAGCGTCGATGAATCTACGATACAGTATATCAATAAACTTGTTGATAAAGGCGTTATATTTGCACCGGCTAGTGGCAGGCAGATAACGAGTCTTAAGAGACTTTTTGGGGCTGTCAGTGATAAGCTTGCATATATTGCAGAGAATGGTGCACTTGTGGAATACAAGGGTGAAACTATTGGAAAGACTGCGATGGATAGGAAGCTTGCGTTAGAGATAATTGAGGATGTAATTGAACAGCCTAATTGTGAGGTGCTTGTATCAGGAGAACATACGTCATATATTAAGCCTAAGTCTCAAGAATATTATTACAGGATGACCAAGGTGGTCAATTATCATACTACATTAGTTGATAAGTTCACAGACATTGACGAGGATATATTAAAGATAGCTGTGTGTGATATGACAGGAATTAAGAACTCTAAAGAACA
>ULWF01023150.1_pt1 | contig 11675 bp, 9 predicted proteins | sample 1960081 | NCBI WGS metagenome assembly ULWF01 (sample SAMEA4835805, study PRJEB28245) | human gut metagenome | biome: gut microbiome; material: fecal sample | place: Denmark | collected 2008
AATATTAAGTAAATAGATTATAATACATAATATTAATAAAATTATATTATAGGACTTGCAATATCTTAAAAATATGATATAATAAACAAGCTAATTATATTATGCGTATAGAGCGCGAAAGGATGAAGAAAAATGAGTATGAAAGTTGAAAAAACAGACAAAAAAAATGAAGTAAAATTAAGTTTTACAATTGAAGCTTCTAAATTTGAAGAAGCAATACAAAAAGTATATGTAAAAAGTGCAAAATATTTTAATATTCCAGGATTCAGAAAAGGAAAAGCACCATACAAAATAGTTGAAAAACAATATGGAGCACAAATCTTTTATGAAGATGCTTTTAATGAAGTAGCTGGAGAAGTTTATGAAAAAGAATTAACAGATGCTAAAATAGAAGCAGTAAGTAGACCTGAAATAGACATTATCCAAATGGAAAAAGGAAAAGATTTAATCTTTACAGCAGTAGTACAAACTAAACCAGAAGTAACATTAGGAAAATATAAAGGTATAGAACTTAAAAAAGTAGAGTATAATGTAGAAGAAAAAGATATAGATCATGAAATAGGACATATGCAAGAAAGAAACGCAAGACTTGTAAATGTAGAAGATAGACCAGTTGAAAAAGACGATACAACAGTTATCGACTTCGAAGGTTTTGTAGATGGTGTTGCATTTGAAGGTGGAAAAGCAGAAAACCACGAATTAGTAATAGGAAGCAATACATTTATTCCAGGATTTGAAGATCAAATTATTGGTATGAAAATAGGAGAAGAAAAAGACATAAATGTAACATTCCCAGAAGAATATTTCTCTAAAGACTTAGCTGGAAAAGCTGCAGTATTCAAAGTAAAATTACATGAAATAAAGAAAAAAGAATTACCAGAAGTAGATGATGAATTTGCAAAAGATGTTAGCGAATTTGATACAATCAAAGAACTAAAAGCTTCTATAAAAGAAAAATTAGAAGAAGAAAATAAAAACAAAGCAAAATATGAAACAGAAGAAGAAGCAATAAAAACAGTATGTGATAATACAGAAATAGACATTCCATCAGGAATGGTAGAAACAGAAACAGACAATATGATAAAAGACATTGAACAAAGATTAATGTATCAAGGATTAAATTTTGCACAATATCTTCAAATGATGGGTAAAACAGAAGAAGATATGAGAAACGAAATGAAAGAACAAGCAGAAAGACAAGTAAAAACAAAATTAGTTCTAGAAGCAATTGTAGTAGCTGAAAAAATAGAAGCAACAGAAGAAGAAATAAAAGCAAAATTAGAAGAAATGGCTACTATGTATGGAAAAGATGTAAAAGAATTAGAATCAAATGCAAGTTTAAAAGCATATGTTGCAGAATCTGTAAAAACAGAAAAAGCAATTAGCTTCATAGTAGATAATGCAAAAATAAAATAAGATAATAAAGGGAAAAAGTTAGGGGTGAATAAATTTATTATAAATTAAAAATTTACCACTAGCTTTTTCTACTATTTTCTTGTAAACTATTAGGGACGGGTCTATTTAGTTTACAAAAAATTAAAGGAGGAATTTTTAAATGAACGAAAGAAATAGTTTAGTACCTTATGTTATTGAACAAACAGCAAAAGGAGAAAGATCTTACGATATTTTCTCAAGACTATTAAAAGACAGAATTATATTTTTAGGAGAAGATGTTAATCCAACATCAGCAAGTTTAGTAATTGCACAATTATTATTCTTAGAATCAGAAGATCCAGATAAAGAAATATCTTTATATATAAATAGCCCAGGAGGTTCAATTTCAGATGGAATGGGAATAGTAGATACAATGAATTATATTAAATGCCCAGTATCTACAATATGTATTGGTATGGCTGCAAGTATGGGAGCAGTATTATTAGCAGCAGGAGAAAAAGGAAGAAGATTTGCTACACCAAATGCAGAAATATTAATTCATCAACCATTAATAGGTGGAAATGGAATTTCAGGACAAACAACTGAAATAAAAATTCATGCAGACCATATGATAAAAACAAGAGAAAAATTAAATAAATTCTTAAGTGCAAGAACAGGTCAATCTCTAGAAACAATAGAAAAAGATACAGAAAGAGATAACTATATGACAGCAGAAGAAGCATTAAAATATGGACTAATAGATGGAATAATGGAAAAAAGAAGTTAATAAAAATAAAGATAAAGGGAGAGAAAAATGGCAAAAAATGATAGAAGCATAAAATGCTCATTTTGTGGAAAATCTCAAGATGCGGTAGAAAGAATTATTGCAGGACCAGGAGTATTTATATGTGATGAATGTATAAAAGTATGTTCAAATATATTAGAAGATGATGTTGTAGGAGATTCAGAATTTAAATACACACTAAATAAAGATGAAAAACATTTACCAAGTCCAGAAGAAATAAAAAAGGTATTAGATAGTTATGTAATAGGGCAAGAAGATGCTAAAAAAACATTAGCAGTTGCAGTTTATAACCATTATAAACGTATATATAATCCACAAAAAAATGAAGACGATGTTGAAATTCAAAAAAGTAATGTTTTATTACTTGGACCTACAGGTTGTGGAAAAACACTTCTAGCACAAACACTTGCTAAAATACTAAAAGTACCATTTGCAATAGCAGATGCAACAACTTTAACAGAGGCAGGATATGTAGGAGAAGATGTAGAAAACATTTTATTAAAATTAATTCAAAATGCGGACTATGATATAGAAAAAGCAGAAAAGGGAATTGTTTATATAGACGAAATAGATAAAATAACAAGAAAATCAGAAAATCCATCAATAACTAGAGATGTAAGTGGAGAAGGAGTACAACAGGCATTACTAAAAATAGTAGAAGGTACTATTGCATCAGTTCCACCTCAAGGAGGAAGAAAGCATCCACATCAAGAATTATTACAAATAAATACAGAAAATATATTATTTATTTGTGGTGGAGCATTTGAAGGATTGGACAAAATAATAAATGAACGTACAGGAAAAAAAGCAATAGGTTTTGGAGCAAATGTTCAAAGTCAAAAAGAAATTGATAAGTATAAAATTTATGAACAATTACTACCACAAGATTTATTAAAATTTGGATTAATACCTGAATTTGTAGGAAGACTTCCAATAGTTGCAACACTAAGAGAATTGGATAAAAAAGCATTAGTAGATATAGTTACTAAACCAAAAAATGCGTTAGTAAAACAATATAAAAAATTACTAGAATTAGATAATGTAGAATTAGAATTTGATAATGATGCTTTAGAAGCAATAGTGGATAAAGCCATAGAAAGAAAAACAGGAGCAAGAGGTCTTAGATCTATAATAGAAGAAATTATGAGAGATATTATGTTTGAAATACCATCTAATCCTAAAATAGAAAAATGTATAGTAACTAAAGAAACTGTATTAGAAAATAAAGAACCAAAACTTATAATTAATGAAAACAAAGTAGTTGAAAAAAAGGAAGAAAAGCCAAAAAGAAAAAGTACAAATAAAAAAACAGAAACAGCATAAATAAAAGTTTAATTATTTACTCAAGTGAGAATAAACTCATTGACAAAGAAAAAGTGTAATGATAATATAGATACGTAAAGAAAAACAAAAGAGGAGTGAAATAAAATGAAGGCAGAAACCCTTGCGAGAGTACACACACACACACTTATAGTTTAGTAAATAAAAAAATAGATATAAAAAAGATAGCAATAAAACCTATTAATATATAGGTTTTTGTTGCTATCTTTTTGTGTCTTAAATAAAAGTAAAAAATGGTTAAAAGTTATAATTTCGAGAGAAAATAAAAAAAGGAGAAATTAAAAAGATGAAAAAAATGAAGAACAAAAAAGAAAGAGGTATAACCTTAATAGCTTTGGTTGTAACAATAATTATATTGTTAATATTAGCAGGTATATCAATATCAGCATTAACAAACACAGGAATATTTGGAAAAGCACAAGAGGCAGAAGGAAAAACTAAATTAGCAGATGCAAAAGAATCAATGACACTATTGTTACATGAATGGCAAATGGAACATGGAACATCTGATAAAACATTGGAAACATTTTTAGGAGAAAAAGTAGCAGACTCTACAATAGAATCCTATAACAAATTAGATAATGGAAATTATGAAGTTTATATAAAAGGTCATATTGGAGTAATAGATAGTGAAGGAAATCTTGTAGAAGATGTTCAAAAAGCCGGACCACGTCCAACAATAAGCAATGTGAAAATAACAACAGATGGAACAACAGAAGTTGCAGATAATAGCCAAATACCAGGAACAAAATTAAAAATTAATTTTAGTTCAAGCATAGAAAATGGAACAATAAAATCTGTAACACCAGCAGTGCTATATGAAACAAATGGAACTGAAACAGAGGTTACATTTACAATAGTAGGAACAGTAGATGGAACAGATTATACAACCAAAAAGACAATTTCAGTTGCAAGCAAATATAAACAAAGACAATATCCAGCAGTAGAAGCAAATAAGGTATTTAGTACAACAGCAAACACAACATTACAAGACACATATTTAAATAAAATTGTTGTACCTGCAGGATTTAAAATAGTATCAAATGCTGATACAAATAATGCAACAACAGTAGACAAAGGAATAGTAATAGAAGATGCAACATCAGCAGCAACAGCGGGAAGTCAATTTGTTTGGATACCAGTAGGAACAATAGCAAAATCAGATGGAACTACAGTAGAAATAAACTTGAATAGATATACATTTGATGAAAATGGAATATCAACACCACAAGGAGAAAATGTTGTTGAAACATATTATAGTGAAACAGCAAGTAAAGGGAACACAGTTGCAAAAAGTATAACAAACTTTAAAAATAGTGTTACAACAAATGGAGGATATTATATTGGAAGGTATGAAGCAAGACAGAATAAAAGTGGAACAACAACAGAAGTAGGCACAGATACTATATGGAATTATATTAACCAATCAACTGCAGCTACAAAAGCACAAAACATGTATGATAGTACAACACATCTATTTACAAGTGATTTAATGAATAGTTATGCCTGGGATACAGCAACATTATTCTTACAAAGTTGCGGAACAAATAATAAATATTCAAGACAAACTAGAGTTAGTTCTTCATTTGCAACAACAGGAACTAATAACCAAACAATAAAAGATGTACAATGTAATGTTTTTGATATGGCAAGTAATGTATTAGAATGGACAACAGAATCCTCTAGCGGTCCATACGGTCCTTGTGTATTTCGAGGAGGATATGACTACGACAGCAATTATAGCTGCTACGTTAGCAGTCGCTTCCACCATAGCACTTCCCACAGCAACGGCGAAATTGGCTTCAGGACACTTTTATATTTGTAGGTTTGAATGCTAAAGCCGTGTCTAAAATATACAAAATGCACTAAACCGCTATCGCGGTGGTCGTATATAAAAAATAGATGATAACAAGTAAAAATACTTGAAAATATAGAGCTTGTCAAGTTTAGTGTGTAAATTTTTTTAAATATCTTTTACAACTGGTAATATCTGGTAAAACAATACTAGATATTACCGTTTTTTATTTGATTTTCAATGTTCATTTGTAATTTTACAATTCTAAATATTTTGTATATCTTTCTCCAAATAGTTCAACAAGTTGAGGTTGAATTGTTTTCCAGTTTTGGATAGGCTTATTCCATATTTGCTTCTTCTATATTTGAACTTGTATATATTTTCTTATAATCAGCGATTATAGTTCTCGCTTGCTTTTTAGGGCATAATGAATAAAGATTTCGTACTAAGTGAACAACACATCTTTGACTTTGTCTTTAAGTGTTTTTTCTATATCTCTAACACTCATTCCTTTAGCATATAATGCAATACATTTATCTTCAAAACCAGTCAATTTTGTCTGACCTTTTTCAATTATTATTGGGTCAAAAGTATTACATTGTTATAAGTAGATTTGAAGGTTTTTAAAGCCTGTTTATAATCTTCAATTGTCTTCTGAGTTTATAGAGCTTTAATTTTTCCAACAACATTTTTAGAAGATCTTTCTGAAGTATATTTATAAAATTTTGGTACTATATCTGTTAATGAATCAACAAAAATAATATTTGGAAATGCAATTTTAGCAGTCCTTTTAATATTTTTGTTGTCACCAACAGATAATATCAACTCCGTATAAATGTGTATACATCTGTTTTTTCAATAATTTTAGCTTTTTTAATGTTAACTTCATTTTTTATAGCATATATGATTATATAAGTTTCGTCTAATCTTCTTTTTACTAATTCTTTTAAAGTGAATTGTTCCATTTTTTCTCCATTCTTGCACAAAAATATAGTGCATAAATTATTTTTTACTTTAAATAATTTACACACTATATAATACACCATCCGATTAAGCTTTTTGACAATATATAGTAAAGTATAGTATAATAAATATATTAATGTAAAAAAGGAAAAGTAAAAATGAAAAATGAAATTACAGTAAAAGAAATAACACAAAAAATAGAAAAATCTTCAACAGATTTTGAAAAAACAAATACAGAATTAAAAAGGAGATATTTGTTATGGAATATAGAAGCTTTTAACATTGTAGCTTCAAAAATAAGTGATAATAGAGGCACTTTTGGAACAGGTTATCCTTTTTATGCTTTAGATGAAAATTTGCAAGGAAAACTACCTATAATTCAAGAACAAATTAGATACAATAGACAATTAGTTAGAGACGGAGAAACTGTTCAAAAATCCATATGGGAATGCAAGAAATGTTTAGAAGAAAAATATAGAGATATGCCAGATTTAAAGAAAGTTTGTAAGCCATGTCCAAATATATTAAATGAATTAAAGCCTAGAAAGCTTATAAACAGATTGCCAGATATAGATATGTGGATAATTTGTAAAGATGGAAAAGTTGAAGAAGTTGAAGAACAACTGGCAAAATTATTAGAAGAATTTAATATGCGTACATCTGATGTGAATCCAATTTTAGCAATAGATGATGTAGGAAAAATATCAGAAATGATAGGAAAAGGAGAAGCTCCTAAAAAGTTTTTGCCTATGGATGTGCATATAATGGAATACTCTAAAATGAAAGAATTGATAAAAGAAGTTCCAAAAATATTAAGAACAGCAAAACAAGAAGAGAAGGTTCCATATTTACCAATTCAACCTAAGTCCTATAGAAAAACTTGGCAATATGATGATGAAGCATATAATTTTATTTATGATTATCTTTCGGCATTTACACCATTTAACTTTACAGAAGAGTTACAAACAATTTTAGAAAATAGTAGAAAAGAAGTAGCTACTCAAAATACAAAAGAAGAATTGTTAGATTTTCTTTTGAAATCAGCTACTAAAGCGAACTTTAGAAGATTTCAATCAATGGAGCTAGAAAAAATTTTCTTAAACAGAATTGAAAGTTGGAAAAGACTTGAAAAAGGTACAATATCAAAAATAAAAGCAAGTTTGATTGAAGAAGATCAATTAGAATTATAATAAAAAAGGAGAAAATAATGTCAAAAAAAATAGATTTACATATTCATACAACAATATCTGATGGAGTTTTAACTCCAAAACAAGTAATTGATGAAGCATATAAAAATGGAGTATCTGTAATTGCAATTGCAGATCATGACACAATTGAAGCATATAATGAAGAATTATTTAAATATGCAGAAAGTAAAAATATAAAATTAATTAATGCAGTAGAAATATCAACGAAAAGTAAAAAAGCAGGAATTCATGTATTAGGCTATAAATTTGATTTAAATGATGAAGAGTTTAAAGAAAAATTGTATAAAATAAGAAATGCAAGACATGAATATTTACACAATGTAGCCGAAAAATTAAATGAACTAGGTTATGTTTTAAATGTAGAAGAATTAGATAAAATAGATGCAGTAACTAAAGCACATATTGCACTAGATGTAATAAATAATGAAGAAAATAAAGAACTTTTATTAAAAACATTTAAACATATTCCAAATAAAGGTGAATTTATAGAGACAATTATGAATGAAAACTGTCCAGCGTATGTAAAAAAAGTAACAGTAACACCTAAAGAAGCAGCTGAAATTATAAGAAATGCTAATGGAAAAGTTGTGTTAGCACATCCTGTTGCATATGTACATGAAGACAACCTTACAGATGAAGATATATTAGAAATAATTAAAGATATGAAACCAGATGGTCTAGAAGCAAATTATTTATACGTTGATCGTTATGATAATAAAATTAATGAAGTAGAAAAGTGGAATAAATTTGCAAGAAATAATAATTTGTTTGTAACGGTAGGGTCAGACTTTCATAATAAAGATGGACTTAGACCAGAAATAGGATTTGTAAATACAAGTTTTACTTTAGATGATGAAACTGTAAATGAAATTTTAAATAATTTAGGATTTTAGAAACGAAGCTAAAAATCCAAAAAACAGTTGCAAAAATTGTGTAATTGGTATATAATATAGCACATACGAATAAAAATACTAAGAAAAAGAGGAGTACATTTAAACTAACTATGACAGAGAATAGAAGTAATTTGCTGAGAACTTCTTATAGAAAAGAAAATGGAATGTAGCTTTGGAGTAGGAATAGTGAAACAATAGTAATTATTCTCGTTTAACAGGCGTTAACTGTAGTTAAGATATAAATAATAAAATTATTTATAAATTAAGGTGGTACCGTGAGAAATTTGAGCTCGCCCTTATTATAAGGGTGAGCTTTTTGTTTGTTTAAATTTAGGAACGGGATTAAAAATTTAATTTATGTTAGGAGAGGAATATGAGTAATTTATTTAAAGAAGGATTGAAGTTTATGACTTTAAAAGCTGAGAGAACTAGCTCACCATTATATGGTGAAAAATTACCTAAAAATGTAATTGTAGATGAAAAAGTAATTGGAAAATATGGAGTCTTAGCAAACGAAAAGTTTGAAAGGGAAGAAGGAGAAGAAAGATAAGGAGGAAAAAATATGTGTAAACATGAGTTAGAAGGAAAATATAATCCAAAAGACTTTGAAGAAAAATTATATGAAAATTGGGAGGAAAAAGGATATTTTAAACCATCAGATGATAGAACAAAAACACCTTATACAATAGTTATTCCACCACCAAATATTACAGGAAAGCTTCATATGGGTCATGCTTTAGATGAAACAATACAAGATATATTAATTAGATATAAAAGAATGCAAGGTTTTAATGCTCTATGGGTTCCAGGAACAGACCATGCTGCAATTGCAACAGAAGCTAAAATAGTTGCAAAAATGAAAGAGGCTGGAATTACAAAAGAAGATATTGGAAGAGAAGGTTTCTTAGAAAGAGCATGGGATTGGAAAAAAGAATATGGTGGAACTATTGTAAATCAAATTAAAAAATTAGGATGTTCTTGCGATTGGTCAAGAGAGAGATTTACAATGGATGATGGTTTATCTGAAGCAGTTAAATATGTATTTATAAAACTTTATAGAGAAGGATTAATTTATAAAGGAAAAAGGATGATAAACTGGTGCCCATATTGTAACACATCTATATCAGATGCAGAAGTTGAATATGAAGAAGAACCAACACATTTATGGCATATTCGTTATAAAGTAAAAGACGAAGATAGATATATTATAGTTGCAACAACTAGACCAGAAACAATGCTTGGGGATACAGGTGTTGCAGTTCATCCAGATGATGAAAGATATAAAGATTTAGTTGGAAAAACAGTTATACTTCCAATAATGAATAAAGAAATACCAATTATAGCAGATCCATTTGTTGAAAAAGAATTTGGTACAGGTGCTGTTAAACTAACACCAGCTCATGATCCGAATGACTACCAAGCAGCATTAACTCATAACTTAGAAATAATAGAAGTATTTGACGAAAACTTTAAAATGGGAAATTTAGTACCAGAATATGCCGGAATGGACTTATTAGAGGCTAGACAAAAAATAGTAGAAAAACTAGAAGAATTAGGCGATTTAGTAAAAATAGAAGATTACACACATAATGTAGGAAAATGTTACAGATGTCACAATACAATAGAACCACACATTTCAGAGCAATGGTTTGTAAAAATGGAACCTTTAGCAAAACCTGCAAATGAAGCTGTAAGAAGTGGAAAAGTAAGATTCATACCTTCAAAATATGATAAAACATATTTCGCTTGGATGGATAATGTAAAAGATTGGTGTATTTCAAGACAATTATGGTGGGGACATAGAATACCAGCATATTATTGTGATGACTGCCATGAAATGATGGTGGAAGAAAATGCTCCAGAAAAATGTAGTAAATGTGGAAGCACACATATTCATCAAGATGAAGACACATTAGATACATGGTTTAGTTCTGCGCTATGGCCATTTTCAACATTAGGTTGGCCAGAACAAACAGAAGATTTTAAATATTTTTATCCAACGTCAACATTAGTTACAGGATATGATATTATATTCTTCTGGGTAGCAAGAATGATATTCTCTGGAATAAAACATACTGGAGTAGAGCCATTTAAAGACGTTTTAATTCACGGAATAGTACGTGATAGCCAAGGAAGAAAGATGTCTAAATCTTTAGGTAATGGAATAGATCCGCTAGAAATAATAGAAAAATATGGAACTGATAGCTTACGTTTCTCTTTAATATATGGAATTTCAGCAGGAAATGATATCAGATATATGCCAGAAAAACTAGATCAGGCTTCAAACTTTGCAAATAAAATATGGAATGCAGCTAAGTTTATAACAATGAACTGTGTACCAGATGAAGAAGTTATAAAATATCATGAAGACAACTATGATAGAATTACACATACATGGAAAGAAAATTCTTTAAACATAGAAGACAAATGGATAATAAGCAAATTAAATAAATTAGTTGGAGAAGTATCAAGTAATATAGATAATTATGATTTAGGAGTAGCTCTTCAAAAAATATATGATTTTATATGGAATGAATTTTGTGATTGGTATATAGAAATGGTAAAAGATAGACTATATAGTGAAAATCATGAAGAAAAAGTAAAAGTTTGTTATGTATTAGACTATGTATTTGCTATAGCAATGAAATTATTACACCCATTTATGCCATTTATAACAACTAAAATAGATAAAAGTTTAGTAAGATATAATGAAAAAGAATTAATGGTATCAAACTGGCCAAAACAAAAAGAAAACTTAGATTATGAAAAAGATGAAGAAATAGTAGAAAAATTAAAAGAAATAATAGTAGGAATAAGAAATATAAGAAATAATATGAATATACATCCATCTAAAAAATCTAAATTAATTTTTGTAACAGAAAAATATGGAAAAGAAGTAAAAGAAAGTGAAACATTCTTAAAGAAATTAGGATTTGGAACACAAATAGAAATTAAAAATAAAAGAACTGATATTCCAGAAGATAGTACCTCAATAATGACAGAAGGAATTGAGGCAATAATACCATTTGGTGATTTAGTAGATAAAGAAGCAGAAAAGGCAAGACTTGAAGAAGAAATTAAAAAATTAGAATCAGAAGTAGCAAGATGTGAGAAAATGCTTTCAAATCCTGGATTTGTAGCAAAAGCTCCAGAAGCAAAAATAAATGAAGAAAAAGAGAAACTTACTAAATATAAAGGATTATTACAAACAGCAAAAGAAAGACTAGAAGGATTAAAATAAATTAAACTATTAGGGACGGGCTGATTTAGTTTAGCACAGCGAAAAGCTAAACTAA
>ULWF01071507.1_pt1 | contig 11605 bp, 7 predicted proteins | sample 1960081 | NCBI WGS metagenome assembly ULWF01 (sample SAMEA4835805, study PRJEB28245) | human gut metagenome | biome: gut microbiome; material: fecal sample | place: Denmark | collected 2008
AGACTGACACGCCCATAATAAATGGGCGTGTGATTTTTTATATAACGGGGAAGAAATGCGGCTGTGCGTAGGCACATAATAGCCGTTATCAGTACATATCCTTTGTGTGATGCTTGTAATAGAAAATATAACTGCCTATTGCGCCTGCGACCACGAAAATGAATGTTATTATAAGGCGGTTCATAAGGTTGCCTGCAATCTCGGTGTACTTCATTGAGTAGTTCGTAAGATCGGCAAGAATGCCGTTTATGTTTACCGTGTTTCCTGCCTCCTGTTCCTTTAAGAATATCTGGAACAGGTATGCGAAGCCGTTTGATAATGCCCAGCCCGCAAAGGTGAGAATGGCTGTCATAATGCAGTCAACCGTCTTTAGCTTCTTTGAGAAAACGGTGTAGAGCGAAATAACTGCGGCGGACATGATTATACCGCCCAGCCAGCCGACAAGATCGGACATCATAATAAACACAACGAATATGGCACAACCGATCAGAAGTCCGAGCAGACCGCCTAAGATACCTTTGACAGTACCCCTTATATTATACGGAGGGCGGACAGTTCCGTCTGAGCGTATATGCTTTGTGAGAATTGTGTAATCCTCAAGCTCAAGCACTTTTGCTACCTGTATGGGAGTGGTTTTACGCATTTCGCTTTTTAAATAGGCTGTGAGTTTTTCCAAAAATTCAATGAGCAACGGCAGATTTTCCTGCATAAGATTATATCCCTTGCAGTAAATGTTTACGCAGCCGTCGACATTTTCGATGCCGAGCATAGTTTTCTTGGGAAAGCGTTCAGCCATAATGTATATTCTGCCGAACTGGCGCTCGGTGATGACTGCACCGCATACTATATCAAATCTGTGCTTTTTATCGTTGTCAAAAACGACAACGGGTACACCGTTCTTTACACCGCTGAGCGTGGCGGTTTCGGGATCGTATTTAAGTCCTGTTTCCTTTTCAATAAGGCTTAGCTCGGAAAATATCATGAAAAAAATCCTTTCTTGTCCGTTACGGATAATGAAATTTTAGCATAAGGACACGCAAAAGTCAAGAAACTAAGTATTAAGGAGAAATATGGAAATCACATCTAAACAGAACACATATATAAAGGAATACCGCAAGCTGACGGAGCAGAGGAAGTACCGCAGGCAGACGGGGTATTTCGTGTGCGAGGGGGCGAAGCTGGCGGTTGAAGCGGTCAAAAGCGGATGTGCGTTAGGCGAAAACGCATATTATACTGCCGCCGCCGCCGAGAAATATCCCGAATGTATAAGTCTGCTGAGGAAAAGCTGTAAGATGATACAAATAAGCGAGGAGGTGGCGGACAGCATTTCCGACACAAAATCGCCGCAGGGAATATTTATTACGGTAAGACATCTTGACAAAATTCTGAATTTAAGTACAATAGATAGTAGCAGGCAGTTTATAATATTGGAAAATTTACAAGATATGGGTAATATTGGTACGATAATACGTTCCTGTGACGCATTTTCGATTGACGGGGTGATACTTGCAGGAGATTGTGCGGATGTGTTTGCTCCCAAAACGGTAAGAAGTGCGATGGGTTCGTTGTTCAGACTGCCGATATACTGCTGTGATACCGAAGAAGCGATAACGCTTTTGCAAAAGGGCGGATTTACCGTGTATTCGGCGGAGCTTTCGGACAGGTCGGTAAAGCTGGGAGAGGAAAAGCTGCCACAAAAGACCGCTGTTGTTATCGGCAACGAGGGCAACGGGGTCAGCGATACCGTGAAAAAGCTGTGCGACAAGTCGCTGTTTATACCGATAAGCAGTGCGGAGAGTCTTAATGCATCGGTTGCGGCATCGGTTATTGCGTGGGAAATGTCAAAGGTCAGGCAGTAAGCTCAACGTTAAATACGGTTAATAATTGCGGTTTATAATTCAGCGTTGAGATTGCAAGCCGTAATTTAATTGTTGAGAATTGCTTGTATAACGCAGAAGCGACAATAAGGTTTGTAGCAACGATCCCTCAGTCTTGCGACAGTCAAACGGGAATGATTTTAACGTTGAAATAATCGCTGAACATAGAGGTATGGATAACGGCTTCGCTTGTCGCAATCCAGCTCCCTTTGGCAAGGGAGCCAAGAAAGATAGTGCAACGGAAGATGATAGCACACCTTCATTATATAAGCAAAAAGCTAAGATAAAACGTTAAAAGGGTGCGGCGAGAGCCGCCCGCCGTACACAAGCTGTCGGCAATACGCAAACAGTTTGAAAGGCGAATTTGAACCGGCACATTGCCGGAAGGGTGCGGCGAGAGCCGCCCACCGTCAGACGAGGTGTAGAAACGCACAAGCGGTTTGAAAGGCAAATTTGAGACGGTACATTGCCGGCAAATTCGGAGCGGCACGTTGCTGTTTTGCTAAGACAAAATAAAAAAGCAAAGATAAAATGTTAAAAGGGTGCGGCGAGAGCCGCCCGCCGTCAGACGAGGTGTAGAAACGCACAAGCGGTTTGAAAGGCGAATTTGAACCGGCACATTGCCGGCACGGAAAGGAAGACGAAAAATTTGTCCCATCTGGTAATAGTTGAGTCGCCTGCGAAGGCGAAAACAATTGAGAAATATCTCGGAAAGGATTATTCCGTAGTAGCATCTGTAGGTCATATCCGTGACCTGCCGAAGTCGAAGCTCGGAGTTGATGTTGACAACAACTTTGAGCCTAAGTATGAGAACAAGAAAGATAAGGCGGCTCTTATAAAAGAGCTTAAGAAAGACGCAAAGGCAGCTGACATAGTATATCTTGCGACCGACCCTGATAGAGAGGGAGAGGCTATTTCGTGGCACCTGGCACACGTCCTTGGGATAAGCCCGGACGCACCTGTGCGTGTAACGTTCAGCGAGATCACAAAGAGCGGTATTGCGGCTGGCATGAGCCATCCGAGAACGCTTGATATGGACCTTATCAACGCACAGCAGGCAAGACGTATACTTGACCGAATAGTAGGCTACAAATTAAGCCCGTTCTTATGGAAGAAGGTCAGACGAGGTCTTTCGGCAGGCCGTGTACAGTCGGTTGCGGTAAGGCTTATCGTTGACAGAGAGCAGGAGATAGAGAGCTTTGAGGCACAGGAATACTGGAGCATAGACGCAAAGCTGTTGTCCGCTTCGAGCAGACGTGCATTCCCTGCAAAGCTGACAGAGGTCAAGGGCGAGAAGTTCAAGGCACTCAATAAAGAAGAAACCGACAAGGTGCTTGCTATGCTTGAAAACGGCGAGTTTATCATCACCAATATCAAGAACAGCACAAGGAAGAAAACACCTGCACCGCCGTTCACCACCTCTACCTTACAGCAGGAAGCGTCAAGAAAGCTGTCTTTCAATGCAAGACGTACAATGAAAGCGGCACAGGAGCTGTACGAGGGCGTTGAGATACCCGAGATGGGTGCAGTAGGTATCATAACCTATATGCGAACAGACAGCCTGCGTATTTCCGATGAGGCAAAAGCGGCTGCGGCACAGATGATAGAATCGACATACGGCAAGGAATATCTGCCCTCAAAGCCCAGAGTATTCAAGTCGAAGAACAATGCTCAGGACGCACACGAGGCTATCCGTCCGACAATAATCACACTTACTCCCGAAAAGGTAAAGTCTGCGCTTTCGGGCGACCAGTACAAGCTGTATAAGCTGATATGGGAGCGTTTTATGGCGAGCCAGATGGAAAATCAGCTCCTTGATACAAAGGCGGTAGATATTACCTGCGGAGAGTGTCTGTTCAAGGCGAACGGATATACCGTGAAATTTGACGGCTTTACAAAGCTGTATGAAGAAAGCAAGGATAATGACGAAGAGGAGGGCGGCGCACTGCCGGCTCTTGAAGTAGGCGAAAAGCTGAAGGTAAAAGAGCTTACGGGCAACCAGCACTTTACTCAGCCGCCACCGAGATATACAGAGGCGAGCCTTATCAAAGCGCTTGAAGAAAACGGCATAGGCAGACCGTCTACCTATGCGCCGACAATCGCCACAATACTTGACAGGCACTATGTTGAACGTGAGGCGAAGCAGTTAAAGCCGACCTCGCTCGGTATAGTTATTACCGACCTTATGAAAGGTCACTTTGAGCGTATAGTTGACGCAAAGTTTACCGCTCAGATGGAAAGCGACCTTGATAAGATAGAAGCAGGCAAGGCTGACTGGGTGGATGTACTCGGAAAGTTCTATACAGGCTTTGACAAGATGCTGACAAAGGCTGAAAAGGATATGGAGGGCAAGAGGGTGAAGATACCCGATGAGCCTACCGATATAGTCTGCGACAAGTGCGGAAAGCCTATGGTCATAAAGATAGGTCCTTACGGAAAGTTCCTCGGCTGTTCGGGATTCCCGGAGTGCAAGAATACAAAGAGAATAGTAAACGAAACAGGCGGACTTTGCCCGCACTGCGGCGGCAAGATGCTTGCGAAGAAATCAAAGAAGGGCAAGCCATTCTTCGGATGCGAGAACTACAAGGACTGCAACTTTATGACGTGGGATACTCCGCTTGAGGATAAATGTCCCAAGTGCGGTTCTACGCTTTTCAAGAAGGTCGGCAAGCAGGGTCAGGTATACTGCGCCAAGGACGGCTGCGGATATGTGCGTCCTGCCGATGAGGATAAGAAGAACGAAAACTGATAAGGATAGGATAAACTTGGATAAAAAGACTGTTACCGTAATAGGCGCAGGTCTTGCCGGAGTTGAGGCGGCGTGGGCGCTTGCAAACAGAGGCTTTCATGTAAGGCTGTGTGAGATGAAGCCGGAAAAGTATTCGCCTGCCCATAAGTACAAGGGCTTTGCGGAGCTTGTGTGCAGTAATTCGCTGAAAAGTGCGGATACTGCCAGTGCCTGCGGTATGCTTAAGGAAGAAATGCGTTATATGAACTCTGTGACGATGAAAGCCGCAGAGAAAACAAAGGTCGGTGCAGGCGGCGCACTTGCGGTCAACCGCACGGAGTTTTCCGACGCTGTGACCGAAATGATAACTAATCACCCGTATATTGAAATCGTAAACGGCGAGATAACGGAGTTTCCGAAAAGCGATACCGTAATTGCGACAGGTCCGCTGACAAGCGATATATTCGCAGAAAAGATACAGGAGCGCTGTGGAAGTCCGCTCAGCTTCTACGATGCGGCGGCACCTATAGTTACCGCAGAAAGCATTGATATGAGCCTTGCGTTTTTCGCTACACGTTATGACAAGGGCGAGGCGGATTATATCAACTGCCCGATGACAAAGGAAGAATATGAAGCCTTTTATAGCGAGCTTGTAAACGCAGAGAGCGTACAGCTCAAAAGCTTTGAGAATCTTAAAGTGTACGAGGGCTGTATGCCTGTAGAGGTGCTTGCAAAGCGTGGAATAGAAAGCGTCCGCTACGGCTGTATGAAGCCTGTGGGGCTTATCGACCCAAGAACAGACAGACGGCCTTATGCGGTGGTACAGCTGAGAAAAGAAAACAACGAGGGTACGCTTTACAACCTTGTGGGATTCCAGACGAATCTTAAATTCGGAGAGCAGAAAAGAGTATTCTCGATGATAACGGGGCTTCAGAATGCGGAATTTGTAAGATACGGCGTTATGCACAGAAATACCTTCCTTAATTCTCCCGGTCTGCTTGATAAGAATTTCAGACTTATCGACAGCGACAATATATATTTCGCAGGTCAGATGACGGGTGTTGAGGGATATGTTGAAAGTGCGGCATCGGGCATTATAGCCGGAATAAATCTTGCAAGGGCGCTTGACGGAGAAAAGCCGCTCGAACTGCCTGAAACCTGCATGACAGCGGCACTGGCAAGGCATATAAGCACGGAGAACAAGGACTTTCAGCCGATGGGGGCGAATATGGGAATACTGCCGCCGCTCCCCGAAAGGATAAAGGATAAGAAGCTGAGATACAGGACGATTGCGGACAGAGGACTTGAGGATCTGAGAAATGCACTCTGCGAGCAGGGAATCACTGCACAGCGGTAATGCGGTCTGTCTGTCTGTTTAGCAAAACAGCAAAACAGCTTTTTGAACGGTCGGTGTTTTGATACGGGAGGGGCAGACCCTCTGTGAAAAACTAAAAGCAAAGCGATAAGTACCGGATTTTATACGAAAGGAAAACGGATTATGAAAATAGCTATAGACGCTTTCGGCGGAGATAATGCGCCGGACGAGGTAGTAAAGGGTGCGGTTGACGCTGTAAAGGAGTACGGAGTTGACATTGTGCTGACGGGTGACACAAAGAAGCTCGACGAGTGCTTTGAAAGACTGGGACTTTCAAAGGATCATATCACATTTGAGCAGGCTGACGGAGTTATCGAGATAGAGGATAACCCAAAGATGATATTAAAGGAAAAGAAGAACTGCTCTATGGGCGTGGCTATGCAGATGGTAGCTGACGGCAGAGCGGACGCTATGATAAGCGCAGGCAGTACGGCGGCTCTTGTTATGGGCGGTACTCTTATAGTAAAGCGTATAAAGGGCGTAAAGCGTCCGTCGCTGACACCTGTAATGCCCGGTCTTAATAATATGTATATACTGCTTGACGGCGGTGCAAACGTTGATTGCCGTCCGGATATGTTAAGGCAGTTTGCGGTTATGGGCAGTGTTTATATGAACAAGATAATGGGTGTTGACAACCCCAAGGTCGGACTGCTGAATGTCGGCGCAGAAGAAGAAAAGGGCAGGGAGCTTGAACAGGAAACTTACGCTCTGCTCAAAAACAGCACGCTTAATTTCACGGGCAATGTCGAGGCGAGAAATGCGGCTTTAGGCGAGGTCGACGTTGTTGTAACGGACGGCTTTACGGGTAACATCTACCTTAAAACAGTAGAGGGTATGGGCAAGTTTATGAAGGCTTCGCTCAAGAAGATATTCTTCCGCAACCTCGGTACAAAGATAGGCGCAATGTTTACTATGAAGGGCATCAAGGAAATAAGCAAGCAGATGGACTACAGGGAAACAGGCGGTTCTCCGCTTTTAGGTACGGCAAAGCCTGTACTTAAGGCGCACGGCAGCAGTGACGCTCTTGCGTTCAAGAATGCCGTAAGACAGGCCAAGGATTTCGTTGAGAGAAACGTTATCGCAGAGATGGAAAAGGTGCTGTCGGAAAATACGGAAGGTTGATTTTTGGCTTGCGGGAGGGGCTTCCCTCCCGTGAGAATTATTGAAAGGAAAAGAAATGACAGAGCTTGAACAGATAATAGGCTATACGTTCAAAAATCCTGAGCTTTTAAAAGAGGCTCTTACTCATTCGTCATACACAAACGGAAAACATCTGCGCAGTAACGAGCGCCTTGAATTTTTAGGCGACAGCGTGCTGAGCATTGTTGTGTCCGAGCATCTCTTTGAAAATCTTACTAATCTGCCCGAAGGACAGCTTACCAAGATAAGAGCAAGCGTAGTGTGTGAAAATGCGCTTTATCCCTTTGCAAGAAAAATAGATTTAGGCAAGTATATTTTTCTGGGAAAAGGAGAAGAACATACGGGCGGCAGAGATCGCCACTCGATACTGGCGGACGCATTTGAGGCGCTTATTGCGGCAATATATCTTGACGGCGGATTTGAAGCGGCAAGAAGTTTCATACTGCCGTTTATACCGCCGCTTGACAAGCTGAGCACGGGTAAATTCCTGCTCGGAGATTACAAGACGGTATTGCAGGAGATAATTCAGCAGAACCCGGAGGAACGTGTTACCTATGAGATAAGTGACGAAAGCGGACAGGCGCATAACAAGCAGTTTACTGCAAATGTGCTTCTGAACGGTCAGATAATAGGCACGGGTAAGGGTAAGAGCAAGAAGGAAGCGGAGCAGAGCGCCGCAAAAGAGGCTATAAGCCTTATGGGATATGAAACAAACTAACATTTCGGTATTTATACCGCATTACGGCTGTACGCATATATGCAGCTTCTGCAATCAGAAAACGATAAGCGGACACAGCGAGCCTGTCACTGAAAAGGAGCTTGAAAGCATACTTGAAGGACAGCTTGAAAATCTTAAAGACAGCGGTACGAAAGCGCAGATAGCGTTTTTCGGCGGCAGCTTTACTGCAATAGACAGGGATTATATGATAAGACTGCTGACGGTAGCCAAGCGTTATACAGACGCATATCCTGAGCAGTATGACGGTATACGCTGTTCGACAAGACCGGACTGCATTGACGAGGAAATACTCGGCATTCTTAAAAGCTACGGCATGACGGCGATAGAGCTTGGTGCGCAGAGTATGAACGACGAGGTGCTGACAGCTAACCGCAGAGGCCATACGGCACAGGACGTAAGACGTGCCTCACGGCTTATAAAGCAGAGCGGATTTGAACTCGGACTTCAGATGATGACGGGGCTGTATAAGGACACGGAGCAATACTGTATTGATACCGCAAAGGAGTTTATCGCACTCCACTGCGACACGGTGAGGATATATCCGACAGTGATACTTAAGAATACCGAGCTTGGCAGACTGCACGAGAGCGGAGTGTATGACAGCTTTACCTTTGAGCAGACAACAAGGCTCTGTGCAAGGCTGCTTGATATGTTTAACAAGGCAGGGGTCGCAGTTATCCGTATGGGGCTTCACGCAAGCCGTGATGTTGAGCAGGAAATGCTCGGGGGAGTATATCACCCGGCACTGCGTGAGATAGCCGAGAGCATATTGTATCTGGAAAAGATGAACGCTGTGTGCGAGGACGGGGGAAAATACGTCTTTTACACGGACAAGCGTAATATAAGCAAGATAATCGGGCAGGGCGGAGCTAACCGCAATGCGCTTTCACAGCGTGGAATTTCCTTTAAGATAAAGGAAGAGAAAGGCACGGATTTCCGTGCGGAGAGGATCGGTTGATGTTTTTTAAATCTATGGAAATATACGGGTTCAAATCGTTTCCCGATAAGACCATACTGCATTTTGACAAGAGAATGACCGCTGTTGTCGGAAGTAACGGCAACGGTAAAAGTAATATAAGTGACGCACTGCGCTGGGTAATGGGAGAGCAGGGCGCTAAAAGTCTGCGTGGAGATAAAATGGAGGATGTTATCTTTCACGGAACTGTACGCAGAAAGCCGATGGGCTTTGCAAGTGTAACGCTGACTATAGATAACTGTGACAGGGCGCTCAGGGTAGACAGTGACGAGGTGGTAATATCCCGTAAGCTGTACAGGAGCGGCGAGTCGGAATATAAGATAAACGGAGCAAAGACACTGCTCAAGAATATAAACGAACTGTTTATGGGTACGGGTCTTGGCCGTGACGGATACAGCGTTATAGGTCAGGGCAAGGTGTCGGAGATAGTAGAATCGGGCGGAAGCAAGCGCCGTGAGGTTTTTGAAGAAGCGGCGGGCGTATCGAAATTCTTAGCGCAGAAAAAGGACGCAGAGAATAAGCTGAAGCGCACGGAGGACAATCTGCTCCGTATCCGTGATATAGCATCGGAGCTTGAAACAAGACTCCCTGTGCTTGAAAAGCAGGCGGCAAAGGCTAAAAAGGCGAAGGAACTGCTTTCGAGGGAAGAAGACCTTGATATAACGGTAAGTATGTACGAACTGTCCGCACTTGAAAAGACGATTTCGGAAGCGGAGGACAAATTACTTCTCAGCAAGGCGGAGTGCGAAAATCTCGACAGGGATATTGCAAAGCTGGAGGCTGAGGAAGAGGACAACAACAACCGCAGAATGACGCTCCGTGCCGAGCTTGAAAAGCTGAAAGCCGGAAGTGACGAGGCAAAGGACCGCATAAGCGATATAAAGGCTGAGATTGCCGTACTGCGCAACGATATTTCACACGCAGAAGAAGCTATTGCGGAAACCGAAAAGCAGATAGAGGACGGCAAGAGCGGCAAGGCAAGGCTTGAAGAAGATAAAAAGAACCTTGAAAACGAGATAGAGGAAAAGCAGGCGCTTATAGGTCGGCTGAAGGCGGACAGCGAACGGCTGACGGAGGAACTGACGGGAATCGACGCAGAGGGCGAAACGCTCTCGGGGGAGTACAAGGAGCTTGACGAAAAGCAGGGTCGGCTGTATCTTAAAAGAACGCAGCTGCAGCTTTCGGTACAGCAGATAGAGGCAACCTCCGAACAGCTTTCAAAGCGTAAGGAGGAACTTACAAGAACGGCTGAGAATGCGGCGGCAGAAGCAAAGACGCAGAGAATAAAGCTCAGCGATACCGATGAAGAGCTTGAACAGGCAAAGGAAGAAAAGGCCGAAGCCGAGAACAAGCTGACAGGATATAAAAAGCTGTTTGCCAATAAGAACGACAAGCTGAAAACGGCAGGTCAGACGCTTGAAACGCTACGCAAGGAGTACGAAACGAAAGCGTCACGTCATCAGGTGCTTGACGAGATAGACAAGAATATGGCGGGCTTCCAGTCAAGCGTAAAGTCGGTAATAATGGCGGACAGGCAAGGGCGGCTCAGCGGTATAAGAGGTACGGTAGCCGATATAATCAGCGTGGACAAGCGTTATACGGTGGCTATTGAGATAGCGCTGGGCGGTATAATGCAGAATATCGTTACCGACAACGAGGAAGCGGCAAAACGCAGTATGCGTTATCTTAAGGAAAACAACCTCGGACGTGCGACATTCTTACCTCTTACAAGCGTAAAGGGAAAGATGCTCGAAGTCGGAGGGCTGAGTAATGAGAACGGCTTTGAGGGTATGGCGTGCGACCTTGTGGAATATGACGGGCTGTATGACGGGATAGTAAAATCCATACTCGGAAAGACGGCAGTCGTTGAGGATATTGATACGGCATCTTTTATTGCGAAGAAGTACGGATACCGCTTCAAAATAGTGACGCTTGACGGTCAGGTCATCAACGCAGGCGGTTCGTTCACGGGAGGCAGTGTCAGAAATGACGCAGGCATAATCGCAAGAAAGCAGGAGCTTGCTTTATTATCCGAACAGATTGAAGAACTCGGTGTGAAGATAAAAGCCGAGAGCGAACAGCTAAAGCCCTTGCAGGCGGAAGTCGCAAAGATGGCGGAGGAAATGGAGGGCTTTTCCGAAACCGTATCGCAGTGCGAGCCTAAGATAGCAAGACTTGAGGCACAGCGTGACGGTATAAAGCAGCTTCTGTCACAGCTTACCGCACAGCGTGACAGTGCCGAGGAACAGCTTGACGCACAGGAAAGAGCCGAGAATGACGGCAGGAAGCTGTTTTCCGATACAAAGTCACAGCTTGAAAGCGTACTTGCCGAAATCGAAAAGAACGAGGAGGCTCTGAGCGAGCAGAGAAGCGGACTTGACAAGGCGGAGGATAAGAGAAAAGAGATAGCCGACCGGATACAAAGGAACAATATGGACGTTCTGACGGTAAACGGCGATATATCCAACATCCGCACAAGGATAGAGGGTATAGATGCATCTATCCTTGCGCTGAGCGACGGCGGAAGCGAACAGCTCAGAAAAATTGAGGAACTTAAAAACGGCATTGAGCAGAAGAATGAAATCATAATTCTGAAAACGGCTCAGACCGAAGAAATAGCAAAAACGGCAGGCGACAACGAAAAGGCAATCGCAGATAACGTATCGCTGACAAATGCGGCTGAAAAGCGTATCAGCGAGATAAACAAGTCGATAAGGGAGCTTACCGAGGCGAAGGAAAAGTTCAGTGCGGATCTTGCCAGACAGGAAGA
>ULWF01044854.1_pt1 | contig 11602 bp, 13 predicted proteins | sample 1960081 | NCBI WGS metagenome assembly ULWF01 (sample SAMEA4835805, study PRJEB28245) | human gut metagenome | biome: gut microbiome; material: fecal sample | place: Denmark | collected 2008
TTAATATATAAAATGAATTTACAGGGATGGGTTTCAATTAGTTTAAATGCAAGAATTTTTAAAACAATTGTATTTACATTAGGAAGAATAGGAGTACCACTATTTTTATTCCTTACAGGTTATTTATTATTGAATAGAAAATACGATAATGATGCAGACATAAAAAAATTTTATAAAAATAATTTATTATCTTTAATAGTAACAACAGAGGTATGGATTTTGATTTATAATATTTTTTTGTCATTATACAATAATAAACCATTTGATACTTATTCATTAATAAAAGAAATGTTGTTTTTGCAAAAAGTACCACTTATGAATATGTGGTATATGCCAATGATAATAGGTATATATATTGCTATTCCATATGTAAGTAAAGTAGTACATACATTTTCAATAAAAACATTAAAAATTCCAATAATATTAGTATTTGTTTGTATTTTTATTATGCCAACATTAAATTTAATATTAAAAACATTTAAATTAGATCAATATAATTGTATATTAGATATAAGTTTTTTAGGTGGAGGCTATGGATTGTATATAGTTGGTGGCTATTTAATAAGAGAAAAAATAATAAAAAAAATAAAAACAAAGTGGCTAGTGTTTACCAGTATTTTATTTTTTATAATTTCTTGTTATATACAAATATTTGAATTTGAGCACAAGATTGAATATAATATTTGGTACAATTCACCTTTTATATTTATTTGTACATTTGCTTTATTTGAATTATTTACTAGAATAAATACAGATAATTTTAATAAATGGATTGTTAAAATTTTTACATATATTTCTAAAATAAGTTTATCAATATTTTTTGTGCATATTATTGTAGAAATGATTTTAAGAAAATATGTAAAGATGATAAAAGTATCAAATCCAATAAAAGTACTTATTTTATTTATTGTATCTTTTTGTATTAGTATAATAATTACATGGATATTAAGCAAAATTAGTATAATAAGAAAAAAAGTATTATATATAAAAGATTAAAGGAGAAAAAATGGAAAATAATATGCAAACAGATAAATCACAAGCCTCTCGCATATTATATTTAGATATTATAAAATGTATAAGTATTTTTTTAGTGGTTTTTTGTCATACACCGCTATTAAATAAAAATAGTGTTGTTGGCAATATTGCTATGATAATATGCTGGGGGGCTGTTCCATGTTTTTTTATGGTAATAGGTGCTATAATTTTAAATAAAGAGAAAAAATTTGATTTTAAAAGATATATAAATAAATTAATTTCTATTTATCTGATTATATGTATATGGAAAATAATTTATTTAATTTTTTATAACTTTTTTGGTTATATAAAAATCAATGCATTCTCAAAGGGACAAATTATAAATTATATATTACTTTTTTCTTCGTTAAAAGGGATACCTGTTGGACATTTTTGGTTTATGTATGTATATTTGTCTATATATATAATTTATCCAATGTTTAATTTATGCTTTAAGAATTTTAATGATTATAAAAATTTATTAATATTTTTACTTTTGGCAATATTTATAATTTCAATACTTCCTCAAACGTTTGGGCTAATTTTAAAGTATTTTAATATAAACAGTATTAATTTTAATGAAATAATAAATGTAAATCCATTTGGAAAGTATTCCCATATGTTATTTTATTTTTTATTTGGTGGCTTTTTATACAAATATAATTTATATGAAAAATGTAAAAAAAATAAAATAATATCATGTATATCTATTGTATTAATTATTATTGGAATAATAGGATTAATGTTAGTAAAAAAATATTATGCAAATACATTCGAATGGCAAGGAATATATTTAAAAGATGGATACAAATGGTTTTCTACAGTATTGTTATCTATAGGGTTATTTGTTTTTTTACAGGGAAGAAAGTATAAATTCAAATATTTAAATAAAATTTTAAGCTATATTGGGAAAAATACAATGGGAATTTTTTATTTACATATTTTAGTAATACAGTTATTAATGAAAATTGATATTGTTCAACGAGGTACATTAGTTAATACTTTAAAAACAATTATTGTAGTATTTATTTCAGCAATTATAACTACTTTATTAAAAAAGATACCAGTAATAAAAAAATTAGTTCAATAAATCAAGGGAGGTAAAATCATGAAATATGATTATTTAATTGTAGGCTCAGGTCTATTTGGTGCAATATTTGCATATGAAGCAAATAAAAAAGGAAAAAAATGTCTTGTAATAGACAAAAGACCACACATAGGTGGAAATATCTATACTGAGAATATAGAAGGAATAAATGTACATAAATATGGAGCACACATATTCCATACAAGCAACAAAGAAGTATGGGATTACATACAACAATTTGCAGAATTTAACAGATACACAAACTCTCCAGTTGCAAGATATAAAGATGAATTATACAATATGCCATTTAACATGAACACATTTAACAAATTATGGGGAGTAGTAACACCAAAAGAAGCACAAGCAAAAATAGAAGAAGAAAAAAGACAAGCTGGTATTACTGAACCAAAAAATTTAGAAGAACAAGCAATAAGTTTAGTTGGACAAACAATATATGAAAAATTGGTAAAAGGTTATACAGAAAAACAATGGGGAAGAAAGTGCACAGAACTTCCAAGTTTTATAATTAAACGTTTACCTGTAAGATTAATATATGATAATAATTATTTTAATGATAAATATCAAGGAATTCCAATAGGAGGCTATACCCAAATAATAGAAAAAATGTTAGAAGGAATAGATGTAAAATTAAACTATGACTTTTTCGAAAATAATGAAGAATTAGAAAATGTTGCAGAAAAAATAGTATTTACAGGCCCAATAGATAAATTTTATAATTATAAATTTGGGGAATTAGAATATAGAAGTTTAAGATTTGAAACAGAAACATTAGATGAACAAAATTATCAAGGAAATGCTGTTGTAAATTATACAGAATATGAAGTTCCATATACACGTATAATAGAGCACAAACATTTTGAATTTGATGCAACATCTCCAAAAACAATAATAACAAAAGAATACCCAGATAGTTGGAATAAAGAAAAAGAACCATATTATCCAATAAATAATGAAAGAAATAATGAATTATATGAAAAATATGCAGCTTTAGCAAAACAGGATAAAAATGTTATTTTTGGAGGAAGACTAGGACAATACAAATATTATGATATGGATAAAGTAATTGCAGAAGCACTAAAATGTGTAAAAGAAGAAATAAAATAAAAAACCATAATATAAATTAATATTAGAGGTGAAAAATATGAATAAAGTATTAAAAATTATTTTGTTACTTATAATTGCAATAGGATGGATGGTATGTATATTTAAACTTTCTGGAATGAATTCAAAAAATTCTAATGGAAAAAGCACGGATATAATAAGTCTATTTATTGAGGATGCATTAGACATTACAAATGATTATGGAATTACAAATTCTCATCCAAGTGATGAAAAACTAGCACATGCATCAGAACTAATAAATGCTCCTGCAAGGAAAGTAATACATGCATCTGTATATTTTATATTGGCTTTTTTCTCAATGCTTTTATGGGATGTTATATTAGACCATAAACATTATTTTATAGCTTTATTGTTATCATTTATTATATGTGTTATATTTGCAATAAGTGATGAACTTCATCAAACATTTGTAGCAGGAAGAACAGGACAACCACTAGATGTTTTAATAGATTCAGCAGGGGCGTTAGTTGGTTTGGTATTTTATAGTACATACCATATTGTATTTAAGAGTGGATATAAAAAAGCAAAAAAAGAAATGGAAGAAAATTAAATAATTATTTAAATGGAGGAACAATTGAAAATAATAATTTATAGAATAATATTATTAATATTACTAGCAGCTACATTTACATGTATATTCAACTTTTCAGCCCAGAATGGTCCACAATCTAGTTCTGTAAGCCAAAAAGTAGCAAAAATAATAATAGATATATTACCATCAACCAAAAATTTGGAAGAAGAACAAAAAAATAATTTAGTAGAGCAATCACAAAAAATAATAAGAAAAGGTGCTCATTTTTCAATATATATGGTTGTAGGAATTTTAATTATGGCATTTATGTGTACTTATAATGTTAAACAAAAAACAAGAATTTTTGTAAGTATATGTGTAGGACTTTTATATGCAATATCTGACGAAACTCATCAATATTTTATACCTGGAAGGCAAGCATCACCAATAGATGTAGGAATAGATACATGTGGAGTAATTACAGGAATACTAATAGTACTTGTGATTTGGACGATTGTAAATAAAATTAAAATAAAAAAATCTTATAATTCTTTAGCTTAATTATAAATTGTAATAAAGAACATAAAAGATTGCAAATAAATTAAAAAAAGTGTTGAATATTTTAGAATAAGTGTGGTATAATAGGTTTTAGTTGTAAAAAGGGAGGAAATAAAAATGAAAAAAGTATTAAGAAAAACAAAAATAGTAGGAACAATAGGACCTGCAAGCCAAAGTGAAGAAATGTTAACAAAATTAATGAACGCTGGATTAAACGTTACAAGAATTAACTTCTCACATGGTGGATATGAAGAAAATGGAGAAAAAATAGAAACAATAAAAAAAGTTAGATCAGCATTAAACAGACCTGTTGCACTATTATTAGACACAAAAGGACCTGAAATAAGAACAGGAGTATTAGAAACTGGAAATGAAAAAGTTACAATAGAAGAAGGACAAGAATTTACATTTGTAAATGATGAGATAATCGGAAATAATACAAAAACATCAATAAGCTATAAAGAATTATACAAAGACGTAAAAGTTGGTGGAACATTATTAGTTGATGATGGAGCATTAGAATTTGAAATAACAGAAATTAAAGGTAAAGATATAGTATGTAAAGCATTAAATACAGGAAGATTAGGAAGCAGAAAAACAATGAATGTACCAGGAGTTAAAGTAGATTTACCAGCTTTAACACAAAAAGATATAGATGATATTACAGAAGGAATTAAAAGAGGATTTGATTATATAGCAGCATCATTTGTAAGAAAAGCATCAGATGTTATTGCATTAAGAAACTTATTAGATTCAAATGGTGGAGAAAGAGTAAAAATCATATCTAAAATAGAAAACCAAGAAGGAATTGATAACTTCGAAGAAATATTAGAATTATCTGATGGTATAATGGTTGCTCGTGGAGACATGGGAGTTGAAATACCAATGGAACAAGTTCCAATAGTTCAAAAAAGATTTATAAAAAGATGTAATCAAGTTGGAAAACCAGTTATAACAGCAACACAAATGTTAGAATCAATGACATCAAATCCAAGACCAACAAGAGCAGAAGTTAGTGACGTTGCAAATGCCGTATATGATACAACAGGTGCAATAATGTTATCTGGAGAATGTGCAATGGGTAAATATCCAGTTGAATGTGTTCAAGCAATGTCTAAAATATCAAAAGCAATTGAAGCAGATACAAACTACTGGAAAAGATTCAATAAAAATGCTACATCAGCTGACTTTAATGATATTGAATCACACGTTGCATATACAACATGTGTAACAGCACAAAATATGAAAGCAGCAGGAATTGTTGCATACACACATAAAGGTGATTCAGTAAGAAAATTAGCAGGATTTGGAGCTGGATGCCCAATATTTGCTATAACAGATGATGAAAAAACATTTAATCAATTATCAGTATCTTTCAATGTTGTACCAGTATTAGTAATGGGAGAAAAAACTATAGAAGATACAATTTGCAAAGGAATTGAAAAGATTAAAGCAGATGAATTAGTAGAAGCAGGAGATGTTCTTGTAATATCTGGTGGTTCTAAAATATTACCAAATGCATCAGAAAACAAAGTTTTTGGTGGAATGGTTAGAATATAATTTAAATTTAATAGTAATGCCTAAAAAGACTAAAATCTTTTAGGCATTTTTTATATTTTGAAACACTTTTTATACTTTTGTCATATTATGTAGTATATGAAAAAAGGAGGAATAAAAATGTTTGGAAGATATCAAAAATGCCAATGTATGAATAACAATTACGAAAATGATAATGCTTGTAATGTACAAGATATATTAGAAACTAGCTGCAACAATGTTGTTTCATACAATATGGCTCAAAATAGTTGTGAATGTGGATTTGATGAAGAAAATAGCGTTTTCCCAGAAAATCCAATGCTAGGGCAAAGTTATGTACCAATTCAATACATGGATAAAACATTTAAACCATGTGTTGGCTTAAAAATGGGAACAATATTTCCAGAACTTGTTAGTCCATATTACCCTGGGCAATCAATGGAACAAATTAGATATATTGAATCTATGAATAAAATAGGGAAGGGGTGTAACATATGTCAGTAGATGAAAATAGAAATTGTGGATGTGGTTTTAATAACAATATGAGCAGTAACATGGAAAATAATATGAATGTTAATATGCCTGAAACATTAAACTATAGTAACTCTTGCCAAGAGACACAAAATACAGTAGATTGTTGTATGCAACAAGAAATGTTAAATCAAATCATGGCCTATGATTTTGCTATAAATGATCTTGCATTATATTTAGATACTCATACTGATGATGAAAAAGCTCTTTGTCTTCATAGAAAATATTGTAAAGAAGCTAAAGAATTAAAAGATAAATATCAAAAGGTGTTTGGACCTCTTACAATTAATTTTCCATGTAATAAATGGAGATGGATTGAAGAGCCATGGCCTTGGGAAGGAGGAAATTATTAATGTGGACTTATAATAAAACTTTACAGTATCCTATAAATATTAAATGTGCTGATCCTAGACTTGCAAAAGTTATAATATCTCAATATGGAGGTCCAGATGGTGAACTTGCCGCTTCTTTAAGATATTTGTCTCAAAGATTTGGAATGCCTGATCAAAATGCAAAAGCAATATTAAATGATATAGGAACAGAAGAACTTGCTCACCTTGAAATGGTAGGAACAATAGTACACCAACTAACAAAAAATGCAAGCATAGAAGAAATAGAAAAAGCAGGGTTAGCACCATATTATACAGACCATGGGGTAGGTTTGGAATATATCTAAATAAGAATTTAAATAAATTTGATTTAAAAATTAAAATAATTGTTGAAATAATTATGTAATTTCAAGATACGATTAAAATCTTGTTTACTATTAAGAATATTAAAAATATAAATTGTATCAGTATTTTCTGATATATAATACATAATTCTATATCCAGAATGTAGTGAACTTTTGTATATAATTTCTCTAAAACGCTTGTCCGACATTTCTGGAATATATCTGCCAATATATGGCGAATCTTCTAAATCATGAATACGAAAGAGAATGTTTCTATTCGTTTCAATGGCATTTCCTAATGAATACTGATAATTATAATAATAAATATCAATAAGTGACTGCCTAGCCAAATCGTCTACTATCATTTTCATATAATGCCTCCATTTCTTTTTCAAGTTCTTCTAAAGTTATAGTTCTTCCGTTTTTAATATCATCTGCACTTTTAGCAATTCCTATAAAAACATATAAGTCATATAATGAACCATAAAATGTACCGTCATCAGTTGGAGCTTTCTTTAGAAGTTCACTAATTTTTTCCATAGGAATATCTTCCTTTATACTCATAATAATCACAATCCTTTCTTTAATTAAATTTTATTTCCAATTAATGACCTTATACATTCCTTGTCATTTTCGGATAAATCATCAACACCATAAGTGTCAACATATTTTTGAGTTACTTCTTGCAGAATTTCTTTTGTACTTTTTTTCAAAATTTCTTCATCAATATTGTATGGTAAAGATTCGATAACATTAATGAATTTTTCTCTTATTGGTGACATATTTAAAACTCCTTTCTTTAAAATTTATTAATAGTATACCATAATTTAAATTAAATTACTACGATTTTAATGTGAAGAATTTGTAAAATTTATACAATATGCTAAAAATTCCAATGAATAATAACATCTTGTGATTTCGTTTTTTTGTCCTTTTCTCCAATTTCAATATAATCTATAAAGCTATTAACAATGTCATAATTAAGTTCTGTAAAGTTTTTAAAGTGGTCGATTATTTTTTCTTTTTGTTCTTTTATAAATTTACTGTTTAATTCTTTTTCTTTTAAATTAGATAAAACATTTTCAAGTTTTGTTAGTTCTTTTTGCTTTGCTGATTTATCAGATAGGAAAGATGAGGTTAAATCCTCAAATACTTCTTCTGGAACTTTACCACTTACTTTGTCTAAATAAAGTTCTTTTATTGCTTTATTTAGATTTTTCATTTCTTTAAAAAGTAGTAGAGATTTATTTTCTAATAATTTAGCTTTATTCAAGTTGTCATTTGAAACAAATAAATCATCAGAAATATTATCAAAGCTAAAAAAAACTAAAATTTTCTCTCTAATCTTTTCAGTAACTAAGTTTTTAAGATTTTCATAACCGATAGAGTGGGTTGTACAATTACCATAGAGTTTTTTAGAGCCTTTGCAAGAAAAGTAAATATAATTTTTGTCATTCCTACATTTATAAAGTTTTGTTCCGCAATCTAGGCATACTAATTTGTTAGCAAATAAATGAACTTCGCTATTTTTGCATCTTCTTGTTTTACTTTTAAAAATTTCTTGAACTTTATAAAATTGTTCTTTATTAATAATAGGTTCGTGTGTATTTTTTACAATAATCCATTCAGATTTAGGTTGATTTTTCATCTTTTTAGATTTGTAGCTTAACTTTTTATTATACCCTTGTACCATATTACCAATATAAACTTCATTTTTTAAAATTTTGCTAACAGTAGATTCACACCAATATTCAATATTTTTACCTTGATTTTTAAAATTAATCCCTTTTGAAATTTTATATTTGGTGGGTGTTAAAATTCCTTTATCGTTCAAAATTTGAGCTATTTTAGTAACACCATTGCCTTGTTCATAAAGGTTAAAAATCAATTTAATAATATTAGCAACTTCTGTATCAATAACAAGTTTATTTTTGTTTTCTGGATTTCTTTTATAGCCATAGCATACAAAAGAACCAATATGTAATCCTTGTTTTCTTTTATTATCAAATGTCTTACGAATGTTCTCTGATAAATCTTCTAAATACCACTCATTAACTAAACCATTAATTTGTCGTGATTTTTTGTTTCCTTTGTCCAAAGTATCTACATGATCTACAAGACTTACAAATCTAATATCCCACTCTATAAATTTATTATGCAAATATTTTTCTACCATTTCCATATCACGAGTAAATCTACTTTGTGTTTTACAAAGTACAATATCAAATTTATGATTTTTAGCATCTTCTAATAGTTTATTAAATTCAGGTCTTTCACTGTCGATTCCAGAATAGTCCTCATCACAGTAAATATTATAAATATCCCAAGCTTCTTTCATTGCATAATTAATTAGCATAGATTTTTGATTTTGAATGCTTTCGCTTTCATCATTTTCATGAAGTTTGCCATCATCTTCACGAGAAAGCCTACAATATATAGCAACTTTCAATAGAGTTATACCTCCAATCGTATAACTACTCATTTTGTACACATTTGTTATACAAAAAAGAATAGTATTTGTTAATGCTAAATAGAATTTTTTATTAATTGATTGATTATAGCTTGAACTGCTTGTTTTCTCTGTTTTTCATTAGAATTTTTAAAACATTCTTTTATATTAAAGTTTATTTTATTTTTCACTTAAACCACCCTTTATTATATTTATTCAAAAGGGCTTGGGCACTTGTATAAAAACTCCCTTTATTATATAAATATGTTGAAAAAATATGTAATAAATTGTATAATAATGTAAGATACAAAATTTAAAACATAATTTTAAAATACACAAAAGAAATGGAGGTGAAAATAATGGAAGAAAAGAAATCAATAAAAGTAAGTTTATCAACCTTTTTTTTGATACTTGCATTAATAATAATTGTTGTTATGGCATATTATATTTATATTGAAAAAACAAATGCAGATAAAGAAATTTCTACATTAGAAAACAATGCAGTTGAAATGCAAAATACTATAAATGATTTACAAGAACAAATCCATACTATACCAAACACAATTAATTCTAATGCAAATGCGAATATTAACAATTCACAAGCAAATAATACTTCAAACAGTGACGATGTTAAATTTTCTGATAATGAAATAAAAGAGTCTATAACAAACTACTTAAATATATTTAAAGGATATGGTTCCATAGAAGGAATATTAGAAAATTTAGAATTATTAGAGTATGGAGAATATAGTAACAATGAACTAACAAGTGATAATTATAGAAAAACCGACATAAAATATTCAGAATTCAAAAATACTGTATTAAATTATATGACTGAAGATTGGTTTAATACTATTAATACAAGGTATGATACTGAAGCAAAATTTAAAGAAAAAAATGGATTATTATATTATAACGATATTGGATTAACTGGTACAGAATATGTAGTAGAAAGTATTACTTTAAAAGAAGGTTATTCTGATTCAAGATATATTGCAAATGCATATTCTATTAATCCTGATGATTCAAAAAATTTTGAAAACATAGAATTTGAAATAACAAATTATAATGGTAAATGTGTTATAAGTTATTGCGATTAGAATTAAGTTTAAGAGCATCATTCGATGTTCTTTTAATATATAAAATAAGTAGTTATTATAAATTTTCCTATTTAGGATAGTTTACAAACCTACACCACATGGAGTAGATGTATACCCTCAATCTGCAGCTGGAGTTCCATTTGATGCAACATGTCTAGCTTGTAAGGGTGACCCAATTGCAAATTTACAAGAAGACTTGGCAGCAGAACAAAAAGCAAGAGCAACTTATGAAAAATTAATTGATTTATGTAGAGATAACCCAGAAGTAATTGACCCGCTTCGCTATTTAAGAGAAAGAGAAATAGTACATTTCCAAAGATTTGGAGAAGCACTAAGAGGAGTTCAAGACAAATTAGCAGAGAAAAAATTTTATATGAATGATTGCAAATAACAATTATCCCTCAGTTATACTGAGGGTAATTATTTTTTTATTGATTGTGTTGTTAAAAATTTTCTATTATTTTATTTAAATTTTTTCTAATAAATACTTACAATGATTCTTCTTTTTTTATCAAGTACTTACAAATATTTGCAAAATAAATTGTAAAAAAAAAGATGTTATGGTAAAATGGTAAAAGAAAGATTATGTTTATATGAAAGAAACTTATGAACGCAAAGGAGTATTAGAAATTATGAATAATTTTACTTTTTTAACACAAGAACAATGTTTTAAAAATGATAAATTAGATATATTTGAAAAACGAGGAACAAAAGCAGCGATAACAGATTTTTCTGTTTTACTTGGTGGATGGGTATGGGAACATGCTGAAAACGATAGTTCTTTAGAGGGAAGAACAGGATGTTATTGGACAAAGTCAGATGACGGAGATACTAACGCGCGCGTGGTTGAAGATGATGGTTCTAGCTGCTGCCGCAATGTGCAAAGGCGCTATATTGGGGCTCGCCCAGCTTTACCGTTTTCATCAATCGGTTCAATCCCCACGAACGGAGAGAGTGTAAAAAGAGCAAGAGATGGAATTCTTGAAGTAGAGTATGGGTA
>ULWF01023841.1_pt1 | contig 11525 bp, 6 predicted proteins | sample 1960081 | NCBI WGS metagenome assembly ULWF01 (sample SAMEA4835805, study PRJEB28245) | human gut metagenome | biome: gut microbiome; material: fecal sample | place: Denmark | collected 2008
GCGGAGAAAAGTCTAATAGGCATCGAAGTTGTCAGCGCGCCTGAAAAAACCATGTATAAGCAGGGCGAAAGACTTGACGTTACCGGTTTAAGGATAAATGCAGTTTACGACAATAACGTTATGGAGGAAATATCGGATTATAATATAAACGGTTTCGACAGCAGCGCCGGAACAAAAACTATAGAGGTGGAGTATAATGGATTTAAAGACTATTTTATGGTGACGGTGAGCGAAAAGCAGATGACGGAACTTAAAATAACAAGACTGCCGGATAAAACAGAGTATGTTATCGGTCAGCAGCTTGATTTGAGCGGAATGATAGTTTACGCTTATTTTGATAATAATAGTAAAAATCAGATAACCGCCTATTCCTTCGACGGGTATAATCCGCAGGTGGAGGGGGTTCAGACAATAACTATCGGCTATAACGGCTTTTATCAGAGCTTTGAAATAACAGTCAGCGAGCCGGATATGTACGAGCTGCCCGGAGATCTCAACGGAGACGGCGTGAGGGATATTTTTGATCTTGTCCTGCTGAACAGGTTTGTTTTTGAGGGCAGGGGAGAATTCCCTTCTGAGAGAGTTTATCTTGCGGATATAAACGGAGACGGATATTACGACATAAAGGATATTGAAGCGCTGAGCAGAATTGTTTCGGAGCAGTAAGGGAGAATTAAAAATGCTTAAGGGTTTACTGGAAAATAAAATATGCGCGTCCTGCAAAATATGCTGCGGATTTGACAATACAGATCTTTGGGAAATGCCGGTTATGAATGAAAAAACCAGGCGAAGGCTTGCCGAACTCAGACCGAACGTAGGATTCATTGAAAAGGACGGCGGCTTTGTGGTAGACGCCGGAAATCTTCCTGACGGCGAATTGTTTTATTGTCCCGCACTTGATCCTGAAAAGGGCTGTATGCTGGGCGTTGATAAGCCCTTTGACTGCTTTATATGGCCGTTCAGAATTATGTCCGTTGATGAAGGACTGCTTGCTATAACGATTTCGCCTGTGTGTCCTGAGATTTACAGCCGTCCTCTGTCACAGCTTATGGATTTTCTTTCCCAGGGACTGGAAAAAACTATTTATGAATATGCCGGAAAACACCCGGAAATAATAAAGCCATATGAACATGATTATCCTATTTTGTCAATAAAAAGGTTGTTTTAGTATATTTCTGCCAATGTACTATACAATCTGCACAAGGCTGCTAACAATTATTTTATCAAAATAGAGAAAACGCCGAAATTAGTTGACTTCCAAGGAAAATCATGGTATACTTAGAACATAGAAAAAGCGAAAGCATTGATGCTATTAAGCGATTCTAAATTGCAAGCAAGAAGAGTGAGAAAAAATATTTTGGCAAACTTATTGAAAAGTAAGGACGCAAAGCTAAGGGTCTAACCCGTTTCTCATTTGAAACGGTATGATTGCCAGTTGCACAATAATTTATGATTATTGTTTTTTGATAACTGATTAAAAACAGTTATCGTAATCAAAAGTCATACGTCCCAAACAGTAAGATTGCCCTTGATTTTTTGAAAGAAGGGTAATTATGAAAAAAACATTTAAAAGATTGTCCGCATTATTAGCAACGGCCGCTATGGCTGTTTCTTGCGGAACGATGAGTCTATCCGCGGAAGAAACCAGCGCAGTAATCAATTTATCCGATTCAGTTGCGGTTGCAGGTAAATATGTTACCGTTGACTTAACTCTTGAGTCGGGAAACAGATGCGCAGGCTATAACCTTGACATTGAATTCGACAGCGAACTTAAGCTTGAAAGAATAGAAGGCGTTGTTACTTCTTGCGTAGTTGATAATGTTGTTACCTTAGTAAATTTTACCGGTACGCATTTTCAAGACGGTAAGGTAATGTCTACTTTAACTTTCGAAGTTCCGGAAAACGCTGAAGAAGGAACAGTTTATGATGTAAGGGTTTCCAGAATCGGCAATCTATGTAATGGCAATATCGGCGAATTTGACAATGTTGAAATCAACGACAGCGCTATTACGGTTTTAGAGGCTGCAAAGCCTGTAACCAGGCACATGGTTTATATTGAAGAAAAAGGCAATACCAATGCTGAAGTCGCTTTAAGAGGCGATGTAAACGGCGACGGCAATGTTGATCTTTATGATGCGATTATGGTTACAAAGAAAATGATGAGTATGGAAAATCTTAACAAAAAGCAAGAATTTTTTGCTAACGTTAATGAGGACCAAGCTACTGATTTGTATGACGCTATCAGTATATGCAGATACAATATGTCAGCAGATAAGGAAAATGCTTGGGGTGAAATTATTTCCAAGTGAGTTATTTGTAATTTCAAAGAAGGACGCTGGCGCGTCTTTCTTTTTTTATTTCTAAGTGATAACCATTATCACCTGTTATTGCATATTGAACAGCTTGATTGTGAAAAGTTTGTGAATTTTTATAAAAATGGCTTGACAACTGAATTTTGATGTATTATAATAAATTCAGAACTTAAGAGACATTATTCTTTTCGGTTCGATTTTGATTTAAAACATAATATATTTGGAGGATTTTAGAATGAAGAAGTTTATTTGTTCAGTTTGCGGTTATGTATATGAGGGAGAAGCTGCTCCGGAGTCATGTCCACAGTGCAAGGCGCCGGCTTCGAAGTTTAATGAGGTTAAGGAAACAGCGGGTCTTGCATGGGCTGATCAGCATGTTGTAGGCGTTGCAAAGGGCGTTGATCCTGAAATAATAGAAGGTCTTAAGGAGAATTTCAACGGCGAATGTTCCGAGGTTGGCATGTATCTTGCTATGGCAAGAGTAGCGCACAGAGAAGGCTATCCTGAAATTGGTCTTTACTATGAAAAGGCAGCTTATGAGGAAGCAGAGCATGCGGCTAAATTTGCTGAGCTTCTCGGCGAAGTAGTAACAGATTCCACAAAGAAAAATCTTGAGCTTAGAGTTATGGCTGAAAACGGCGCGTGTGAGGGCAAGAAAAAGTTGGCTTCAAGAGCTAAGGAGCTTAATCTTGACGCAATCCATGATACGGTACATGAAATGGCTAAGGACGAGGCTCGTCACGGCTGTGCGTTTGAAGGTCTTTTAAAGAGATATTTTGGTTAAGCTAATACGAGAGTCTTTAACATAGATTTCCTTCTTCTTTATTTATACAAACCGGCGCCTGATTTTATTCAGGCGCCGGTTTTAATATGTCAATAATTGAATCACAATCAGATTAAACGATACGTTCAGGTCTTTTCGTGGTTTTACAGGGGCAAAGGGCTGTCAGCATATAGAATACCTGACTTTATAGCCGGTGAATTTTCAAGAATTCATAGACCTGTCAGAATAGCCGAATTCCTCGTCTTTTTATTTTGTTTCAATTTATAAATAAAAGTCCCGTATCAGACTTTTAAACGTCTGAACGGGGCTTTTTGTGTTTAACGAAAGCAAAGGCTTTTGCTAAACATGATTATTAAAAATACAAAGATTACTTGTTTGCAATAGCAGCCTGTGCAGCGGCAAGTCTTGCGATCGGAACGCGGAAAGGCGAGCAGGAAACGTATGTCAGACCAAGCTTGTGGCAGAATTCAACTGATGAAGGATCTCCGCCGTGCTCGCCGCATATGCCGATGTGCATTTCAGGACGAACTTCCTTACCGAGCTTAACAGCCATATCCATAAGCTTGCCTACGCCTGTCTGGTCGAGCTTAGCGAACGGATCGTTCTCGAAAATCTTAGCGTCGTAGTAAGCGTCGAGGAACTTGCCTGCGTCGTCTCTTGAGAATCCGAATGTCATCTGAGTAAGATCGTTTGTGCCGAAGCAGAAGAATTCAGCTTCCTTGGCGATTTCATCGGCTGTCAGCGCAGCTCTTGGAATCTCGATCATTGTACCCACCTCATACTTGAGGTCTGCGCCGGCTTCCTTTATTACTGCGTCTGCTGTTTCAACAACAAACTTCTTAACGTATTTAAGCTCCTTGATGTCTCCGATCAGCGGGATCATGATTTCAGGAACGATTGTCCAATCGGGGTGTCTCTTTGAAACTGCGATAGCAGCCTTTATAACAGCCTTTGTCTGCATTACTGCGATTTCAGGATATGTTACGGCAAGACGGCAGCCTCTGTGGCCCATCATTGGATTGAATTCGTGAAGCGAAGCTATGATATTCTTTATTGTTTCAACTGACTTGCCCTGAGCCTTAGCAAGAGCTTCAATGTCAGCTTCTTCTGTAGGAACGAATTCGTGAAGCGGAGGATCCAGGAATCTGATTGTAACAGGGCAGCCTTCAAGCGCTTCATAAAGGGCTTCAAAGTCAGCCTGCTGCATAGGCTCGATCTTAGCAAGAGCGGCTTCTCTTTCTTCAACAGTATCGGAGCAGATCATTTCACGGAAAGCGCCGATTCTGTCCGGCTCAAAGAACATGTGCTCTGTACGGCACAGACCGATACCTTCAGCTCCAAGCTCTCTTGCCTTTTTAGCGTCGGCAGGAGTGTCCGCGTTTGTTCTTACCTTGAGAGCTCTGTATTTATCAGCCCAAGCCATGATTCTTCCGAATTCACCGGCAATAGTAGCGTCTACCGTAGGAATAATTCCGTCGTAGATGTTGCCTGTTGAACCGTCGATTGAGATGAAGTCGCCTTCATGATATGTCTTTCCTGCGAGTTCAAACTTCTTGTTTGCTTCGTCCATCTTGATATCGCCGCAGCCTGAAACGCAGCATGTACCCATACCGCGGGCAACAACGGCAGCGTGAGATGTCATACCGCCTCTTACCGTGAGGATACCCTGAGCGGACTTCATGCCTGTGATGTCTTCAGGCGAGGTTTCAAGACGAACCAGAACAACCTTTTCGCCCTTTTCAGCCCATGCAACAGCGTCGTCGGCTGTAAACACGATTTTACCGCAGGCAGCTCCGGGAGACGCGCCCAGACCTTTGCCGACAGGAGCGGCAGCCTTAAGCGCCTTTGCGTCAAACTGAGGGTGAAGCAGAGTGTCAAGGTTTCTTGGGTCGATCATAGCTACCGCTTCTTCTTCAGTTCTCATACCTTCGTCAACGAGGTCGCAGGCAATCTTCAGAGCAGCCTGAGCCGTTCTCTTGCCGTTTCTTGTCTGAAGCATAAAGAGTTCGCCGTGTTCAACTGTAAATTCCATATCCTGCATATCTCTGTAGTGATCTTCAAGAGTCTTGCATACGTTCTGGAATTTTTCAAACGCAGCCGGGAATTTTTCAGCCATCTGCGCGATCGGCATAGGCGTTCTTACGCCGGCAACAACGTCCTCGCCCTGTGCGTTTGTAAGGAATTCGCCCATAAGCTTCTTTTCGCCTGTTGCAGGATCACGGGTAAACGCAACGCCTGTACCGCAGTCGTCGCCCATGTTTCCGAAAGCCATTGACTGAACGTTGACAGCGGTACCCCATGAATAAGGAATATCGTTATCTCTTCTGTAAACGTTAGCTCTCGGATTGTCCCATGAACGGAATACAGCCTTAACTGCTCCCATAAGCTGTTCCTTAGGATCTGAAGGGAAGTCTGAACCAATCTTTTCCTTATATTCGGCCTTGAACTGACCAGCAAGCTCCTTGAGGTCGTCAGCAGTCAGGTCAACGTCCTGAGTAACGCCCTTCTTAGCCTTCATTTCGTCAATAAGCTCTTCGAAATATTTCTTGCCGACTTCCATAACTACGTCGGAATACATCTGAATAAATCTTCTGTAGCAGTCCCATGCCCATCTCGGATTATTTGACTTTTCAGCGATAACCTCTACAACCTCTTCGTTAAGACCAAGGTTTAGAATGGTGTCCATCATGCCGGGCATTGAAGCTCTTGCGCCTGAACGAACGGAAACGAGAAGAGGATTTTCGTGATCGCCGAACTTCTTTCCGGTGATTTCCTCCATCTTGCCGATGTATTCGTTGATTTCAGCCATGATGTCAGGGTTGATCTGACGGCCGTCCTCATAGTATTGTGTGCAGGCTTCGGTTGAAATAGTGAAGCCCTGAGGAACGGGAAGACCCATGCCTGTCATTTCAGCAAGGTTTGCGCCCTTGCCGCCGAGGAGTTCTCTCATGCTTGCGTTACCTTCAGAGAAAAGGTAGCAATATTTCTTTGCCATTGGTTTTATACCTCCAGATATTTTTTTACTAAAGACCGGAAAAGGGCAGAAAAATCCTTTTTGGTCCGGTTAATTAATATTATACCATATATACGAAAAAAATTCCATATATTTTTGAAAAAAATCTCAATACTTATTTTGTAGCAATATTCACAAATTTTTTATATTTATCAACTTTTTTGAAAAATCCCTTGAAAAATTTTCATTTTATTGTCATAATATATTAATACGGTATACGAAGACTCTGAATGTCTGACGTTTAAAAGACGATCCGTTTTAAAAGAGCGGGTAATAATTTTATAGATCAATTTACAGTTTGATTTCAAGGAAAAGAGGAAATTTAGTTATGAATAACGCTGTTATACTGGCCGGAGGGCAGGGAAAAAGAATGAAAGCGGAGATTCCCAAGCCTATGTTCAAGGTTTTGGGCGAGCCTATGCTTGAATGGGTTATAGGAGCCTGCGAGGGCGCGGGTATAGAAAAGCTTTGTATTGTTAAGGGATTTATGTCTGAAATGATAGACGAATATCTTAACGGACGTTATGAAACTGTATTGCAGGAGGAAAGGCTCGGCACAGGTCATGCCGTTATGCAGGCTGTGCCGTTTATGGAGGAAAGCGGCGGTAAAAATACTCTTGTTCTATGCGGCGACGCGCCCTTCATAGACAGCGAAACCATCAGAAAATCTCTTGAAGCTCATGAGAGAGGCGGAAATTCCATAACCGTCATAACCGCCGTATCGGAAAATCCGACGGGCTACGGCAGAATAGTCAGAGGTGAAAACGGCATAACCTCTATTGTCGAGGAAAAGGACGCTACAGTCGGACAGAAGGAAATAAAGGAAATAAATTCAGGAGCCTACTGGTTTAAAACGGCGGATCTTACGGAATATCTGGGAAAGCTGACGACAAATAACTCTCAGGGAGAATATTATCTTACAGACAGCGTATTCATTGCGCTTAACAAGGGCAGACGCGTGGACGCTTATATATCGGAAAATCCAGATGTCGTGCTGGGCGCCAACGACAGAAAGGGGCTTTTGGAGCTTAATACGGTTGCAAGAATGGCGGTTATAGAAAAGCATCTTGAAAACGGCGTGGAATTCAACTGTATTGACGGCGTTGTGATCGGGCGCGGCGTCGTGATCGGCGAGGGGACCGAGATCATGGAGGGAACCCATCTGAGAGGAAACACGGTTATTGGAAAGAATTGCCTGATAGGGCCTAACTGTATAATATCCGACTGCGAAATCAGAGATAACGTAAGCTTGAATTATGTTCAGGCGTTCAAATCCACTATTGACGCCGGAGTTAAAATAGGTCCGTGGGTGCATATAAGGCCCGGCAGCCATATAAAATCCGGCGTAAAGATAGGCGATTTTGTGGAGATCAAAAATTCTACCGTCGGCGAGGGAACAGCCGTTGCGCATCTTACTTATGTGGGAGACAGCGACGTCGGTAAAAACGTCAATTTCGGCTGCGGCACTGTAACGGTAAATTACGACGGAATAATCAAGAGCCGCTGCGAAATAGGAGACAATTGTTTTATAGGCTGCAATACCAATCTGATCGCTCCTGTTAAGCTTGGAAAGGCGGTTTACACCGCGGCGGGTACAACGATTACAAAGGACGTTCCCGATTACGCTCTGGCGATTGACAGGGGAACGATGCAGATAAAAGAGGGGTACAGCCTAAGAAAGCTGAAAAAAAGACTGGAAAAAGCGTGATATAAATGAGTATTTTCGATAAATTCAGACAAATATCAAAACAGGACGATACGCCGGCGGGGCCTGTTGAATATATTATCGCCGGACTTGGAAATCCGGGAGAAAAATATGAGGGAACCCGTCATAACGCGGGCTTTATTGTTATGGACGCTCTGGCGGAAAAGCTTGGATTTGAGATGAAAAAGCTGAAATTCAAATCTTTGTGCGCGGACGTGTCGGTAAGCGGGAAGCATTGTCTGGTAATGAAGCCCTCCACTTTTATGAACAACAGCGGTCAGGCGATTTCCGAGGCAATGAATTATTATAAGCTGGATATCGAGCATGTCGTTATTGTTTATGACGATATTTCTCTTGAGCCGGGAAAGCTGCGTATCCGAAGGAAGGGCAGCGACGGCGGTCATAACGGTATTAAAAGTATAATATACCTGACAGGAGATGATACGTTTCCGAGGATAAAGATGGGCGTAGGAAAAAAGCCCCATCCTAAATATGATCTTGCGGACTGGGTGCTGAGCCGTTTCAGTCCTGATGACAGAAAAAAGCTTGGAGAAGCGGCTGACAACGCCTGCGAATGTATCGAGATGATCGTCGGCGGAAGGATAGACGAGGCTATGAACAGATATAATTCATAGTTGTCTCGGCGGGCTTTGGTCTTATCAAAAAGTTATTAAAAGTAAAAAGGATTTAAGATAATTGCGGCATTCCCCCTTTATACAAATGGGGGTATGCTGTTTTGCGCGTTATAAAAAGGAGGGCGGAATGGATTTCTTTAAACATAGCTTTATGGAGCTTGTCGGCTGGAGAGATATTGAAAAATATCTTTCAGACGGAATATCGCCGGTCTGCGCAACCGGACTGTCTCATATTCACAAGGCGCAGCTTCTCTATACGCTCAGCGGAAAGACCGGTTTTTTAGTTGTTACAGACAGCGAGGCGGAAGCAAAACGTCTATGCGATAATATAAATACAATGGCTCAGTCGTCAAGGCTTGCCATGCTTTATCCGGCAAGAGAAATTTTTCTGACCTCTGCCGAGGGCATGTCCAGGGATTATGAGCATCAGCGTATAGAGGCGCTTTCCGCTGTGCTGAGCGGGGAGTGCAGAGTGCTGGCGGCGTCTGCCGAGGCCGTTATGCAGCCGGCTATACCGCCCGACGTTTTGTCCGGGCATACTTTAACGATAAAAAGCGGTTCGCAGCTTGATCTCAAAGAGTTTAAAACAAGGCTGGTCAATATGGGCTATGTTCGAAGCGATAAGGTAGAGGGTCCCTCGCAGTTTTCAGTAAGGGGCGCTATAGCCGATATTTTTCCGGTGCAGTCGGAATTTCCCGTCAGGATAGAGCTATGGGGGGACGACGTTGACAGTATAGCTTATTTTGATCCGGAAACACAGAGAAGGACGGAAAGCGCCGGCGAATTCAGGATAGCTCCGGCAATCGAAACTATTACGGACAGAGCCGGATTGGCGGAAAAAATTGAAGGACTCGCGAAATCGGCGCGCGGCAAAAAGGCGGAAGCCGTAAGGGAAAAGCTTTTTCGCGACGCGCAAAAGCTGAGAGACGGTTCGGAGCTTGAATGCATAGATAAGTATATACCCGTTATATACGACAGGCTGCCGTCGGTTTTTGATTATTTCAGTGGTCTTACGGTATTTTCCGAATATACAAACGCGGTCGAGCGGGCCAAGGGAGTTATTTCGCAATATAACGAGGATTGCAGGATTCTTCTGGAGGAGGGATCGCTTTGCAGAGGTCTTGAGGGGCATTATTTTGACTTCGGTGAAATAACGGAGCGGGCGTCCGGCGGCGAGCGGATTTTTATAAGTAATTTTATATCGGGGCTTGACCGTGTGGGATATAAGAAAATAGTCAATTTCGAGGGAATTCAGAACGCGCCGTGGGGCGGCGAAATGCGTCAGCTCAACGAGGATCTGACCGGCTACTGCGAGAGGGGCTTCCGCACTATGCTTATCGCGGGAAGCGAAAAAACTCTCCCTATCATAAAGCAGGATCTGGAGGACGCCGGAATAGGCTGCGATATAGCTAATCCCGAAAGCGTATGTCAGCCGGGCAGGGTACTGCTGATGACCGGAAGTCTTTCCGGAGGCTTTGAATATCTTGAAAATAAAACTGCCGTTATAACGCAGGCTAAGGCGGCAGGCTCAAAAAAGAGAAAGAAAAAGCATAAAAAGGGCGAGGAGATAAGAAGTCTTTCCGATATAACGTCCGGGGATCTTGTGGTTCATTCTCTTCATGGAATCGGGCGTTTCGCCGGAATAAGAAAGCTTGAGCTTGAAGGCGTAACAAAGGATTATATTACTATTCAGTATGCCGGAAAGGACGTTTTATACGTTCCGGTGACTCAGCTTGATATGGTTTCAAAATATATCGGTCCGAGGGACGACGCGGGAGTAAAGCTCAATAAGCTTTCCTCCGCCGAATGGCAGAAAACGCGCAGCAGCGTAAAGCGGGCGGTAAAGGATATGGCCCATGAGCTGATAAAGCTTTACGCAAAAAGAGAGCAGAGCAAGGGAATCGCTTTTCTGCCTGACGATGAGACGCAGAGAGATTTTGAGGCGAGGTTTCCTTATGCCGAAACCGACGATCAGCTTCAGTCCATAAGCGAGATAAAGGAGGATATGGAAAGACCGCGTCCAATGGACAGACTTCTCTGCGGCGACGTAGGCTTCGGAAAGACCGAGGTTGCTTTTCGCGCGGCGATGAAGTGCGTTATAAGCGGAAAGCAGTGCGCCATACTTGTTCCGACGACGGTGCTTGCCATGCAGCATTACCAGACCGCTCTGAGAAGATTCGAGCAGTTTCCGGTAAATATAGAGCTGATATCGAGGTTTCGTACTTCAAAACAGCAGCAGGATATTGTCAAAAGACTTAAAAAAGGGCTTATAGACATAATAATAGGCACTCACAGACTTGTTCAGAAGGATATAGAGTTTAAATCCCTGGGACTTGCAATCATAGACGAGGAGCAGCGATTTGGGGTGGCTCATAAGGAGAAATTCAAGGAATATTTTTCCGGGGTGGACGTTCTTACATTGTCGGCTACTCCTATTCCGAGGACGCTTAACATGGCGATGAGCGGAATAAGGGATATGTCGGTTATAGAAGAGCCGCCCCAGGACAGATATCCCGTGCAGACCTATGTGGTGGAATACAATGCGGGAATGATATTACAGGCAATAACAAAGGAGCTTAAAAGGGGCGGTCAGGTGTATTATATCCATAACCGGGTGGACAGCATTTCAGGCTGCGCCGCAAGGCTTCAGGAGCTGCTGCCTGACGCGAGAATCGCCTATGCCCACGGTCAGATGACCGAGGAGAAGATGTCCGGAATATGGAACAGTCTTGTGGAGCATGAAATTGATATACTTGTCTGCACCACTATAATAGAAACCGGCGTAGACGTTCCTAATGTCAATACTCTTATAATAGAGGACAGCGACCGATTCGGTCTTTCACAGCTTTATCAGCTCAGAGGACGGGTAGGCCGTTCAAACAAAAGGGCGTACGCTTATTTTACATTCCGACGGGAAAAGGTGCTTTCGGAAATCGCCTCTAAAAGGCTGAATGCAATGAGAGAGTTTACCCAATTCGGCAGCGGCTTCAGGATTGCTCTCAGGGATCTTGAAATCAGGGGAGCCGGAAGTATTTTAGGCGGAAAGCAGCATGGTCATATGGAGGCGGTGGGCTAC
>ULWF01033310.1_pt1 | contig 11466 bp, 11 predicted proteins | sample 1960081 | NCBI WGS metagenome assembly ULWF01 (sample SAMEA4835805, study PRJEB28245) | human gut metagenome | biome: gut microbiome; material: fecal sample | place: Denmark | collected 2008
GTTTATAGCTACAGATTTCATTTTAATCCCTAATTTTAATATTAAATTTTTAAAAAAAATTTGTTATATGGATTAAAATTTGTAAGTTAAATTATATAAAATTTGATATTTTAAAATTAATAAAAAAGAGCAATAAAAAGATTCAAAGGTAGGAGATTTATTCTACCTTAAATCCAGCTTCTTGGACAGCTTCAGCTAAATCAGAATCAGATACTTTATCGGAATCAAATGTAACTTTTGCAGTATTAGTTTCTAAGTCAGCTTTAGCATCTTCTACACCATCTAAATCTTTTATGGAAAGCTCAACAGCTGCTACACAAGATGGACAGTGCATTCCAACAACATTAATAGTTTTTTCTTCAGTTGCCATAATTTTTTCTCCTTAATTGTTTATATGTAAGTATTTGGCCAGAAACTATATATAAACTTTTAGTCATGCCAAAATATCTATCTGTAATTTAAAAGTAGTGATGCATAAACAATTACAATAACTGAACCAATGTTATGTACAAATGCTCCTTCAATAGGATTTAATAATCCAAGCATAGCTAAAACTGTTGCTATTAAATTTAAGGTTAATGCAAATCCAATTCCAGCATTAATGGTTCTTAAAGTCTTTTTAGATACTTTAAATAAATGGGGCAAGTCTTGGATATTGTCATGGATTAAAGTAATATTTGAAGCTTCAATTGAAATGTCACTGCCGATGCTGCCCATTGAAATTCCTACATTAGCTTGTTTAAGAGAGGGAGCATCATTTAATCCGTCTCCAATCATAGCTACTTTATTATTTTTTAATTGTAATTCTTTAATGTAATTACTTTTATCTTCTGGTAAACAGTTATATTTGTAATTGTCAATCCCGACTTTCGAAGCAATAGTTTGAGTTGTATTTTGATTGTCTCCACTCATAAGTACCGGAGTAACATTCATTGATTTTAAATTAAGAATAACATCAACTGCATTATTTCTTAAAAGGTCCGATAATAATACTGCTCCAATTAACTGATTATTCATACAAAGATAAATTGCAGTTGCTCCGGCATCTAAATGATGCTGAACTTTTGTTTTTTCAAATTTTTTATAGTTTTCATTTTGAAGCTTTTTGTTTCCAGCTACTATTTCATTATTTCCAATTTTTCCTTTAACTCCTTTTCCAGAAATAATCTCAAAATCATTTATTTCTTTCAATGGGGGATTTTTACGGATTTTATAATATTTCACAATTGCTTTAGCAAGAGGATGTTCTGATTTATTTTCAAGTGATGCAAGAATATGCATTATTTCATTTTTAGTGTATTTCTTATCATATGGGATTATTTGATTTACTTCTGGTTCTCCATAAGTTAATGTTCCGGTTTTGTCTAAAATTATACTATTTACTTTAGCTAGCTCTTCAAGAGTTTCTCCATCTTTAACAAGAATTCCTTTTTTGCTTAAATTTCCAATAGCTGCCATAATTGCTGTTGGCGTAGCTAAAACTAATGCACATGGGCAAAATACTACAAGTATTGTAACTGCTCTTAAAATTTCATGAGTTATAATCCATGTTCCTATTGAACAGATAAATGCAACTACAACAATCCATGTTGCCCATCTGTCAGCTGCTTTTACGATTTTTGCATTTTCAGGTTTTGAAGATTCAATTAATTTTATTAATTTGTTTACTGAACTGTTTTCTCCATTTCTTGTTGCTTTGATGATTATTGAACCATATAAGTTTATTGTACCGCTGTATACTTCATCACCTACAGTTTTATCCACAGGAAGTGACTCTCCAGTTAATGCTGCTTGGTTTATTGAAGACTCACCTTTTATAATTACTCCATCTCCGGGAATTATTTCTCCAGGCAATACTTTGATAATATCGTTTATTCTGATATTTTGAGCAGCTATTTCTTTTTCATCCACATTACTGTTTATTATTGTTGCAGTTGTGGGAGTAATGTCAATTAAATGTTTAATTCCATTCTGAGTTTTGCTTACGGTGTATTCTTCTAAAAATCCTCCAATAGTCATGATTAAAGCAATTACTCCTGCAGCAAATACTTCACCAATTATTATTGATGATATGATAGCTATTGAAACAAGTAAATCTGCTTTTATGTCTTTTCCATGTATTAATGATTCTATTGCTTCTCTGATTATGGGTAAACCACATAATATAACTGCTATCCATGATAAATCAAAGAATAATAAGTCTGGTTTTATAAAACCTGTTATTAATGAGATAGCTGAAATAACCATTAATATTATTTCTTTTAATTCATCTTTTCCTAGCCAATTTTTAATATTCATTTAATCACCTAAAGTATAGGTATACCCCTATAGGTATAAAATTATTTTAAAAAAAATTAAATTCTGGAATAATATTCTAAAATTGTAGATACATCAGCTAATGCTTCTTCAGTATCTCCTTTTTCCATACTTTCTTTAATACAATGTTCAAGATGTCCTTCAACAATTATATGTCCTACTTTGTGTAGTGCTGATTTTGATGCATTTATTTGCATTAAAATATTTTCACAAGGAACATCTTCATCAATCATACGGTCAATTGCATTTAGTTGACCTATTATTTTTTTTAATCTTCTGTGAAGATTCTCAGAATCCATACATTTTTTCAAAATAACACAACCTATACCTAGTAGGGTATATATTTACTTGTTGTATATAAATATTTTGAGTTGTTGAGTTTACAAAAAGAAAAAAAAAGAAAATGATGTAAACATTTAGGTTACATCTATAATACCTGATCCATCACCAGAACTACTGCCTGATCCTGAATCTCCGCTTGAAGACCCTCCGCTGTGGCTTGAACCTCTGCTTGAAGACCCTCCACTTGAAGAGCTTCCACTTGAAGAGCTTTCACTGTGGCTTGTTCCACTTTGATGGCTTGAACTTCCACTTGAAGAGCTTCCAGTTGTTGAACTGGAACTGGAATCAGAACTTGAAGAACTTCCTCCAGATGAACTGGAATCAGAACTGGAACTGCTTTGATCAGATAAAGTACTATTGTTAGTTAAATTAATTGTAGAATTATTATCATGTTCAGTTGTATTATCTGATGAATTGGTAATGTTTGTTGCATAAAAGACTAACCCAATGAGGATAATACAAACAATAATAATTGCAAGTATAAGATTATTTTTCTGCAATTTATCTCTCCATTTTTAGTTTATTATCAGATGATATATAGTCAAATATAGTATCAACTGATTCAATTAATAAATCAACATATGGTACAGTTACATTATTATAATCTTCGTATTTATATGTTTCATAAAGTACAGTAGGAGTACCTGATTTTTGTATAGGGAGAGTTACATATGGTGGACTTGTTTGTGAAGCAGGGAAATATTCCTTTAAACCAGGATTATCATTGATTATTTTAGTAGCTATGGCTTTTGATACATTATCCTGTGCCGGAGCAAAAGCAAAGTTAGTAATGACATATGCTCCACCTTGATTGGAATGTACATCAACTACAAGGGAATAATTGTTTTTTATAGCTTCAGGAACTACATAATCACGTCCTAAAAGTTGTCCTCTCATTCTATTAATATCATCAATAGGTTTACCAATTGGTGTTACATTTATTTTATAAATATCATAACAGTAATTTAATTCACCGGATTTTTTAGTTAATTCATCAAATAATGCTTTGTGAACAGCGTTTTCAGTTACATGAACACCAATGATATAAGCTACTCTTACCTTTGAACTGGTATTACCAATGGATTTATATAAATAAACAGTACCATTTTCATTTGAACCTAAATTGTATCTTTTAAATCCGGTTTCATTATTGTAAATCTCTAAAGTTTTTCCTACAGAATAACCGTTGTAAGTTGTTGTAATAGTATAAACTCCAGGATATGCTTTAATATTAATAAAAGCAATACCTTTTTCATCAGTAAGTTTAGTTAAAACTTTACCTGCAATAAGAAATGTTACAGAAGCATTACCCAGTGGTCTGCCTTGTCCGTCTAAAACTTCTGCAGTAAAAGTTGCAGTACCTGTTTTGTTACATGGCTGACTAATATCATATGTAATTAAAGTTTTATTTACAAAGACATTATTTCCTGTTTGCAATCCGTCAGGATGCATAGCAGTTATAATATAATTTCCAGGATTAAGGTTAATATTTAACTTGGCAGTACCGTTTTCGTTGGTGTATTGTGTGTAGAAAACACCGTTGATATTAAATGTAACTGCTGTATTGTTAGCTATTGGATTTCCTTGTTTGTCCAAGAAAGTAGCGTAGTATTGGGATTCATTTTTATAATACTTAACTAAGTCCTTGGAAACAATTGTAGGCAAAACATCAATATTATATCCTTTTTTTTCACCTTTAGGGTGTATAGCTGTAATTATATATTTTTTAGGATAAAGTTGGATGTTTAATTTTGCAGTACCGTTTTCGTTGGTGTATTGTGTGTAGAAAACACCGTTGATATTAAATGTAACTGCTGTATTGTTAGCTATTGGATTTCCCTTTTCATCCAAGAAAGTAGCATAGTATTGGGATTCATTTCTATAATACTTAACTAAATCATTTGATTCAATAACAGATAAAATTGTAACTTTTGCATTTTTAAGTGCAGGATTATAAATATCTGAACCATTATAAGCTACTGTGAAATTGTAAACATTCGGATCTAAATTAATATTCATTCCAAATGTACCATTGCTATCTGTAATCTTATTATAACTCATACCATTAATATTAATACTAACAGTTTGGTTAATTATAGGGTTACTATTATTGTCTAATAATTTTCCACTTAATTTTGTACCATTTTTATAGTACATTTCAAAGTCATGTATGTCAATACTAACATCGGATTTAACATCAGTGGTATTTGGTTGGATAATATTATTATCATCAACTTCTAAATCAGTGTTAATAACGTTATTATCATATGTTTCCATACTTTGATGTAAATCAGTAGTATTTTCATTTGCACTTACAGTAGAAATTCCAGCTATCAATATAAAAACTGATATTAGAATTATCAACTGTTTTTTAAATATTAAATTTTTCATATGACAACACTATAACCAATTTGTACTTCATTATATAAACTTTTTAGGAAAAATAACACTTTTTCTGTTTATTTTTGATGTTATATGCTTCTGAAATTCATTTCTTTTTTATATTTTGTTTTAAGAGCTAATATTCTTCAGTATCATTTAAAACTTATTATTGTCTTTTTAATAAAAAAATAAAAAATAATGATAAATAAAACATAGGATGATATAAAATGATAAACTTTCGATAAAACTTTAAAATAATGTCTAAAAGAGCGTCTTGTAAATTTATACTGATTATTTTCTTTCTAAATATGAAATGGAGTTAATATTTAATAATACATACTTAAAGGATAATAATTTTTAAAAATAGCTATTATGTTGTGAAATTACGAAAATTAAAAAATAAGAAAAAAGCAAATTAAAAAAATTTGCTTGAAGTTTAAGGAATAAATCTATTCCATAGCCTCTAGTTTTTCTGGGAAATATGTATCTACTACATATTCGAGACCATATTTTGAGAAAGATTGCTGTTCTGCTTTTTTACCAATCTTAAGCATTTTTTTAATTTCAGTTTGCCAGAAATCACTTTTATACCTTGGGTCTTTAGCTAACTCTTTTAATCTCATAACATCAACGTCTTTAAGATTATCTGTTGGCAAATCATAATTGATAATGTCACTAGCTGTTACTCCCATGAATTTTGCATCAGGAGTAGCTAAATCATGATTAACGTGAGCTAATTTTGCACTTCCTGAAATAATCACCTGTGCAATATGAAATCCCCAAGGGTCTCCGTCGTTACAGATATAAACAGGCAAGTGTAATTCTTCATTTACTCTTTTAATAAATCTTCTTGTAGCACGAGCTGCTTGTCCTTTAAGTCCTACAATTAAGGTATTAAATCTGTCATATGCTTTTTCCTGAACCATCCTGTGGAACATTCCCATGGTTTCTACAGCAATAACTCTATCTACATTACAATCTAAGAAATCTACTTGATCAATTGTTGGTGAAATAGTATATCCTGATTTTCCAGCTTTTAAAGCATTAATTTCAACATCACCATCTTTTAAGGTTAAATCACCATATACTGAGGCACCATCTTCCTCTGGCATTAATCCTAAATCTTCCCTTGTTGTTCCTAAGGTTACTTCTAAATCTTCTCCAACAATGTTTGATTCCTGCTGTGTTTTAAAACTGATTCCCCAACCTTCAGAAACATAATACATTTCCCTGATTGTAGCTGTTTTTTCTCTTTGAACTAAATCTTTACAGAAATTAGCTACATAAACCATTTGCCCTAATTTTCTGATTTGTTTTACATTACCAAGAGATCTTCTACCGTATCTGTCTCCTAAAACATAATATCTTTTTGCTTCATCATAAACAATATTTGAGGTACCACGTGAAGGAACTTTTATAGAAGGAACTTTTTGTTTTTCGATTTCTTCAATAATTTCCTGACCTAATCCTTTTAATTTGTTGAAGGTATATTCTTTTCTTAGTTCTTTATGTGATTTACCTTCTGGGTTTTGTTTTATTTCATCAGACATTTAAATCACCTGTTTATTCTTCTTCCTCATATTCTGGAACTTCCTCTTCAATGTTTTTAAGATTACTGTGGTCATCGTCAACAGCATATCCAAATTCATCAAGTTCTTCCATAATTAATGCGTCTTCTTCTACTTCTTCTTCCTCTTCTTCAACTTTTTCACCAAGTAATTCTGCAAGTGCCCTTTTAGTTACTTTAGCTAAAACTTGATTATATTCAGGTATTCCAGTTTCTCCTAATTTTGCAGCTTCTTCAATGATGACTGGGAGATAATCTTCGAATACTTTTGAACGCATTGCTTTTTCTTTTGCAGCTTTTTTAGCTCTTAAATGTTTTTGAAGTTTACGGGCTAAAGTCATAGTTGCCTGTCTTATTTCATGAACAATTTCAGGTTCTGGAGATACACTTTGTTTTCCGGTAGAAAGATAAGGAACTTGTGTTGAAATGATGTTTACAAATAAAGTAATTGGGGAATTGTCAAAGTCTTTAATTCCGTAACGTTTCCAATCAATACTTTTTAGTGCTTCGGTAATTGCACAGCTTCCTTGATCAAATGTTAATGGAACTCTATTTGCAAATCTCATAATTTCTGATTTTCTTTGTTCATTTACAACTCTTCCTGAATCTCCACCATAAGCAATTCCTGCTTCAATAATGAAAGAAACACCGCCTCCATAGGTTACAGGTTTTCTTGTAAGTGTAGCTATGAATTCAGGTTTAAGAATTTGTTTCATACCTTTTTCAATTTGTTCTGATCCGATAGGTATGAGTCCGTTACTTGGAGGAGCCATGAATTTCATTTTTTTGAAACAGTTTACAATAGCTTCTGCTTCAGCCCAGGTCATATCCTTTGGACGTTTATTCATGTCAATACCAGTCATTTCCTCAATTTCGTTTACTCTTTTATTGGACATTCTGGAAAGTGAGCTGGTTAACATACTCTTGTATCGTCTTTTATCAGTATGTTTTGCCATAAATAGAATATCATCTGCACTAACTCCTTTTGGATGTGGTAAAACTTCTTTTGGAAGTATCGGAACAATATTTGCCGCTCTTTTAAAAATATATTTGTGTCCACTTGGATCTCTAAAGGTAATTTTTGCATGAGGGTTTCCAATCATGGTTCTTCTGATGTATTCAAAAGCACCTTGTTCTGCCATGGAGTAAGAAACATCTTTAAATTGTAATTCGATACAGACTCCAGTATGTTCAGCAGGGAAATCTTCTCTTTCCATTAACATACCTTTATTTTTCTTAACATCCATTTTGAACTTCATTTTAACTCCTTTAAGTTTATCTCCTTCCTGATAACAGGAGATTACACGAGCAGGTTCACCAGTAGTCATCTGTGATAAAAGTACACAACCACTACAACCTAAACCTTGTTGTCCTCTTGACTGGATGTTTCTGAATTTGGATCCTGCAAACATACTACAGTATACTTGCATTACAAAGTCTTCAGGAATTCCCGGACCGTTATCGGAGTGTCTGAGAATGTAATGTTCTTTATCAATTCTTTTTAATTCAATATTGATTTCTGGAAGGATACCTGCTTCTTCAGCTGCATCAAAACTGTTCGTAATTAATTCGTGAAAAACAATTGTTAATGAGCGGATTTTACCAGTGAATCCTAACATTTGCTTGTTTTTTCTAAAGAACTCTGATGGTGTCAATTGTTGGAAATTGTCAAAGAGTTCATTTGCTTGTTGAGACAAATTTTTCCTCCTTAAAATTTTATAATTTATTTATGAATCTATTCTTTATTTAAATCAAGTCAGAGAGCATTTTCAAAGTAATATTTTTAGAGTACTCTATCTGTTATGATTAAGTTATAGATAAAAAAATAATAATTTTATTGTAGAAAACATGATATTTTCATTACACTATCTATATATGCTAAGTAAAGTATATAATATTTTGCTATTTGTTTTGAAATTTTTGACTTCAAAATAAAATATTGCAATGCTTCTAAATCATTGTAAAAAAAAGTTAAGTAACATTAATAAAAATGTTACTATTTCATCATTTCTTCATCAAAGTCGATTCCGTCTTTGAATTCGATTTCATCATCTTTGATTCCAACAAGATCTTTAAATTCTTTAAGTTTCAATTCATCTTTTTTACGCTCTAAAAAAGAATAGACTGATTTGTGTCTTGATCCTTTTAAAATCATTTCAATAGCTTCTTTAGCTATCATGATGTTGTCCATTTCACCAATTAATGAAACGGTTTTTCCATAGATGGCCATTTGCACGTCAGCCATATCCATAATTATTTCACGTGTTTTTCCATTTTGCCCAATTATTCTCCCTTTATATCTAGAAAGTGCATTTTTAGATTTTCCAATGTATAATGGCAATTTTATGACTTCTAAATAAATATCATCATTAACTAAGTTAAGAGCAACTTCCGGATTAAATCCGCGAGCTACTGCTTTTACAATGTGATTTGCATTCCATACGCCAAGTGGATCGCTCATGTTTTCTTGTGGGGTGATGTAAACAGTTCCGTCTTCACTATCAATATCTAAGATTGTTTCAGTAGCCTTTTCAATTGATTTTTTTACATCTCCCTTGTTTCCAATTAGTGCCCCAATTCTATTTTGAGGTATTTTTAAATAATCTGTTTCTGGCATACTTATCACCTTTTATAAGTAATATAAGTTATTTGTATTGTTTTATTTAATAATTTCTAAAATTTTTCAGATGACATACTTTTTAATAGATGTTTTGATAAAAATTATGGATGTACGAAAAATTAAAGGAATTATTATGAAAAAGATTTATTTTTTATTGCCTGCTTTAGCGGGGATGATGTTTGGATCAAGTGGAATTTTTGTTAGAACTTTAACTGAAAACGGAATTGATCCGACAACATTGTTATTTTTAAGATTTTCAATAGCTGCTCTGGTAATGTTTGTTTGTGTGTTATTGACTGACAAATCATTATTTAAAATCAAAAAAGAGTATTTGCCTTATTTTATCATTGCAGCTATTAGTATTGTAGGATTGAATCTTTGTTATAATGAGGCTATGAATTCAATTCATCTGTCTCTTGCAGCAGTATTATTAGGCACTTCACCAATTTTTGTTATAATTGGTGCTTATTTTACATTAGGTGAAAAAATAACAGTTAAAAAAGTAGGATCAATGCTTCTGGCAATTGTAGGATGTATATTGGCTAGCGGATTTTTAGAAAGCAGTATTGGTTCAATTTCATTAATCGGAGTTTTAGGTGGTGTTGGAGCTGCGATATTTTGTGCTGTTTATACATTAGATTCAACAAAAGTGATTAATAAAGGATGCCATACATACAGTATTTTATTTTACTCTTTAATTTTGATTGTAATGATACTGTTACCTTTTACAGATTTTGGTCAGATAAATCATTATGTCAGTATTAATCCAGTTTCAAATGTGCTGTTTTTAATATTGCATTCATTTATTTCATTTGCTTTGCCATACATCTGTTTAACAACTGCTTTAAATTATGTGGAATCTGGTGTGGCATCAATATTGCTGTCTGGATGTGAACCTATTGCAGCATTAATATTTGGTATTGTCTGTTATTTTGAAATTCCAACATTTTTAATGCTTTGTGGTTTGGTAATAGTTATTGTTGCATTGGTAATCTTATGCAAACCACCTAAAAAAGAAGAAGTTAAAGTTTGAAGTCTACATATTCGTATACTTCATCATAACTTGTTTTTACACCTAATTTTTTATATTCATTAACTAATGTTTTTATATCTCTTTGAAGCAGTTCATGAGAAATAGGGTTGTCTAAAACAACAGACTGTGAAACATCAATGATAATCGGTTCTTCATTTTGATTAAGGATGTTATAATTGGATAAATCTCCATGAACTAATTTTCCTTCATGTACAAACTTTTTCAACTGCACTAAAAGCTTATTGAAAAATTCTTCAGGATTTTTTGGAGGCTGGTTTCTGACAGGCTGTGCAGGATTTCCTTTTTCATCACCAATAAATTCAATTATTAAAACATTATTTGAGCTGATGTAAGGTTCAGGAACATTAACTCCTGCATTATGTAATCTTTTAAGGTTTTTAAATTCTTTACTTACCCAAGCATAAATCAGCTGTCTTTTATTTTTAGTTTTAACATTAAATCTTGGGTCTCCATGGACATAATAATCCATTTTTTTAAAATCAGAAGTAGCTATTCTGTAAATTTTAACAGCTACATAAGTTTCATCTTTAGTTATTCCCTTTAAAACATTAGCTTCCTTTCCAGTACTTATAGCACCATTTAAAATATCAATATAATCCTGTTTAGCTAATTTGTATAATGTTTCTAAAGTTATTTTGTCAAAAACTTCGCTTCCGACCTTTCGGTCTTCACTGCCTTTTCGTCTTTTACGTTCTCGTATTTTTTGGACTTTTGCATCAGCCTTATTGATTTTTGAATCCATTAAAATCAGTTAAAATAATAAGGGGGTAAAAGGGTATTTACATTTTTAAATAGCCTTTTCTTTCAAGCCAGTTAGATTCAGTTTTGGTATATCTCCAGATTACATCTGCTTTTTCATCTGATTGGAAATCCCATGGTTTTACAAGAATGATATCTCCTTCACGAATCCAAATACGTTTTTTCATTTTCCCCGGGATTCTAGTCATTCTTATGTTTCCATCAGCACATCTAACTTTTAATTTACCGTGACCCATAATTTGTTCTACGGCTCCTGGAATTTCCCCTTTTTTAGGTGTTCTTACTCTTCTAAATTCTTGTGAATTATTGTTATTATTTGGTTTTGACAAGTACTCTCCTCCTCAGTATAGTTTATATTTTCCATTTTGTTGATGATAAATTAAACTATTTATATATTACTTTTATTAATATATTAATGTATTCATT
>ULWF01024183.1_pt1 | contig 11454 bp, 8 predicted proteins | sample 1960081 | NCBI WGS metagenome assembly ULWF01 (sample SAMEA4835805, study PRJEB28245) | human gut metagenome | biome: gut microbiome; material: fecal sample | place: Denmark | collected 2008
GCCGTATCGGCACTTAGAATTATGCGGTATTGCCTTAATTTTTTCTTATAGCAAAATACCAGCTGAAACGTGAAAGTCAAAACTTGATTCAATCAGCCAAAAATCTGTTTGGCGTAATCGGCGCTGGCTTTGGCGTCCTTGGCATAAAAATCGGCACCGATCTGTTCGGCGTATGCCTTGGTCAGCACAGCGCCGCCCACCATGACCTTGCAGGGCAGGTTGGCCGCGTGCAGGGCTTCGATGGTGGCCTGCATGTTGGGCACGGTGGTGGTCATCAGGGCCGAAAGCCCCACCAGCGGCGCACCGGTCTGGCGCACGGCTTCCACCACGCGCTCCGGCGGCACATCGCGGCCCAGATCCAGCACGTCATAGCCATAGTTTTCCAAAATTACGCGCACAATGTTTTTGCCAATATCGTGTACGTCACCTTTTACGGTGGCGATCACAATGCGGCCTTTGCTTTCACCTTGGCTGCCGCTGGCGGCAATGGCGGTTTTGATCACTTCAAAAGCAGCCTGGGTCGCCGTGGCGGATTGCAGCAGCTGCGGCAAAAAGATGGAGCCTTTTTCAAAGGCATCGCCCACCACATCCAGCGCGGGGATCAGCGTTTCGTTCACCACCTGCAAAGGCTCGCGGGTTTTCAGGGCTTCCTCTGCAGCGGCGCGGGCTTCGTTTTTCAGGCCGCGGCGCACGGCTTCAAACAGAGCATCGGCCCCTGCTGCACCGCCCGCCGGGGCGGCGGCATCAGTTTTTGCCACCTGGGAGGTCTGCACCTGCACATTGGCATAGGCGGCAACGTAATCATTGCACTTTTCGTCCTGGCTGGTCAGCACACGGTAGGCGCGCACGGCGGCCATCATTTCCGGCGTGTTGGGGTTCATGATGGCAAGGTCCAGCCCGGCCTGCATGGCCAACGTCAGGAAAGTGGTATTCATGTAGCCGCGGCAGGGCAAACCAAAGCTGATGTTGGAAACACCCAGCACGGTGCGCACGCCCAGTTCCTTTTTGCACATGGTAATGGCTTTCAGGGTTTCGGCAGCGGCGCTCTGCTCGGCAGAAACCGTCAGCGTCAGGCAGTCGATGTAAACATCCCCGCGGGGAATGCCGATAGCATCCGTTGCGGCCACAATGCGCTTGGCAACCTCAAAGCGGCCCTCTGCCGTTTTGGGAATGCCGTGTTCATCCAGTGCCAGACCAACCACGGCGGCGCCGTACTTTTTGCACAGGGGCAGAATGCTGTCCAGCACCTTCTGCTCGCCGTTGACCGAGTTGACGATTGGCTTGCCGTTATAAATGCGCAGCGCGCGGGCCAAAGCATCTTTGTTGGAAGAATCCAGCTGCAATGGCAGGTCGGTGATGGATTGCAGCTCCCGCACCAGCATTTCCAGCGTGGCGGGTTCATCAATATCCGGCAGACCGGCGTTCACGTCCAGCAGCTCGGCACCGGCTTCGGCCTGGGCTACGGCCTGGGCGCAGGCATAGGCGCTGTCGCCCTCCCGCAGGGCCTGCTGCAAGCGCTTTTTGCCGGTGGGGTTGATGCGCTCGCCCACCACGGTAATGCCGTTTACCTCCACGCAGCGCACGGGGGTACACAGGCGGCTGCGCACAATAGGGGTTTTGGCGGCGGGGGTTTTATCCTGGGTCAGCTCTTTCAGCAGGCGGATGGATTCCGGCTCAGAGCCGCAGCAGCCGCCCAGCATGGAAATTCCGGTGGGCAGGTAGGCGGCCATCTCAGCGGCAAACTCCGCCGGGGTGATATCATAGCTGCCGTCCAGGTTCGGCAGGCCCGCATTGGGCTTGACAAACACCGGCATACCGGCGGGCACCACACGGCAGAGCCGCTGAGCAAAGGGCAGGATTTCCTTGGGGCCCAGCGAGCAGTTGATGCCCACGGCGTCCGCACCAAGGCCGGCGGCGGTAATGCCGTAGCTTTCCACTGTGCAGCCGGTAAAGGTACGGCCACGGGCCTCAAAGCTCATCGAGGTAAACACCGGCAGGTCACAGTTTTCCTTTGCGGCCAGGATGGCGGCTTTCAGCTCATACAGGTCGGTCATTGTTTCCAGAAAGACGAGGTCTGCCCCGGCTGCGGCACCGGCGCGCACCATCTCAGCAAACTGGGCGCAGGCATCCTCAAACGGCAGGGTACCGGCCGGGGCCAGCAGCTCGCCGATGGGGCCGATATCCAGTGCCACCAGGGCACCGGTTTCCTGCGCGGCGGTCCGGGCACATGCGATGGACGCTTCGATCACCTGCTGCACAGTATAGCCGGTTCCCTTCAATTTACGAGGGTTGGCGCCAAAGGTGTTTGCCAGCAGGATATCCGCCCCGGCGCGGGCATAGTCCCGGTGGACGGCAGTGAGCACATCCGGCATGATAAAGGCGGCCAGTTCCGGCTTTTGTTCTGTGGTCAGGCCGCGCAGCTGCAGCTGGGTGCCCATGGCGCCATCCAGCATAATAAAGCGGCGGCGGGCAAATACTTCCTCAATTTTCACAGGTGGTTCCCCTCTTTCTGTATTCGCACTTTTCACGCAGCAGGCAGTGCCCGCACCCGGCGCGGGCCCCCGTTACCGGGTGGTCCGCCACGCCAAGGATGGCTGTTACGCTTTTGCGCGGGGTCAGCAGATTTTCCGGCGTGACCGCCATGCCAAGGCCGCGCACGGTATCCAGCGCAATGGCAAACGGCTGCTGCAAAGTCAGCGGGCAATCCCCATAGCCGGGGGAAAAACGCCCCGTCAGGTAGTGCCCCTGCGCCTGCACGCTGGTGCGGATCTCGGCTTCCAGCGCGTTGCACAGCTCTTCCATCACAGCGGAAGCCATCGCATCCACCACAGCGGCCAGGGCAATATCCGTCAGCTCCAGGCGGCGCATCAGGGTATCAGCCCCGCTGCCAAGGGTAACGGCCATCAGCACCATGGCATCGCAGCCGCGCAGGTGGCGGGCAATATCATTCCCGGCGTTCTGCAGCGGCAGGGCGGTCAGCGGCAGCTGTTTCCACACGCCGCGCGGGGTGGCGGCGGCGCGCAGGGCGTCCTCGGCTTTTTGCAGCAGCACCTGGGATGCAGCATCCGGCTGCCAGCCCCCTGCCCCAAGGTAGCGAAGGGTTTCGGCGCGGGTATCGTTTTGCGGGTAGGCTAATTGCACAGCGTTTCACTCCCCCTCTATGGGGCCAACAGGCCGATTACAGCAGGTCCTTGATGCCCTCATACACAGCGGCGGCAACCTTGGCGTCATTCATGGCATACAGGTGCACACCGTCCGCGCCGCCCTCAATCAGATCTCGCAGCTGCTGCACGGCATAGTCAATACCGGCAGCATACAGGCTTTCGGGGTCGTCCTGGTAGCGGGAGATCATGCGGGTAAACTCCGAAGGCAGGCTGGCGCTGGAAAGTGCCACCGTGCGCTCGATCTGGCTGCGCTTAACGATGGGCATAACACCGGCAGACACCGGCAAAGTGATGCCTGCGCGGCGGGCCAGGTTCAAAAAGCGATAAAAGTGCATATTATCAAAGAACAGCTGGGTCAGCAGGTGGGTGGCACCGGCCTCCTGCTTAAAGCGCAGGTTGGCAACATCCTGGGCCAGGGTAGCGGCTTCGGGGTGGCCTTCGGGGTAGCAGGCAGCGTGGATATCAAATTCCGGCTGGGTCTGCCACACAAACTGGGCCAGGTCGCTTGCGTGGGCAAAGTCCGGGCTTTCGGGGCGGGTGGGGGTGCGGTCGCCGCGCAGGGTCAGCACGTTGCGCACACCGGCGGCATTCAGCTGGTCCAGCAGCTGGGCGGCCTTTGCCTTATCGCTGCCCATGCAGATCATGTGGGCCAGCGGCTCTACGTTCAGGTCGTTTTTCAGGAATTCGGCCACTTCCACGGTGGAAACGCCGCCCGTGGAGCCGCCTGCACCGTAAGTAACGCTGATAAAATCCGGGTTAAGGGTGCGCATGGTGCGCAGGGTGTCCTTCATTTTACCAAAGTTGGCGGTCTGCTTCGGGGGAAAACACTCGATGGAAAACACGCAAGGCTTGCGCTTGAACATCTGGGAGATCTGCATAGGATTCATCCTCCTGTATTTTATTACTTTCCTCTATTTCTACCCAATTAAAACTTTTGGGGCGTGCGGGAACACTTTCCTGCCGACTTACTGGGGTCAGGCACACAGAGTCAGGCTGCCGGGGGTTACGCGGCGGGAGCCAGCTCTTCGTCCGGCTGTTTTGCCGTCTGCACAGTAAAGCTGCCGTCCGCCTGGGCGGTCACGGTCACCGTGCCGTACAGGTCGGTGCGGTAAAAGTCAATGCCCTCATCCTGCATTTCCTGGATGACCTCGCGGTGGGGGTGGCCGTAATCATTGTTCAGGCCGCAGCTGGCAACCACAAGCTGGGGCTGCACCTGCCACAGCAGTGTTTGGGTGTTGGATGTGGACGACCCATGGTGCCCGGCCTTGAACACGGTGGACCGCAAGCGGAACGGATATTGCTCCGCCAGGGCGGCTTCCTCGTTGCGCTCGGCATCGCCGGTATCCAAAAAGGTAAAGTTCCCGGCTTCAAACCGCAGGCAGAGCGACATATCATTTGTTGCATCGTCACTGCCCGCCGTATCGGCATCCACACCGGGCAGCAGCACGGTCAATGTGCCGGTGCCGATGGTGTACTGCTGGCCGGTATAGGCAGTTTCCACCGGTACGCCGCATTCCTGGGCGGTTTGCAGGGTGCGCTGGGTCTGGCCGGTCACGTCAGTTTCGCTCAGGTCGGGGGTCAGCAGGGTCTGCACATCAAAGTTCTGCAAAACGGCCTGCATGCCGCCCACATGGTCGGCATGGGGGTGGGTCATCACCAACAGGTCCAACTGGCTTACGCCATAGCTGCGCAGGTTCTGCACAAGGTTCTGCCAGGCATCCTTGGGGCCTGCATCAATCAGGCAGGCCGCACCGTTCTGCAAAATCAGCACGGCATCCCCCTGCCCCACATCCAGGAACACCACTTCGGTTTCCCCCTCCGGCAGCGGGGCTGCGGTTTCGCTCTGGCTGGGTTCCAGGCCAACCCATTGGTAAATCTGGTCCCAGCTGGGCACAAAACCGTTGCCGCCGTAATTTTCGACCACATACAAGGCGACGGCGATGAGAACAGCGGCCACAATGGTCCACATCTGGGGGCGGCGGTAGGAATGGCGGCAATACCTGCGCCGCCGGTATTTACTCACCCTGGCCCAGCTGGCGTTCCTGCCACTGGGCGCGGGTCAGCAAAACGGCACGGGGCTTGGCGCCCTCATAGGGGCCGATAATCTTTTCCTGTTCCATCTGGTCCATGATGCGGGCCGCACGGGCATAGCCCAGCTTGCAGCGGCGCTGCAAAAGGCTGGTGGATGCCTGCCCGGCTTCGATAACGCATTCCACTGCCTGTTCAAACATGGGGTCGCGGCTGCCGCTGTCATCGTCCGAATCGGAGCTGCTGCCCTTGCCGCCCTTTTCGGCCACGGCACGGCGCTCCATCTCGGCAATCATCTCTTCATCATACTGGGCGCTGGAAGTGGATTTGATAAAGTTCAGCACAGCGCTGATCTCTTCATCCGTCACAAAGGTACCCTGCACACGCACGGGCTTGGAAGCACCGACCGGCAGGAACAGCATATCGCCGTTGCCCAGCAGCTTTTCGGCGCCGCCGCTGTCCAGAATGGTGCGGGAGTCGATCTGGCTGGAAACTGCAAATGCAATACGGCTGGGGATGTTGGCTTTGATCAGGCCGGTGATAACGTCCACGCTGGGGCGCTGGGTTGCCACAATCAGGTGGATACCGGCCGCACGGGCTTTCTGGGCAATGCGGCAGATATAATCTTCCACCTCTTTGCCGGCAACCATCATCAGGTCGGCCAACTCGTCAATGATAATGGCGATATAAGGCAGGTGTTCCAGCACATCGGGGTGCTGCTTGGCCAGCTTGTTATAGCTCTTGATATCGCGCACATTGTTTTCGGCAAACAGCTTATAGCGGCGCTCCATCTCGGCCACACTGGCCCCCAGGGCACCGGCGGCCTTGCGCGGCTCGGTCACAACGGGCATTAACAGGTGGGGAATGCCGTTGTACTCAGCCAGTTCCACCACCTTGGGGTCGATCAGAATCAGTTTGACATCTTCCGGACCGGAGCGGAACAAAAAGCTGATGATGATCGAGTTGACGCAGACGGATTTACCGCTGCCGGTGGAGCCGGCGATCAGCAGGTGGGGCATTTTACACAGGTCCGCCACCTGGGCTGTACCGGCAATATCTTTGCCCAGCGCCATGGTCAGTGGGCTGCGCATGTTGATGTAGTTCTGGGATTCAAACACCCCGCGGATGCTGACGGTAGACCGGATCTTGTTGGGCACCTCGATACCGACGGCGGGTTTGCCGGGAATGGGGGCTTCGATACGCACACCGGCGGTGGCAAGGTTCAGGGCGATATCATCCGACAGGCTGGTGATACGGCTGACCTTGATGCCCGCCTGGGGCTGCAGCTCATACCGGGTCACGGAAGGGCCGCGGCAGATATCCAGGATATGGGTCTTAACACCAAAGCTGTCCAGCGTGTTCACCAGGATATCGGCGTTTTTCTTCATCTCGGCGGCCGCGCCGCGTTCATCTTCCGGCTTGGCCGCATTGAAAAGGTTCAAAGATGGGTAAGTATACGGCGGGAACTCCTCTTTGGCCTGGGCGGCAAAGGCCGCCGTAGCTTCGCTGCTGGCATCCTCGTCCGCTTCGCGGGCTGCACCGGCGGGTGCGGTGGTTGCCGGGGCGGCAGGGGCTTTCGCCATTGCTTTGGCCACGCTGGGCGGGCTGGAAATGGGAGCCGAAGCCGAATTGCCCATGCTGGAAGATACCCGCAGCCGGTTGGGGCTGCCGGGGCGGCGTTCATCCGTTACGCTGTATACTTTAGGCGCAGCGGCGGCAGGCTGGGCCGTGGGCTGCGGTGCCGGGGCCTGCACGCTGACCCGCCCGGTGAGCAGATCCGATACCGGAATTCCGGCGTTCCAGGCAGCCTTGGCTGCATCGAAACCGCCCTGGTCAAAGCTGCCGCCCAAAGTGGGGATGGCTGTAACAGGGGCAGGCGCTGGCTGGGTGGGTTCCGGCACCAGCGGTGTTTCAAAATTATCCGCGCTTTCGCTGCTGCCAACGTCATCCGGTTCCGGCAATTTCTCTACCGGCTCCAGCGGGGTGGAAAAATCTTCCGCTGAGGCGGCAGGTGCGTTATCATCCGGTTCCGGGGTCAGCGGGGTTTCAAAACTTTCCGCCTCATCCTCCTCGGGCAGGCCCACATCGGCACCGGCCACGGGGGTATCCCGCCCGGTCACGGCGCGCTGGATCAGGTCATTCAGGCTGTCTTCCTCCACCGGGGCTTCCTCAGCCTGCTGGGCTTCCGGTTCCAGGTGCAGCTCAAAGCTTTCTTCCTGCGGCTGGGGCTGGGGTTCCGGCTGGGGCGCAGGGTACTTGCGATGGTTCAACTGCTCCAGCGGGTCAAGGCCAAAGGTGCCGCCGGGGCCGATATCAATTTTCTGCAGCGGGTCATGCTGCACGGCGTTCTGCAAAGTGCGCTGGGAAGCATCCGGCCCCAGGTCCACATCAAAGTCCGAACGCTGGGCGGGCGGGGCAAAGCTTTGGGTGTGCTGCACGCCTTGGGGCGCAGCCTGGGCACGCTGCATATCGGGGTATGTTGCGGTGCCGGGCTGCGTATACGCCTGCTGGGGCTGGGCCGCCGGCTGGCCGGCCTGCGCTGCGGCGGCTGCCTGGTCGGCAGGGTTTGCCTGGGCCGCATTGCGGCGGGCGGCTTCCTCCTGTTCCAGATAGGGGGCCACATCAAAGGGGCGGCGGGTGCCAGACTGCGGCGCGGCCGGAGACTCACCGGCCATGGGCGGCAGGCTGCCGGTCAGGTTTTCAAGGGATTCTTCCTCCGCTTCATGGCCAAACAGCTGGGTATCATAAGCGGTTTCTTCCTCCGCACGGGCGGCGCGGCGGGCTTTGAACTCCTGAATATAATAGCTGATGAACTGCACCACATCCACCGGGGTAACGGCAAAAAACACCATCAGCCCCATCAGGATGACAATAATCATGACGATATTGGCACCGGGACGGCCACAGACGGCCAGCAGCGATGCGCCGATGGGCACGCCCAGCACACCGCCGGTCCAGAACTTGCGCTGCCCCCAGGCAAACAGCATCTTGACGGTCTGCCAGGGGGTATCCCCTACCTTAAAGTCCGAGAAGATGACCGCCGTACCGGCCAGCAGCACCGCCAACAGCAGCACCTTGCCAATGAAAGTGCCCACATGGTAACCGGATGCCAGCAGATAGGCCAGATACAGCAAAAACGGGCCGACAAAATATGTAACCACGCCAAAGGTGCCAAACAGCCAGCTGCGTAGAACATTCCAGAAGCTCTGCCCCGGCACCAGCACCAGCGCAATGGCCAGAATGCCAAGCCCGGCCAGCACCACGCTGCGGATCAGGTTTTGCTGCTGGGCGCGGCGCTGTTCCAGCCTGGACATCCGCTTTTTGCTGCCGGAGGCCGAACTGTTGTGTCTGGTCCCGGAGCTGCTGCTTTTACTGCTTTTGCTGCCGGAGGCGCGGTATGTGTTTTTACTGTTTTTTCCGTTTTTGGCGGAACTTGAACGTGCCATGCTCTCCCTACCTCTTTACTATAATATGCGTATATTCAGGCTGCCCTGTTCAGCGGGCAGCCATTGTTGATTTGCTTTGGCGCGGCGGGCCCTGCCCCCGTTTTGAACGAAAGTTCGTTCGCCTTTTATCTGGCAGCGGGCGGCCATTAAACAGCATCCAGCGGCCCCGCATAAAGAGACTTTCCGCGCAGTGATTTTATCTGCCATCCGCCACGGCGGCTGTGCCGTGCTGTTTTGGGCAGGGGCATACTGCCCCTTATAGCATAAGGTATATTGTAGCATGAAAACGCCCGCTTGTAAAACCCCTTTCTCTTTCTATTTTCATCAAAGCCTTTCCGCCCACTGGCGGGCAGCGCCCCCTCAATATCCGGTTTTCCCGGCGTCGATTTCGGCATACAGGTAGCGCAGCGCATCGCCCAGGTTGCCGATGGCGTCGATCAGCCCCTCTTCCACAGCCTGTTTCCCGCCCAGCACGGTACCCATATCCATCACCAGCTCCCCGGTATTGTGCATCAGCTGGGTAAAGCGCCTGGCGCTGATGCCGGAATGCCCCGCCACAAAGCTGACGATGCGCTCCTGCATCTGCTCAAAATAGCGCAGGGTCTGGGGCACCCCCAGCACCATGCCGGAGTGGCGCACCGGATGCACCGTCATGGTGGCGGTGGGCACAATAAAGCTTTTGCGGGCCGAAACCGCCAGCGGGATGCCGATGGAATGCCCGCCGCCCAGCACCAGCGTTGCGCTGGGCTTGCTGACGCCGGAGATCAGCTCCGCCAAAGCGAGCCCGGCTTCCACATCGCCGCCCACGGTATTCAGGATGACCAGCAGCCCCTCAATGGCGGGGTCCTCCTCAATATCCACCAGCTGGGGGATCACATGCTCATACTTGGTGCTTTTCTGGTTATCGGGGGCCAGGCTGTGGCCCTCAATGGTGCCGATCACCGTCAGGCAATAAATGGCATGGCGGCCCTTGGTGGCGGGCACAATGCCGCTGTCCGTGATCAGGTCATGTTCCAGCCGCATGCGCTCCACATCCTTGGCGTCCTTGGCAGCATGGGGGGCGGGCTGTTGTTTTGGGGTACGGTTTGGCATGGCGGGGGTCCTTTCCTTCCGACAAAATCGGTGCGCCGGGCAGTGCAAAACCCGGCTATACCCTGACAGTATGCCCCGCTGGTACGCTTTTTTATGCACAGAGGGGCGCGACTGAGCAAAAAAAGCGCGGAAAAACTTAGATAAAAAATTGACAATCGGCACAAGATTGATTATACTTTTACTAGAATTTACATCGGAATTACACAAGAGGCAGGGTGTTCCCTTTACCCCTGCCCGGAGAACGGGAGATTAGTCTTTATGTCATCAACAATGCAAAACAAAGCATCGTTGCCCGTGATCAAGCGGCTGCCCAAATATTACCGCTACTTGAGCAACCTGCAGGCAGATGGGCGTGATAAAATTTCTTCCAGCGAGCTGGCCCGCATGATGGGCACCACCGCCAGCCAGGTGCGGCAGGATTTCAACTGTTTTGGCGGTTTTGGCCAGCAGGGCATCGGCTACAAGGTGGATGTGCTGCTTACCGAGATTGGCAAACTGCTGTTTGGCAACGGCGAGCTGCTGCCTACCGTGCTGATCGGTGCCGGCCGCCTGGGCACGGCGGTCTCCAGCTTTATCAGCCGCGATACTAACGGCTACAAGCTGATTGCCGCGTTTGATATCAACCCCGCCCTGGAGGGCAAGGAGATCAGCGGCGTAACCATCCGCCCACTGTCCGAGCTGGAAAGCTTCTGTGCGGCGCACAAGCCGGTGGTCGCCGTGCTGTGCGTGCCGCGCCAGAGCGCCATGGACCTTTCGGACGAGCTGGTTCGGCTGGGTATTCAGGGCTTCTGGAACTTCAGCCACTATGATCTTTCGGTCGTTTATCCGCAGGTCACAGTGGAAAACGTCCATTTGGGCGACAGCCTGATGAGCCTTGGCTACCGGCTGCGCAGCCATGATGAATAAAAGCCGGGCACACAGCACATGATTGTTTCCGGCGGGGTGTACCCCAGCGCCTGCCCCGGCATGGGTGCAGGATCCTGTGGTACACCCCGATTTTCATGCTGTTTTTCACTTTATTTTAATAAGGAGCCAAACATGGCAAAGCTATATTACCGTTACGGCGCAATGAACAGCGGCAAAACCACGGCGCTTTTGCAGGTTGCTTTCAATTATAACGAGCGCGGCATGCGGGTGCTGATTCTGAAAGCCAGCGTGGACACCAAAGGTGGCGATCGTATTGTTTCCCGCCTGGGGGTCAGCCACAAGGTGGATGTGCTGGTCAGCCCGGACATGGACATCCTGGATATCGTCCGGGCCGATACTGCCGCCCATGGCAGCGCCCCTGCCTGTGTGCTGTGTGACGAAAGCCAGTTCTTTACCCCGGCGCAGGCCGAGCAGCTGTTTTTGGTCACGGTGGACCTGAACATTCCGGTCATCTGCTATGGGCTGCGGGCAGACTTTATGAACCGCGGCTTCCCCGGTTCCACCCGCCTTCTGGAGCTGGCCCACACGATCGAGGAGATGAAAACCATCTGTGCCTGTGGCCGCAAAGCCACCTGCAACGGCCGCAAGGTAAACGGCGAGTTCGTGTTTGAGGGCGCCCAGGTTGCGATTGATACAGTGGATGCTGTAGAGTATCAGAGCCTTTGCCCCCAGTGCTGGTACCGGGAATACCGCGCTTTCCTGAAACGCCACCCCGCGCACCAGTGATCCCTTCTTTTATTTCAATCTGTGTTCCGCCCTTTTATATAAGGCAACACCGCACAATTCCCGCCTTGCGG
>ULWF01053077.1_pt1 | contig 11448 bp, 8 predicted proteins | sample 1960081 | NCBI WGS metagenome assembly ULWF01 (sample SAMEA4835805, study PRJEB28245) | human gut metagenome | biome: gut microbiome; material: fecal sample | place: Denmark | collected 2008
AAAAGAGCAGGGAGACATCAGTCTTCCTGCTCTTTTTCACTTTACTTGCTGACCCAAACCGTCGACCCTGCCACACACAGCCGCACCGGCTGTTAACTGGCTCGTAGCACCGCGCTGCCTGCGGCAGATGAAGCGGTGCTCTGAGCAGGAAGAAACAACGAGCATTGCGAAGCGCTCCAAGCGAGCAAGGCGACTATGTTTCTGACCGAAAGGGTCGTTGGTTCGAGTCCAACAGGGGGAGCCATCTCAGAAGCCTTGAGCCTCAACGGGTTCAGGGCTTTTTCTTTTTTTAAAACACCTCGAAATCTCCGTGTGTCTAACATTTTGTCTAACATCTGTCTAACACTTTTTAATGTTTCAATATGAATATTTCACGCTCTAAGAGATTAATCTTTTAATACATAATAAACTAATCGACTATTTACAACCCAATGTACTTATTATAATGTCTAATGAGCTAATAAGGCAGACAGTGCTATCTGGTACGGATATTCGTAATGATTTTCGTAAAACAGCGAAACCTGAGCCGGCATCCTCGGGCACAGCAGCATTGATACGACGCGAATTTATATTATATCTACCGGCACCGAGCATCGCCGCCGCATGGAAAATATGCACCTAATAATATAAAAACCACTCGAGACGGCGGATGAGACATAATCATTATTATGTTGTAAGAAAATGCGGATACGCTTTGTCGGTTAAGTCTCTCGAGAACATTCGCGGATTTTTTTGCTTGCGGGAACATATAAAAGTGCAGACCGACACAAGCTCATTCTAAAATTTTAAAATGGGCTTGGATTTATATGCTTTAAAGTCGACAATTTTCAAGTCGACAATTTTCCGAACGATTTTGCACTATCCGTTAAAACGACTTGCTTTTTTGGATTTTTCTTGCTATGATTATGGTAAAGTTGGGCTTGCTATAAGCCTATGTCGGATTTTTTTACAACATAATAATGATTATGACATTAGGGAGGGCGTAACGGTACTTCGCAGAGGCGATTTATTGCCGGGTCTGTCGAGCAATCAAAGAGACAAAAAACGGACAGTATATAGGTATATGACATTTGTAGAAAGACACATTGAAAAATCACAAAAAGGAGAGATGATTACTTTATGAGTAACATTGCTGAAATTATCAAGTACGAGGGTGACAACAGCACCTTCATTTGGAAGCATCCCTGCGAGGATTTTAACAGCCTGACACAGCTCATCGTTCACGAGTCGCAGGAAGCGATTTTCTTCATGAACGGTCAGGCGCTGGATCTGTTCGGACCCGGTCGTTATACACTGGAAACCGAGAATATCCCGAAAATCGGAAAGGTGCTCAACAGAACGACCGGCGACAAAACCCCGTTCCATTGCGAGGTATATTTTATCAACAAAGCCGAGCAGATGGCTATCAAGTGGGGTACGGACTCGAAGGTGCAGTATGTCGATCCCACTTACGGATTTCCGATTTCCATCGGTGCGTCGGGCGAAATGAGCCTTCGCGCGGAGGACAGCCGCAAGCTTCTCGTTAAGCTTGTGGGAACGGAAAACTATCTCGGTCAGCAGCAGCTTATCGGCTTTTTCCGCGCATTTTTAATGACCAGGGTCAAGACCTACATTGCCCAGGTGATTAAAGCGAATGCCATCAACATCTTTGAAATCGACGAAAATCTGACGGCATTCTCCGAGAATATACATAAACTGCTTATTCCGGATTTTGCCGATTACGGTATTGCTTTAGAGCGCTTCTTTGTTACGAATATTGTCAAGCCGGACGGCGACAGACAGTATGAGAAGTTCAAGGAGCTGCATTTTCGCCAGTATGCTGACATTGCCGAGGCGACGCTCCGCCAGAAGACGGATCTCATCTATGCGCAGACAGAGGCGCAGAAGGTGGTCATCGATTCTCAGGCTCAGGCCACAAAGCGAGCCCAGGAGGGCTATACATATGCGCAGGAGCGCGGCTTCGATGTGGCGGCAAAGGTGGCGCAGAACGAGGCGGTCGGTCAGTTCACCAATATGGGTGTCGGACTCGGCACCATGGCGGGTGTCGGCGGCGCAGTAGGCGGCGTTGTGGGCAATGCGGTAGGCGGTGCGCTGCAGGCTGCATCCGAGCCCGCTCAGCCCGTTCAGCCTGCTCAGACGACCGATGATATGGCGGCGTTCAAGGCGAAAGTGGAAAAGCTCGGTATGATGAAAGAGGCCGGGCTGATAACCGAAGAGGAGTTTGCCGCCATGAGAGCGGAGCTTCTCAAGAACATTCTGTAACGGGGGACTGAAAAATGAAAAAGAATTTCAAATCATATGCGATTATCTGGGCTGTTTTGCTCGCGGTATTTAATATTGTTGTATTTTTGGCGCGTCCCGTTATCCCGGGATATGTTGTCAGTTATGACGTGCGATTCTGGATCGCGTGGGTGTTTATAATAGCCTCGTTTGCAGCCAATCTTCTGTGCGCAAACAAGGCGTTTAAGGCGGAGAACCTTGAAAAGCTGTTTTACAAGGTGCCGCTGATTACCGTCAGCTATACCGGTCTTATAGCCATGCTCGTTTTGGGTGGCGCACTGATGCTGATTCCCAACTGCCCGGTGTGGATTGCCGCCGTTGTCTGCGCGGTTGCCGCCGCATTTACTGCGATAGCCGTCGTAAAAGCGGACTGGGCGGGCGACGCAGTCGGCGAGGTTCACGAAAAAGTGAAAACGCAGACGCAGTTCATAAAGCTTCTGACTGTTGACGCAGAGAGTTTACTCGACCGCGCCAAAAGCGACGCCGTGAAAACGGAATGCAAAAAGGTATATGAAGCCGTTCGTTATTCCGACCCGATGTCAAATGACGCTCTTTCCGTGATTGAGGCAAAAATTACAGTGAAAATGGATGAGCTGTCCTCTGCCGTCGGTGCCGATGATGCAGCGAAAGCGAAAGAAATCGCGGACGAATTGGTTATCCTTGTCGGTGACAGAAACAAGAAGTGTAGGGCGCTCAAGTGAAAATGTTTTAGTGATAAATCGCTGTTAAAGATGTCTATAGCATAAAAATAAATAAAAAGGAAGGGCAAAAAATGAAACGATTAACTTGTGAAATGTGCGGAGGAACAGACCTTATTAAGCAGGACGGAGTGTTTGTTTGCCAAAATTGCGGAATGAAATATTCCGTGGAAGATGCAAAGAAGATGATGATAGAGGGAACGGTTGATGTTAAGGGTACCGTTAAGGTCGATACATCTGGCGAGTTAGAGAACTTGTATCAAATCGCTCGCAGAGCAAAGGATGACAATAACGGAGAAAATGCAGCGAAATATTATGATATGATTCTTCTCAAGGATCCTACCAGCTGGGAAGCGTCTTTTTATGTTGTATATTTCAAAGCATTGGAATGTAAGATTGCTCAGATTCGGTCGGCGGCTATTTCTGTAAGTAATTGTGAGAAAAATGTTCTGATGTTAATCAGAGATAATGTTCCGGAGGACGAGCAAGCGGATGCGGTAAAAGAAGTTATGCTCCGCAGTTTACTTATTGCTAATATGTTGGCAAATGGGGCTAAGAGTCATTACGACGAAATCAGCCCTGATATCAAGAACGACTATATACAAGAGTATGTTAATAATGTGTGTGCGGCAAGAGATATCATGTATACTTGCGGAACACAGATTGATAGCATTTTTCAAGAAAACACTGAAATCGGAAAGTTAGCTGCGGATGCGTGGAAGTCCGGTATTGAAATACATACTCGAGTTCTGTCATATTTTGCGGATAAAAGTGCAAATGAAGAGATTATAATGTCCTATGTAAAGAAAATAGGAAAATATGATTCTGAGTATACTGAGAATTATATAAATTCGAAACAGAAGAAAATACTCGAGGACGAACTTGCGATATTGAAAGAGGACCTTATCAAAACCGAGAAAGACTCTCCGATGTCTAAAAGCGATATGGCTATACGTAGTATAGTGATGGGTGTAGGAGCAAGTCTTGTTCTTACGATATATATGATCGTTTCTTCTACTGACTCAATTCTCGATACTATGCTAACGGGATTGATGGTCGCATTACTGATGCCAGGATTGTTTTTTATTGTGTTGCTTATAATTAATGCAGGAAAATCGTCAAAGCAAAAGGAAAATCAGGAAAAGATTGCAAGTTTAAAATCTCAAATCGAAGCCAAGCAGGCAGAAATCGATAACCTGAAAATGTGATGTGTTTTTTAGCGAGGCTTCATTATGAACATAACCTTTTTGTTTGGCTCGGGCGCCGACACAGACTGTTGCAAAGACATGCCGTCAGGCGGTGAGTTTTCACGAATCCTGATTTCGGATAGCTATAAAGACGCAAGAAATAAGCTGCTGGGCAAAAATTCTTCACAATGTAAAGTGCTGCATCACAACAGCACAAAAATATATTTCCAAACGATTTATGAGAAGCAAGAAGCAGCAAAAGAAGCATTTGAAGAAGATATTAAATGCTATGTGGATGCCTATCAAAATAATGAAACAAAAAATTATAGTAATAAGGCAAAGGACTGGTATAAGCTTCTCGAAAAAGAGAATATTCAGGACGAAGCAGAAGAAAAAATTAAAAATTTCTTTCTTGAAAACGCAGTGTTTTTTGACACCTTGGACGGGCGTTTTAATTCGTTGCGCCATTATGACGATTCAAAAATAGCCAATCAAGTAAAAACTGCATACACCATAGTATTTTGGGCAATGTTAAAGTCACTTTATTCTGATATAGATAAGGATGCAAAAAAAGCTTATGGTATTGACATGAATGAAGGTTTTGCTGCGATTTTTGAATTGCTTTTAAAATCGGCGCCCGATTGTAAATGCGACGATGCTAAGGACACTGTTTATAAACAACTTTCCGAGTTTCTTAAAAGCTCGGACAATAAAAATTTTGTTGCAACAACAAATTATACAGATCTTATTTGCCAAGATATGTCATGCTCGGATATAATATACTTGCATGGCAAGCTGACTTGGTTTGAAGATTTGAGAAAATTGACAGTGTATGATATCACGACTGATGAGAGAACGGAAGCTGAGGAAGCGGCAAAACGGAACGAGCTTATTCCATTTATTCTCATTACAAGCGGCGTTAAACCATTGATATGCACGAAGCAGATTCGGGAATTTTCAAAGTTTATAACTTGCTTGGAAGAATCAGATGAACTTTGTATTTTGGGATATCGTTTTAATAATGAAGACAATCATATAAATGCCATTATAAGTGATTGGCTGAGAAAAGAAAAACACAGAAAACTGATATGCTTTAATTTTGATAAAAAAACAGACTTTAGCTCTATGAAATGGACAACGGAAATAGAAGTGGAAAGATATTGCGAAGATGATGATTCAAATGAGTTTGAGAATAGTGAGTTACTGTTAGAAAGCTGCTTGAAATCCGATGCACAGATAATTGATATAGAAACAAATAAACACAACAGCCGTAATTTGTTCGGAAAATACTTGAAAATGCGACAGAACAGATCCAATTAATTTCTATCACCACCAACACAAACCCCCGAGTGGAGCGCATACGCTCCGGCTCGGCGCTCTTTTTTGTTGTCATCAGTATGCTATGCAGGAGACTCTGCCGCTGAAATCGCTGACATATATTCTGTCGCCTTCGACGGCGGGGGAGCCGAATATCGGCGCGCCCGTGTCGAGCGTTTTCAGCGTTTCTCCGTCGGGGGAGACGGTGAATATTTTTCCGCTTGAGGCGGCTATAAGAATGTTGCCGTCCTTTGTGAGCACGGGCGAGGCTTCGACCGTCTGCGCCTCTCCGCTATGTGGATCACTATAGACGGCTAAACCGATTTTGCTATCCGCTCGGCGCGGTGACAATGTATTTTATCGGAGCTTCCGATAATCAATTTTCACAAACAGGAGAATAACCATGTCAATCTTCAAATGTAAAATGTGCGGCGGCACAATAGAATTTAACCCCGGGGATACCGTCGGCGTGTGCGACTCGTGCGGCACAAAGCAGACCCTGCCGCGTCTGGACGACGACAGAAAAGCAAATCTCTATGACCGTGCGAACCATTTTCGCCGCAACAACGATTTCGACAAGGCGGCGGGAATCTATGAGCAGATACTCAACGAGGACAACACCGACGCCGAGGCGTATTGGTCGCTCGTTCTCTGCCACTACGGAATCGAATATGTGGAAGACCCGCAGAGCCGCAAGCGTATTCCCACCGTGAACCGCGCTCAGTTCACATCGATTTTCGATGACGATAACTACAAGTCCGCTCTGCACTATGCAGACGGCTATCAAAAAGAGCTTTATGAGGATGAGGCTAAGGCGATAAACGAGATTCAAAAGGGGATTCTTGCGATTTCGCAAAAAGAAGAGCCTTTCGATGTGTTCATCTGCTACAAAGAGACCGATAACAGCGGCAGAAGAACACAGGACAGCGTCCTTGCAAATGACCTTTATCATCAGCTCACGCAGGAGGGCTTCAAGGTGTTCTTCTCGCGCATCACGCTTGAGGACAAGCTCGGCACGGCCTACGAGCCTTACATATTCGCCGCTCTCAACAGCGCCAAGGTCATGGTAGTGCTCGGCACAAAGCCCGAGTATTTCAACGCCGTGTGGGTGAAAAACGAGTGGTCGAGATATCTTTCGCTCGTCAAGAACAGCAACGGCAAAAAGATGCTCATTCCCGCATATAAGGACATGGATCCCTACGACCTGCCGGAGGAATTTTCGCACCTACAGGCGCAGGATATGTCAAAGCTCGGCTTCATGCAGGATCTTATCCGCGGCATTAAGAAGATTGTTTCTGCCGGTGCGCCCAAGGCGGAGGTCAAAGAGACGGTTGCTGTCGGCGGCAATGTAAACGTAGAGCCGCTTTTGGAGCGAGCTTTCATGTTCCTCGAGGACGGCGACTGGGGCGAGGCGAACGAATACTGCGAAAAGGTGCTGGATCAGGATCCGAAGAACGCGCGGGCGTACTTGGGCAAGCTCATGGCGGAGTGTCGTGCGTGCCGCTTGGAGGACTTGCAAAATTGCAGACAACCGTTTGACGGCAGCGGCAACTATAATAAAATCCTGCGCTTTGCCGAGCCGAAGCTGATTGAAACATTGAAAGGCTATATCGCCCATATCAATGAGCGCAACGAAAATGCCCGCTTAACGGGGATCTATAACAGAGCGGTCAGCGCGATGAACGAAGCAAACAGCGAGCATGGTTATAAAGCCGCGGCGGAGATATTCAAAACGGTTCCCGGCTTCAAGGACGCGGATTCCCTTGTTGAGAAGTGTCTTGATAATGCGGAGACTTGCCGCAAAGTCGCTTTTTACAATTCGGCTTGTTCTCAAATGAGCCAAAACACAATAATCGGTTACAAATCAGCAATCAGAAGGCTTGAAAGCATCTCCGGCTGGAAAGATGCCGACGAGCAGATTTACGCTTGCCAAAAGAAGATAGAAGAACTCAAGGCCAAAGAGGAAGCCGAACGACTGGAAGCAGAGCGTAAAGCGGAAGCCGAACGTTTGGAGCGCGAGCGCAAAGCGGAAGAACATCGCATTGCAGTCGAAAAAATGAAAAAGAAAGCTAAAAAAGTTTTCATAGCGATAGCGTCTGTTGCGTGTGTTTGCGCGGTTTTTCTAATTTTGTTGAAAACAGTCATTATACCGCAATATAAACTTAATAAAGCAACGCAGCTAATTGATTCCGGAGATTATAAAGCGGCAGCTATGCTCTTAAACGGTCTTTCATATAGAGACAGTGACGAGAAGTTTCAAATTGTAAAACAAGCATTGATAAAGAATGCAAAGGTTGGAGATATCGTATATTTCGGCACTTACGAGCAGGATAACAAGACTTCCAACGGCAAAGAGAATATTGAGTGGCTGGTTTTGGCAAAAGAAAAGAACAGGGTTCTTGTTATAAGCGATAAGGCACTCGACTATCAGAAGTACAATTCATCTGAAACAAGTGTAACTTGGGAGACTTGTACACTTCGCAAATGGCTGAACAACGATTTTATTAACGCTGCATTTTCTGACGATGAAAAGGCAATGATTCCTACGGTAACGGTATCGGCAGACAAGAATCCGGAACATGACACCGACCCCGGGAATGCGACCAAAGACAGAGTATTTCTCCTGAGCATTGTCGAAGCAAAAAAATATTTTACTTCCGATGAAGCGAGAAAGTGTATACCTACTGCTTATGCAGTGGCAAATGGTGTTGAACCATCTGAATATACTACAAAAGATGGCAAAGGAACTTGCGGTTGGGTGTTGAGATCGTTTATGAATGTGTTCGGTGCCGATATTGTTTCTCTTGATGGTGAAATCGATGCTTATTGCTTTGTTACCGACGAAGACGCTGTTCGCCCCGCGATGTGGATCACTATAGACGGCTAACCCGATTTTGCTATCCGCTCGGTGCGGTGACAATGTATTTTATCGGAGCTTCCGATAATCAATTTTCACAAACAGGAGAATAACCATGTCAATCTTCAAATGTAAAATGTGCGGCGGCACAATAGAATTTAACCCCGGGGATACCGTCGGCGTGTGCGACTCGTGCGGCACAAAGCAGACCCTGCCGACGACAAACGACGAAATCATAACCAACTTACATAATCGCGCAAACACGCTCAGATTAAAATGCGAGTTTGATAAAGCGGAAGAAATCTACAACAAGATACTCGAGAAAAATCCCGATGATGCCGAAGCGCATTGGGGCATCATTCTCTGCAAATACGGCATTGAATATGTCGAAGACCCCAAAACCTACAACCGAGTTCCGACTTGCCACCGTACCTCTTTTGACGCAATACTTGCGGATGAGGATTACAAAGCGGCGCTCGCAAACGGCGACGGCGCTCAGCGTGAGCTGTACGAGGAGGAAGCGAAGAAGATAGACCGCATCCAAAAGGATATTCTCAGCATAGTTCATAACGAGAAGCCTTTCGATGTGTTTATCTGCTACAAGGAGACGGACGAAAACGGCAACAGAACACAGGACAGCGTCATCGCCAACGATATCTATCATCAGCTCACGCAGGAGGGCTTTAAGGTTTTCTATGCCGCCATTACTCTCGAGGATAAAGTCGGGCAGGAATACGAGCCGTATATTTTCGCCGCGCTCAACAGCGCTAAGGTCATGCTTGTTGTGGGGTCGAAGCCGGAGTATTTCACTGCGGTGTGGGTAAAGAACGAGTGGTCAAGATTTTTGAAGCTGATCAAAACCGACCGCTCGAAGCTGCTGATTCCCTGCTATCGCAACATGGATGCCTATGAATTGCCGGAGGAATTCGCTCACTTGCAGGCGCAGGATATGAGCAAAATCGGCTTCATAAACGATTTGGTGCGCGGCATCAGAAAGGTGGTTGCCGATACCGATTTTCAGGAAAAGACCGTGCGGGAATCCGTTGCCGTGAACAGCGGCAATGCGAATGAGGAGTCCCTGCTCAAACGCGCATTTATGTTCCTCGAGGACGGCGATTGGAGCGCCGCCGACGAATACTGCGAAAAGGTTCTGGATATCGACCCCGAAAACGCGCGGGCGTACTTGGGCAAGCTCATGGCGGAGTGCCGTGCGTGCCGCATGGAGGACTTGCAAAACTGCGAACAGCCGTTTGACGGCAACGGCAACTATAATAAAATCCTGCGCTTTGCCGAGCCGAAGCTGATTGAAACATTGAAAGGCTATATTGCCCATATCAACGAGCGCAACGAGCATGACCGCCTTGAGCGGGAACGCAAGGCAGAAGAAGAACGCCTAGAGCAGGAACGCAAGGCAGAAGAAGAACGCCTTGAACGGGAACGCAAGGCAGAAGAAGAACGCCTAGAGCAGGAACGCAAGGCAGAAGAAGACCGCCTTGAGCGGGAACGCAAGGCGGAAGAAGAACGCCTCGAGCAGGAACGCAAGTACCGTACTAATATTATATGTTCAGCTATTGTTATTATTTTTGAAATAGCTTTTTGCATTGTTTTTGTAGGAGGTGGATATTTTGCTGATTTGGCGAGCATCGGAAGTAGTCCAGTTCCTAATTTGATTTTAGCAGGAATTATTCTGTCTAACAGTTTAATAAGTGCGGTGATAACAAGAAAATGTAATTTGAAGTTTGTTGTTTATGCAGCGCCAACTATAAGTAGCATAATGGCATTTGTCAGTTATTTATTGATGTGGTTTGGATCACGCTCAAATGGTATATTTGCTCAAATATTCGAATTTATTATTTATACAATATTTTTTGGCGGTATTGCTTTGCTAATCAGTTTTTTGTGCTTTAAATTAACGTGGATAATAAATAAAGAAATAAAATAGAAAGATTTTTGATGCTCATAAGCAGTGTAAAATTAAAATGAAAAGATAGCTTATAAAGTCGTAAAAAACTTTATGCACAGCAAGCGAAAACTCATATATTCTCAGTTGTTTGACAGATTTAACACACAAAGCCCCCGAGCGGAGCGCAATATGCTTCGGCTCGGGGGCTTTTTATGTTGTTATCAGTATGCTATGCAGGAGACTCTGCCGCTGAAATCGCTGACATATATTCTGTCGTTTTCAACTGCGGGGGAGCCGAATATCGGCGCACCGGTGTCAATCGTTTTCAGCGTTTCTCCGTCGGGGGAGACGGTGAATATCTTTCCGCTTGAGGCGGCTATAAGAATGTTGCCGTCCTTTGTCAGCACGGGCGAGGCCTCGACCGTCTGCGCCTCTCCGCTCGTGTAAGGCGCGGTGTAGATCAGCGCGCTGCCGGTGGAAAGCGTCCACGCTATGTCCGCCCCGCGTTGTGGATCTCTATAGACGGCTAAGTCAGGCTTTTGTGTATACCTCTGCACATAAAACAGAAAAATCGAGTGCTCATAGGGGAAAAGCCCTTGCGAGCACTCGATGCTATTTTATATAAAAAGCACCTGCAAACGCAAGTTCTTTCCGTATGGTTGCGGAGACAGGACTCGAACCTGCGACTTCCGGCTATGAGCCCGACGAGCTACCAACTGCTCCGCTTCGCAATATAAAACAACAGCAAGCAAACCGTCTAACAACTGTCTAACACTATTATTATTTAGCGATTTTTCGCACCATGCGAACCGTTTATTAATTGCGTTATATAGGTAAAATCACGGTTCTACACTGCATGGAATCGAATGACACTGTTTGATATTCGCGTCACAACCACTGTTAACTGGCTCGGAGCACCGCGCTGCCTGCGGCAGATGAAGCGGTGCTCCGAGCAGGAAGAAACAACGAGCGTTGCGAAGCGCTCCTCGTCCTCGGTGGCTCCATATCACTCGCTTTCGCCTTTGGCGAAAACTCATTCATTACGCACCTCGTCCTCTCCCCCAAATGCTCGCATTTTGGGGCATCCCCCTGCAAGGCGACTATGTTTCTGACCGACAGGGTCGTTGGTTCGAGTCCAAAACGGCTTAGCGATACATAAGCCGCTCGAACACCATCAGCTGTATATGCAGCCAAGCTGTGTCCGGC
>ULWF01071179.1_pt1 | contig 11401 bp, 10 predicted proteins | sample 1960081 | NCBI WGS metagenome assembly ULWF01 (sample SAMEA4835805, study PRJEB28245) | human gut metagenome | biome: gut microbiome; material: fecal sample | place: Denmark | collected 2008
TTTTCATGGATTGGGTGGCTCCGCCACCATGGAATATTCATCACTCTTTTTTGCATCTTCTTCAACCGTTTCAATAACACTACCTCTATGTTTTGTAATATGCAAAATAGCAGCCGTTAATTCATCATTTGTCAATTTTTCATTCAATCCTTTACAACGCAATTCATATACATTCTGCAAAGGATGATAGTCATCTGACATTATGCCGTTTTCCTTCAACAATTTTTGCATGTCCATAATTCGAGTATGACGTCTTGAAGTCAAACGTCTTCGGCTTCTAGCACCTCTACGCTTCTCATTCTCTTCTGCTGTACCTTCTTTAAACAGACGTACTCCATAGTCTACGAATTTACCTGTTTCAAGATTTATAACTCCATACCCACAGCTCGTAATTCCTATATCTAATCCCAATACATACTTATTATCCATTTTAATGACCTCCATAAAGTGATTATGTTACATGCATTATATCACTTATGTAAGCCGTTTCCTATTAATTTATATATAAAAATTGAAATGTATGCTCTTGGCATACACTTTATATAAAGCGTTTTTTGCTAATTTGAGTTATATTTTAAAACATTATCTTAATGTTCAACTCCAACGGTTTGATTATCCATGATATTCACCTTCCTTTCCCTAGAATAAATTGAAGAATAGACTGACACTGTCGATAAAGTCATCAACCTTTTCACCTACCCTATCTAGTCCTTCACCAATACTATCGACAACCTTATAAGCGACGTCGTCAGCTGTATCCGAAATAAAGTCTCCAACACCTCGACCAATATCTTCTAACACTTCTTTGACTTCTCCATCTGTGGCATCCATGACAACCTTTCCTGCAATGGTTGCAGCCACAATACCTGCAGCTACTGGTGCTGCTACCGCTACTAATGGTGCTGCAGCTAAAGCCGGTACAGATGCAATTCCAGCTGCTGTTGCTGAAGTTGCTACAGTAGCTGCTGCAGATCCTACATAACCTGAGGCAAAACCTCTAACACCATTAGCTGCTGCATGAGCTAACATTTCATCGCCCGATTCACTATTCACAATATCTTCAACGGCTCCAACCGCAACACTTGCAACAGCACCAAATGATCCAGCTCGAGATGAGTTGTGGGCAATATTGTCAAGACTTGGCATTTTGCCTGAAAAAGACTCTGTAATTCTAGAAGTATCCTTCGATGAAATTCCAGTCGAACTCATTTTCTGAGCAGCCGTATTTTTAGTTGCTGCATTGTAAAGTTCTGTTGTTTCTTTTGTCCCCATAAAATTCGTACCCTGATACTTTCCATTTACTCCCTGAGCGACCGTTTTGTTCACTCCAGAAGAAGATACAGTATCCTTAAGTTGTGCACGATACTTGACCACACCATCCTTTACACTCACTAAATCATCGCGCACTGCATTGGTTTTTGTAGATAGTTTTGTCACACCAAGTTCTGGACGTGTAACATTTAATTTATCTGCATACATAATTTCATGCGCAATCCCCTTACTTTGTGAAGAAGCTAGATTTCCAGCTCTTTCAACGACACGAGCATTCACACTTCCTTCATAAATTGTTTGTACAGAATTCAATCCTGTAGATACATTTGATTCATAATTTTTTTGATCTTTATTCATACTATTTTTCCTCCTACAGGTCATCCCTGTTTACACATGAATATTAACAAAATAAAAGTAGTTTTAATATGGATACTTTTTTCATTTTATGTACTACTCTTACATGCATTTTAAAAATATATTATCAATCATTTTATATCTTTATGTACTACTTAAAATAGTATATGTTATAATTTAATTGAAAAAAGGAGGAAATTATCATGGATTTTATTGACCCAATACGATTATATTTCACAAATTCTCAATACACTTCTATTTTAGAAGATGCAAACAGATTTCAAATATGCAATAAAAACAAACCAAACATAAACCGATTTATTAATATATTGATTCGAAATTATCATTCGGATTTTGAATGCACAAAACTAAATCCTATAAAGGATTATATTTCCGTAATCGATACCGTTTATGATCAAACTATACAGATCAAATTAAAAACAATGTTTTATGATCTATCTCTAGATTCTAGTAATGAAAAGAAAAATAAAACTATATCATTTAAACCTCAAAAAGATATCTCCGTATTATTAGATAATATCCAATCTAATTTCATTTCTCCACTCAACTTAAGCTTTCCTATATACATTAGAATGTTGATTGATTCTTTTTTTCAATTACCAATATATAAAAGAGAAATCTACTTATTTAAAGAAAACTATTCAAAAATACAAAATGCGATTGATCAACAAAAATCAATTTCCATTAAAACAAAGGATAATAGTATTTTTGAAATGAAGCCTTACCTAATTATGGAACATAAAGAAAAAATATATAATTATGTGATTGGAAAAGTTAGAAACAATCAAAATGATTGTTATGAAATCGCAACAAGAAAATTAATGAATATTACCGAAGTATCTGTTCACTTCAATAGTGAATCTGACATTACATTTTCCGATACAGATTTCAAAACTTTTCATAAAATGATTAAAAATGGTGTTCAATTCAAATATGGAGATAATGAAGAACATATTATTATTCAATTTAATCAAAAAGCATATGAACTATTTAAAATTAGATATTTAAATAAACCTATGCCAATAAAAACAACACAATTAGAAAACAACCAATATCTATTAGAGTTTGACTGTTCCTATTTCCAGGCAAAAACCTTTTTCTATATTTTTGCAGAAGACATAAAAATCATCAGTCCAAAGGTTTTGGCAACAGAATTTAAAAATTCCTATTTAAATGCCGCAAACCAATACAATCATGAATAAAACAACAAAACAAAAAGCGCTAACCACCCACTCATAACGGGATTAGCGCTTCTACCTAATACAGAGTGACCACCATATCTAGTAGTCTTTTCTGTATTTGTATTATAATGAGAATAAAAATAAATATCAACTTACCGATTTTCACATGTATTTTAAAATATTTTGAAAAACTTTTGACTTTTAACAATCTTTTCACATTGGACCTTTAGAATAGATATTGCTACTAGATATGGCAGGTGGTTTCCTCTGGATAAATCCTTGAGACTTTCGATCCCCGGGATGGAGGAATAGGCGTATGCAAATTCAAATTAATATTGATGTAACTATTGTCTTAATAGCTATTTTACAACTCGTGCGAGTGATCATTATTATTCATGAAGAAAACAAAAAGCGCTAACCACCCACTCGTAACGGGATTAGCGCTATAACCTAATCCAGAGTGAACACCATATCTAGTAGTCTTTTCTGTACTTGTATTATAACGAGAAAGATGATAAATATCAACTTACCGATTTACACATGTATTTTAAAATATTTTGAAAAACTTTTGACTTTTAATAATCTTTTCACATTGGACCTTTATAATGGAAATGACTACTAGATATGTAGGGTAGTTTTCATGGATTAATCTACCTCCAAAGTCTTTTAATTCCAAAGGCGTACGCGAATTCAAGTTTTTGTCTTAGGTACTCTAACATATCTAGTAGTCTTTACTGATTTACACCTCGATATAAAGATGTCATTTCTGAATTCCCCTTTAATTCTGAAGCCATATATTTAACTAAGAATAAGCCTTTATCAAAATTAGAAGCCAATTCTTTCTGGTAAATCATCATGTCCTTATCTTTATAATAAGCACCCTTTTTATCTGTAATTAATACAACTCTAAGATTGGGATATTTATTTAATAGTAGTTCTAGAATTCTTTGTTCATCCTGAATTCCATTTTCTAATTTACTCGCATATTCTTTATTCACAAATATTGTATTTACTTTAGTCAAATCAAGATTTCTAACTTCTTTATCCACCATATGTAAATATACCATATTCGATTCATTTAAATAGTTTTCTAAATTTTCATCATTATTATCAATAAATACTGTTTTACAATTCTCATTATGTTCCACTTGAAACTGTTTAAATAAACCTTTTAACTTTTCTTCTCTTACATTTAATTCCATACAATTAGCCTCCTTTTCTTGTACAATAGCACAAAATGAAAAAAAAGTTGAATACATTGTTTAGAATTTGTATAAAAGCGTATAATACATACAGGAGGAGTTTTAAAATATGCAACCATTTGATAAAAAATATGTTTGTGACATTGCCAAACAAGTTTTGAACATTGATTCACCAACGGGCTACACAAAAAGAGCCATCGATTTCATGGATGGAGAAGCCAAAAAATTAGGTTATACAACAGGACGTAACCAAAAAGGAAACTTATTGATCTATGTAGACGGAAAAGATTCTGAACACACACTAGGATTGAGTGCTCACCTAGATACATTAGGACTTATGGTTCGTTCCATTAAAGACAATGGAAAACTTGCCATTACTAAAGTCGGAGGCCCATGCTTACCAACATTAGACGGAGAATATTGTAAGATCTATACACGTGATGGAAAGGTATATACAGGAACGATTCTTTCTTGTTCACCAAGCGTACACGTATATCCAGATGCTTCAACATTAGAAAGAAAAGAAGATACAATGGAAGTTCGAATTGATGAAGTTGTTCACTCAAAAGCAGATGTAGAAAAATTAGGTATCAACAACGGAGACTTCATTTGTATTGATACAAAAACACAAATTACAGAAAGTGGATTCATTAAATCTAGATTCTTAGACGATAAGATTTCAGCTACTGCTTTAATGGGCGTACTAAAATACTTAAAAGACAACAACATTACACCTCAAAGAGACTTAGTCATTATGTTCAGCACATATGAAGAAGTTGGTCATGGAGCAAGTTGTCTTCCAGAAGAAGTTGAAGAATTATTAGCCGTAGACATGGGATGTATCGGTACAGATCTTGCTTGTACTGAACAAGATGTTTCAATCTGTGCAAAAGATTCAAGTGGACCATACGACTACGAAATGATTACACGTCTAGTTGAACTATCAAAAGAAAACAAGCTTAATTATGCCGTTGATATCTACCCACAATATGGTTCAGATGTCAGTGCCGCATTACGCGGTGGTAACGACATCAAAGGAGCCTTGATTGGCCCTGGTGTTCATGCAAGCCACGGAATGGAAAGAACACACTATGATGGTGTAGAAAGCACAATGAAGCTTGTTGTTAGCTATATCACAAAATATTAAAATCCTTTAAAGCAGCTACAATTCCCTGTTCCACATTGGACTTGGTCACATGAGCTGCTTTTTCTTTTACATAATCCAAAGCCTGACCCATCGCAAAACTATGCGTTACAACACCAAACATACTCACATCATTTTCGCCATCTCCAAATGTGAAGACTTTATCCTTATCCCAACCAAACATATCCATCATACGAACTAAAGTAGCTCCCTTACTATATCCTTTAGGCAATACTTCAAGTTCTCTAGGACAAGTACGGAATACTTCATATTGATCTTTAAATTCATTTTGAATATCCAAAGCCAATTGTGTAGTTACTTCTTCATCCTCAATTGTCTGAATCTTATTTACAGGATACTTGATTTCACTAAGATCCTGAATATAAGTAATCTTAGGATAGCCATCACGCATATCTGCAAGCCAAGACCAAGGACCACCCGTCCAAGGAAAATCCTCTGGATATTCTTGTGAATTTCTTAATGCTTTTTTCTTTTCCATTATATGATCTGGAATATAATCAAATAATCCATCATTAAATACAGCCATTGTCTCACAGTTTTTATGCATCAAATACGCAAAGACAGGCTCAACATCTTCCTTATACATCTGCTTTAAAACATGACGCTCATCCTTTTGAACATCATAATATGCAATACCATCTACCTCTAACAAATAGCCACCATATACATCCATCTCTAATTCTTTAGCATATGAAAGTAGTCTTGTATAACTTCTTCCACTGGCAAGCACAAGCTTTGTCCCCTGCTTTTGACAAGCAATCAAAGCCTCTTTTGTTTCTGGTAAAATCTTATTATTTGGATCCAATAAAGTACCATCCATATCCATTACAATCGCATCTAACATAGTTCATTCCCCCATTTAAAAAATAATATATCATAATTTTATAAAAAGTACTTGCATAACACAACATCTTTTGGTATTATATACAGGCAGTCAAGTGAAAAACAAATGCCTGAATAGCTCAGTCGGTAGAGCATCCGGCTGTTAACCGGCAGGTCACAAGTTCGAGTCTTGTTTCAGGCGCCACTTGATTATAAAACCAGCAATGCTGGTTTTTTTTATGTCTGTTTAAAAAAATTAAAAAAAGTGCTTGCATAACTCTAGTTCTTTTGGTATTATGTTTAGGCAGTCAAGTGAAAAACAAATGCCTGAATAGCTCAGTCGGTAGAGCATCCGGCTGTTAACCGGCAGGTCACAAGTTCGAGTCTTGTTTCAGGCGCCACTTGATTATAAAACCAGCATTGCTGGTTTTTTTTATTATATATAAGGAGAAACTATGACAGAATCCGAATGGTTTGAACAACTTTTTAATCGCTTATCCCACTCCAAATTTAGGAGTAGTTTTCATCTGAAACAAAAAGAGAAAGAGTATATACAAGCCAAAGGAATGGATACCATTGAAAAACATGCCATAGATTTTGTTGAAAAACGATTAGCTCCAGCCTATATACCCAACGATGGTAAACAAACACCATTTAAAGGACACCCTATATTCATTGCTCAACATGCTACCGGCTGTTGTTGTAGACAATGTCTATACAAATGGCATAAGATCAAACCCAACCAGCCACTAGGCCCTAGACAAAAGGCCTATATCGTTAAAGTATTAATGACGTGGATTCATAAAGAAGTTGATTAAGAAATTGACTTATTTTTTTTCTTGACTATACTATTCATGAAATTAAATATCTAATATATATTTATACTATATGTATTATATATAAATGATATAGGAGATGATCTTATGAACAACCACATGGACATTCCATGGCATGAATATACGAATAAAGATTCAAAAGTTAAGATTGAAAATGCAAGTCTTACAGAAAAATCTTCCGTCATAGGAAGAATTGGATTGATGCTTCTAGCCTGCGGTACAGGAGCCTGGCGAGTTAGAAGTTCAATGAACACCATTGCTAGTGAATTAAATATTACATGTATTGCCGACATTGGACTGACAAATATTTCCTACACATGCATTGATGGAATTGACTCTCACGCCCAATCCTTGTCTTTACATAATACAAGTGTCAACACATCTAAACTTGCTCGTATGGAAGACTTTGTCTATCACTTTAAAGACGAATGTAAAACATGCACATGCAATGAGATTCACAATCAATTAGACCAAATCGAAAGCATTCACTCTAGCTACTCCCCCATTATTCTAGGATTAGCTGCAGCTCTTGCCTGTAGCTGTTTTACCTTTCTACTTGGAGGAGGCCCCATTGAAATGCTTTGTGCCTTTGTTGGTGCAGGACTTGGCAATACACTTCGAATGAAACTCATTAAACATAACTACACCCTATTTTTAAATGTCGCTGCCAGTGTTTCCTTAGCCTGTCTTGCATATGCCTTATTATTTAATTTTTTAGAAACTTGTTTTGGCATAGCCACACAACACGAAGCTGGATACATCTGTTCTATGCTTTTCATAATTCCAGGCTTTCCCTTCATTACAAGCGGTATTGACTTAGCTAAATTAGATCTTCGTTCTGGTATTGAAAGACTTGCCTATGCCATTATCATTATTTTAGCTGCTACACTTACTGCATGGATCTGCGCTTTAGTCTTACATCTTCAACCTGTAGACTTTGTGAAACTACACATTTCAACATCCACCAAATTACTATTAAGACTATTAACCAGTTTTGGAGGCGTATTCGGATTCTCCATTATGTTTAACAGTTCAAAAAAAATAGCCGCAAGTGCCGGATGCATTGGAGCCATCGCAAACACATTACGACTAACACTTGTCGATTTATCTTTACCCGCTGCAGCCGCGGCCTTTATTGGCGCATTAACAGCCGGACTACTTGCCTCCATGATCAAAGGAAATACAGGATATCCTAGAATTGCCATAACCGTACCATCCATTGTGATCATGGTTCCAGGCTTATACATGTATCGAGCTATTTATAATCTCGAACTTGCATCTACCATGTCAATTGGAGCTAACTGGTTCATTCAATCTTTATTGATCGTTTTGGCCCTTCCAATGGGACTTATATTTGCCCGTATCATAACCGATCCCTCATTTCGATATTGCACTTAAAAAATGGACAGGATTTCTGCCCATTTCTTTTTTATAGTACACTAGCTGCTTCATGTGCTGTATGAACCGCATTATATAGAGTTCCAATCCTTGTATTACAGTCCCCAATGTAAATCACTTCATTGGCACAGTCTTCAAATGTGCTTAATACTTCTGGATTTGGTCTTACTCCTAAAGATAAAACAACATGATCATAAGCTAAATCCATAGATTGTCCATTATGTTCAAAGCCTAATTGATTATTATTCGATACAAGTTTTACATTACCAATGCATTTCACGTGATTATCATTCAATAATCCCATCAATGCTACCTGATTGAATTTTGCTCCACCACTGCCAAAACTTTGTTCATCAATCATATCCACTAAAGTAACATTCTTACCTTGTTTTGATAAAGATAATGCACATTCACATCCAGTTAATCCAGCACCTACAATCACAACATCATCTCCAACAGTCGCATTGCCTTTTTCTAAATCTCCAACCCATACAACACTAGGATTATCTTTTACAAATTGAGGAATAATTGGCTCAGAACCAATTGCGACTACAACAACGTCGTATTCATTTAAGTCTTCTGGTTTTGCTTCTGTATTTAAATAAATCATAACATTATCACATGCTTTCACACTGCGAATAGACCATTCTAAATAGTTTTTAATGTCTGCTTTAAAATCAGGAGCCGCAGCCATATTTAATACGCCACCTAAACAATCTGATTTTTCAAACAAATCCACACTATGCCCTCTTTGAGATGCGGTTCTTGCAAATTCCATACCTGCAGGGCCACCACCGATTACCGCAATCTTTTTAGGTGTAGTTGTTCCTACATTCATATAAATCGTTTCCATGCCCATTTCAGCATTTACTGAACAACGTACCGGAGCCAATTTATAATGCGTAATATTAATACAGTTATTACAACGAATACAAGGACGTGTTTTTTCTGGACAAGACATCTTTGCATTTTTCACCATATAAGGATCCGCCATGAGTCCACGAGCCATAGAAACCATATCAATATCTCCATTGGCAATGTGTTCTTCTGCTTGTTCTAAAGTTACAGAACCAACAACCGTAACAGGAATATGAATAGCTTTTTTAATTTTTGTAGCATCCTCAATATTAATACCATGAGGATAATATAGAGGTTGATTCATATATGGAGCTAACTTCTGTTCAGAATGCAATGCACGAGAAACATGTAATAAATCAATATATGGTTCAATACGCTTCACAAACTCAATAACTTCATCTAATGTTGGTGAGCCTTCCACCATATCACTCGCGTTGATACGATATTCGATCGCTAATTTATTTCCAATTCTTTCACGGATAGCGCTCAATAATTCAACTGTAAATCTAGATGCGTTATCCATATTTTCTGCACTATATTCATCCGTTCTTTCATTGATTCTTTTATTCAAAAAACAACCAGGAAGCTGACCATGTGCACCATGAATAACAATACTATCCACACCACATCTTACAGCACGATCAGCTGCTTCCACAAAATCTTCAATATATTCTTTGATTTGTTCTTTTGTCATAAATGTTGGATCCAACTCAACAACTGGTTTCGTTGAATTTGTATCACGTGTTTCAAAAGAACCTCCATACATATTGATTGCGAACAATTCAATACCAATTTTACATTGATACATATGAACTAGATCTGACAACATCGTCATCTCATTTACTGTTCCTTCTTCACTCATTCTTAATAAGTGAGTGACAAAGCTAGGTAGATTACGATTAACACATCCACATCCAATATTGATGCATCCAACTCCACCCTTCACAATATCTCTTACCCATTCGATCAATTCACGATTCACTCTTCCATCACATGTTGCAAACGATGGCCATACAGGCGAAAAGGATACTCTGTTCTTTAATTTCATTGGACCAATTTGAATTGGACTTAATACATGCTTATACATAATGATTAGTTGTCCTTTGAGTGTCTTTCACCAATTTGGAATTCTTCTTGATGATCAAACATATATCTTACAGAAATTGGAGTAGCTCCTGTTAATTCTGTAAAATCTTTTGTATGAATATCCATTTTACCTTCACGAATAGCCTGGGCAAAAGTTACCATTCCATCTGATGAGAATGGAGCTTCAGAATCTTTTAAGAATACACCATCTGTTGTACGAGGAACTCCCATCGCATCCCAAATTTGGTAGTTTTCTTCATCTGTAACATTCACAAATGGAACATGATTTCCTGTTGAAACATCACCAATTGCGCAGAATGTTGAAATTGTCATTAATTCTAAACCATTGATGTTCCATACTTTTTTAGAAAATTCATTCGAACGATGCAATGCATACGCAACAGCTTTAGCACAATCCTTTCTTGAAATATAAGCCATTAAACCATCACCCTGAGAATTTGTTAATGGCGCATTCATCTTTGCATAAGTAAAATAGTTTGTAACCATTGCCTCTGCATATTGAGAGTTTCTCATGAACTGATAATCTAATCCTTGTTCTTGAATATATTTCTCAGTATAAATATGATCTTTCTTTTCTACAGAAGGATTTGTTTCATCATCTGCATTTACAAGTGATGTATAAACAATTTGTCTTACACCAGCTGCTTTTGCAGCATCTACACAATTTTTATGTGCATTCTGTCTTTTCACACCAACAAAAGGCATAGAAATTAAAGCTACAACTTCAGCATTCTGAAACGCTTCCTTTAATCCATCTGGATTATTGAAATTAGTTACGTGAGTTTCAATTCCCATATCTGCATATTTTTTCAATGAATCTGGATTGTATCCACAAAAAATCAAATTTTCTTTAGGTTCCAATTTCAACAACTCTTCTGCTGCAAATCCACCTAAATTTCCGTCAACACCTGTTAATAATAGTTTTCCCATATTTATGTTCTCCTTTATATTTATACATTTATGATAATCATTTCACAAACAATAAAATAGACATAAAAAAGTAATAGAGTCCATAAGTATAACTTATAGACTCTTAAAATAATATTCAATTTTACTTACTAATTCTCTCAACAATTCATCTTTACTATTCATCTCATACGCAATTGCGATAATTGATTCATGATGTGTATCCACTAATGGAATAGACACAATACCTTCTTCGTCATTCACAAGTTCTTGCACTGT
>ULWF01056148.1_pt1 | contig 11380 bp, 15 predicted proteins | sample 1960081 | NCBI WGS metagenome assembly ULWF01 (sample SAMEA4835805, study PRJEB28245) | human gut metagenome | biome: gut microbiome; material: fecal sample | place: Denmark | collected 2008
TTCCGCTGTATACACAGGCTTGCTTTCAGCTTTTGCCCAGTTCGATATTTCGTCTGATTTCAGATACGCCGACAAGTCATAAATATTGACATATAAAAGTTCTGACCATGGAGTATTACCATCGCCTATTTTAATGCCGTGCTGACCGCCTTCAAAGTCAGTTATACACATATATCCTTTCGGGGGAACAAAGGAAGCGTGAAGAGTCCATTCTGTCGGCGAACGCATATCCTGAAGTAACTGGGGTTCAAGAATTTCAGTGTCTGATGAATTTGGATCAGCTACAGAGTGGATCTGCTTTATCGAAAAATAATCTCTGCCTACGCAATAGTAAGCAGAGATTTTTGACGACCATTTATATGCCGAATTATCGGTACTGTCAATATAAAGCACATCGTTTTCGCCGAGTTCCGGAAAATCAGCCGTTCCGCCGGCTTCGACTATTTTGGATACGGTTTGATTTACATCTTTCTTTTGCAGAGTTGATCGTGTCAATCGAATTGCAGCATTATATTCCGCTATTGACGAAAAAGAAACTCCTGCGTTGTTTGCCATTGTAAACGTATACACATCTGGATTACTCGACCTGTTGTCGTGGAAATTTAACCCATAGTATATTACTGCATAACCGTTAGGATAAGCGTTAGACGGAGGGATAATTTCCTGCCACTTTAACGCTGGTGAAAAATTGCCGTGCCTTGCTTGTACACTCGATTCGACTTTTTTTGTTGTCTTTCCGTCTTTTGTCGTGTACTCCGATATTAGATTTATGTAATACACAGTGTATTCTGTGTACTGGATAACTCGTGTTATTTCCAAATAAAAATTGAGCTTTGTAAACGGAGTGGCATAAATCATTCGGACACCGTAAATTCCATCAACAACATTAAAATTGCCACATAGTGCGCCTATTCCGCTAGGGTCATACGTTGCCTTGTAACCTTGCACGATAATATCGGGATTTCCTCCATCTAAGCCATATGTAATTTTATCGTCTACGCTGTATCCGATTATGCTGTAATCGTATTTCAGATATTCTTTTGTCCTTTCGGAAATTATAACGGGATCATTTATAATAGTAGTGCTGTTATATTTTCCTGCTCCCGCATTAGATGTATGATCCGCTGCGGCACTATACCTGTTTGACGACTGTTTGGTGCTTTCGGCTGTAGATGTAATGTGTTCTGAAAAGCCGCTGTCTTTACTGAGTGAGTAAGATATAGCTGTTATGGTAGCTTTTTTAGTTGCACCATTACTCTGTATGGATATTACATCATCCGGCAACAGCCACCCTCTGCCTCGTCTTGATATATCAGCGGCATAGTAATGATAGCCTCCGAGCTTATTCCAGACATATTCCATAATCTCTACTGTTGCAAGAGGATTAACTGCTTCAAGCACTCCCGGCAGAGTCTCGTCATAAGTAGTACCGTTTGCATCAATATAGAACGCTGTATCGGTGCCGATTGTAAAGCGTATGCCTTTTACAGTAAATCCGCTGTCCTGAGCGACTGATAAGCTTTCGCAAGCACCTTCTTCAATTGTTTCAACGCTGTTTGAAGGACGTGTAAATATCAGTTTATCGTTCGCATCAAATTGAGCACTACAACCGTTGCAGGCGGCAATAAAGCCGATTATTTCACGGTATGTGTAATATTTATTTGTCGGATTTGTTGCCTCGCTGTTATAAATCGGTTTCGTTTTTACTTTTGCAAAAGCTTCACAGGTTACGCTCAGGGAAAAGCCGTTAATTTTACTGATATATTTGAGCATTTCCTGATGAGTTGCAGGAAAAGATAAAGATTCGATCTTCCCGTCAGCACTGCCGTTAAAGCTACACGGCTTATCAAGATAATAAAATCGATCATATGCTTCTATTGTCACATATCCCTTTTCTTGAGTTAAATCTGTAATAAAAAATGTTCCGATTTGTGCCAATGCGGTAAATCCGATAAATACAGTCACTTTATAATCATCCATGGTCGGTAACATCGTTGCACGGATTGTTGCAGTCAGTCGTGCTGCCGCTGTTCCACCTACACTAAGACCGCCATCAGACGTGGAACGGGAAATATCTAAAGATACTATATCTTCTATTCCGTAATCTACAGATCCGATTGAAATTTTTGCATTGATATTTCTTACAGGCTTGGTAGCGTTGGTCTTATAATTTGATGATACCGAAATCATATTTCTTCCACCTCCACTGACACATCTTTATAACAATCTCCGAGCTTTACATCGGTAAAAGCATACGGCGCAGATATATCACCTTTTGCATGAACGGTATAAGAATCACTGTTTACCTCAAGCGTGAAACTACTGCTTTTTAATATAGCGAAAACAGACGTCCATTTTGCCGCAGGAATTATGCCAAAAACGACAGAACCGGAGATTTTAAAATCTCCGAATCTGTCCGTATAAGCCGTTCCATTCAGACTATACGAAGTGCTTTCACCACGGCAAGAATGACGGAGATCGCATTCGGTAATGTATTCCGATAAGTCTATATTGTTAATTTTCACCGTCATATCTGTTCCTCCTATAATGGTGATTTTCCTGTTTGCTTCTGTATCTTCTTAATGCCTTTAACAGTAGCTTTCGCTAATGTATACTCATTCGTTTTAAGCGTTACATCAAGTGTATATTGCATCTTTTCCTGTGCGGTTTTCAGCTTTTTCAGTTCCGACACTACATCATTAAGTGTTGCATCTGCTTTTTCTGCTGAAGCGGACACCTTAGAAGCAGCTGATAATCCACTTATAAGCTTACTCGATTTGCTGTTACCGACCTTGCTCGCTCCGATTCCGGCGGCGAGTTTAGCATTAGAAGTGCTAACATCATCCCATACAGTCGGAATGTAGGATGTTATATTAATATTCTGAGTACCACTTGATGAACTGCTACTCGAATTTGTCTTTTTGGAAGACGAGATGGAAGAGCTTTTTTTCTTTGCACTCGATGAACTTGTTTTCTTTGTGCTTGACGAGCTTGACGTTTTCTTTTCTCCTTTTGCTTCAGGTACATAAGCATAGTCAGATGCACTGTAGGTTGATGGCGTATAAGAATATGTAGGTGCTTTATACGATGTTTTTCCCGCACTGCTATATGAATAATTTGTTCCGGCACCGGTATATCCTAAAGCTGCTTTTCCTTTACGCTCCTCTTCTTCAGCAATGCTTTGACTATAAGAAAAATTACCTTCCTCCTCTGAATAACCCTGAGAATAAAGTCCGTTATTATTTCTGACGTTGTTATACCACTCTTTAACCTTATCCTCATTGACATAATCCTTTAACTGAGAATTGAAATATTCTTTCTTTTCCGCTGTATCAAGGAATTTGTTTTTGGCATTTGATAATGCCTCATCGGCTGATTTGCCGCTTCGCAGTTCTTTAACGATATATGAATTCATATCGCTTTGCAAATCGTTATATTTCGTACTCAGCTCATTCGCTCTGATTTCTTCCTGATGCGTTGCAGCATACATTTCCTCACCGATTTTTTGGCAAGCCTCCTTGACTTCATTGTACCAATTTGTGAGATTAGTACCGAAAATAGAATCAATTGTGCTTAATACACCGTCAAACAGATTAACAAGACCGTTTCCGAAAGATTCAAAGCCGCCCATAATATCACCGGATAAGAAATTTGTAACGCCGGAAAAAACATCTGCAAGTGAATTAACAAGCCCCGCAACAATATCAAGAGCCGGACCGAGTATCTGTAACAGCACATCTGCAAGCGATGATATTACAGGCATAATAGGCGATAATGCGCCATCAATAAGACCGATAACAGCTGATAGCAACTTCCCGACTGCTGAGATAACAGTACCGAGCGGTTCGGCAAGCTCAGCCACCAGTTCCAGAATCGGAGTAAGCAGTTCGATTACAACATCAAGTATCGGCAGTAATGCTTCGATCACTTCAATAAGCGGCGGAAGCAAGGTGTCTACAATCTTGATTATCGGCGGTAACAGCTTATCAAAAAGCTTAATCAATGTCGGAACAAGCTTCTGAATAATGCGTGTAACGCTTTCGAGTATAGGCTTAAGCAATTCCATAAACTGTGGCAGTATTCCGGTGATCAACTCAATGAGCGGCGGAATAAGCTCGGAAACGCTGTCAAGTATCGGCTTAACCTGCTCAATTATCTGTGGCAGAAGCTCCGAAATAATCGGTTCGATAAGCTCAATAATATCCTTAAGTACGGGAATAATCTGTTCGCCGAGCGGAATCAGAAGCAGTTCAATTGTACGGGAAAGTCCGTTGCACATATCGGATAAGCTGTTGTATTTAACTGATTCCATCTCACCGAGCTTATCACGGGTTTTGTCAATGCTGTTCCCCATGTGTGCCATAGCGAGAACGGCATCTTCTCCGAGGTCTTCCCACTTTGTTCCGTACAAAGCAACACCTGCGGCGTTGCGATCTACATCACTTTTACATTCGGCAAGCTTTTCATTGACAAGCTTGAATGCTTGATACGCACGGTCACCCCCTGCGGCAAATTCTTCGCCGAGCTTTGTTGCATCAAGACCGAGTAAAGCCATACCGTCAGCTGTAGTCTGACTGCCATCCTTTGCTCTGATAGAAAACTCTTTAAAAGCATCATTCAGAAAATCAACTTGAAACGCACCGTTTTTTGCGCCTTCTGCCATCATAGACATGGCTTCTTCGGCAGTAAAGCCCATATCAGCATAGTAAGTGCTATACTCGGCAAGCTGATCGGCTATGTCACCGTTCTGATTTAAGCCTTTTTCTGCACCCTGAGCAAGGAGACTATACGCTTCCTCGGCTGTAATGCCAAACTGCTTCATCAGAGCATTTGCTCCACGGATACCCTCAGAAACGTCTATATCGTATGTATCTGATAAAAGATATGTGCTTTAAATAACCTTTTGAAGCTCATCGTCTGTGACGTCTTTCATCTGCTGCTTGATGAGAGCGAGCGTGTTGGATATATCATCAAAGCTTTCGCCATAATTATCACCGTAAACTTTCTTGATGATGTCACCGTATTTTTCGGCTTCTTCCGCCGTAAGACTGAGTGATGCGGTTAGTTGCTTATTTGCTTTATCAAGATCGTTTGCTGCGGATATAGCTTTTCCTGTTGCCGCTACAGCTACCGTGCCTGCTGCAGCAAGTCCGGCACCAACAGCAACGCCGATGCCTTTTCCGACGCCTTTAAGACCTGTGCCGATTTTTGAGCCTATGCCGGAAGTCTTCTTTTCAATTTCTGAAGCAAGCGTATCGGTACTGTTGATAATTTCTTGCGTATCCTTTTTATAGTTATCAACTACTTTGTCGCCTTCTTTTTTTGCAGTCTGCGTTACAGCTTCCTTGTTTTTCTTTTCGGTCTGCACTACTTTGTCAGACTGCTTCTTTGCTGTGTCTGTTATATTCTTCTGCGTCTTGGAATTGTCGTTCTCTATTTCATCGTTTGCTTTTTTCACAGCCTGCGAAATGTTTTCCTGCGCCTTTTCAACGACTTCTTCCTGTTTTTTTGCACCTTTTTGAGCCGCTTCGGAAACCTTTTTTCCGGCTTCCACCATATCAGCGTCTATTTTACTTAAGTCCGCACGGACTTCAAATTCTACTCTTCCGTCGCTTTCCGGCATAATCTCACCTCTCTTCTGCCTGTTTTTCGAGAATACCCCATAACCGTTCCCAACCGTCCTGAGCCGATTGTTTGTTTACGGGATTTTTAATCGCATACTGTGCTTTGAGTTTTAACAGTGCCGATATCTGTTCCTGATTTTTACCGTTAGGTACAGGGACAGGGCGTGTGCGTATGTCGATAATATCACACATCCGTGTATCGGACGGCAAAGCTCCAAGAAGGGAAACAAATTCCCACCACTGTAGCTTTCCTTGTTCTTTGAATAAGTCGATACCGTAGGCTTGCCTAAATGCGGCATAAATATAAGGTGCATCCTGATCGAAGCTTATCGTTTCTGCTTCCGTGTCAGAGGCATTTTTATCAAAATTGATAAATTTAATCGAAAATTTCATTAACCACATCGACTCTTGTCGAAAGGTTTTTGACTTTCGGAGCAATTACAAACCAATCGAAGATAACATCAAATGAATCTATGCCTTCCAGCTCATCACTGCTCAGTAGTTCAAATGCCGATAAAACACGGTCAAAACTCAAATTTAATGTATAACAAATGCCCCCGACTTCTATACTGCGGGGGCATGACTGTGACAATGAATATATACTCATTAGCGGTACTTGTGTAACGCTCTGATCTGAGCCTTACGATTACGAAGCGTTTCATTTATTTTCGGTACAATAACAGCATTGATAAACGGCACTACCTGTATACCCATTTCAATGTAATTGTCCTCGAAAAATTCAAGCAACTTTTTTGTACCGTCTTCGCCGAATATCAGCTCAAAAATTGCAATTACCGCATTTCCATACGCCTCATAAGCGCATTCAAGATCTGTTTCAACACCGTTTTTTCTTATTTCTTTAAGACGTCTTTCCGCATCAATTACTTCCGTCTGTTTCTTTCGGAAAGCTGTGCAGACGGCATCTGCATCTATGTCTATATCAATGCTGTCGATGACGTTTCCGTTTTTATCAGACAGCTCAAGAGTTTCCGTGATTTTCTGTGTTCGTGTGATTTTGTATGCCATTGTTATCCTCCTGACAAAAATTCAGCAGTGTGCCTGTCGGCACACTGACTGTATTTCTCAACTATTCTCAGCTGCTTGAAACGGACGCAGCCTTTATAGTAGGCTTGCCGTTAAACGCAATTGTACAGCTTATGGTATTCGGTGCTGTAGATTCGCCTCCGCCTATACCGGCTGCGGTAACCGTAACGGGACAGGTAAGTTCCTTGCCATTACGGGTTATTTTGATGTCTGTTACTCGCTTAGAGCCGATCTCATACTGAATTTCATCAAGAAAAGTACAAACAGGATCATCTTTGATGAAGTCGCCCGCAAGCACTACTGTAGGAGCTGCGCCAACAACCGCAGAGCTTGCAAAGCCGCCGTCTGCAAGATATGTCGCACTGTATACGACCTCGTTTATTGCGGTTGTTACCGACTTAAATGCCTTTCGCATATCCGAATATGTAGCCGCTTCTCCTGTAGGAGTAGTATTGATTTCAACCTTTATCTCACTGTTCAGCTCGGCTTTGCCGACAGTAGGTATTACCTGTTCATTTGCCATATTAGTACCTCCTAAAATGCTATCCTGACATCAACAATCATAGAATATATCCAAAAGTCCCCGACCTTACCGACAGGAGCGGCATCGGTTGAAACCGAAGCACTTAACAATTGAACGCTGTCATCTTGCGGCAGTTTGGTCGCTTTCGAGATAAGATTGCCAATATTAAATAGCTGTTCCATAGCTACACCCTGTATCTTGTTCTTGGATAAAATAAGCAACGGCAAGGTTCTGTCCTGCCGCTGTCTGTCAAGTGTAGTACCGTTATACTTTGCCGCTTGCGCTTCGGCGGAAAGTCCTCCGCCGACCGGCAAGCCTGCTGTTTCGATTGTATATCCGAGCTTATCTTCTATAAAATTGAGAATAAGCTCGATTGCTTTTTTCTGAGGTGACATTATTTATCACTTCCTGTTAAAAGTTTCTGCAGTTGTCTTCGCCACTGTTCCCCTTTAACCGATTCCGCTTTATGCGCCCACATTTTGCAGGCTTTTGGGTTTTCATCATGTGAATATGATATAGGGTTACCTTTTTTAGATACGCCATAGTACAATGTTCTTGCATAAGGTGTTTCCCAACGAAGAACCATAGCAATACTATCGTTTCTTATTTCAACTTCACTGCCTTTAGCACGGGCAAGTGCTTGTAACTGTTCTGAAGTCACTTTTTTTCCGAGCGGTGGTACCCAATCGGCAGAGATTCCTGTATGGATTATACTGCTATTTATGAGAACGCTCTGATCTTGAGGAGCGTAATCGTTGCAATCCTTAAGGAAATTTGACATAAGAAGTTTCATAGCATCATGTGTTTTTTCCGTCATTCTCGCCTTGACTGCCGCACTGTTAATGTTAATCTTCACATTCATAACGATAACCCTATCTCATAGTGATGCGGAGCGTTTGTGTCATACCGCTTTATGCTTGCAATTCTGTATTCCGTTTTTTCAAAAATCACTTTTGCGCCCGGCACGAATCTGAAATTCGGTGGTTTGGAATTACGGCAGTCGTAATACATGACTGCGTCAACCTTTACCTGATTATTCTGCTTATCGCTGGTATAACTCTCTGTTGGTTCTATACGGACATATTTCAATGTTTCCGTAGACGTTTCGGAGATTTCGCCCCATCTGTCGGTCTTTTCGGCAACAACAGCGGCAGTGTGTATCAAAAGACTGCGTGGTATAGGTTTCATCATAACGCATCAAGACCTTTATACATAAGCCCGGTCGATAAAAGCAAGCCGTATGACACATTGCACATGGGTAGTTTTCCATCCGATACGCTACTGTTTCCGCCTGCCGAATAGCTGAAACTGCCGAGTGAAATATTGCTGAAGCTGCCGTCATGCACGAATGAAAGACCGCCGTTTGCTGATATATAATCAACCTGCCAACAGATAGCATCTTTAACAGCCGTCTGAACCTTTTTATCCAGACTGTCGAACTGAGCTATTCTGCCGCAGGTTTCGTTATATATAATAATGTATGCAACCTCAAGGAGCTTAGACAGCTCCTTTTCGTCACCGTCAAACTCGCCGCAGAAAACGTCTTTGTAGTAGTCAGGTGTAACTATCTGCTGCATCGGATACCTCCGCCGGCTTCTTTGACTGCTTAGACTGCTTTTTGTTTGCCGAAGTTGTTTTCTGCTCCTGCTGAACTGTGTTATCTTTATCAATCAAACTTTCTACCGAATCAATCTTTGAAGTTGTTTTCTGCTCCTGCCGAACTGTGTTATCCGCCAGATCTTCGGCTGTAAATCCTACTCTTGTCATAGAAACCTCCTTATGTCAGTGCCGTTGTATCACGGTTGAGGTAGATACCCTTTACCTTGTTTTCGTATGTTTCTGCGATGCTGTAAGCACGGTAGAAGAACATATAACCGTCATCTGTCTGGTTCTCTTCGGGCGAAACTACCTTGTTGACCGTGTGCTTACCGAACTGGATAACGGCTTCACGGTTGATAATCATAAAGTTGATTTTATATCCGCCTGTTGCTCCTGCATAACCGCCTGCGGTTTCGTTGCTTGAGGTGCCGTCCTTCATGTCAATCGCTGTGTAGAATCTCGTCTGCGGAACGGTTATAATCTTTTCAAAACGATCGAGAATAGCCTTGCTCTTTGTTGTGTCAACGTTTTTCGCAAGCGTAAGCAGTGTAGGCGTAATAAAGAGTATCTTTCCGTCAACGTTTACTTCTGCCTCGTCCTGCGCATTGACAGCGGTCTGGAGAGCCGTCAGGACAGCTGTACCGGCGGTGGGAGTAGCTTCGGCGGCGGAGAGAACGCCTGTGGCACTTGCATATTTTGCAAAGCGGAAAGCGTCCATTTCGGGAACGACTTTTGTTCTTATGAACTCGCTTGCAAGCTTGCCGAACGCAATACCTGCCGTTTCTTCGTTGTCCATAGCGTCAACGGAGAACTTACGACCTCTGTCATAGTTGCACGATTTGGTTTCATAGGTGATCGTGACATCGCCCTTGACATAACCGCTTGAACGAGAGTAATCTGCAAGACCGTCCATGCTCATCTTAGGAATAAGAAACTCTCCTGCTTTTGCGCCCATTCTCACCGTATCCGCATCAGCATCAAGAATAGATGTGGCGGAAGCCTGCTGATAGACTGTATCGAGCTTGTCGATATACGCCTTGAATTTTGTAATTGAATTTGCCATAGTGATTTTCCTTTCCGGGCTTACTTAATGCCCATTATCTTGTTGATTCTTGCTTCGTCGGCTGTCTTCTGTTCATCGTTTACTGTCGCAACAGCTGATGTAACTATTGCCTTGGTTTTTTCGCCCTTGAAGCTGGGATATTTTTCGATCACACTGTCAATAGCCTTGTCAAGTGTAACATCTCCGCCGACCTTTGCCTTTGCAAGAGCAAGCACATCCTCAATGCAATCTGCCGCAACGCCGACAGAAAGTGCGTGAACCTTGCCCTTAAGCTCGGCTATCTCCCGCTTGCTGTTTTCCTCCTGAGAGTTGTCGCTTTCACGGGGGGATTCTGCACCGCTTGATTTTCCGCCGTCAGCCTTTTCTGCTTCTGAATTTCCGGAAGGCTCGGCTTTCTGCTCAGCCTGCGGTTCGGACTGCGTAACAGCTTCCGTGGCAGTGCCGTCCTGTGCACCGCTCTGAGTTGTGGCAGCTGCCTGTTCCGCCTGAGCTGTGCTTTCGGCATTCTCAGTTGCCGATGTTGTGATTTTTTCATCCATAATGATTTTCCTTTCTGTAAAATGGGTAATATAAAAACAGCACCGTGAAAGTGCTGTTTTAAACGTAAATGTGAGTTTTTGTACATCAAATTATAATTTCATAAATAACATCAGCGTGATATACACCCTGTTTATCTCGAATAGCATCTTTAAGTATATGCTTTTTCCCGCTGTACTTCTGACAAAATCTATCATAATGCCGCTCTACCGGGTTTCCTTCGATCATTCTCCACTCCAAACGATGAACACGATATGAATTAATCAGTTTTTCCAATTCTCTGAAAACACTTATTCCGATTATTGGATTTCCCTTATCAAAAGAAAAAAGACTGAAACAGTTTGCATTAGAAGAATACATATCAAGGACATAGGAAAAATAACCAATTAGCTTTTTGTCATCTACAATAGCATATTGATATACGCCTTCTCCCTCATCAGATATTTCCGGAGTGCTGAATCCGTTTGATCCTGTATACAAAAACATCTCGTCATCATAAGCGTGATATAATATCTGCTTTTTGATTTCATCTTTGTATAAAATTGCCGGTACTAATGCCATACTTTACCTCCTTTTTATCATAAGAAAAACACCCTCGAAAGGGTGCTTAATCAATAAATATTCCTTTTTGAAAATTTATAAATTTTTAACCGCCTTGTTTTCGCAAGGCGGTTAAATTCCAAATTCATCGTAAAAAATATCTATAATTTGCTCATAGATTTTTGCCTTTTTGTTTGGCTCTCCGTTTTTATCAAAAGCATTGCTTAAATACGCATCTGTGAGTTTATCATGAATATTCATCAGTTCGTCGTCGGTATAATCGGTATCATTATCTAACTCTATACTGTGAGATGCTAATAAATAAATCTGCTCTGAATTAAATTTATCCTTGACTCGAAGCATTGTTCTTCTCCTTCAATTTCTTAACTTTTTTTGAACTCGTTTTCCAACCAGTAGTAAGCTTTCCGGTTAATGTATTTACAGCTACTG
>ULWF01016661.1_pt1 | contig 11284 bp, 5 predicted proteins | sample 1960081 | NCBI WGS metagenome assembly ULWF01 (sample SAMEA4835805, study PRJEB28245) | human gut metagenome | biome: gut microbiome; material: fecal sample | place: Denmark | collected 2008
GTGACGCAAAAGGGGACGGTCGCTATTGTTGCATTGGTTTGCGTGGCACTCTGCTGCTGGCAGCTGCTTCCGGCAGAGCACATCGGCGGCGTGAACAACGGTGACTTCGGGCGTATGATGGAACAAATCGACCTGTACTGGGCACAGCCGCAGCTCGATGATGAATCGACGCAGCTTGAGTGGGGTGTCGTCGAGGATTACTCCTACCGTGAGCCGTTCCATCCGGCGCGCTTGACCTCCATAGACCCCACCTATTCGCTGATTTTCCCGTCGATGCTCGTGCGCTTCATCACCCTGCTGACGGGTGGCAATTACTCCACGCAGGTGCAGGCGTTCATCCTGCTGGCGCTGGTGATGGCGGCGCTGCTGCTGCTCGTGCACGACCTGTATCCGCTGCTGGGCAAGCTGACGCTCCCGGCGGGGCTGATTGTTGCGTGTATGCTGCTGGGCGAAAATTACCTCGCATGGTACAACTCGCTCTTCGGCGAAACGATGATTCCCGTCGGCTTGATGCTGACGATTGCCTGTACGGTGCATCTGGCGCTGATGCCGCGCGGAAGCCGGAAAAGCTGGCTGTGGATGATTCTGCTTGCCATCAGCGTGCGATTTCTCTGTACTGCCAAGGCACAGATGGCGCTGGCACTCCCGGCGGCGATTGTTCTGCTGATTGTCTTTACCGTCTATCATCATCCGCAGGCAAAAAAGCCGCTGATTGCGTTTTCGCTGATGGGCGCGCTGCTGTGCGGGCTGGTCAGCTACGACACGCTTGGCGTGTACCGCAAAAATCAGGGGGTGTCCGAAAAGCAGACCATCTGGCAGAGCGTGTTTTACGGCGCGCTGATGATTGCTGACGACCCGGACGCAGCCATGGAAGAACTGGGCATTCCGGCGGAAATGAAGGAGGACATCGGCAAACATGCGTACTATCCGAACAGCGAGTACGTTTATCCCATTGAGTCGGACGAATTACAGGAGAAATTCTATGACCATGTGACGACGATGACGCTCGTGCGCTACTATCTGCGCCATCCGAAGGACATGCTGACAATGATGAACCGCGCGGCACAGGAATCCGTCACGTTGAGCACGTCGTTCATGACCTACACGAACGCGCTGTACAGCGATAACCGCCCGCTGCACCGCATGAACCTCTGGTGTAATCTGCGCAGCATCTTCGCGGCGCGCGCGTTCTGGGTGTATGTGCTGCTCTACGGCACGGCGGGCGTGTTCTGCCTGACGCTGATTTGCCGCAAAAAGACGCAGAAGCAGACAAAGCTGCTGGCGATGCTGTTCCTGTGCGTGATGTTCGTCGGCGTAATGCAATATCCGCTGTCGGTCATCGGCAACGGCTTTGCAGACAACAATAAACAGATGTATACCTTTATGCTCTGCCACGACCTGCTTGTTGTGGCGGCAGGCGTGGTGCTTGTGCGGCGGCTGATTCCGGCGCGGCGCACGGCGGAAAATGCAATCAGGGAGGAAGCAGACCATGAGCCGCAAGAAGAATCTGCTTGATTATCTCGCGCTGACGCTGTTTATCATGTGCATGGGCTTGGCGCTCAGCGCCAGCCTCGAATATGTGACGCGCGCGACGGAGCGGGAATATCTCGGACAGGGAATCTGGGTGCTGAGTATGGCGGGGCTGTCGCTCCTTGCACTGCTGCTGGGGCGGATTTCGCGCAAGTGCGGGCAGAAGATGCAGCCGCTTCCCAAAAACATCGTGATGATTGCGCTTGGCGCGGTGCTGGTGGGCGTTGGCGTGTATCTGCGCCTGTGGGTGATTTGGAACATCCCCGTTGAGCCGGATTCGGACTTCGAGACGTACTACCGCATGGCGAATCACCTGCTGAATGATACGCTGATGTCCGCCGAAGGAGCGGTCGACCGCCGCTATATCGCGCTCTACCCGCACACCATCGGCTTCCCGATGCTCATCCTGTGGCCGACGTTTGCTATTTTCGGCGCGTCGGTGCGCAACGCGCTGTACGCCAACCTCGTCTGCAGCGTAATCTCCATCCTGCTGGCGGGTCATATCGCTCGGCGAATCGCGGGGCGCACGGGCGCGCTGGTGGCGGTGGCGCTGATGAGCCTGTGGCCGTCGCACATCCTGTTCAGCAACATGGTTGCCACCGAACCGTCCTTCACGATGCTGATTCTGCTCGCGGCGGACATGATGACGAGTATTCTTGACCGCCGCAAGGGCAGCCTCTACGACGTCGCTCCTTCTCGGATGCTGGGCGTGATGGCGCTGCTGGGCATCGTACTGGCGATTGCGGGCGCAATCCGCCCGATGGCGGTCATCCTGCTGGTGGCGTACTGCGTGGCGCAGCTGTGCGTCACGGGCGACCCGATGAACGAAATCCGTGTGGAGGGCGCGCGCTACGCCACGAGTCAGCCAATCGTCTGCATTGTGCTGGTGCTGGCGTGCTATCTCGTCACGGGCAGCGTCATCAACCGCGCGATTTCTGACATCATCGGCGAGCAGCCCGCGTCGGGGCTGTACGCGTCCGGCTACAACCTCATGGTCGGCTTGAACACGCAGTCGAATGGCTTGTGGAACGAGACGGACAGCGAATTCTTCGCGCAGGCGTATGACGCTACGAAGTCCGCGACGGGGGCGCATCAGGCGTGTATGGAAGTGGCGGCGCAGCGCATCCAGTCGGAGCCGGAAAATGTGCTGAACCTGATGGTCTACAAGTTCCGCGACCTGTGGCGAACGGATGATTTCGGCATTGACTGGAATCTGCTCTGGACGGAGCAGCAGGGGGCACTGACGCCTGAACTGCGCAGCCTGCTGGAGAGCATCCGTCCCGTTGGGCGCGTGATGTACATGGCGGTGCTCTTGTTTGCAGCGCTGGGCGCAATGGAGGCGTGGCGGCGGCGGCTTGCCCCGAACGCCATGATTCTCATTTGTATGCTCTTCTTCCTTGGCACGGCGCTGAGCCATATGCTGCTGGAAACGCAGGTGCGCTATCATTACAACATGATTCCGTTCCTGATTCTGCTGGCGGCGTGGACAGTTCGCTCGTGGAGCAAGACTGCCGCGGAGAAAGAAGACGTCCGCGTGATTTATATGGATCGCCCCGAAAACGCCGAAGAGAAGAAGGATAACATCCATTTCGACATGGCGAAGGCAATCGCGGAAGGGCACATCCACGTTTCCGTGACAGAGAACGTCGCACGCACGGAAGAAGCATCAAAAATGGAAGATTCGGCGAAAAGTAGTGTGGAAAATACCTAATACTATTTCCAGATTCAACTACGCCATCTGCTTGCGCCTTTTTCGTTCTGGCGTCCGCTCACTCCATTTAGCGTAGCGCTGCTACGCTGCATTTCGTTCCCGTTAGCCAGAACGAAAAATTCGCCGCGCATCTTGGCGCATTTTCATTTGGAAATAGTATAAAATGTTCGCCGTTCTCGTTTCTGGCTATTGCGAAAATTTACGAAAGATGATAGAATAAATTGAACAATGTGTGAAGAAAATTCACCGGCAAGGGTGCGGCGCCGCCTTTTATGACAATACAGAGAAGAGGGATTGCAGGTATGACGAATCGCGAACAAAAGCTCCTGCCGTCGGCACGGCAGCTGACCTCCGTGCGTCGGACGTCGAACCTGAATTCCTTGACGGGACTGCCGGAGAGGCTGGACTTCCTGCGTCAGGTGCAGCAGCTGCTGACGGAAAAGAAGCTGAAAGGTTGGTGCGTGCTGTCCATCGACATAGAGCATTTCAAACTTTTCAACAACTGGTATGGTCAGGTGCAGGGGGACGAGCTGCTGCACACAATCGGGCATCAGCTGGCGCAGCTTGCGAAGGAGAACGACTATATCGCCGGGTATTTTGGCGGCGATGACTTTTTCCTGTGTATGCCTGATGATGACAAGCGGGCGCAGGCGGTATATGACCTGATTTTCCACTGCATCGAGGATTATCAGCAGCTTGATAGCTTTCTGCCGCTGCTGGGCATCTGCCCGGTAGATGAGCACTCCGACGATATCAGTGTGCTGTGCAACAATGCGCAGATTGCATCCGGGGCGGTCAGGGGCAAGCTGAATCACCGCATCTGCCGCTTTTCCGAGCAGATTATGCAGCAGCTGGAAAAGCATCAGCGCCTGCTCAGCGACGTGCGCATCGGCATCCAGCGCGGCGAGTTTACGTTTTATCTGCAGCCGAAGTGCAACAGCTTGACGGGCAACATCGTCAGCATGGAGGCGCTTGTCCGCTGGAATCACCCGGAAATGGGGCTTGTGTCGCCAAGCCGCTTCATCCCATTGCTGGAAGAAACCGGGCTGGTGACGGATTTAGACCGCTACATTTGGGAGAGCGTCTGCCGCACAATGAGCGGCTGGATTCGCGGCGGAAAGCATATCGTGCCGATTTCGGTCAACGTGTCCATCACGGATATGAAGGCAATGGATGTTCCTGCGCACTTCCGCGAGATGGTCAGACGCTATGACCTCAAATCGGAGCTGATTCGCGTGGAAATCACCGAGACGGCGTTCGCGGAGAACAGCAATCTCGTGCGCGAAGCCATCGACCGCCTCCACCAGTATGGATTTACTGTGCTGATGGACGACTTCGGCAGCGGCTATTCATCGCTCAATATGCTCAAAGATACGAACGTAGATGTGCTGAAGCTGGACATGAAGTTCATCGAGATGAACGTGGAGAACCGGCAGAAGGGTATCCAAATTGTGGATTCCGTTGTCAATATGGCGCACAAGCTGAATATGACGATTATCGCCGAGGGCGTGGAGACGAAGGAACAGGTCGATATGCTCAAAACGATGAACTGCATCTACGGGCAGGGCTACTATTTCTATCGCCCACTCCCGGTGAAAGATGCCGAGCGCCTGCTGAGCATCATTGTGCCGGAGGATTACCGAGATATTCAGCGTTTCTCCGGCGTATCGCCGATGCCTGCTGCGCCCAGCCAACAGTGGAACACAACGCCGGAGATTGAGCGCGATGTGATTGCGACGCTGGACAGCGCGTATCTGCTGCTTGCCCGACTGAATCTCAATACGGGCGAATGCCAGCCGCTCAAGCGTACGCCGCCGCTGCCGGATGCGCAGATGCCGTTTTCGCGCTTCAGCAACGATTTGGTGCGTCAGCGGCTGATTCACCCGGAGGATTTGGACGACTACCAGCGGTTTATGGCGCTGGCACACCTGCAGACGGAGATATTCAGCGGGCGGCGGCACATGGACTTCCGCTTCCGCTTGTCTGATGGCAAGCGCTTCAACTGGGTGGAGCTGTCTGTCCTGACCAGCCGCGGCTACACGCAGCAGGAGCCGTGGACACTGCTGTGCATCCGCCGGACGGACGACATGGTGAACATGGAAGCCGACCGCCACTATCAGCGTGAACTGGAATACTACTGCAACTGCGACGCGCTGACGGGACTGTTCAACCGCATGAAGTTTGAGAAGGATGTTTCGCTGCTGAACGAGGAACATCCGGACACCATCGAATGCGTTTACATCGACGTCGTTGGGCTGCACGAAATCAACAACCACTTGGGGCATCAGACAGGCGACAGTATGCTGTGCATGGTGGCAGGCACAGCGCGGAGCTTCTTCCCGAACGACCGGCTTTACCGTATCGGCGGCGACGAGTTCGTCATTCTCTGCTGCAACCGCAAGCATGACGAAGTGCTGCTGGCAGTGGAAAAACTGCGCATGACGCTTCGAGGCGCGGAGTACGAAATATCCGTCGGTGTGCAGCAAGGCACGGGGCAAGAGAATGTGCAGAACATCGTCAACCGTGCCGAGGATGCTATGCGCCGCGACAAAGAAGCGTACTATCAGCAGAACGGTCAGGAGCGCCGGATGCGCTCGCTGAACGAAAAGCTGGATCGCCTGATGCAGGAAAAGCAGGATGCAGACCAGTTCATCCGCGTCATTGCGCCGGAATACATTGCGGTGTACCTCATCAACTTTGCGCAGGATTCTTTCCGCAAAATCCTGATTCCGGACTTCTTCCGCGATATGCTGGACAAGTGCAACGGCTCGTTCCGCCGCGCGATTCTGGAATATATCCGGCTCTACATAGCCCCGGAGGATCAGGAAGAGTTTGAGTCGCTGACATGCGCGCAGATTGTGCGGGAGCGCCTTGTGAAGGAAGGCACAATTGACGAACATTACAAGCGCAGCGACGGTATGCCGATTCACCTGCGGATTATGGCGTGCGATGGACTAAATAAGGAAGAAAGCATCTGGATTTTCGCGAAGGATACGGAGAAAACCTGATTGTAGAAAAAATGCGCATCAGCATGATGAAAACACGGCTGGTGCGTGCTTTTTTACAATTCAGTGATTGCAGTTTGCGCGAAAATGCTGTATAATGTTTGATGGTAAATAATAATGAGGAAAGTATTTGGAGGAACGAACTGTGCCACTCAAGCCTGTTTTTGATAAAGCGCCGCTGACGATGCTGACCAGTCAGCCCCTGCGCGCTGGTCAGGTGCGCGTGAACCTGCCTGTCTTGACGCGTCTGTATGCGCAAGTGGAAAATCGCCGTGAGCCGCTGCTGCTGGAAGGCGCGTTCCGTCTGGCGTGCCTTGTGAAGGCGGATGCCATGCAGTCGCCCGCCGTCACGGCGATTCGGGAAGCCGCCGCCGCTCAGCGGGAGGATGGCTCTTTCGCGCTGACGATTGAGGATTCGGTGTATGTCCTGCGCGCGGTGTGGGCGCTGTATGAAGCGGAAGCGAAGAAGGAAGATTTGACGGTGCTGCTGCGCTGGTTCCAGTGGGCGGCGAAGCAGTGGGACGACATTGCGGCGGATGAGTACGTCCGCGCGTTCCCGGCGGATCTGCTCGAACTGCTGGAAAAGGTCTACCGTATCACGGGCATTCCTGCCATGCTCAAACTTGCCCGCACCCTGTCCGCCAGCACGATGAACTGGAGCGGCGTTCTGACCGCGACCCCGATTCAGACGCCCGTGAGCAAAGCTGTTTCGGCTGAAGAACTGGATGCAGGTCTGAAGAAGGAAAACGGCGATTTGGAGGGCTACTACACCCGTCTGGCACTGACGACGAATGCGGCGGCACTGGCGGATGGCGCTCGTGCGGCACTGGCGCGCGGCTGGCTCAACGGCTCGGCGACGGAGATGAACGCCGCAAAAACGGGCTGGGAGAAAATCAGCCGCTATCATGGCGCGATCTGCGGCGGCTTGACCGCGAACCCGATGCTTGCGGGCGGCAATCCCAGCACGGGCATTTTCAATGATACCTTGGGCGCATGGGCGGAAGCGTTTGTGTGCGCAGGCATGGGCGCGCACGCAGTTTGGGCGTGGGATGAACTGGAACGGCTGGTGTTCAATGCGCTGCCGGCGTGCGTGGAGGAAACACGCGTGCAGCTGGTGCAGCGCGTCAACTCGCTGGTGGCGCAGGAGACTCAGCAGGGAAGTTTCGCCCTGACGCTCGGACGCCTTGCGCGCGGCTATGCGCTGGCGATTCAGTCCGCCGTGACTGCATGGGTGGACGGCTTCGCGGTCAATATGCTCATTCCCGGCAAATACGCCGTCTGCGACAATAAGATGGTGCTGACTATTGACGCGCAGGGCGAGCGCTACGCCATCAAGATGCACATGAAGAACGACCAGAAAGCGTTTTTCCACATGCGGCTTCCGGCGTGGGCATCGTCGTCCGAAATCCTCGTCAACGGTGCGCCGACGGCGGAATACCGCCTGGTGGACGGCTGCATCGGTATCGAGCGCGTTTGGCACGACGGGGACGAAATCGTCGCCGTGCTGGAACAGCCCGTCATGCGGCACAGCAGCGCCTATCATCAGGCAACGTACCTCACGCGTGGCCCGCAGGTGCTGGCGCTCTCGGCGGACGGCGATTGGGCATATGCGCTGTGCGGCAATGGCAAAGTGACCGAAAGCGGCGTGACTGCCCCGTTTGCGCCGATTGCGTGGAAAAAAGGAAACAATGCCCCAGTGGATGTGCCGGTGCTGCCTGCGTTGATGGGCGAAATTCGCACGCTGCCGCTGACGCCGTATGCGGATACGCCGGTGCGCATTGCGCTTTTCCCGCGGGGGGATAAGGCATGACGAGCATCCGCCTTGCCCCGATGGCAGGCATTACAGACTGGCCGTTCCGCCTCCTGTGCTTTGAGCAGGGCTGCGATGTGGCGACGACGGAGATGGTCAGCGCGATGGGCTACCTCTACGCGCCGCGCAATCATCCTGCGACCGTTTCCCTGATTGAACGCCGGGATAGCGAGGGCAAGCTGCTTGTGCAGATTTTCGGCAAAGAGGCGGATTTGATGGCGCGCGCGGCGGAAGAGCTGTCCGCCATGGGGCGCTTCGACGGCGTGGACGTGAACATGGGCTGTCCAGCGCATAAGGTCGCCGCATCCGGCGAGGGAAGCGGGCTGATGCGCACGCCGGAAAACGCAGAAAAAATCCTCCGTGCGGTCTGCAAGGCGAGCCATCTGCCTGTGTCGGTCAAGATGCGCCTTGGCTGGGACGACGAGCATATCAACATCGTGGACATGGCAAAAATGGCGGAGGACTGCGGCGTGTGCGAAATTGCCGTACACGGTCGGACGCGAATGCAGCAGTACAGCGGTCACGCGGACTGGACGTATGTGCGCAAGGTAAAGGAAGCCGTGCATGTGCCGGTGATTGGCAACGGCGACATTTTCACGGCGGACGACGCTGCCCGCCACTTGGAGGAAAGCGGTGTGGACGGACTGCTGATTGGGCGCGGCGCGCTGGGCAATCCGTGGCTGTTCCGTCAGGTGAAGCAGCGGCTTTCCGGCGAAAATGTAACCGAGCCGACCGTTCAGGAGCGCGTGGAAACCGCCCTGCGCCACTACGACATGCTGCTGCAATGGAAGCCGGAGCGCGTGGCGGTGAACGAAATGCGCAAGCATGTCGGCTGGTATGTCAGTGGAATGCGCGGCGCGGCACAGCTGCGGGCGTCTATCAATCTGGTTGAAGACCCGAACGAAGCAAAAGATATGCTCCGCGCCTTCGCGGAAAGCGCGGAATAATCACTCGCCGTAATGAAAGGAACGTGAAGATTCATGCGGAAACTGCACTCGCTGATATCGCTCCTGCTGGTGTTGCTGATGCTTGCACCCTGTGCACTGGCAGATGCGCCGCTGCTGCAAGCCGCGTCGGACTGGAATTTGGCGGATACGCCCCTGTCCGTCACGCTGTCCATCAGCCTTCAAGCACATGCGCCTTTTGATGAGACGCGCACGGCGATGCTTGACCGTGTGCTTGCGCCGCTGTCGCTGAATTTGTATGCATCGGACGGCGAAAGCGGCGTTTCCGTGCTGATGAACGGCAACGAGCTGCTGACGATGGCGCAGAAGGGCGACGCAGTGCAGTTCTCCTGTATGCCGAACGTTTCCTATGCATCGCTGGACGGGAATGCGCTGGAACTGCTGCTCGGCACGTCTTCAAATTCCATCGACCTGCGCGCTGTTGACGGTACGTTCGAGAAGTGGATTGACGACGGCTGGGTGCTGTCCAACGCGATTTTAGAGCCTTTCGCGGAGTACGGCAAACGCAAGAGCGTCAAGACGACCATCAAGGACATGGGGCTGGCGCGCTCCTGCACGGATTATACCTTCTCCAAGTCGAAGCTGGAGGAAATGCGGCAGACGCTTTTGTCCCTCTGCCCGGAAGGCGATTTGCATGACCTGATTGCGTCGCTGACCTTCTCCGGCACGCAAAAACTGCGCGTCTATCGCACAGAGGACGAAGTACCGCTGCGTGTGGAGTACAACGGCGTTTGCGGCGTGGATGGCAAGCTGCGCACGGTCAAGCTCGTCTGGCGCACAAAGCGAGAGAACGGCGAAACACGCGATGAAATCACGCTGACGTCCCCCGCCAAGAGCGGCACGGACAAGAACACGCTGGATTTTGAGCGTATTATGACCTTTTCCAGCGGCAAAATCACCATGCAGGGCACTTGCTCCTACAAGGTGACGGCGAGCAAACAGACGACGCAGACCGAGGTCACGTTTGACTTGACGAACCGCTTGGAGAATGACAGTGACAGTGTGAGCGGCAGCGTGGCTATCAAGCAGCAGCTGCCGGACGAAGATTACGCCACGAAGCGCACCATCACGCCGAATGTCGTCCTGTCCGGAAACGCAGAAGCGCCGGAAATCAGCGGGACAATCGGCTATCAGGAAGAAAAGCGCTACGGCACGACTGAAGAATGCGTGATTACGCTGCGTGCGGCGCGCGCAAGCGAATCCCTGTGGAAGGACACCGCGGCGACGATGGAACTGTCCACGCTCAGCGCGGAGACGCTGCAAAATCTGCGCAGCCAGCTCAGCGGCGCAATTGCGACTGCCATCGTCCGCCCGCTGATTCAGGTTCTCAGCGCGGAGGACGCGGCATTCTTCTTCTACGAAATGTCGGATGAGGACGTTCAGACCATTCGGCAGGCGGCAGAATCCGCCGTCGAAATCGAATGACACCCGATAAGGAGGGTAAACCCATGCTGAAACGAATCCTGTCTGTCCTGCTCTGCGCGGCGCTGCTGCTTGGCGGCACGGCGCTTGCTGCCAAAGAGGATGACTATACGCTCCCGGAACTGCTCTACCAGCAGTTTGCTGTGCAGGATTACCCCATTCGAGGCTCAGTTGCGGTTACGGCGTCCGGCACGGCGTCGTGGCTGGATTTCCTGCTGCCGTTGACGGCTTCGACGCTGCATGTGCGCCTGCTGAATCTGGAGGACAGCGACGATTTCCAGTATCAGGTGTTTTCGCAGGATGACAGCGGCAGCCAGCAAGGCTTGACGCAGCTGTACCGCGTGGGCGATACGCTGTACCTGCGCACGGATGTGCTGCCGGATGTGCTGCTGTCCATGCCAATGGCGGAATCGGGAAAGAGCAATCCATCGTTCTACTCTGTGCTGGCGGAGATGATGGCGCAGCCTGACATTCTCTGGGAAAGCATGTGGCAGCCGGCGCTGGAGGAATATCTGAACGAACTGGAGCTGTGGCTGGCGGATTACGCCGCGGAACCTGACACGATGACTGAAAACGGCGAGCTTGTCATGCGCGTCAGCTATGTGATTCCAGCGGACGACGTGAAAGAGCAAACGAAGCTGATGTGGAAGCAAGCACTCTATGACGAGACGCTGCTGACGCTTTTGCGCCCGATGATGACGGAGGAGCAGCAGGCGGTCTATCTCAATCCCGCGCTGGGCTACTTCTACGATGCCTGCATTGACGCCCTGCCGCTGTCGGGCGATTTGCGCCTGTCACGCAAGTTCTCCGCGCGTGGCGATACGCTGTCCGTGGCGGTGGC
>ULWF01074172.1_pt1 | contig 11268 bp, 12 predicted proteins | sample 1960081 | NCBI WGS metagenome assembly ULWF01 (sample SAMEA4835805, study PRJEB28245) | human gut metagenome | biome: gut microbiome; material: fecal sample | place: Denmark | collected 2008
CGGCGTGAAGTTCCGCACGATACTTACGAAGTCGCAGTTACGAAGCTGGAATTGGTGAAATCCAAAAAGGGCGATCCGATGGTGACGTGCTGGATGAAAATCCTTGAAGGTGAGTACAAGAACAGCATGATCTTTATGAATCAGGTTGTGACACAGGGATTTCAGATTCACATTGTCAATGAGTTCATGCGGGCGCTGGTTGCGGAAATGGCTGATCCGATTGATATTACGTTCAAGACCTATTCGCAGTACGGCAACATGATTATGGACGTGATGGAAGCTATTGATAACAACTTTGAATACAAGGTTCGTTATTACGACAGCAAGGGATATAACGCCTTTGCAATCGAAGAAGTGTACGTTTTAGAGTAACACAGGGGGAAGCCGGGCGGTGGACAATTCCCCGCCCGGCGAATTCCCGTGAAAGGGGTGAAAACGGTTGCTATTCTATGATTTTGAAGTTTTCAAATATGACTGGCTGGTTGTGGTTATGGATATGACGGCGAAGAAAACCCATGTGATAATCAATTCCACGGAAGAACTTGAAACCTTATATAAAGCAAATCAGCGGGAAATTTGGTGCGGGTTCAATTCCCGGCATTACGATCAGTACATTTTGAAAGCGATCCTTTGCGGGTTCGATCCCAAAAAAGTAAACGATTATATCATTGTTCGGGGAAATCCGGGCTGGAAGTTTTCTTCCCTGTTCAATCAGTTCCCTTTGAACAACTACGATGTAATGACGAACATTGACCGGGGTTTGAAATCCTTTGAGGGGTTCATGGGTAACGACATAAAGGAAACAAGCGTTCCTTTCGACATAGACCGCCCATTGACAAAAGACGAAATCGCCGAAACCGTGAAATATTGCAAACACGATGTTGAACAAACAATTCAGGTGTTTTTGCGGCGAAAAGGCGATTTTGAAGCACACCTTGGGCTTGTAAAACTGGCGTGTGAAGGTAAACCCCTTGATCTTTCGCTGATTTCCAAAACCAAACCGCAGCTTTCGGCGATAATCCTTGATGCCACACAGCAGCCGCACGATGATGAATTTGATATTGACTTCCCTTGTTCAATGCGAATTCAAAAATATTCAGAGGTTGTGCGCTGGTATGAAAACCCGGAAAATCGCTGTTATCAAAAGAACGGGAAGAAAAATCAGCTTGACATAATGGTTGCGGGTGTTCCACACCAATTCGGATGGGGCGGTTTGCATGGTGCGCTGACGAAATACCACGGAACAGGTTATTTCCTGAACATGGATGTTGCTTCCCTGTACCCGTCTTTGATGATCCAATACAACCTTCACAGCCGAAACATGAGTGATCCGCAAAAGTACGTTCGGATTTATGAACAGCGGTTGAAGTACAAAGCGGAAAAGAACCCCTTGCAAGCGCCGTTGAAGCTGGTTTTGAATTCTACCTACGGCGTTATGAAGGACAAAAACAACGCCCTGTATGATCCATTACAGGCGAACAGGGTTTGCGTGTATGGGCAGCTTTTGATTTTGGATTTGGTCGAACACCTTGAACCTTATGCGGAAATCATTCAGAGCAACACGGACGGCGTTCTTGTAAAAATGCCGGAAGGACAGGATGAAGAAGTGTGGTTCAACCTGATTGATGATGTTGCCCACGAATGGGAAGTTAGAACCGGGTTGAAGCTGGAATTTGACGAATACCGGGAAATCTTTCAAAAGGATGTGAACAATTACATTATCCTTGATTCGTGGGGGCATTGGAAATCGAAAGGCGCTTATGTGAAAGAACTTTCCCCGCTGGATTACGATTTGCCGATTATCAATAAGGCGTTGGTTGAATTCATGGTTCACGGCGTTTCGGTGGAAAGAACCGTGCGGGAATGTGACGATTTGAAGGAATTTCAGCTTGTTTCCAAAATCAGCGGCAAATATACGCACATTCTTCACGGCAACAGGAAAATCAAGGAAAAGTGTATCAGGATATTTGCTTCAAAAAACCGTTCGGATGCGGGGGTGCAGAAAGTTCATGCGACAACGGGCAGACCCGCAAAGATACCCAATTCCCCGGAACATTGCTTCATTTTCAACGAAGAAGTGAACGGGGTGCGAGTTCCCGAACAGCTTGACAAACAATGGTACATAGACCTTGCGAAAAAACGATTGGAAGATTTCGGGGTGATATGATGGAACAGATTTTATATATCAAATGGGAAACCGGGTACATGAATATCAATATGGATCGGTTTTTCCCCTGTACGAAAGTAAAGTTCAATAAACTGTTGAAAGTTATTGAATTAGACTGGCAGCACAGGGACGAATTGCGGGAAACTTTGAAAGTTTACTTTCAAGAACGGATTCCGAACCTTCCGAAAGAAGCGGAAGAATTGCGGAACAAAGCCGCTACATATCGGATGAAAGCGGCAGACCTGAAAGAACAGATCAAAGCAGACCGCAAGGAACGGAAGAAAAAGGGGCTTGCCCCCGATCCTTTTAGCCGCCTTGAAGCGGAATATGAAAGTAATATCGTTCAGGCACAGACAGCGGAACGGGAAGCGAAGTATCTTCAACAGTCGAAAGCGAAATTTGAAGAATACTTGAAACTATTGTAAAGGGCGGTGATTGGATTTGTTCTTCAAAGGTTACGTTGAAACCAAAAACAAGAAATGCGTTGAAAAATTCAAGGGCAGATCAGATTTTAAAACCTTTGAACAGGTACAATCTTTGCCGGAATATGCCGGGGTTTTATCCCCTGATACAATTTTGGTCGATGTAGACGATTTCGACAGTTCCGAAATACTGTTCAAAGTAGTGCAAGAACATTCCCTTGCTTGCCGGGTTTATCGTACAAGCCGGGGAAAGCATTTCTTGTTCAAGAACAGCGGAGTACCAACAAACAAAACAGGTTGCAGACTGGCTATTGGTTTGACCGCTGATATAAAAATCGGTACACGGAATTCCTACGAAGTTTTGAAGTTTGACGGAAAAGACCGGGAAATTTTATACGATGCCGCTGAAAACGAAGAAGCACAGGCACTTCCCCGCTGGATGCACCCGGTAAAATCAAACATGGAATTCCTGAACATGGATGCCGGGGACGGCAGAAATCAAAGCCTGTTTAATTACATTCTGACCTTGCAAAGCAACGATTTTTCCGTTGAAGAAGCAAGGGACACAATCAGGATCATAAACCGTTTTGTGCTGAAAGTTCCGCTTTCTGACGATGAAATCAACACGATTTTAAGGGATGATGCCTTTAAGAAGCCCGTTTTCTTCATGGGTTCAACCTTCCTGTTTGATAAGTTCGCAACATTTTTGAAGAACAATCAGCACATTATCAAGATCAATAATCAATTACACCTTTACCGAAACGGCATTTACATTTCCGGCGAAAGTGAAATTGAAAGCGCTATGATCCAACACATACCACAGTTAAACAGAGCGAAGCGGACGGAAGTTCTTGCTTACCTGAATATTCTGATCCGGGACAACACACAGCCGGAAGATGCCAATTTAATAGCCTTTGAAAACGGCTTATATAACATTTTGGACGATTCTTTCATACCGTTTACCCCGGAACACATTATCACGAATAAAATCATGTGGAAGTACAACCCCGATGCTTATTCAAAGGTTGCGGACGATACCCTGAACCGCCTTTCTTGCAATGATCCGCAAGTTCGGGCGCTGTTGGAAGAAGCGATTGGATATTGCTTTTACCGCAGAAACGAATTGGGGCGGGCGTTTATCTTGATCGGCGATAAGAGCAACGGCAAAAGTACCTTCCTTTCGATGGTTCAGAATTTACTTGGGGAACAGAACATTGCTTCCCTTGACCTGAAAGAACTTGGGGACAGGTTCAAAACCGCAGAGCTATTCGGCAAGCTGGCAAATATCGGCGATGACATAGGGGATGAATTCATTGCCAATGCTTCAATTTTCCGCAAGCTGGTTACGGGTGACAGAGTATCAGCCGAACGCAAAGGGCGTGATCCTTTCGAGTTCAACAATTATTCAAAGTTCCTGTTTTCAGCGAACAACATTCCCCGCATTAAGGACAAAACCGGGGCGGTTCAGCGGCGTTTGGTTATCATTCCATTCGATGCAACCTTTTCAGCGGATTCCCCGGATTTTGACCCGTATATCAAATATAAGCTGAAATCCGCTGAATGTATGGAATACCTGATCCGCTTGGGGCTTGACGGTTTGAAGCGTGTTATGACGAACCGCAAATTCACCGTTTCCACCCGTGTTCAAAAGGAAATGGATGAATACGAAGAAAACAACAATCCGATTTTGGGATTTTTTCGGGAATGTGAAGATGAAGATTTCCAAATCGAAAACGAGCCTACGAACAAGGTTTACAAGCGTTATCAGGAATATTGCCTTGCGAACAGCTTGCAGCCCATGAGTAACATTGAATTTTCAAAGCAAGTGAACAGAATTCTTCATTTCAAAGTGGTTGATAAAACCATGAAAAACAAGAAATACAGGATTTTTGTTCGTGCGGATTAAGGAAGGTGAATTCTTTGAATGAACAGAGAGAGAGAGAGAGAGATCGGAAAGTAAAGATTGGACAGGCAATCAAAGAACGGTTTATACAACTTTGGGCGCTTCCAACCACACCGACAAGGAACGGCAGCGGCACGATTATTACGCAACTGAACCCCGTGCGATGGAGTTATTGCTTGCGGAAGAACAGTTTGCCCCGGTTATATGGGAATGTGCTTGCGGCGAAGGGCATTTGTCAAAGGTGCTTGAAGCACACGGGTTCGAGGTTATCAGCACCGATTTGATTTACCGGGGATTCGGCGATCCTGAACCGCTGGATTTCCTGAAAGATACGCTTGAAGATTTTGAAGGGGATATAATCACAAATCCACCTTACAAATACGCCCTTGAATTTATCCAACGGGCGCTTGAAAGCGTACAGACGGGAAGGAAGGTTGCAATGTTCTTGAAGCTGACTTTCCTTGAAGGGAAGAAGCGAAAAGAATTCTTCCTACATAACCCGCCGAAAACAATATATGTGAGTTCTTCCCGCTTGAATTGCGCTATGAACGGCAATTTTGAAAAGTACACTTCAAATAATGCGATTTGTTATGCGTGGTTCGTTTGGGAAAAGGGCTTTCGGGGTGATCCCGTGATTAAGTGGATAAATTGAAAGGGGCAGCGAATGAACAGAAATCCATATTACAACAATGAAGGTTATCCCGATCCAACGGCATATTACGGAACAAAGGACGTTATCAAGGAAGATGCCGAACTGGAACGGAAAACCGGGGAGCTGATTAAAGTTCTAAAATTCATTATTCGTTCAGCGGGTTTTGAACTGATTGAACGAATTGCAATCAAAGACACGAAAACAGGAAGGGAGTTCAGATAACATGAAAGAAATCAATTTTTTCAGCGAACAGGATCGAATTGAACAGTTCAACAAAACGATGTGTTATTGTATGCCGGACAGATTCAAGCGTGAATTCGTGGACGATTTGCGGGGCATGGGATTTTTTACCGCCCCCGCTTCCATTCACCACCACGGCGCTTATGAAGGGGCGCTGTTCGATCACAGCTTGACCGTGGCGAATTCCCTTTTGTCGCTTACAAAGCGACTTGAATTGAAATGGAAGGACGGGCGAAGCCCGCTGATTGTGGGAATGTTTCACGATCTTTGCAAAGTGGACAACTACCACAAAACCGAAAATGAAGCGTGGGAATACAACAATGCAACCCTTCTTCCCGGACACGGCGAAAAATCCGTGATTATGCTTCAAAGGTATATGCAGCTTACGGAAGAAGAAATGTATTGTATCAGGTGGCACATGGGCGCTTTCGATGAAAAAGAGAACTGGAACAGTTATGGAAGGGCTTGCACCCAATTCCCGAACGTGCTTTACACCCACACAGCGGATATGATTGCCGCCCGTATTTTGGGGGTGTGATTATGGAATGGTTATCAGGTGATTTCATTCGGGGATATACGAAAGCGATTAAGGATATTGAAGATGTTTTCGTATATGTGCAGTACGATTTGACACAGCATAAAAAGCGGTTCAATTTCAAGCTGATTATTCGCTTGCTTGAACTGTTCTTGAATAACAGGGCGAATTTCAGAGAAAACCGGGACGGCTTTATCAGATGGAACACGAAATTGAACAATCTTGAATTTTTTGAAAGGGGTGCTGAACATGAGTAAATTTTATAACGGAATTATGGGGCTGGTTGTGGGCGATGCGTTGGGCGTTCCCGTGGAATTTCGGAAGCGTGATACCTACGAAGTGACGGATATGATCGGGTTCGGAACATACAATCAGAAACCCGGTACATGGTCGGATGATAGCAGCTTGACCCTTGCAACGGTTGAAAGCATGGGACGAATGGGCAAGGTTGATCCGATGGATATTATGAAAAACTTTCTTGATTGGCTTGAAGATGGCTGGTTCACGCCTTACGGGGATGTTTTCGATGTGGGCGGCGCTACACGTCGGGCAATCACCCGCTTTGCCAAAGGTACGAAGCCACTTGATTGCGGCGGTAAAACCCGCATGGACAACGGGAACGGGGCTTTGATGCGTATTCTTCCCGTGGCGATGTTGCCCGACAACGGCGATAAACAGGCGCAAATTCTGAACGTGGCACACCTGACACACGCACATTTCATTTCCGATTTCGCTTGTATGATTTATACGGCGATTGTGGAAAACCTTATGAAAGGAAGCCCGAACGATATTGCCGTGCTTGCGGGAATTCAGCGCTACAAAGAACAGTTTGATAATGTTTCAATGCTTTCGGAGTTCGGGAAGCTGGAACAAATTGAATGGTTGGAACGGACGTTCGTAAAATCTTCCGGCTATGTGGTTGACACGCTGGAAGCGGCGCTTTGGTGCTTCCTGAATACCGAAACATATCGGGATTGCGTTCTTGCCGCCGTGAACTTGGGCGAAGATACCGACACCGTGGCGGCAGTTGCGGGCGGGCTTGCCGGGATTTATTACGGCACAGGCGGCGAAGCCGGAATTCCTGAAAGTTGGATTGAACAGATTGCCCGCATGGACTGGATCAAGGAAATTTGCGACAGAATTGAAAGTTAATTTTCAAAAAGTCAAGTTGCAATTCAAGATAAATTCAAGTTGTTGTTGGTTATCTTGAATTGTAAAAAGCCCCGAAAACATAAGGTTTTTTCGGTTTAATTCAAGATAAGTCAAGATAAAATCAACTTCTCTATAAGAAGTAAAACAACGGTAAATTACGATGTTTCGCAAAAATAAAGAATATAATGGAATTATCTTGACTTACTTGAATTATGATCCCCTTGACAAGTCAAAACGCCTTATTTTATCGGGGTTTTTCATAAGTCAAGATACCATTCAGGTTCAGGGAAGATCATTCAAGATGAAGAAAGGAAGTTGTACCCATGAAAGCGAAAGACTATTTGAAGCGCTTGAAGCGCCTTGACACGATAATAAAACAGAAACAGCAGGAAATAACAGACTTGCGCTTGACCGCAAGCAGCACAGGGGGCTTTGACTATTCAAAAGAACGTGTGCAGTCAAGTCCTTCCGGGGATGCGCCTTTCGTGCGCCCGGTGCTGAAAATCATAGAACTTGAACAGCAGATCAACGCTGAAATTGACAGGTACGTTGAAGAAAAGCATAAAATCATAAACGAAATACAGGGCTTGCAAGATACCCGATATGTTGAAATCCTGTTCCGGCGATATGTAGAATTCAAATCCCTTGAAACGATTTCCGTTGAACTGAATTATACATATCAGTACGCAAGGGAACTTCACGGCTATGCGTTGCAGGATTTTCAAAGAACCTACAACACCCTATTGAAAACCTACACCCCGAAATGATATTCTATAAGATGAAAAATCGTCTTATGAAAGGCGATTTTTCCTTTTTGTTCCCCCGGAAGGGCGCTCATAGGCACGGAAACAGGGCAACCGTGCTGACCTCCTACCTTCCGGGGGGACTTCTTTGTGACACGAAAGCCTTTGCGATAGTAGGGACTGAAAAAAGGAATGGAGTAAAATTTTTGAATGAATTTGAACGAAAGGGGGAAGTGTGTGTGCTAAATTCAAAACAGAAAAAATGTATTGAATTGTTAGTTGCCGGAGATAGAACGCAAAAACAGATTGCGGAAACCCTTCATGTGACGGAAGCAACAATCTGTAATTGGAAGAAGAACGAAGAATTCATTTCGGAATACACTTCTTTCCTGAAAAGCAGCATGAAAGACGTTGCCGCAAAAGCGTTCAATACTGAAATATCGTTGTTAAAGGCAAGAAGTGAAATGGTTCGTCTTATGGCGGCGAAAGATATTCTTGACCGTGCGGGATTCAAGCCGGATGATAACGTGAACCTGATCGGAAGCGGTACGGTGGTGATTGTCGATGATTGCAACCAATAAAGAACCCCCGTCAAAGGTTTTCGGTGGCGGCTATAACGAATTTCTTTCCTACAAAGGGCGTTACAGAGTTTGCAAGGGAAGCCGTGCAAGCAAGAAATCCAAAACAACGGCGCTGAACCTGATTTTCCGCATTATGAAATATCCCGATGCGAACGCCCTTGTTGTGCGTAAAGTTTACCGAACATTGAAAGATTCGTGTTTTACTGAATTGCGCTGGGCGGTTTATCGCTGGTGTGAATGTTTAGGAATAAGCCCTTCCCGATGGGAAATCAAAGAAAGCCCGCTTGAATTCACCTATACGAACAATGACGGGAATAAACAGAAAATCTATTTCCGGGGGCTTGATGATCCGCTGAAAGTAACGTCAATCACGGTCGAACACGGTTATTTGTGCTGGATGTGGATTGAAGAAGCATACGAGATCGGCAAGGAAGATGATTTCAACATGCTTGATGAATCCATTCGTGGCGCTATCCCGGAAGAAACAGGGCTGTTCAAACAAATCACCCTGACGTTCAACCCGTGGAATGAACACCATTGGATTAAAGCCCGTTTTTTTGACAACCCTGACGATGAAACCCTTGCAATGACAACGAACTACCTTTGCAATGAATGGCTGGATGCAGCCGATTTGAAGGTGTTTGAAACAATGCGCCTGAACAACCCCCGCCGTTACCGTGTGGCGGGCTTGGGTGATTGGGGCATTGTGGAAGGGCTGATTTTTGAGAATTGGGAAGAAAAGGCGTTCGATATTGACAAGGTTCGGAAGATGGCAAGCGTGAAATCCGCTTTCGGGCTGGACTTTGGATATACAAACGATCCTTCCGCTTTCTTTTGCGGCTTGATTGACGTTACCGCAAAAACGATATGGGTTTTCGATGAAATCTATAAAAAGGGCATGAGTAACGAAGCGATATATGCGGAAATTACGAAAGCCGGATATGCAAAAGAGAAAATCCGGGCAGATTCAGCCGAACCGAAATCCATTGATCGCCTGTATGATTTGGGGCTTTCCCACATTCACAGAGCGAGAAAGGGCAAAGACAGCATAAACAACGGCATTGATTATATACAGGATTTCCACATTATTGTTCACCCCCGGTGCGTGAACTTCCTGACGGAAATATCAAACTACACTTGGGACACGGACACAAAGACCGGGAAGCGCCTGAATAAGCCGATTGACGATTTTAACCATTTGATGGATGCGATGCGCTATGCGCTGGAAGATTTCAGCAAAGGCGAAGCGTTCAGTTTTGAGTAAAAATAACACGTTAGTAACAAAAAGCCTTGAAAACCCCGTGTTTTCGGGCTTTTGTCATTATTACACGATAGAAAGGGGTGAAAAAGTTGAATGTGCTTGAACAGACCTTGAACAAGATTTCCAACTTTGTTCTTTTCGGGTTCAAATCGAATATGAACAACAAAGAATTTCTTGAACAGCAGATTATGCGCTGGAAGGGTTCACCGGAAAGGATCATGCAGATCAAAGGGCAGCTTTACTATCAGAACGAACACGATATTCTTTCCCGCAAGCGTACAATGATCGGCGAGGGCGGCAAGCTGGAAGTTGTTGAAAACTTGCCCAACAATCAGATCATAGATAATCAGTACGCAAAGATGGTGAACCAAAAGGCAGATTACCTGTTGGGACAACCCTTTGCTATCGAAGGAAAAAATGAATTGTATGTTGAACTTTTGAAAGAAGTTTTCAATAAGCGCTTCATGCAGACCTTGAAGAATGGCGGCAAGGCGGCGTTAAATCATGGCATTGCGTGGCTTTATCCGTATTACGACAAGAACGGCGAATTCCGCTTCCGTCTGTTCCCCGGTTATGAAATCCTTCCGATTTGGGAAGATAGCGAACACACGATTTTAGCCGGGGCAATTCGGCTTTATTTGGTGGCGGGGTATGACGGTATCACGCCCGTTATCATTGAAAAGGTGGAAGTGTACGATTTACAGGGAATTCATTGTTATATTCTTGATGGAAACGTGCTGATCCCTGACCTGACCGTTGAAGAACAGGATTGCGCCTACGTTATGAGTGGCGGCAAGCCGCTGAACTGGCAGCGTGTTCCGCTGATCCCATTAAAGTACAATGAACAGGAAATCCCCCTGTTGAAAAAGGTGAAATCCTTGCAGGATGGGATCAATGTTATGCTTTCGGACTTCACAAACAGTATGCAGGAAGATGCCCGAAACACAATCCTTGTTCTGAAAAACTACGATGGGCAGGATTTGGGCGAATTCCGGCGCAACCTTGCCACATTCGGGGCGGTCAAAGTTCGCTATGACGGCGAAACGAAGGGCGGCGTTGAAACCCTTGAAATCACCGTGAACGCCGAAAATTACAAAGCGATTGTGGAGATTTTCAAAAAGGCGTTAATTGAAAACGCTATGGGTTACGATGCGAAGGATGATCGGCTTTCCGGCAACCCGAACCAAATGAACATTCAATCCATGTATTCAGATATTGATTTGGATGCGAACGATATGGAAACGGAGTTGCAAGCGGCTTTTGAAGAAATCCTTTGGTTCGTCAATGCTCACCTTGCCAATACCGGGCGGGGGAACTTTGAAAACGAAGATGTGAATATCATTTTCAACAGGGATATTCTTATCAATGAATCCGAAGTGATTGACAATATCGGTAAATCCGTTGGTATTCTTTCGGACGAAACCCTGATTGCAAATCACCCGTGGGTTGACGATCCCGCCGATGAACTTGACAAGCTGGAAAAGCAGAAAGAAAAGGAACAGGAAGAAGCCCTTGCGCAACAGTATGATCCATTCGGGCAGCCGAAGCAGCCGAACAGCCCGCCGCAAGGTGGAAACGGCGGGGATCCGAAATGAAAAACGCCGATTATTGG
>ULWF01018208.1_pt1 | contig 11235 bp, 10 predicted proteins | sample 1960081 | NCBI WGS metagenome assembly ULWF01 (sample SAMEA4835805, study PRJEB28245) | human gut metagenome | biome: gut microbiome; material: fecal sample | place: Denmark | collected 2008
TCGCGACCATCGGGCCGGATAAGATGAACCAGCTGATGCACGCGAGATATTTCAAAAACAGCGCCGGACTTAAAGCACATATGAAAAAGCACGCCGCCATTTTGAAGCCGAAGTTCGATTCGGTATATAAAGTGCTGGACGAAGAACTGGGCGGCCTGGGTATCGCAGAGTGGACAACGCCCAAGGGCGGGTATTTCCTCTCATTTGACACCATGCCGGGCTGCGCCGGAAAGGTCGTGAAGATGTGCGGCGACTGCGGCGTTACGTTCACTCCCGCCGGGGCAACTTATCCGCACGGACTCGACCCGGAGGATAAAAATATAAGGCTCGCCCCGTCGTTTGCAACGGTCGAAGAGATAACTCTCGCGGTGCGCGTGCTCGCACTCTGCACGAAGCTTGTCAGCATAGATAGGCTGACTGCCGATAAATCCAAGGGTCGTGTGTCTGCATGAAACTCAAAAACGGATTTCACGGACAGATGTCTGACAAATTCCGCGCGGCGGTGTTCATAATACTCTCCGGCGGATTTCAGGATGCCTATACTTATTGCTGCCGCGGCTCGGTCTTTGCAAACGCGCAGACGGGAAACATCGTGCTCATGAGCACTGCCCTTGTCGACGCGGACAGAAGCAGGGTCATCAAATATCTCATCCCCGTTGTGTCGTTTATCATCGGCATCGCGATAGCGGAAGTGGTGCATATGCGGTTCAAAAACTACGAGAAAATCCACTGGCGGCAGCTGATTCTTATCGATGAGATAGTTCTGCTGTTTGCGGTCGGATTCATGCCGCAGAAGCTCGATCCTCTCGCGAATGCGCTCGTCTCGTTCGTCTGCGCGCTTCAGGTGCAGACATTCCATAAGGTGCGCGGCCATGCCTATGCCAGTACGATGTGCATCGGCAATATGCGAAGCGGCACTGAGGCTCTCTGCGCCTATTTTCGCACAAAGGATAAGGCGATACTCAAAAAGGCGCTTACATATTTCGCGGTCATATTGGTCTTTGCCGTCGGCGCGGGTGTCGGCAGCTTTGTTACCGGGAGACTCGGCGAGAAGTCGATTTGGATATCCTGCGGACTGCTTTTGATAAGCTTCGGCATGATGTTCATCCGCGAAGAGGAGGAGCTTATCCTCAGCGCGGAAAACGGCGCAAAACACAGCGAAAACTGAAATCACGCCGCATGGCGGCAAGTCAAACGAAAGAAGGAGCAATCATTATGTTATCAGCGATAGTCGGTGTCAACTGGGGCGACGAAGGCAAGGGACGCATCGTCGATTATCTTTCGCAGGATTTTGATATAGTTTCGCGCTATCAGGGCGGAAACAATGCGGGTCACACCGTCGTCAACGAAAAGGGCACGTTTATTCTCAATCTGCTTCCCTCCGGCATTCTGCGCGACGGCACAGTGAACGTCATGGGCACGGGAATGGTTATTGATATCGAGCACCTCGTCGGCGAGATCGGCAGGCTGCGCGAAAAGGGGATAGAGATATCCCCGGAAAACTTGAAAATCAGCGACCGCGCAACTATCTGCATGCCCTATCACAGGATACAGGACTGCCTCGAAGAGGACAGACTCTCCGATAAAAAATTCGGCTCGACCCGCCGGGGAATCGCGCCCGTTTATGCGGACAAATATATGAAAAAGACCATTCGTATGGGTGATCTGCGCGATGTAGACGGCGTCGCCGATCATCTCAGGGATATCGTCGAGTGGAAAAACCTGCTCATCGAGGGCGGATATCACCACGAGCCTATCGACGCCGAAAAAATGCTCACCTGGCTTCGCACATACGGCAAGCCGCTGCTCCCGTATATCTGCAACACGTCGGAATATTTGAGCAAAGCGGCTGACGAGGGCAAAAAGATACTCTTTGAAGCTCAGCTCGGCGCACTCAGGGATATTGATTACGGCATTTATCCGTATACCTCGTCGTCAAACAGCATCGCCGCATTTTCGACTATCGGCGCGGGCATTCCGCAGTTACATCTTGACGAGAGCATAGGCGTTATGAAAGCCTACTCGACCTGCGTTGGCGAGGGTCCGTTCGTGTGCGAGCTGTTCGGTGAAGAGGGCGAAATACTTCGCCGGGCGGGCAACGAATATGGCGCGGCTACCGGCAGACCGAGAAGAGTCGGCGGCTTTGATGTTGTGGCCTCGCGCTACGGAGCGCGTGTCCAGGGCGCAACCGCAATCGCGCTGACAAAGCTTGACATTCTCTCTTATTTCGATAAAATCCCCGTTTGCGTCGCATATGAAATAGACGGAAAGCGCGTCGATACTTTCCCGACCGGCAGCGCGCTCAATAACGCAAAGCCCGTCTATGAGTATTTTGACGGCTGGAAAGAGGATATCTCAGACTGCCGCTCGTTCGATGAACTGCCCGAAGCGGCGAAAAAATATATCGACTTCATAGAAGCGCGGATCGGCGTGCAGATAAAATATATTTCTGTTGGCGCTGAAAGGGATTCCATCATTACTCGCTGACGCTCCCGCCGCGTTTTGTGAAGATATACCCGGCTCTCCTGTGTCGAATGGCATATGAGAGCCGGCTTTTTTCTGCCTTGATATCCCCGCCTTGCTTATGATAGAATTTCTAAACTTATTGATAGATTTTCGTAAGCTTTTCTGCGCTGATAATTATATGATCAAACTGTATAACTATATCGATCGCGCTTGCGCCGCCGGGAATGCGGCATATTCGCAAATTTACACAGTGAGAGAGGCATCACACAGTGAAAAACAGCATTAAATTATTTTTGTCAAGCGGAAAGAAATCCGCTGTCGCGGCAAAAAACTGCTCGAACAGAAGCGGGACGATGAGGATTACCGCAGCAGCGTTATTTCGCATGATATATGGACAAACAGCTTTGAGTCCTCCGTGCCGGTGCGCAGGATATATGACCATGTCCACTCGTTCCTCGATGTCTGCGATATCTCGGACGGCAAAGCGGTTTTCGGCGGAAAAACTGTGTTTTTGCTGAATGAAGACGAGACGAAGACTTTCTATCTTTTCGGCGGTGAGGCTCATTTTGCAAAGGGCACTGCCTACAAAGACGAAAACGGCATAATCTGCGAGAGCGCGGACGATATGCTCGAAAAAGAGTGCAGTCCCGCCGTTGACGATCAGATGTTTGAGACGATGGAGAAGCTTGGCAGCGCCGCCGCGTGCTTCGCGGGTCACGACCATATGAACAACTATTCCGCCGAATATCACGGGATAAGGCTCAGCTACGGTCTATCGTGCGACCATAATATCTATGTCGTGCCTTTCAGGGGCGGCCAGCTTATAAATATCAAAAACGACGGCACATTCACCGTCCAAAGGCTCATTCGCCACAGGGGACAGAGCACCGTGGCGATTGGAAAAGAAAAATAAACAAAAAGCCGTTCCTTAATGGGGCGGCTCAATTTATATACTAAAAACACAAAAGCCATCCCTTTTTCAGAGATGGCTTTTGTGTTTACTCTTCTGCCGTTTCGCGGCTGTATCTTCTCAGTGATATCCTGCCTGCCGTCAGCATGACGCCCTCAAGCATCAGCGCGGAGCAAAGCGGAGCACATATTCTCGGATAGCCGAAGATGAGCACCGCCGTCATGGCTGCGAATGTAAGCGTGACGCGGATTATCGACCGCTCTCGATAGCGGATCTTCTCCGCTTTATCGAGCGGCTTCTCTTTCGCCGCCGCAGGGGAGAGGATGCATATTATAATGTATGCCACTGCCGATGCGAGCGCACCGGATTTCAGAACCGCGGACTCGCGCAGGGCGAAGAAAACAAAGCATATCGACAAAAGTATTTCTATCGTCGACAGTATCATGCATCTGCCCTCGGTCGAGGCGTGGAATCCGCCGCCGTATTTCTTGACGAACAGGAATACGGCGTAGAAAATCATGCTCTCGAGCGGAACCGAAAAAATCAGTCCCAGTATCAGGCAGATGACCGCATACATCAGCTTCGATAACAGCGAAAAGAGACCGTAAGCTACGATCTCTTCCTCGCTGTCCGGCAGATACCCGCGCTTCCCGAGACGAGAAGTCAGGCGAACTGACAGATCATAAATCATTTGTTCTTATAGATCTCCGCGCTCTTGGGCATACGGGGCTGATAAGACCAGGGCGAACCGGTCGAGTTGATGTCGTCCTTGACGTTCGTCTTGGCGAGAGTGATAACAGACTCTGCCGCTTTCTTTGCTATGTTCTTCATTTTTGTCCACCTGCTGCCGGTTCCATTTTAGTCCGGCATTTCCTTTCTTTGGTATTTTTGGGACAAGTACATGATAACACGTCAACAATAAAATTCAATATGACAAACAATACTGCATATTTTTGCGTTAAAACTGCACAAATCCTCAATATTATTTAACAACGGCATAAAATAACAGCGTATTACAAATATAATTGTGTTAGTAAATGGCAGTTTGTTCCAATTAAAAGCGGCAAATGGTAACATTTTCCATGGGTGATGAAAGTGAATGATGAAAAGAAGAATGCCGTTATCGGGGCGCGGATAATGCAGCGCAGGAAGCTGCTCGGAATGAAACAGTCCGAGCTGGCGGAGCTTATAGGAGTCTCTGATAATCAGATATCCAATATAGAGAATGGCAGGAGCTATCCGAAGCTCAACAGCTTTATGCTCATCTGCAAGGCTCTCGACTGCAACGCGGACTATTTCTTCTCCGGCGTGATAAGCGATTCTCTTCCCGAGCAGATAGGGGAGATGCTCTCGTCGCTTTCCGTCGAGGAGCAGAGGATGGTCTGGCGCCTTGTTGACTGTTACATACATCAGAAAGATGACTCAACGATTTAACGATTTAAACTATTTGACTTGAGTTTTCTCATATGGTATAATTGTCAACGAGGAGTGGCATTTCGTGAAGATCGCAATTTGTGATGACGACAGTGCTTATATAAAAAAGATCGAATCGGTGGTTCGCACGACCATTGCGGAGAAGAATATCGATGCGCGGTTCGATCTCATATCTGACAGTGCGCAACTGCATGACAGCGCGGAAACATATGATATGGCTTTTCTCGATATCGGGATGACCCCGTATAACGGGCTTGAGATTGCCGCAAGGCTGAAGAAGAAAAACCGCAATATCATTATATTTTTTATCACATCGTATGATGACTATATCGACGATGCCATGGATCTGCACGTTTTCAGATATATATCCAAACCGCTCGACGCAAGGCGGCTCAGAGCGGGAGTCGAAAAAGCGCTGAAGCTCATCGACAGGGCGCGCACAAGCTTTCTTGTGAAAGAGAGCGGAAAAGCCGTGTGTGTTTTCTCAAAAGATATTGTTTTTGTTGAGATAGCCGGACGCTCTACGCGGGTCGTGACGACCCAGGGGGAGTACAATTCGGAAAACGGCATTGACTTCTGGGATTCAAAGCTCGCTGCGCCGTCATTCTTCCGCGTGCATAAGAGCTATATAGTCAATGTCCATTATGCAACGGATTACACCCGCGCGACCGTTGTGCTCTGCGGCAAGTACGAAATACCTGTAGCCTATAGAAAACAGGCGGAGTTCCGCCACTTTTTTCTCAACTATTTCGGGGGACGATGATCTAAATGAATCTGGTTTCTGCACTTTCACACGCTGTGGAACTGTTTATTGTTTTTCAGTTCTTCAATGATCTGTTTGCCAATAAGGGCAGGAAAACCGTTGCAGCTGCGGTCGGCATTGCTTTCTATGCCGTGGCATATGCGGCGTTTTTGCTGTTTAATTCAACGGTCGTCAACATTTTGCTCTGCTTTGTTATCGATTCCGTGTTTGCAAAGCTCTTCTTTGAATGCAATATCAAAGGCGCAACGCTCGGCGCGCTGTTCATAGCGGTGTCGAACACTGCGTCGGAATTTATAGTCATAAGCCTGCTCGCGATAATCGGCGGCGGTGATATAAAGGCGTATCAGTCGAGCGTCTATATCTATCTGCTTATGGTGCTCCTGAGCAAGTCCGTCCTCTTCGTTCTGACGAAAGCGGCTGTTTATGCGGGACTGTATCTGCGCGGTCAGAAGGGCGTGCGCATCCCCGCGTTCCTGCTGATTTATCCTATAGCGTCGATAGTTATCCTCTATACTTTCTGGATGATTTCCGTGCGCTACGATTTGTCGAAGAATATAAGTGTTATAATTTCCGTCGCGTCAATCGCTATAATCGCATCGGCGTTTCTGACTTTCGTCTTTTACGGGCGCACTTCGCGCAAGCTGGACGAGCTCTATAAGACCCAGCGCGAGGCGGAGCGACTGCGCACCGACCAGACTTATTACGCCCTGCTCGATCAGCAGAACGAGATGCTCAAGACTATAACGCACGACGAGAAAAATCATCTTATCGCCATAAAAGCACTCGCGAACGATCCCGCAGTCAGCGAATATATCGAGAATATCTACGGCGATATAAAATACCATTCGATGTTTGGCAACACAAAGAACAAGTTTCTTGATTTGCTGCTCAACAAATATAAATCGATCTGCGATTCGAGCGGGATAAGCTTCGAATACAATATAAGAACGGCGAACCTCTCGTTTATGGATGCGCTGGATCTGATAACGCTTCTGAGCAATATCCTCGACAATGCGGTCGAGGCGGCGAGCGTTTCCGAAAAGAAAACGATAGAGCTTTCGATAAACAGGGTCAATGAATTCGATATGCTTTCCTGCGTCAATTCCAGCGACCGCAAGCCGCAGTCCGTTGGCAAATCGCTCAGGACTTCAAAGAATTCCGGCGGCTTCCACGGTCTTGGAACAAAGAGCATCAAGGCGATGGCGGGAAAATATAACGGCGAGTTCGATTGGGCATACAGCGAGGATGACAGGGAGTTTACGGTCAATATCGCGTTCTTTCATACAGATAAGGAGAGAGTAACAAAATAATATTTTTCGCGGAGCACAGTTTTTTACTGCGCTCCGTTTGCTGTAATATTCATATATTGTCATATCTCTTTGCTGTGCTCAAATATCACATCTGAAATTTATATGGCAAAATCAATCTCAGACTAATGCGGCAGAGCAGTAATTCGGTGCTCTGATACATTATTGAAGCAAAGCAAATAAATTTTGCAAAACGGCTTAATAGCGCGCTTTCGGGAATCTTTGCGCCGCGTGCGCGCAAAAAACTAATATCTCGGACACCGAGATATAAAGCCGCCGAAAATTTTGACGGCATTCCGGGGTATTTGACAATAAATTCAATCTGTATAAGCTTGCATTTTCGGCTGTATTATGTTAATATGTCCTATATTAAGCAGTCATAAATAGTTGTAATTCAACACTTTTAGTTGTTTGTGGTGCTTTATCTACGGGGCGGAGCACAATTTTTGCCCCGATACTTTGACGACAGGGAGTTGGCATACTTGGCGAAGTATATCATCAAGCGTGTTGCAATGGGTCTGCTGTGCATATTCATTGTTGCAACACTGACTTTTCTTCTGATGAATCTGGTACCGGGCGGTCCGTTCACGGCTGAGAAGTCTATGAGTGAGGCGGCGCAGAGAGCGCTTGAAGCAAAATTTGGACTGGACAAGCCCCTAGGGCAGCGTTATTTGACATATATGTCCGATCTTCTCAAGGGAGATATGGGCCCGAGCCTTAAACAGCGCGGACGTTCGGTCAACGAAATAATTTCCTCGAAATTTCCGATTTCGGCGCGTCTTGCGGGCGTAGCCGTGCTCGTATCGCTGCTCGTCGGTATCCCGCTGGGCTGTGTCTCGGCCTATAACAGAGGAAAATTCGCCGATAATATTATTATCGTGCTTGCGACCTGCGGAATAGCCATACCGAGCTTTATAAGCAGCGTTATTCTGCTATATACGTTCGGAAGCAAGCTGAACATATTGCCGACGATAGGACTAAACTCGTTGGCATCCTATATAATGCCGGTAACGGCGCTGTCGATTTATCCGACTGCATATATAACGCGCCTCATGCGCTCGAGCCTGCTCGACGTTATGGGTCAGGACTATATCCGCACCGCGAGGGCAAAGGGTCTGTCGAACTTCAAGGTTCTCTTCAAGCACGCCCTGCGAAACGCCATCCTTCCCGTTGTTACTTATGTCGGCCCCATGCTGGCGGGTCTTATGACCGGATCGTTCGTCGTGGAGAAGATATTCACCATTCCCGGTCTCGGCCGCGATTTCGTCTCGGCGATAAACCAAAAAGACTATACGCTGATAATGGGAACTACAATAGTTCTTGCCACTCTTATAATTGCGGCGAATGTTATAGTTGATATCCTCTATAAGATCATAGACCCCCGTATTAAACTCAAGTAAGGGAGCGGCAGGAGAGAAACGATGAAGAAAAAATTTCCGAGTCTGCACCTGAATGCAGATGATTTTATCCCGGCAACAAACGATGAAAAAGAGAGCCTCGTCGTCATGCGCGACAGCGTCAACTTCTGGGCGGACGGTATGCGCCGCCTGCGCAAGAACAAGATAGCGATGGTCAGCCTCATTTTCATCCTTATAATAATGGTTTTCGCCTATGTCATGCCTGCTTTTTGGCCGTATAGCTACGAGCAGCAGATTAAGTACAGCGAGAATCTCAAGCCCTTTGAGTACAGCCAGACAGAGCAGGCGCAAATCGACGCGGGCGAAAAGGTTTTCCCGCATATTTGCGGCACCGATAAGCTCGGCAGAGACTTCGCAGTCCGCCTTATGATGGGCACGCGAATCAGCCTTACAGTCGGTCTTATCTGCGCGGCGCTCGTTTTGATAGTCGGCTCGATTTTCGGCGCCGTCGCCGGATTTGCCGGTGGCTGGGTCGATATAATAATGATGAGAATCACCGATATTCTCTATACAATACCTGATGTTCTTTTGATAATAGTGCTCTCGCTCGCCTTGAAACCGAGGCTTGAGGATCTCGCCGAACAGCCCGGATTTGGCTGGATGAACACGGTCGGACCGAACCTTATCGCGATATTCCTCGTGTTCGTTCTGCTCTATTGGGTCGGCATGGCGCGTATCACGCGTTCGCAGATTCTTGTGCTCAAGGAGTCCGAATATGTTACGGCGGCGCGCGCTCTCGGCGCAAGCAGCTCGCGCATAATCAGAAAGCACCTGCTCACAAACTGCATCGGCACCCTTATCGTTACCACAACTCTTCAGATCCCCTCGGCTATATTCACCGAGAGCTATCTGAGCTTCCTCGGACTCGGCGTTGCGGCTCCCATGCCGTCGCTCGGCTCTCTCGCAACCGATGCGGTCAAGGGCATGAACACTTATCCGCATCTGCTGTTTTTGCCGGCAATACTTATCAGCGTCATCATTCTTGCATTCAACCTCTTCGGCGACGGACTGCGCGATGCGTTTGATCCGAAGCTGAAAAACTGATAAGGAGGGCGAGAATTTTGAGCGAAAAACTTCTGGAAATAAAAGACGAAAAACTCTCGTTCTTCACCCCCGCGGGCGAGGTCAAGGCGCTTAACGGCGTGTCCTTCTCCATGAACGAGGGCGAGGTGCTCGGCATAGTCGGCGAGTCCGGCTCGGGCAAATCCGTCACGGCTTATTCAATAATGGGTCTTACCGCCTATCCCGGCAAGCTCATCGGCGGTACGATATATTTTAACGGTCATCAGATCGAAAAGATGAGCGAAAAAGAAATGCGCAAAATCAGGGGCAACGAGGTCTCGATAATCTTCCAGGATCCCATGACGAGCCTCAACCCCGTCTATACTATCGGCAATCAGATAACCGAGGTTATCCGCCTGCATACGGGCAAGAGCAAAAAAGAGGCATATGACCGCGCGAAGGAGCTGCTCGAGCTTGTCGGCATCAACGAGCCCACAAAGCGCCTCAAGCAGTATCCCCATGAGCTCTCCGGCGGTATGCGTCAGCGAGTCATGATAGCAATAGCCCTCGCGTGCGAGCCCAAACTGCTCATAGCCGACGAGCCCACAACGGCTCTTGACGTTACCATTCAGGCTCAGATACTCGAGCTTATGCAGGAACTCAGACAGAAGCTCGGCATGAGCATCATAATGATAACCCATGACCTCGGCGTCGTCGCCAGCATGTGCGAAAGAATCGCCGTCATGTATGCCGGTCACATCGTTGAGTACGGCACGGCGGATGAGATATTCTATGAGCCCAAGCATGAATACACAAAGGGACTCATCAATTCTATTCCCAAGCTCAGCGCTCAGGAGATAGAGCGCCTTGTGCCTATCGAGGGTCAGCCGGTCGACCTGCTGAATCCTCCCGCAGGCTGTCCGTTCGCGCCGCGCTGCGCAAACTGCATGAAGATATGCCTGCGCGAGATGCCGCCCAAGACGGAGCTTAGCGATACGCACTACAGCCACTGCTGGCTGCTTCAGAAAGAAGAATTTGAAAAGGGGGAGACAAGCTGTGAGTGAGAATGAAAAGCTCGTTGAAGTGCAGCACCTGCAGCAGTATTTCCCGGCAGGCGGCAGAGGAAAGCACAAAAAATTCGTCCAGGCAGTCGATGATGTCTCGTTCTTTATCAATAAGGGAGAGACGCTCGGTCTCGTCGGCGAGTCCGGCTGCGGCAAAACTACCGTCGGTCGTACTCTGCTCAGACTCTATGAGCCCACGGACGGCAAGATAATCTACGACGGAAATGTTATCTTCGATAAGGAAAACAAAGTGGCGGTCAATATGCTGCCCTTCAGACGCAAGATGCAGATGGTTTTCCAGGACCCCTATGCGAGCCTTGATCCGCGTATGACGATAGGCGATATCGTAGGTGAGCCCATCGATATCCACCATCTCGCCGCCAATAAGGCGGAGAGAAGAGAGAAGATAATCTCCCTTCTTGAGCGCGTCGGACTCAACAGCGAGCACGCAAACCGCTATCCGCATGAGTTCTCCGGCGGTCAGCGCCAGCGAGTCGGTATCGCGAGAGCGCTTGCGGTCGATCCCGAGTTCATCGTCTGCGACGAGCCGGTCTCCGCGCTCGATGTCTCCATTCAGGCGCAGGTCGTCAATATGTTCGAGGATCTTCAGAAAGAGCTCGGACTGACCTATCTGTTTATCGCCCATGACCTGAGCGTCGTTCGCCATATCTCGAACCGCATCGGCGTCATGTATCTCGGCAAACTCGTGGAGCTTGCGGACAGCTTCGAGCTGATTGCGCACAGCGTCCATCCCTATACCAGAAGCCTTATTTCGGCTATCCCCGAGGCGGATCCCAAGACGGCGCGCGCCGCAAAGCGCATTCCGCTCGAGGGCGATGTCCCGAGCCCGCTGAATCCTCCGAGCGGCTGC
>ULWF01070112.1_pt1 | contig 11235 bp, 7 predicted proteins | sample 1960081 | NCBI WGS metagenome assembly ULWF01 (sample SAMEA4835805, study PRJEB28245) | human gut metagenome | biome: gut microbiome; material: fecal sample | place: Denmark | collected 2008
GGTTTTGGACACCACGATGGAAACCTTCATCCCCAGATTGCGTTCCTCCACCGGGTGGGAGATATACTCATCGTAGGCCTCGTAGATCACGCCGTAGAGCTTGGATTCCGTCTGCTTCTTCAGGTTCTGCAGCTGGCGGATGTAACTGTCGATCCTGGCATCCACCTCATTCTCCGAAGCAGCGGAGCTGCTGGAGGCATGGCTGCTGCCGGGGGCCTGACTGCTGGCCGCAGGGCTGCCGGAAGCCGCAGAGGACGCGGGTACCGAGTGTGCGGCACTGGAACCGGACACTGCGGAGTTCACGCTGTCCGCCTTGCCTGCGCTGGCGGCAGAGGAGACCTCACTGGACGAAGCTGTCTCCGAAGAGGAAATGCCAAGTTCCTCTTCCAGCTGTTCCAAAAAGGACGAAACCGGGGATTCTTCCGTCACCTCACTGCTGACGGCGCTCTCGCTGGATGCGGCGGCGCTGGAGGGCCCCTCAGCTTCCCCGCCGGGCAGAGCGGAGGACGGCACAGAGCTGGCCTGCGCCTCGGACACAGGGGTGCTTTTCCGCATCCCCGTCAGGATCAAAGCAGCTGCCACGGCCACCACAAGAACGATGGCCGCAGCCAGCTGATAAAGCTTCTTTTTCTGCATCTGGCACAAAATTCTCCCACTTCAGATTTCGTTCCCGGCCTTTTGCCGCGCAGGAACAGGTCTATCATATCATCCCCGGGGGAGAATTTCAATGGATAATTCGTGAAAAATGTCGCCTAACTGCCTTTTTATGACCAGATTTCGTCCCATTTCACAGCCTGCCGGAGACGCGGTCAGTCTTTTTTCACGGCCACAAGAACGCGGATCTTTCCGCCCGCCGCGCTGCCGTGGGCATCGTACCAGCCGATGAGGCTGTAATCCTCGGCGTTGATCTGGGAAAGGGTGGTGGCGTAATACTTGCCCTTGTACCACAGATACACCTGCATGTCATCGGCAGTCTCGTAGCGGGTGGAGCCGCTCCGCACCGAGGCCGCCCCCAGCTGATCCACCGTGACCGGGAGCAGCTGGGCCATGGTGCCCACACTGCCGGAAGCAGTCTTGCGCACCGAGATGCCGCCTGCCAGCACGGGATACTTCACGCTGGTCTTATAGGTGGTCTGCTCACCGTTGACGTAGCAGACATAGTTCGCGCCGCTGCTCAGGTAATCCAGCACCGAGCTGACTACGCCCGTGGTGCTGTTGGCACCGATCTTGAGCAGATAGCTTGCCAGGCTGGCTGTGCTGCTGGTCACGCTCTCCCACAGGGTGCTGCCGATGCTGCCATCGACCAGCCCATACAGCAGGGTGCTGGTGGAGGGCATCACGCTTTCCACCGCACCGGCCACAAGGTCAGAGGCGCTGGAACCGGTGGTGTTGGAGGTGGACGAACCGGAGCCAGTGTTCGTGGTGGAGCTGGCTGCGGTACTGATGAGGTTGGTCACATCATCCAGCACACCGTAGGTCCACAGGTCGCCGGTGGCATCGTTCAGAATGAGCCGGTCAATGGCACCGTTCTCATCCACGGTGTAGTAACGGACATCCGAGGCAGAAAGTGTTACCCCCGATAGGCGGCTGGGACTTACTGTCCCAGCCAATCCCTCCGCTGTCGTATCCAGGATCTCCACATCCGAAGCAAGGGCCGTATCGCCCAGCGCGGTACCGTCCGCACGGATGGTGCCGCTGACCGATTGGCCGCTCAGGGTCTCCGCGTTCTCACCGTCGGCGTTGACGGTGATCTTCACCAGCCAGCCGGTGGGGAAGTTCAGGCTCTTGTCCACATTCACGGTTCGGGTCACGCCATCGGTGCAGGCCACCTGCACGCTTTGGAGCACATCCGCGCCATTTTCCTCGGTCAGGCTGCGGGAAGAAGTCTGCACCACGCCATAGAACACGCTGTCGGCTTCCTCGCCAGTCAGAACGGCCACCGCCTCGTTGTTCATGCCCAACAGCAGGGTGACCACCTGCCCCACTCCGCCGCCGTTGAAGGACGAGAGGACCGATGCCGCTGCCGAGGAAGCCAGTGTATAGCTGGTGCCTGCCACCGTCACACTGGTGGGGGCGCTGGCGCTGGGCGAGACCGCCGTGATGCGGCCCGCCGCCTTGCGGGAGTAGATCCAGACCGTTCTGGCGCTGGCGCTGTAATAGTAGACATCGTAGGCATTCAGGGCGGCATCTGTGGCCACGGTATCATTGCGGTAGACCGCCGCCGGGGCAAAGGGCAGCTGGGTAGTGCCATCGGCCACAAAGGGGCCCTCCACACTGCTGAGCAGCACCGAGGACAGGTCAATCCGGCCATCCGTCACGGTAAAGCCCAGCGTGGCGGCATAGGTCTGGTTCTCAGCGGTGCTGGCCGTCAGGGCATTATAGAAGAGTACAGCGGCATCCTCCAGGGTCAGGCCCTGCCCCTGCACGGCGCTCAAACCGGCCCGCAGGCCCAGGCTGCCGGCCTTGTTGAGCTGTGCCGCCGGGAAGCTGCCGCTCAGGGTAGTAACATCATAGCCCAGCAGCTTGAGGGCGGCGGTGCAGGCCTCTTCCAGCGTCACACCGTTGTCGGGCCGGAAAGAGCCGTCGGTGTAGCCGCTGAGCCACCCCTGCTGGACGGCAATGCGGATATAGGGGGCATATTCGTTCCCGCTGTCCACATCGGTGAACAGGGTGCCGGTATTCCCCTGCGTGGCGGCGCTCTCCCGGTAGGCCGAGAATGCCACCAGCAGCTTTGCCAGCTGGCCCCGGGTCAGGGCGGTGCTCAGGGCGGAGGCCTGTTCGCTGGTCAAGCCGCCCAGCGTCACGGCAGTCTGCACCGCCGCATTGCTGGCAGCGGCATTTGTCGGCACCACCAGCATCGAGCAGGCGATGCTCACCGCCAGCAAAAGGGAAAGGATTCTTTTTTTCATGGAAGATTCTCCTTAAGATCGTGTTTCCTCTATTCCAGGCTCCCCTGCCAGGGGAGCTCCGCAAGGCGCTGGCGAAGCCAGACCGAAGCGGTGAGAGGTTTAATCATATCTCAATGCTTCAATGGGGTTCAGCCTTGCGGCGCGCTTGGCAGGCAGGTAGCCGAACAGTACACCGATGCCCACCGAGATGCCAAAGGCCACCAGCACTGAGGTCATGGAGGGGGCCACCGTCAGTTCCATATCCGACACCAGCAGCGGAAGCACCCGGTTGGCCAGAGCGCTGAACAGATAGCCCAGTGCAATGCCAAGCAGGCCGCCCAGTGCGGAGGTGGTGGCCGCCTCAGTGACAAACAGCGCCAGAATGCTGTGTTCCTTGGCACCCAGCGCCTTGCGGATGCCGATCTCCCGGGTGCGCTCGGTGACGGACACCATCATAATGTTCATAATGCCGATGCCGCCCACCAGTAGGGAGATGGCTGCAATGGCGGTCAGGATCGCCACCACCATGTTGATCATGCTGGTCATGGTCTCCAGCATCTCGCTCAGGCTGATGATGAAATAGCCGTCCTCCGCGTGGAGGATGGATTCGATCCCAACTACCAGAAGATTCTTGCCCTCATCGGCAAGTTCATCGCTCACCAGAACCACGCCGTAGGAGCTGGCGCTGGTCTTGCTGATGCGCTGGGCGGTGGTATAGGGCACAAAGATCATGTCATCGTCGGTGCCCTCCTGATCGGTCGTACTGCTGACATTGGCTTCCAGCACGCCCACGATGGTAAATCTCTCGCTGCCGATCTTGATGGTCTGGCCGATGGCGTTGCCGCCGTAGGCCGCGCGGGCAATGTAATCGCCCACCACGCAGACCTTTTTATTGTCCGTGATGTCCACATAGGTCAGGCCCCGGCCCTGGGCCAGCGTGCGCCCCATCATATCCAGGTAGGTCTCACTCACGCCTTTGACGCTCGTATAGCCATAGGTGGTGGTATCCACCTTCACGGTGCTGTCCAGCGTTGTGGTGGGCGACATGCCAGTGAACACCTCCGGGTGGCTGTCCACAATATCGTACAGCTGCTGCACGGTCACGGTGCGGGAGCCGCGGCCCGTGATCTGGACACTGAGGACATTGGTCCCCATCTCAGAAAAGCTGTCCTTGATGCTCTGGGTCATGCCATTGCCCAGACCCACGATGACGATGACCGCCGTGACACCGATGATGATGCCCAGCATGGTCAGAACCGTGCGGAACTTGTTGCTCCAGATATTCTTGACTGCTTCGCGGAAGGTCTCGTAGATCATGCGTTCCCCTCCTGTTCTGCCGGTTCAAAGTTCAGTGTCGGCTGAACGATGGCCTCCGGTGCCCGGGCATCACCGTCGTAGACCACGCGGCCATCCTCCAGCCGGATGATGCGCTGGGCCTGCACGGCAATGGAGTTGTCGTGGGTGATGAGCACCACGGTGTTGCCCTGCCGGTGGAGCTGCTGCAGCATTCCCAGCACCTCGCGGCCGGTGTGGCTGTCCAGCGCGCCGGTGGGCTCGTCGGCCAGAATGACCGCCGGATTCCCGGCCAGCGCCCGGGCAATGGAGACGCGCTGCTGCTGGCCGCCGGAAAGCTGGCTGGGCTTGTTTTTCAGCTTATCGCCCAGCCCCACCTGCTCCAGTGCCTCGCGGGCCCGGCGGCGGCGCTCGGCGCGGGGCACGCCCGCATAGATCAGCGGCACCTCCACGTTTTCCAGCAGATTCAATTTGGGCAGCAGGTTATACTGCTGGAAGATGAAGCCCAGCATCTCGTTGCGCACCTCGGCCTGCTCATTGCCGGACATGTTGCCCACCTCCCGGCCATTGAGCCGGTAGCTGCCCGCTGTGGGCACATCCAGGCAGCCGATGATGTTCATGCAGGTGGATTTACCGGAGCCGGACTGGCCCACGATGGCCACGAACTCGCCCTTTTCAATTTTCATGCTGATGTGGTCGGCGGCTTTTACCGTGGTGTCACCCATCCGGTAATATTTGCACACATCCTCAAATTCGATCAGAGCGCTCATTGCGGGCCACCTCCCGGTGCGCCGCCGCTCGGGCCGCCGCTTCCACCGCCGCCCTGACCGGGCCCGCCGACCACCATCATCTCCTCCATCTGTCCGTCAGCGCTGACAGAGGCGGTGCTGCTGGCGGTGTAGGCCACGGTATCGCCTTCCTGCAGGCCGCTTGTTACGGCGATGTAATCATCATCGCTGGTGCCGGTGGCCACCTTGACATAGACATAACCCTCCGGGGCGGTCATGCTGGGGTCGGCGTTGGCAGCGCTGGGGGAATCCCTGGTCACCAGCACATAATTGCCCCGCGCCACAGCGGCATTGGGGATGGAAAGCGCGTTCTCGGTGCTGGCCGTCGTGATCTCGGCGGTGGCGTTCATGCCGGGCAGCAGGTCGCCGGTATCGTCGATGCGGATGGTGACGGGATAGGTGGTGGTGCCGCCTGCCGTGGTGCCCGCCTTGGACACGCTGGTGACCACGCCGGTAAAGGTGCGGTCAGAGATGGCATCCGCGGTGATGGTCACACTCTGCCCCTCCTTGATGGAGAGGATCTCCAGTTCGTCCACATTCACCGTCATCTGCAGGTAGCTCAGGTCGTAGATGGTGCACAGGCTGGTGCCGCCCGCGGTATTGCTCACGGTATCGCCCGCCTTGACCTCCTTGGAGATGACCGTGCCGCTGATGGGTGAGGTGATGGTATAGCTGTTCAGCTGATCCTCGGTGTCCTCCATGGACATCTGGGCACTGCGCAGGTTATCGGAGGCGTTCTGCACCTGCTTGGTCAGCTCCTTGCCGGAGATCCTGACCAGCGCGGTATCGGCGCTGACAGAGGAGCCCTCTTTCACGCAGAGGGCGGTCACGGTGCCGCCGGTGGAGGCGGTGATGCTCTGCTCGTTCTGGTAGCTGAATTTTGCCGATGCCAGTGCGCTGACCCCGTTGACGCTGGCCGTTGCGGCCTGCGCGGTGGTCAGGCTGCCGGTGTTGTTCACCGCAATGGTCACGGTGCGCACCAGCAGGTTCCCGCTGCTCAGGGCATCCGCACCGGAGACGGAGCGCACGGTGCCGGAGATGGCCTCAAAGGTGCCGTCCAGCGTGACCTGTGCGGCCTGCCCCACGGTAAAGTTCGCCGCATCCGCCGCCGGGAATTCCAGCGTCAGCAGCAGGGTGGAGGCATCCCGCACAGTGGCCACCTCCTGCCCGGCGGTGACCACATCGCCCACCGCCACCTTGTAGGAGGCCAGCGTGCCGCCGATGGTGCTGCGGACGTATTGGGCATCCACGGCATCCTCGTAATTGCGCTGGGCCTGATCCAGCGAGAGCTGGGCCTTTTCCACGCTGTTGGCGGCGTTGGAGCTGTCGATGGTGTAGAGCACCGTTCCCTCTTCAATGGTGTCCCCCACCGCAAAATCGGCGGTGAGCACGGTGCCGGACACCAGCGCATTGACGGTGTAGGTGTTGGCGGCGGCAATGGTGCCGGAGCCGCTGAACACATTGGTGATATTCCGGCGCTCCACCGCGCTTTCCAGATAGGCGATATCTACGCCTGCCGGTTTTGCGCCCTTCCCGGGCAGCAGGAACGCACCGGCCACTGCGGCTGCGCAGGCGGCAGCGGCAATGCGCTTCCAGTTGCGCCTTACAAAAGGTCTCCAGCCCTTCGGTCTTTGTTCTGCAGGCACTTCCAGCGCCAGATTGAATTCCTGGTCGCTCTGTTCCTGCGGCGTTTGTTTGTTTTTTCGCAGCATTGGTTGCCCCTCCCTGATGTTATGGCAGGGTGCAAAGCCGCACCCGCCCTTCTTCCAACAAGTATAGCGGGCCTTTCTTAACATTCGCCGGAGATATTTCTTAAGACTTGCTTAAGTTCGGTGGAAAAAGTGTAAAAAGAGACCCTCCCCGTCATCGCTTCGCAGTTCCGCTTTTCCCGAGGGGGAGTGGCGCGCGTCAGCGTGACGGAGAGGGTCGTTTTTATTGGCTGATGGGGAACAGCAGCGTCATGGTGAACTGCTCATTCTCCTGTTCGATCTTACAGTCTGCGTGCATCTTATCCATCATGGTCTCGATGCTGGTCAGGCCCACCTTGGTGCTTTCCACTGCCGGGGGCGCGGGCAGGACATGGTTGCGGAACACAAGGCCTGCCTTCCCCTCCTGCCGCAGGAACCGCACCTCGATGGGCCGGGCCGGGTCGGCGTACTTGATCAGGTTGGAGCCGATGTTATCCAGAATGCGCCGGATATACTGTGCCCGCACGGTCAGGAGCACATCCTCGCTGCCCAGCTCCAGCGCACAGGCAAAGCCGCGTTGCTGCAGCATCTCCACCATCTCAGCCAGCGGCTCCTCAAAGATCTGGGAGAAGCGGGTCGGGGCATCCAGCTGCACCACGGTGTCCCGGGTGACCAGCGCGTACTCGAACAGATTGTCGGACAGCTGCTTGATCTGCCGGGCCTTGTCATCAATCTTTGCCAGATATTCGCCCTCCTGGGCCTCGGTCTCGTATTTGTGGTGGCGCAGGATCTCGGTATAGAGCAGCAGGGTGGTCAGCGGGGTGCGCAGGTCGTGGGACATCTCAGTGATCAGGCTCTTGACCTTGGCGGCAGCCTGAGACTCCTCGGCCTGCTGCTGGCGCAGGGTCAGACGCAGACCATCCAGACTGGTGGCCAGCAGGGCCAGCTCATCGTCTCCCTGGATCGTGATGGGGTGGTCAAGGTCGCCGCCCTCCATGGCCTGGATCTCCCCGCTGAGCAGGAGGATATAGCGGATGATCTTCCGGCTGCTCAGGAAGAAAAACAGCGGGAAAAGGGCAAAGCTGACAAGCAGCAGGATCTCGCACCCCTTGCCGTAATAGGCATCCACGCCGTTGTAATAGAACATGGCGGTGGTCTTTTTGTCCGAAAAGGTGAGCGAGTACATCGGGAGCCCGTGCTCGGCCGGAACCGCTTCCGTCACGTTTATCCACCCCTCGTAGACCGGAGTGACCAGCGGATAGGAGGAATAGAGCATCCGGGAGCGGTCGTAGATGATGAACATCGTGCTGCCGTTCCGCACAGACCAGTCGTCCAGCTTGTCGATATCCCGGCTGGAAAGGCCGCGCCGGTCGATATAGCTCTGCAGCTCCTGCACCTGCTTTTCCACAGCCTTCTGCTGGGTTTCCGGCTGGTCAAAATAAAGCCACAGGGCTTTGTTCAGCACGACCTGCATTCCCACCAGAAACACAGCACTTGCCAGTGCTGAGAACAGGATCATCAACACCAGCTTGCCGGAAAGTCCCAGCTTTTTACGCATGATCCTTCTCCTCCCCGGGCACAAAGCGGTACCCTTTCCCCCACATGGTCTGCAGACGGGCGGGGTTCTGCGGGTCTTTTTCGATCTTCATCCGCAGATTGCGGATATGTACCATCACGGTGCCGTTGGAGGTGTAGAAATAAGGCTCCTGCCACACATCCTCGTAGATCACCTGCACCGGGAAGATGCGCTGGGGGCTCTGCATGAGCAGCCGCAGGATCTTGTACTCCGTCTCGGTCAGGTCGATCTCCTCCCCGTCCACCCAGACGCGGTTGCAGTCCAGCGCCAGCTTCACGCCATGGCTGCACAGGGTCAGGTTCTCGGCCCGGGCCGGGGTCTGCCCCTTGCCCTGATAGACGCAGTACCGCCGCAGCAATGCCTTGACCCGGGCGCTGAGCTCCGCAAAGGAAAAGGGCTTGGGCAGGTAATCGTCCCCGCCCGCGGTCAGGCCCAGCAGCTTATCGGACTCCTGTGATTTTGCCGTGAGGAACAGGATCGGCACTGTGGAGAGCTTGCGCAGCTCCTCGCAGACGCGCAGGCCGCTCATGCCCGGCATCATAATATCCAGGATCACCAGATCGACCTCCGGGCGGAACACCTCCAGTGCCCGGGTACCGTTTTCGGCTTCGATGATATGGTATCCCTCGCCGGAAAGCAGGATGCGCACGCCGTCCCGGATATCCGGATCATCCTCCGCGATCAGAATGGTCTGCTCTGCCATGGTCTTCTCCCCTTTTTGTCATTCTCGGTTCTAGTATAACAGCAGTTTCCTGCATTTTCCACGAAATTTTTCTAAGGATTTCTTAAGAAAACGCCGCTTCCGGTCAGACCCTGCTGCAGGGACAGAAAAAAGGCATCCCCGCACTTCACAGACGAGGATGCCTTTCTCAAAACGGTTTTCTGCCCCAAAGCGCCCGCTCCGGCGTGGAGCCGGGCCGGGTCTCCGGCGCAGAGGCTTACATTGCAAACTGGACGGCGCAGAAGGCTGCATAGATGCAGAGCAGCAGCACGCCCTGCCAGCGGGAGAGCCTGCCCTTGAGCAGAGCGGGCACAGTCAGGAGGAGCATGACCACGAACATCACGGGCAGATCCATGACCAGAGAGGAATTGATGCCCATGATGGTGGAGTTCTGCGGGATGCTGAAAGGCGACACCGTGATGGACATGCCGCTGACCAGCACCAGATTGAACACGTTGGCACCAATGACATTGCCCAGCGAGAGGGAGCCGTGGCCCTTTGCCAGCGAGGTAATCGCCGTGACCAGCTCAGGCAGAGAGGTGCCCAGCGCCACAAAGGTCAGGGCGATGACGGATTCCGGTACGCCCAGCGCCTGCGCGATCAGGGTGCCGTTGTCCACCAGCAGGTTTGCGCCCACAGCGATCAGGGCTGCGCCGAGGATGAGCAGGCCGATCTCCTTGGCAAAGGACATTTCCTTTTCCGGCTCGTCCTCATCGTCTTCCGGGGCGGGGGCGTTTTTCATAGCCAGCACATTGCAGACCATGTACGCCACGAACATTGCCAGCAGCACAATGCCGATGGGGCGGCTGAAGTAGCCGGTAGTGTAGGCCACGCCCGCATACAGGGCCGCTGCCACAAAGAAGAACAGCACCGGCACCCGCAGGCTCTTGGGGTCCACCTTGCCCGGGCGGACCGCAATGGTGATGGCCGCGATCAGGGCCGCGTTGCAGATGACCGAGCCAATGGCGTTGCCATAGGCGATCTCGCCGTGGCCGGTCATGGCCGAGGTGGTGGAGACCATGACCTCAGGCAGGGTGGTGCCGATGGACACCACCGTGGCACCGATGAGCAGCTCCGGCACCTTGAAGCGGCGGGCGATGCCGGTTGCACCGTCCACGAACCAGTCGCCGCCCTTGATGAGGCAGAGCAGGCCCACGATAAACAATAATACAGGGATCAGCATATAAAATCTCTCCTTTTTAATCCAAAAAGTATTATACCTGTTTCCCCTGCAAAACGCAAGCAAAATCGTGCATTTTTACCCAGCCTTCTCCACCTTTTTGGCGTTGGGGTAGATGCGCTCCATCCGGGCATTGTCAAAATGCTCATCCAGCAGCACATCCACCGCATTGGCCGGAGCCGCGCCGCTGGTGCGGGCATCGTAGCGGGCCAGCGCCAACGCACTGGTCACAAGGTTCACGGCCATGAACACAGCCAGCAGAGCGGTCATCCAGGGGCGGATCCTGCGCTTGACCGCCTTCATCCCCTTTGCCACCAACGGGTAGCCATAGCGGATCCAGGTCACGGCCGCAATGCCCCAGAAGAAGCAGTACAGCAGGTTGATGCGCCCGCCCAGATTGAACTTGAAGCCGCTGTAATCCCAGAACACGGTGCCAAACAGCAGCTCTGTCACGGCGCTGCACACATACTCATACGCACCGCCCAGGATCACACCGAACCAGAAGATGCGGCTCTCGCTCTTCTGTTCGCCGCCCCGCAGCAGAATGGCGGCCAGCACAAGCGCCAGCCCCCACACCACGCTGAACGGGCCCCAGACCAGGCTGGAACGGCTCATCCAGACCCCGGCGGTGATGCGGCAGAAGATGGTCTCCACCACATCTCCGAGGAAAGCCCCGATGACAAAGAGCCAGAGCAGGTCGGCAAGGGAGAGCTGCTTTTCGGCACTGGTGGTGGGCTCCGGACGGGCCGCAGCAGGGTACGCCCGCTGGATCCGCTTTTCCACGCTGGCGGTAATTTTCTGCCGCAGCCTCTCCGAGCCCCTGCCCAGCTCCCGATTCAGCTGCTCGAGCCGTGGGTGGCGGTTCGCATACCGGCTGACCACCACCATGGCAGAGATCTGGTCAAGGACGGCCAGCGCCATGCCGCCCCATACCACAGCGTGGAACAGCAGCGGCGGCAGGTGGGCGCAGAGCCGGAACAGCAGGTCGTTGCCCCAGCGGACTGCCGCCATGCCCAGCAGCCCCCACAGCAGGGAGTATTGCAGGCAGACATAGCCGTCCAGATTGAACTTTTTATCGGAGTAGTCCCACCAGCGGCGGGG
>ULWF01012065.1_pt1 | contig 11194 bp, 9 predicted proteins | sample 1960081 | NCBI WGS metagenome assembly ULWF01 (sample SAMEA4835805, study PRJEB28245) | human gut metagenome | biome: gut microbiome; material: fecal sample | place: Denmark | collected 2008
TCCGCCAAGTGGGACAGAACCCACAACGGAGAGTGCAGCGCCGCCGGAAACGACACCGCAGGAAACACCGCCTCAGCCAAAGTCGATTTATGATTACGAGTTTGACATAGCGGCTATCCGCTTGGAAATGATTGCTGTCGGAGAAGCAATGGGACTTACCCATATCACAAGCGATGAAGGCGTGGAGATGACACCGGACACCGCTTCGTGGGCAATACCCGTAACAGCGTCAAGAGATTTTCAGGGCGAAGCGCTGAAAAGAAAGCTGAGAGAATATGTGCAGTCTATGCCGGAGCTTATCACGACATACGGCGGCAACCCAATTCAATATTTCTCGATTTATACAGAGCCGCTTGGAGACGGCAGCTACTGGATTTATTTCCTCTATTAAATCGAGAGCAACCCTTCCCTCTGTCAGAGCAGACAGGGGGATTTTTTATGACCAAATTTTAGAAAGGACGGTATATCTGAATGAAACATTTTATAAAATCTAAAGGAAAGCGCATTATGGCAATGCTGCTTTGTGCGGTAATGTCCGTAATGGCAATGCCGCTGTCCGCTTTTGCCTTTACCGCAGAGGCGGGCAAAAAAGCAGCCGCTTATTATGGCGATCACTACTACGGTTCGGACGGAGATTATTACTATTCCGCAGGACAATATGATTTTATCGCTTATGACAGCAACGGAAACACAAGCCTTCAAACCCATTATGGCAGCGCAGCAAAGAGAGCCAAGCTGATGATTAAGGACGCAAGCGGCTCACGACAGCTTATGTGCATTGAGTCCGGCATAGATTACAACGCCGGAGGCAGCTACACAAGCGAAAACGGAAAGAACAGCGCCTATTTTCAACATCTGCCCGTTTCCGCACAGTACGGAATTATGCTGACCTCTGTTTATGGCTGGAGACCGGGTAAGACAGCGCCGATTGAGGGAACGAACGAGGACGATTTTTCTATGGCAACGCAGATTATTATGTGGGAGTATCAGCAGCTTCTGCGTACAAGCCCGACCACACTGGCAGAAAACAGCTACGGTATCCGTGCGGATAACTATTTCCGCTGTATCAAGGGCAGACCTGCCGAGAAGTGCTATTATTGGATTTTGGAGCAGACAAACGCACACAATGTTATTCCAAGCTTTGCTTCGGACAGAATCGGCACGGCAGAGACTTACACCCTGAAATATGATAAGACAAAGGACAATTACAGCCTTACGCTGACCGACAGCAACAACACCTTATCCAATATCAAGTTTACGGACAACAGCGGTATTACCGTAACGAGAAGCGGCAACAGCTACACTTTTACCTCCAAGCAGATGATTGAAAATCCGGTTGCCATCACAGCCAAAAAGGATATTCCCGGCATTGACGGAAATCTGCTCGTTTGGGGCTATCCCGGTATGCAGACAATGGTATCCGGTGCGGAAGATCCGGTAATGTTCTATCTGAAAATCAAAACCGAGACAACAGGCGTCGGTCATATCGTGAAGCACTCGGAGGACGGAAAGGTAGACGGTATCCGCTTTACAATCAGCGGAAACGGTGTAAATCAGACCGTAACCACCAAAGCGGACGGTACGGTGGATATAGAGCTTATGCCGGGCGTTTACACGGTAACGGAAGAAAACATTGATAAGTACGAGCCGCAGAAAACACAGCGCATTACGATTGTGTCCGGCAACACTTCAACCGTAACCTTTTCCAATGTCTTAAAGCGTGGCGAGGTTAAAGTTATCAAGTCCTCTGAGGACAATTTCAACGAGGGCGTGACCTTCCATCTTTACGGAACATCACTCTCCGGTATTCTCGTTGACGAGTATGCCATTACCGATAAAAACGGTGTGGCAACCTTCAGCAATGTTTTAATCAGCGGCAGTACCCCTTATACCCTTGAAGAAGTGGATACCGCAATCCGCTATGTGATTCCCGCAAAGCAGACAGCGCCCGTCAAGTGGAACGAGGTTACAAACCGCAGCGTAAACAATATCCTGAAAAAATTTACCGTAACCGTAACCAAGAGCGACGCCAAGACCGGAACAGCGCAGGGGGACGCTTCCCTTGCAGGGGCGAAATACGGGATTTTCAAGGGCGAACAGCTTGTAGACGAGTATTTTACCGATAAGAACGGTCAGTTTACCACAAAGGAATATATCTGCGGCGATGACTGGACGATAAAGGAGCTTGAACCAAGCGAAGGCTATCTGCTTGATCCGACTGTCCACCATATCGGCGCAGAAGCTTTGGCTTACACCGTAGAGCATAACCATACCGCCAATGATGTAAACGAGACGGTTATCGAGGGCAACATTGCCATTATCAAGCATACCGACGATGGGGAAACAAAAATCGAGACTCCCGAAGCAGGGGCAGAGTTTAAAGTTTACCTGAAATCCGCAGGAAGCTATGAGAAGGCAAAGGAAACCGAGAGAGATGTCCTTGTATGCGACGAGAACGGTTTTGCACAGAGTAAGGATATGCCTTACGGTGTCTATACTGTCCACCAGACTTCCGGCTGGGAAGGCAGAGAGCTTATGAAGGACTTTGATGTGTTCATAGCCTCTGACGGACAGACCTACCGCTATCTGATGAACAATGCCGATTTTGAAAGCTATATCAAGGTGGTAAAGGTGGACGCAGAGACAGGAAAAACAATCCCTTATGCGGGCGCAGGATTTCAGATTTATAATCCTGACGGAAGCCCTGTGACGATGACCTTCACTTATCCGACACTTACAACCATCGACACCTTCTATACCGACGCAGAGGGTTCGCTTATCACGCCTGAGAAGCTACCATACGGTACAGGCTACTCCATTGTGGAGGTACAGGCTCCTTATGGCTATGTTCTTGACAGCACGCCGATTTATTTTGATGTGGCACAGGAACATTCTACGGAGGAAAGCGGGGTTACAATTATCAAAGTGAATAAGGAAAATATGGCTCAGAAAGGCACGGTTACGGTTGAGAAATCCGGCGAGGTGTTCTTCGGCATTGCTACCATCGGCGGCGCAGATGAAAACGGAAACGAGCTTCCGACCATTTACCAGCCGATTTACGAGGTGCAGGGACTTTCCGGCACTGTCTATGAAATCCGTGCGGCGGAGGACATTATCACGCCCGACGGGACTACCCGATACAAAAAGGGCGAGGTTGTGGATACCGTTACAACGGGTGCGGACGGTCTTGCGAAAAGCAGGGAAATCTATCTTGGAAAATACGAAGTTCAGGAAATTACAGCGCCTTACGGAATGGTACTGAATGAGGAAATCCACACCGTAGAGCTTGTGTATGCCGGACAGAATGTTTCCGTAACGGAAACCGCAGCTTCTTTCTACAACGAGAGACAGAAGGCGGAAATCAGCTTAGAGAAAACCCTTGAAATAAACGAACTGTTTGGAATCGGCGCAGAAGATGAAATCTTAAATGTCAGCTTCGGTCTGTTTGCCGCAGACGAGCTTGTATCTTTTAAGCGGCACTTCCATTCCGGCGGACGGACTGCTTGAAATCCTTACGCCTGATGAAAACGGAAAAGCAACAGCAAAGACAGATTTGCCGATAGGAAGCTACTATGTAAAAAAGCTTGCCACAGACGAGCATTATATCTTAAACGACACAAAGTATCCGGTGGTATTTGAATATGCCGGACAGGACACCGCAAAGGTAGAGCTTTTTGCCAACGAGGGAGAAGCGATTGAAAACGACCTGCTTTACGGTTCTGTTTCGGGAAGAAAGACCGACGAGGACGGAGAAGACTTAGACGGTGCGCTGATCGGACTGTTTAAGACAGATGACGGAGAATTTACAAAAGAAAACGCTTTGATGACCGCCATATCCGATGAGAATGGCGGTTTTTCTTTTGCTAAAATCCCTTACGGTACTTGGTATGTCCGTGAAATCGAACAGCCGACAGGCTTTGTGCTGAATGAGGAAGTCTATCCCGTAACTATTGGAGAGAATGAGCAGACGGTGGAAATCGAGATTGTCAATAAGTTCATTCGTGGAAATATCGCACTTACAAAGGTGGACGCTGAATATCCCGACAACAAACTGACCGGCGCTGTCTTTGAGGTCTATAAGGACACCAACGACAACGGAAAGCTGGATGAGGGCGATGAGCTTCTCGGCACACTTACCGAAAAAGAAATCGGACAGTATGAAATGAACGACCTGCTCTATGGTCGCTATTTTGTAAAGGAAATCAAAGCGCCGGAGGGATTTATCCTTGATACGGGCGTTTACGAAGTATTTATCGAAACGGACGCTACGACCTATCAGGTGGAGAACAAGGCTGGCGTTGGCTTTATCAACGAGGCTATGCGTGGAAACCTGAAGATTGTCAAAACTTCTTCAGACGGAAATGTGAAAGGCTTTGCGTTCCGCATTACCGGAGCGAACGGTTATGATGAAACCTTTGAAACCGACGAGAACGGGGAAATTTTTGTAGAAGGACTCCGTATCGGGGAATACACCGTCTCCGAAGTAAATAACAGCGCTTCCCAAAACTATATCCTTCCGGCAGACAAGACAGCGGAGGTTATGACCGATTCCACCACCATTGTGGAAATGCACAATGTACTCCGTGACACGCCGAAAACCGGAGATAACAGCCATCCCGCACTTTGGCTTGCCCTTGCGGGCGTGTCGGTACTCGGCGTTATTTCCTGCGGCATCAGAACCTATCGGCTCGGAGAGGAATACACGAAGGAAAGGATTATAGAGCGGCTGATACAGAACCGGGATAATATCGCTTTCGCCCCGTTTCAGAAAAAGAACTGTCCGGCAAAGCAATATCAACTTCCCACAAGGGAGGACAAAATCAAAAAGGTCGGCGGTCTGTACGGGCTGTACCTTTATTACTGCTATCGGCTCGGCTATCTTCCGAAGTACAAGTACAAACAACAGAATAACGCAAGGCTTCACTATCTTCTGAAAGATGATTTAATGAAGCTGGAGGAAATCACAGCACAGACCACGCTGCTCGGAAAGCGCCAAATCGGTACGGACGAGCAGCTTTTTTCCTATCAGCGCTCGGTGGAAGCTGAAATCAAAAATCTTACTGCCGACAGAACCCGTCTCCGAAACGTAATACGAAAAGTAAATATCACAGACGAAAGGCTGTCTGAGGCAAAGGAAAAGATTTCAGAAATATCAGAGCGCTTAAAGGAACTTCGCAAAGAAGTAAAACTCTGTACGGGCATTGCCGAGAGGTCAAAGGTTATTGAGAAAAACCTTGAGCAAGTCCGGGCAGAGGAAGAAAAATCGAAAGGAAAGGAGAATCGCAGCTATGACAAACGGCGGTGACGCAGCAGAACAAATCGTCAGGCTGTCCCTTGAAGGATTTGAAGTGGCTGCAAAGCTGACAGGCTCGGCGGCAAAGAATATCGCTATTCTTTTAACCTCCGTCTTAAAGCAGGAAATGAGCCAGTCCAACAAGACACGGGGCAAGGCGAGGCTTACCAATATGATAAAGTCCGGCAAGGAGCTTAAAGTTTTTTCTATCCCGAACAAGGATTTGAAAAAATTTACCGAACAGGCGAAAAAATACGGTGTCCTCTACTGTGTGCTTCGGGATAAGAACACCAAAGGCGAAGATATTCCGGTGGATATTATTGTCCGTGCGGAGGACGCTTCTAAAATCCAGCGCATTGTTGACCGCTTTGAACTCGGCAAGGTGGATAAGGCTTCTATCGTTTCCGAAGCGGAAAAAGATGTAGCGGATCGTGAAGCGGCGGCAAAGGAAGTCCCTGCTAAGACGAGGGGCGAGCGCATTGTGGAGGAAGCGATGGGAAAGCAGAAGCAGAAGGAGGAAAACGCCCACCAAAACCCTATGGTCGCAAAGACGGACAAAAACCCTCCGTCAGAGCGAGACTCAGAAACGACAGATACGCACACTGATAAGGGTATCGCAGCGGCGGCGGATAAGAAGCCTTCGGTCAGGGAAAAGCTTGACCGATACAAGGCGGCTGCCAAAGCGGAAAAGGAAGCAGAGCGTATCTTGCCGGAGGCTTCTAAGGAGAAGCCGAAAACGCCTGAACCTAACAGGCAGACGGTGCATAAGCAGCCGAAAAAATCAAAGAAACCGAAAGAGAGGTAAAGCCGAATGGAAAATTTAGAGGAACATCCGCAGATTGCGGAGCTTTTGGAAACTCTCGACCAAAACGGGCTGACCAAAGAGAAAAACGAGATGCAGTCTTTGGTAAGCTATATCGGCAATATGGAAGAAACGCTGACGGGAATGCTTGGCGAGCTTCAGGATATGCGTAAGGAAATCAACCTTATCCATAACAGCACTTTAACAAGCAAATGCCAAAACCTCGTGCAGAAAACCGACGATAAAATCAGACAGGGATTTTCCGTAGTGAAAAAAACGAAAGACAATCTGATAAGGTCTGCCGGAAATGCGATGAGGGCGTTTCGTGAAAAAGGAAAGGACGCACTTGCCGAATCGGTCAGGGCAATCAAAATACCGGAGGCGCTTGATAAGCTGTCCGCAATGTTTGGAAAAATGTCTATGGATATGGCGCAGGATAAAATGAAGCTGTCATCTATGCAGTCGGAACTCCAAAGCGCAAAGGGACATTTTAAGAATATGGGGCGGCTCCTTATCGACAAAGCCCCGAAGGAAGCGGAGCAGATAAAAACGGATAAAGGGATTTTATCAAGGCTCAGCCGCTTATTTGACAGAACGCAGAAAGGGTTTGCTTCATTGGAGCAGAAGGCGATGGACGCAGCGGATAAGCTCAGAGTTACCCGTGTGAAGGTGTCCGTCAAAGAAAACCTGAACAAATACAAGGCGGCGGCTAAGAGCGAAAAGCAGCCGGAAAAATCGAAACAGTCGAAAGAGAGGTAATCAATTATGACCAGCAATTTTAGTGCGAAGCGCAGCGGCTCGGAGAGACCGCAGCTTTCGCTGGAGGAATATAAGGAAAAGAAGAAAGCGGAAAAGGAAGCGGTCTATAAAATGCTCGACGAAACCGCTTTGGCCGTCGTGCAGTCCCCCGACAAATTCAAGGGCTATCTTGATGTGCAGAGCAGAATGGACAGATACACAGCCAACAATGCCCTGCTGATGTATAAGCAGTATCCGAAGGCAAGTCATGTCAAGGAATTTGACGATTGGGTTTCGGAGGGCGTGAAAATCAATAAGGGTTCTAAGACCTTTATTATTCTCGATCCTTACGAATACACCAAAAAGGACGGGACGCCGGGCATTGACTTCAATCTGAAAAAGGTGCTTGATGTTTCGCAGACCAGCGGGAGAAAACCCGCAGCGCCTACCGTCAACCGTGATCCGCAGAAGCTCGTTGCGGTAATGCTCGACACAGCGCCGATTGAGGTGGAGAGCGTGGACGAGCTTCCGTACCCGAATATGGGGGCGTTTTACAAAAACGAAAATCAGACGCTCTATGTGAAAAGGGACATTGGGGACAGCGTGGCGCTCTGCCAATGTATCGCACAGGAGCTTGGACACGCAGAGCTTTCGATGAACAGCGAAGCGTACAGCCGAAGGGATATGGGCTTTCAGGCGGTATGTATCGGCTATATGTTCTGCAAAAAGTTTGGCGTGGATGTAAAGAATTTTGCCATTGACCGTATCCCCGATGAACTAAAGGGCAAAGAAGCGAAGGAAATCAAGGCGGAGCTTGGCAAAGGACAGAAGGCGTTAAAAGACATTGTATCCCGTGTTTCCGATGAGCTTCACCGCCAGCGGTCAGAGCGTTCACAGGAACAGGAGAGATAACCGGAGGTATCCCAAATGAAAGAGGAACTTTATCATATCGCTTTGGACGATTACGAACACGGCGTTGTCATTCGTTCCCTGAACGACAAAAAGACAGACCTTAAAAAAGAGGGAAAGTCTACCGACGCTGTTGACGATTTGATTATCAAATTCGGACACGCCCCCAAACGCAGGTTCAAAGTGGTAGAAAAGGAAGCAGACCGCCGTGAATCGAGATAACGACAGGCAGTCCGCAGTCATCCTCTCCGTTCTCGGTATCATTCCCGTCGTGTGGCTGGGGCTTCTCTTGGCACCGTCTGTTACGGGCGGCTTGCCGGAGATACTGCCGAAGCTTTTAGATGTGCTTAACAATCCGTTTCATATAGAGCTTTGCGGGGACAGCGTAAAAACTGTCCTCGTTTTGCTTCTCTTATACGGAATGGGAATCGGCATTTACTTTTCCACACGAAAAAATTACCGCAGACGGGAGGAACACGGTTCGGCAAAATGGGGCGCTGCCAAAACCGTAGACAGGAAATACAGACAGAACCCGCCAAGCGCAAACAAGCTGATGACGCAGAATGTGCGGATTGGGCTAAACGCCAAGAAGCACAGGCGGAATCTCAATACCCTTGTGTGCGGCGGTTCCGGTGCGGGCAAAACCCGCTTTTACTGCAAGCCGAATTTAATGCAGGCAAATTCTTCTTTTGTCATTCTTGATCCAAAGGGAGAAATCGTGCGTGATGTGGGAGGTCTGCTTGAAAAGAAAGGCTATGAAATACGGGTGCTTGACCTTATCTCTATGGAGAAAAGCCATTGCTATAACCCGTTTGTCTATCTGCAAAGCGACAACGACATTCAGCGGCTTGTGACAAACCTTTTCAAAAGCACCACGCCGAAAGGCGCACAGAGCAACGATCCCTTTTGGGACACAGCGGCTTCTATGCTGCTTCTTGCTCTTGTTTTTTATCTGCACTACGAAGCGCCGGAGGAAGAACAGAATTTTGCGATGGTAATGGAAATGCTTCGAGCCGCAGCGATTGAGGACGAGGAAGATAACAGACCTTCCCCGCTTGACAATCTGTTTGCGGACTTGGAAATGGATAATCCTGAACACATCGCTTTGAAATATTACCGTTCCTATCATTCCGGCTCGGCAAAAACCTTAAAGTCCATTCAGATAACCCTCGCCGCAAGGCTTGAAAAGTTTAACCTTGAGAGCTTGGCGGCGCTGACCTGTGCAGACGAGCTTGACCTTGCAACGCTCGGAGAGAAAAAAGTGGCATTGTTCGCTTTGATACCCGACAACGACTCCAGCTTTAATTTTTTGGTGTCTATCCTATACACGCAGCTTTTCCAACAGCTATTTTACTCAGCCGACCACATTCACGGCGGCTGTCTGCCTGTCCCGGTACACTTTTTGATGGACGAATTTGCGAATGTTTCGCTGCCGGATGACTTTGACAAGATACTGTCGGTTATGCGCTCTCGTGGCGTATCGGTATCTATCATTTTACAGAACTTGGCGCAGCTTAAAGCGCTGTTTGAGAAGCAATGGGAAAGCATTGTCGGCAACTGCGACGAATTTCTCTACTTGGGCGGCAACGAGCAGAGTACGCACAAATATGTGTCGGAACTGCTCGGCAAAGAAACCATTGATACGAACACATTTGGGAAATCGTCAGGTCGAAGCGGAAACTACTCAACCAACTATCAGATTAGCGGGCGTGAGCTTCTCACGCCGGACGAAGTGCGTATGCTCGACAACAGGTACGCCATTTTGTTCATTCGTGGGGAACTGCCGATTATGGATTTTAAGTACGATATTCTGAAACACCCGGATGTGGCACTGACCGCAGACGGGAAAGCCGGCGCATACGCACACGGCGGAGTTAAAGATGATGTTGCCGCTATCACGGTGGAATGGATTGATGTTGATACCGTTCCCGATACGGAGATAACGGAAACGACCTATGAGCTTTTGTCCGACGAGGACATAGAAGCCAGCTTCAATATAAACATTAAAAATTGAATGGAGGAAATCACAATGAAGATTTTTAACAGAACCAAAAACAAGGAAACTGCAAAGCTGCCGATGAGCGGCAAGGTCAAGAAAGGCTTTCGCTTCTACTGCGCTGTGATTGCGGCGCTCACTCTGATGATGGGTATGTCGGTTACGGCGTTTGCCGCAAATGATCCGATTGCGGTTGTCAACAATCTGTCGGATTTTATTTTCGGGCTGATTCGTGCAATCGGTCTTATCCTGCTCGGCTTCGGTATCGTTCAGGTAGGACTTTCGCTGAAATCCCACGATCCGTCTCAGAGGGCGAACGGTTTTCTGACTTTGGCGGGCGGTATCATTATTACCTTTGCAAAAGAAATCCTTACCCTGATTACGGGTTAAGAAAAAATGTTGCGGTTATGGCGGCGGGCGCAAAAGTCCGCCGCTATTTTCGCAGAAAGGAGGAACTTGAATGTCGGATAATTGGGTTGTGCAAAACCTTGAAAACGCACTTGAAACTTGGAATGAAAAGCTGGCGGAGATATGGCAGCTAATTACCACTACCCCTCAGAACTTCAAAGGCGGGACAATATGGGGCGTTATCGTTCATATCAACGGTGCGGTACAGGCAATCGGGCTTGCCCTGCTTGTACTCTTTTTCGTTGTGGGAATGGTTAAGACCTGCGGTTCTTTTACGGAAGTCAAGAAGCCGGAACACGCATTGAAGCTGTTTGTCCGCTTCGCTCTTGCAAAGGGAGCGATAACCTACGGTATGGAGCTAATGCTTGCCCTGTTCAATATCGTGCAGGGTATGATAGGAACGATTATGACCGCAGCCGGATTTACCACAGCGCAGAATACCACCTTGCCGCAGGAGATGGTGGACACCATTGAAAGCTGCGGCTTCTTTGAGAGCATACCCCTATGGGCGGTTACGCTCATAGGCGGTCTGTTCATTACGGTAATGTCCTTTATCCTGATAATGACGGTGTACGGAAGATTTTTCAAGCTGTATATGTATACCGCCCTTGCCCCTGTCCCGCTTTCCACCTTTGCCGGAGAGCCTTCGCAGAATGTGGGCAAGTCTTTTATCAAAAGCTACTGTGCTGTCTGCCTTGAAGGTGCGGTGATTGTGCTGGCGTGTATCATCTTTTCGCTGTTTGCCGCTTCTCCGCCCGTAGTCAACCCTGATGCAGCGGCGGTCACGCAGGTTTGGGCGTATGTCGGGGAGCTTCTCTTTAATATGCTTGTCCTTGTGGGAAGCGTAAAAATGAGCGATAGGATTATCCGTGAAATGATGGGATTATAAGGAGGAATTAAATTGGAAGTAAAAATAAACCGTGAAATCAGAAATTATACGGAAGCGATGTTTTTTGGACTGTCCCTGCGGCAGTTCATTTTTTCGGTCTGTGCCTGTGCGGTGGCAGTGGGATTGTATTTTCTGCTGAAACCCTATGTCGGCACGGAA
>ULWF01038626.1_pt1 | contig 11042 bp, 9 predicted proteins | sample 1960081 | NCBI WGS metagenome assembly ULWF01 (sample SAMEA4835805, study PRJEB28245) | human gut metagenome | biome: gut microbiome; material: fecal sample | place: Denmark | collected 2008
AAAATCATATCGGTCTTTTTATTTTGTGCTAAAATATATTCTTGATAACGCCTTTCAGCAACCTGTTCTCTGGCATAAACAGATGCTGCAGTATCACCATAATTTTTTTGCTTTGATAAGGCTTCGTATGCAGCCTGGGCGTTAACCATTATTTGTTTTTTGCTGTCATAATCCGCTTTTGCTACTGCACCCATATCGTATAATTTTTTATAGCGTTCATAATTTAATTTTGCTAATTCATAATCAGCTTTATATTTATAATAGTCACTATTAAATTCAGCATCATTTTCAGCTGCTTTAGCATCATTTTCTCTGTATCTTGCATATGCTTTGCGAAGTTCGGCTTCTGCGTCCTGCAAATCCTGTTCAATCAAAATATCGCCTTTATGTACAAACGAACCCAAATCAACATTGATATTTGCAATTTTACCGGCAAATTTATTTATAATATCTATTTGAGCATTAGCTTCCGTCTTGCCAAATAGAGAAATTTCTTTATACATTGCTTTTTTGTAAACTGCTTCCACATGAACAAGAGGTCTTAAGACCTCTTTTCTCGCTGCTGGTTCACTTTTAAACATTAGCTGATATATTAAGATTAAAATTATTCCGAATACAACAATCAGCATCAATTTAATATATTTATTTTTTAAGAGATTCCGTAATTTCTCGTTCATTATCTCGGCATACTCCTATAAAATTTTTGAAACATTATCTTACGCAACAATTATAAAGCTAACATAATTAATTAATTTAATATATACCCTCTTTGCCAAAGAAACAGTAAAGAGGGTATATATTAGAGATGGGGATTTTTTAGTTACCAATTTTAAAAATTATCGGAATGCTTGCATAGCAGCGTACCGGTAAACCTGAGCTGTTTTTAGCCGCTGTAAAACGCCATTTTCGGCATGCTGCAACGGCAGCGTTATCAAGATTTACATTACCTGAGGAGGACGTGACGCTTACATCTTCAACACTGCCGTCCGTGCCGATTAAAAACCTTATTGATACAGTGCCTTCTACGCCAGCATTGCGTTCAGCACTGGGGTAAGACGGCTGATAACTTTTAATAATGCGAGGCGGTACGGCAGGTGACGATGTTACACCGCTGCCCGGGCCTGACCCACTGCCGGTACCTGTACCGTACCCGCTGCCATGTCCACCACCGCTGCCTGAGCCTGAACCGGGCCCGGTACCACTGCCGATTCCGCTTCCCTGCCCGGTGCCTTTACCTTTACCGCTGCTTTTTTTAACAATATGTTTTACCTGCTGCTTTTTTACTACAGCAGGTTTTTCTTTATTTGCTTCAAAAATTGCATCACTATCAGGCGTTTCCTCTACAGCAGCTGCTTCAGGTTCTGCTTCTTCTATAACACCGGCATCATCGCTGCCGCCTCCTCCGCCACCACCTAAAAACGTAACTTCAACAATGTTTTCCTGTGCGTGCGAAAATTGAAACAGCCCTGTAAATGATACAATCAGAAATATTAAAATATGTATAATTGCCGAACCGGCAAAGCCCCAGTTCCGCCTTTTCTTTTCATCCATCATTTTGCTGCTCCGTCAGTTGCAAGCCCAAACCTGTTAATGCCTGCTCCCTTAAACTTATCGACAAGCTCAATAACTTCACCGTACTCAATATCTTTTTCAGCACGTATAACAACAGCAAAATTGCTGTTGTTTTTTTGTTCTAAAGAAGCCTGCATTAAAAGCGACTGCAAATCTGTCTCTTTATCACCAAGGTAAATTGTGCCATCGTTTTTAAGCGTTACGGCAAAAGTTGTTGATGTATCACTGGCCGCATTGGCTGCCTGCGGTAGTTTAACAGGAATAGTCTTCAAATCAATCATATACATGGTGCTCAGCATAAAAAACACCAGCAAAAAGAACATAATATCAATCATCGGTATAATATTAAGTTCCGGTACTTTTCTATTCTGGCTTCTGCGGAATTTCATTTTACACCGGCCCTTCTGTTAGCCTGCGCAAGTGCAGCGGCACAGCGTTCAGCTGTTGTAAGTATGCCGTCCATGCGGTGGGCGAAATATGAATGGCAGCACAGTGCCATAATAGCTACGCAAAGACCGGTGGCAGTAGCAATAAGGGCTTCGCCGATACCGCCGGTAATAGCCATAGGTGCGCCTGCCTGTATATTAAAAATACTGAACGCACCAATCATGCCGACAATAGTACCCAAAAGACCCAAAAGTGGCGAAAGAGTAACAATAATGCTTAAATAATCCAGTTTATTTTTAAGCTGTGCTGTAAAAACAGCAAGGCCGTTTTCAAGGTAATCTGTTAAATCATCCTGCGTCTGTGCATTTTGTACAGCACCTAAAACAAGGGCAGAAGTTTCACCGGGAGTTGTTTGTGCCAAATCAGCGGCAGCCTGCAAATCATTACTTTTTAATAAAGCACAGTAATCATCGGCAAATTTTTCGCCGCTGTCAGCAGCACGGTAAAACAAAAAGCGCTCAATAGCGATAGCAAAAACAGCGAAAGAACAGAACAGCAGCGGATACATAACCAAACCGCCTTTGTGAAAATACATAATAGTTTGACTGATAAATTCCATAACCATCCTCCTGAAAATATAAAATTCCCAAATTCAAGACAACAAAAATTCTTAAAATAAATTACCCGGACATTTAGCGAACAAAAATTTTATAATTCTCCTTCCATTAAATTTTTGCTAAGTATCTAATAATTTATTTTTATCAAGCGTAGCCTGGTATTGCCTGTAATATAAGCCTTTTAGTTTTAACAATTCTTCATGCGTACCTTCTTCAGAAATTCTGCCATTATTCAATACAAAAATCCTGTTGGCTTTTTTTATTGTAGATAACCTGTGAGCAATAATTAAAGTTGTACGTTCCCTGGTAAGTTTATCTAATGCCTTTTGAATTTTTTCTTCTGTTTTGTTATCTAAAGCAGATGTAGCTTCATCCAGCACTACTATTCCCGGATTTTTTAAAATTACTCTGGCTATTGCAAGGCGTTGACGCTGTCCGCCGGAAAGTTTTATTCCCCGCTCGCCTATTTCTGTATCATACTTTTGCGGCAATTTTTCTATAAATTCATCTGCTGACGCTGCCCTGGCCGCAAATACCATTTCTTCGTCTTTTACTTCAGATAAACCGTAAGTTATGTTATGCCGCACAGAATCAGAAAAAAGAAAAACCTCCTGTTGTACAAGTCCTATATTTTTACGTAATGACCTTTGGCCATATTTCTTTATGTTAATACCATCTATTAAAATATCACCTGAATCAGGTTCATAAAAACGCAGCAGCAAATTTGCTAATGTGGTTTTCCCAACACCTGTTTCACCGACAAAAGCAACAGTTTCACCGGCAGCAATATTAAAACTTACATTGTCAAGCACTTTATTTTTTCCATAACTAAAGGTTACGTTTTTAAAACAAATACTGCCGTTAATATTTTTACATTCAATTGCATCTTTATCGTCAATTATTTCCGGTCTGATCTGCATAATTTCATAAAAACGTGCAAATCCCGCCATGCCGCGCTGATACATTTCCGTAAAAACAGTTAACCGTAATAGTGGCTTCATAAATAAATTAACGTAAAGCAAAAAAGCAATAAAATCACTTAGTTGAATTTTATTAGCTGCTATTAATAAACCACCGGCCACAAGCACAAATAAATTTGTAAAATTAGTAAAAAAATTAACGCTGCTGGAGAAATAACCCAGTATTTTAAAAGATGTTCTGCGAACCGCCATACTTTCTTCATTTTTCTTCATTAATAGTGAACATTCCAAATCTTCAGCAGCAAATGCTTTTACAAGCCGTATTCCGCTCAAGGCTTCTTCGGCTTTTGCAGAAACTTCACCATTTTTAGCGCGGTTTTTTCTAAAGGCAGCCTTCATCTTATGGTTTATAATAACGGTATGCACTGTTTTCAGAATTAAAAGCAAAGCTATAAGGACGCCTAAATAGATATTCATCCAAAACATTATACCGATAGTACCCAACATAACTACTAAGCAAATAATAACATCGTTAGGCCCACGGAAAGTCAATTCGCCTATTTCCGTTAAATCACCGGTAAGGCGCGCCAAAAGTTGCCCGGTTCTGTTGTTATCAAAAAATTTGAATGACATACTTTCAATATGCCTGAACAGGTCACGACGCATATCACGTTCAATATTGATACTCATAACATGCCCGCTATAGCTTATCCAATACAGTAAAACTGTATTTAGAATATATAAAATCAGTAAAAATAAAGCATAAAGCAGTATGCTGTTAAGATTTTGCTGAGGCAATTCAACATTTAAAATATGCCTTACAAATACCGGAAATATCAAATCCAGGAATGCAACGGCAAATGACCCGGCAATAATAAAAGCTGCTGTTTTTTTATAAGGTTTATAATACTGTAAAAAAGCAAATAATATTTTGCCTTTCATCAATTTAATTTCCATATATGTAACCTGTAAGCTCCTATAATTTTCCCATCCGGAGTAACTGCCGGTGCTTCAACGCCGGCCGCAGTCAGACCATCACTGCTTATATTTATCGCCTGCAACGGCCCTTCTGTATGAAAGAAATTTAATTTTCTACCATCTGCAATGTTTAATATAAGCCCCCCGTGAGCACCGTAATTATGTGTACGTACATTACGCCCAACTGCACAAGCAACCTTATCTTTGGCAAAAGATAGTTCTTCCATCGTACCATCAGCCATGTACTGATACTTAAATGTGCCATCATAACCAAACATAAATATACTATTATTGCTTGGATGCTCAATTGGGGTTGGAATTTGCCAGTTCTCACGGTTAAAAGTATTGATTGTTGAAAAAACAACACCTTCTTTAACAGCATAGCCATCTCTTCCGGAAGCATTTATCCAAACATTATCAACCTGGGTCGGTTTGGATAATGTACGTTCCCATAACATATTTCCCAAAGCATCAAATAAAAAGCCTCGGCCGTCACTGCAAGCTGCCGCTAAATATTTACCATCTTTACTAAAATTAGGGCTGCCGCGCATAACGGTATTGTCAAAAGGTTCAACTGGCTTTATAAAAACAGAATTTATCTTTTCGCCAGTGTTTTTATCAAGGAAATACATCGTATCTTTATATACCATGTCTTCCCTGAAGTCATATGCAGAAGTGGATATTACAACTTCGCCGTTGTTATCATTAACATCACACCAGTTTATCCAACTGTCTATAGATTCTTCTGCCGGATATTTCCATAAAAGTTCACCACTGCGGTTTATCGCAAGCATCCTGCCGTTATAGCCACGGCTGCCGTCTTTATTCATCAAAAATCTATACACATTGGCATATACGTTATCATTTTTATCAACAACGATATGTACTATTGAAGGGTAAGAACGCTTGCTCGGATCAGCACCGACAAAGTTCGCAGCAGCGTATTGCCATAAAATATCACCCGTGTGAACATCAATTGCATATAAATTTCCGGCAGGGCTTTGTTCACCTACAAAAGCAACCTGTGAATCATTGCTTAAGCAGACAGAAATAAACTTACCTATGCCAAGCGAACGTTTCCAAATTTGTTCACCTTTTGAAGAGAATAAAAACAGTTCACCGCGTTCTGTACCTACAAGCCACCCATTTTCAGATTCTACATGTCTGACAACAGCTTTGGTAAAGCCCATGCGGTCATAATTTTCACTGGGAATATCTCCCAAATGTACAGCAATCCCTTCTTCTGAAGCAGTTAAACCTATATCATTCCACGGAGTACGGCTTCCGGTAATCCAAAACAAAGCCGCTAATGACAATAAAAATATAATAGTTATTATTATGCTTTTAATATTTTTCATAAGTAAACCTTTGCCAAATCATACACAAATCTGAATACACCATAATAAAAACCCTGTTCAGAAAGCAAATACAAAATCTTACTTACAGCAGCACTGCTTACAAAAGCAAAAAGCAATAAGCACACAAGCCGCTCCCGTAAAGACCATAAATAAGCGCGCTTTTTATTATCTGCCAAAAAAAATCCGCGGCTTATAACCGATAAGGCAAGTGTTTGCGACCTGCGCAGGCAACGAACCAGTAAAGGCTTGGCTATATACGGCAAATGCCTTATAACAGCAGTACGTCCGGCAGCACTGCCGCTGCGGAGTCTGAGTGCAATTAAAACATCACCTGTTTCTGCTGCTAATACCGGCAAAAACCTGATTGCGGTAACAAGCATAAAAGCAATCTGCGCTGGCAAATGCCATGTAAGCATTGCCTGCAAAAGCTGCCTGGGGTCAGAATTCCAGCAAACTAATAGGCCCAGTGAAAGCATGGCAGCCGAGCGCAGCCCCTGCACAACACCATATATAATACCTTCGCGGTAAACGTAAAGCCCATTTGTAATAACGCCAAGTACAGGCGTATTCGGCTCAATCAAAACAAACAAGGGCGTTCTGGGCGTTTGCGTAAAAAACAAAGCCTGGCTGAACATTGAACCCCATAAACTAAGCATCAGCAAAACCATCATAACCTGCCATTTGGCGGCAGAAGTGCCTGCCAACGCATGCAGCAGCAGCGAAATTAAAAATACAATAAATAAAGTACGCGGATTATCAACCGTTATCGTCAATATTGAAAACAAAAACAGCATAACAAGTTTGGTTTTTCCGGTAACTTCTCTAATCCACTCCCGCGAATCATTACCTTCCCACAGCTGACGCAAGTACATAATCCGCCACCTCCTTAGCCGTAAGTAAAGGCCTGATATACAATAAATCCGTAACATCGAGCATGGCTGGTGCCTTTAACCCGCAAAGTTTTAAATAGCTTCTGTCAGTAAGCACTTTGCTTGTTATATTATCAGCAATAATCTGGCCATCATTCATTAAAATTACGCTGTCAGCTATTTCAGAAGCTAATTCAACATCATGCGTGCAAAAGAAAACACTGCCGCCATCTTCGGCGTAAGCACACAAAAGTTTTTTTATCTCTTCCAGGCTTTGCTGGTCCTGACCGGTAGTAGGTTCATCAAGCAGCAGCAATTTAGGTTTCTGCATTAATACAGCACTTAAAATAACCCTCAGGCGCTGCCCTTTACTTAACGCTAACGGAAAATCACCGGCATAATTTTCAAGGCCAATTCTTTTAAGCATAGTTTGCAGTTCTGCTTCACTAATTTTTTTATTATTCCAGCAAAGTTCTTCACGCACGCTGTCGGCCAAAAGCATTAAATCTGCTTCCTGCCGCAGGTAACCAACGTTAAAGCGTTCATTCTGCAAATCCCGGCCATCTAAACAAATCGTTCCTCTGTCCATGGCAGCAATTCCGCCCAAAAGGTTCATCAAAGTGCTTTTGCCGGTACCGTTTACACCCATTAGCGCAGTAATTTTACCTTTTTGCAACGTAAAGCTGATATTTTTCAGCGTATCTTCCAAAGCATTATCATATTTATAATAGACATTTTTTACATCTAAAATAGTTTGCCCTTTTGCAAAAGCAGATTGATATTTATTTAAACTTTTTAAATTACCATAAACATCCGTTACCATGGCAGCAACAGTATCAGCATCGTTTACCAATTCAGGCAGCTTTAGCAAACGGCATAAAACAATATTCTGCGGCTCACGCAAACCGATATTTTTTAATCGGCTTACCGCTGTCCACACCTTATTTATATCGCCGTCATATGCAATACTGCCTTCGTTCATAACTATAATCCGTGAAAAATAACCGGCAATTTCATTAACCCTGTGTTCTATTAAAAGAATTGTTAAATTTTGTTTCTGGTTCAATTCCTGCAAAAGGTGTAAAAAATCATGCGCCCCCTGCGGATTAAGCTGGCTTATAGGTTCGTCCAGTACTAACAGCCTGGGGCCGGTAACAAGCACAGATGCAAGTGCCAGCCTTTGCCGCTGACCGCCCGAAAGTGCCTGAATACTATAATCCACCCTGTCACCAAGCCCTACCATTTCCAAAGTTTCATAAACTTTAGTTTTTATATATTCATCCGGAAAGCCGCGATTTTCAAGTGCAAAAGCAACTTCATCATATACAGTCATAGCAAACAGCTGGTCATCCGGGGTCTGATATACAGTACCTGCCAGTAAAGCGATTTCTTCAGGAGGCAAATTTTGAGATTCCCTTCCATCCAAAAAAATTTTGCCCGACAAACAGCCGCGCCGTTCTGTCTCAAAAATACCGGTAATTGCTTTAATTAAAGTTGATTTGCCACAGCCGCTTTTGCCTGCCATAAGTACAAATTCGCCTGGCGCTATACTTAAATTAATATTTTTTAATGTATTTTCACTTCTGTTTGGATAACGGTAAGATAAATTTTCTATTTTAAGCATTCGTTATTCCCCCGTAACCTGCTGAAGTTTTAAACCCAATTTATAACCAATCCAAGCGCCAATGCTGCTGTATAAAAAACCGTTAATAAGCATATACAAACCTATATACCAATCGGCATAGTAAAGCCTGTAAAAAAACATCATTTGTTCAAGATTTATAAACGTAACAACAGCATCACCAACACCAAACATAGCCGCTATAAACAGCATATATTTGACGCTAATATTCTTTTTATCAAAAAATCCGCACAACTTTAGCATTACTTCAAGTACGCCTATATATACGCAACAGCTTAAAAAGCCAAGAGGGGTAAAATTACCGAAAAGCAATCCGGATAACATATACCTTGTTAAAAACATCAGCGCCAGCACGCCTTGTCGGCGGTATAACATTAAAAGCGAAACTATAAGTAAATATTGCAGCACGCCGCTTAAAATACCGGTAATAAACCCGGAAAAAGGTCCTAAAAATACATGCAGGAACTCCCCTGCCAAAGTTGTGGGCACAGTTATTGCACCGAAGCCAACCGCAGCAAATAAGGCTACCGTTATAGCCCCCTGCGCGCCTATATTAAATATTACGCGGCGCAGGCGCGGTAAAAACAACAAAACTGCCGCAAAGCAAATAAATGCAAAAGTCACTGCAGCAATGCCAATGCTATGTTTTTGTTCTATTTTTACCGGAAGCTCCTGTATTTTCTGCTGACCGTTACCTTCAACAGTAACCCTTAATGTATAATCGCCTTCAATAATTTTAAAATAATCAACATACAGCGGTATAATAAAAGCCTGTGTCTGTTTGCCGTCCAGTGAAATCATAGCTTTTGTTGCGTTGCTGTTATCAGTTTTGCCTGCCCAGCCCTGCTCGTGCTCTTCGGTAGAATTGCTTGCCTGGCACAAGCCCGGCATAACTTTACCGGTGGCTTTATCTAAAAGTTCTGCCTTTAAGCGCAGTACACGTACATCCTGCTGGGGATTGCGCATATCAACCAGCATAAACGCAGCCGGGTGGTTAAACATAGATGACCAGCTTTCTGCGCCATCGCCTGTTAAACGGCTGCGGAAAGATTCAAATGCAGTGTCGCGAATATAAACAACGTTATCTGCCGAACGGTCATCTTTATGCCCAAGGTTATCTACCGGTAAATCTACATCTTGTATGTACCAGTTGTAATCTTTATTTTTGTATTTTTTGCCATATCCTGATTTGGAGTTTTCAGCTTTGGTGTTGGCATCATAATCAAAATTAATAATTTTTTCTTGCTGCCAGTTTTCAGCAGCAATATTGATATTAATTTGTTTTGTTCCGCTTACAACATCTTCAGCCGGTTTTATATAAAGTAAGTCAAATGTATTGCCATAATCAGCAGGCAAAAGCCAGTTAGTATATGCACTGCTGCCGTCATCACCAATCTGCCATTTACCGCCCGGTAATACAAAAAAACCTTTTGGCAAATTAACAGTTACTTTTACCGGCTGCTCTTCCGGCACGTCAAACGCTGTAATGTTTAAATATAACGGCATAGTGCTGCCAGCAGCAACAGTTTTGTTAACTTTTTTATCAAGGCTGTATGGGTAAACAGCGTTTAAACTTATTCCTGCCCATGCTGTTTGCATAATACAAAACAATGTAAACAGAAATGTCAAAACTCGTAATTTCATAAATCTCCTCAAACACTACATGTTTTTCTAATAATTAAGTTATGTTCATAACCTATCATCAAAATAGTCTTATCTTTTTGAGCAAATTTTTTAGCTACTTCACTTTCACTTTTACAACAGTTCATATATAGATAGTTTTCTGCTAAAACTATGTTTTGTTCGATATATACAAATTCAATTTCTACATTTTGTTGTAAATATGCAACAAATTTTCAGATTCTTTAACTTCTAAATTGTGTATATCTTTACCAAAGTAATCAATACATACATTTTATGGAGTTAAAAAAGCTCTTAAAGTTTTTAATAATATACTTTTTACCTTAGCATTACAACCGACAATTCCTATAAACTCTTCTTAAGAAATATTAGTATCAGCATTATTTAAAATACAATGCTCGCCTTACCATTAAGTAAATTATTTAATGCAATTATAACTTTTTTCATTTTTCTACTTTTTTACTTCATACAGGCATCGCGCGGTAAACCAAGTTGCTCACAAATATCTCCCCATTTTTTCTGGCGAGTCTTCATAGCTAAAATTTTTTCAACAGGCATATCAATTTTGCGAGAAATGAAAATTGCACGTTTAACCTGATGTGAAGAATATCCCATTAACATATATTTTTTAGTATATTTTTTCTCAAGACCAAAAAGCCTTTCCAGCCTCTCAGCCTTATACTCTAACTCACGTTCGGCAAACTTATCTGGAGTAAGTTCTAAAATATATTTCACTCTTGACCATACATATTTGTCACGTAACTTTACGACATCTGCCAATGGTTTTTGTGCAGCATAGGCATGTAGGCAAATATTCTTTAATTCCAGATACTTTATACCACGATCAAGATATAAAGCTATCTCATTTTTATCATACTGAAAATTAGAATGTAAAGTATTTATATATTTTTCCCGCTGCAATGCATCATCTCTATCGACAGTACAAGCAGAAGCAGCCTCGGAGAAAATAAACAAACAACTTAAAAGAGGCAGTAATATAACTCTGGTAAATTTCACAAACAACACCATACCTAACACATTCATAACATATAATCAAT
>ULWF01051163.1_pt1 | contig 11021 bp, 8 predicted proteins | sample 1960081 | NCBI WGS metagenome assembly ULWF01 (sample SAMEA4835805, study PRJEB28245) | human gut metagenome | biome: gut microbiome; material: fecal sample | place: Denmark | collected 2008
TCCTAGTATTTGATTCATGTTTTATCTCCTTTAAAATTAGTATTTACATATACATAAAAAATATGCCAATAAAAAATAAAATAAATATAAAAAAATGTTAATAAAGTATTTATTTTTTCTATAATTATATGATAGAATAATAAACGATAAAATTAAATAAGGAGGATGTTGTCAATTGTCTGAAATAAAATATAAACGTGTTTTATTAAAGTTAAGTGGAGAAGCAATAGGAGGTGAAACAAAAAAGGGCGTAGATGCTGAGACTTTAGGGAAAATTTGTGATCAAGTAAAAAAAATAGTTGAGTTAGGAGTTCAAGTTTCAATAGTAGTAGGTGGAGGAAACTTTTGGAGAGGAAGATATGGACATCAAATGGAAAGAACAACATCTGATTATATGGGAATGCTTGCAACGGCTATGAATGGGTTAGCGCTTCAAGACTCACTAGAAGCAAGAGGATTATCTACAAGATTACAAACTGCAATAGAAATGAGGCAAATTGCAGAGCCATATATAAAAAGAAAAGCATTAAAGCATTTAGAAAATGGAAGAGTAGTAATATTTGCTTGTGGAACAGGAAACCCATATTTTACTACAGATACGGCTGCAGCTCTAAGAGCAGCAGAAACAGAAGCAGAAGTAATATTACTAGCTAAAACAATAGATGGAGTATACTCTGCAGATCCAAAAGAAGATAAAACAGCAGAAAAATATGATGAAATAACATATTTAGATATATTAAATAAAGATTTAAAAGTAATGGATTCAACAGCAACATCACTTTGTAGGGATAATCAAATACCATTAATAGTATTTGGAATAGATGAGCCAGAAAACATAGTAAAAATAGTTAAAGGCGAAAAAATAGGAACATATATTAAATAATAAAAAGGAGAGAAAAATTATGGATTATACAAATATAGAAGAAAGAATGAAAAAAACAATAAGTGTTTACGAAGAAAATTTGTCAGAAATAAGAGCAGGAAGAGCAAATCCTGCAATATTAAATAAAATAACTGTAGACTATTATGGAACAGCTACACCAATTAACCAAGTAGCCGGAATATCAGTTCCAGAAGCAAGATTAATAGTTATACAACCATGGGATGGAAGTGTGTTAAAAGAAATAGAAAGAGCAATATTAGCATCAGACATAGGAATAACACCAAATAATGATGGAAAAGTAATAAGATTAAACTTCCCAGAATTAAATGAAGAAAGAAGAAAAGAATTAGTAAAAGATATAAGAAAAATGGGTGAAGAAGCAAAAGTTGCAGTAAGACAAGTAAGAAGAGATGGAATAGATGATTTTAAAAAACAACAAAAAGATTCAGTAATAACTGAAGATGATTTGAAACAAGCAGAAGATCAAGTTCAAAAGTTAACAGATAAGTATGTAGAAGAAATAGATAAATTAACAGATTCAAAAGAAAAAGAAATAATGACATTATAGAATAATAAGGACACCTTGTACTAAATAGAGATTGAAGCAAGATAGAATCTAAAACAAGATAGGAGACAAAAATGGAAAAAGAAAATATGCCAAAACATATTGCTATAATAATGGATGGAAACCGTAGATGGGCAAGAAAAAGAGGCTTAGATCCAAAGCTTGGACATAAAGCAGGTGCAAAAACATTAGAAAAAATAGTAAGATATGCAAATAAAATAGGTTTAGCTTATATTACAGTATATGCATTTTCAACAGAAAATTGGAAGAGAACAGAAGATGAAGTAGGAGCTCTCATGCTATTACTTCAAAACTACTTAGATGAATACAGTAGAAGAGCAGATACAGAAAATATAAAAGTAAAAGTATTAGGTGACATTTCAGCACTTCCAGAGGGAATGCAAAAAAGCATAAAGAACTGTATGGAAAGAACAAAAGAAAATACAGGAGTAACATTTAATATAGCATTAAACTATGGTGGAAGAGATGAAATATTAAAAGCAGTTAAGAAAATAGCACAAGATGTAAAAGAAAATAAAATAAAAATAAACGAAATAACAGAAGAAACAATTGCAAATTCTTTATATACAGCAGGACAGCCAGATCCAGACTTGTTAATTAGAACAAGTGGAGAATTAAGAACAAGTAACTTTTTGCCTTGGCAAATAGTATATTCTGAATTCGTATTTACAGATAAAAATTGGCCAGATTTTGAAGAAAAAGATTTAGATGAAGCTATAGAAATTTATCAAAGAAGAAATAGAAAATTTGGAGCGCAGTAAAAAAGAAAGAGGAAAAAGTATGGAAATAAAAAGAGTAATATCAGCACTAATAGGTTTCCCATTAGTAGCTATAATACTAATATTTGGCAATAAATATTTGGTAGATGTAACAATTAGTATAATCGCAATAATGTCATTATATGAATATTTTAATAGTTTTAAAGATCAAAAAGAAAATAAAAATTTAAGATGTATAGCATATATAGCAGCTATAACAATAATGTTTATACATATAATACCATCGGATATGATATTAAAGCTAATTGCAGCAATTATTCCAATTTCAATATTAATATTATTTTCACAGGTAATAGCAAGCAACATGAAATATAATATAAAAGATATATCAATTACTCTTTTTGGAGTATGTTATGTAGTTATATTCTTAATGTATGTACCAATTATAAGAGAAATGACTAATGGAAGAATTGTAATTTGGTATGTATTTATATCAGCATGGGGAACAGATATATTTGCATATTTAATTGGAAGAAAATTTGGAAAACATAAATTTAGTCAAATAAGTCCAAATAAAAGCATAGAAGGTTGTATAGCAGGAACAGTAGGAGCAGTTCTATTAAGTTTAATATATACATTAATATGTAATACATATTTTGGAATGAACTTTAACTATTTTTATATAATACTAATAGGAATAGTATTAAGTTTAGTAGGACAAATTGGAGATTTTGCGGCATCTAGTATAAAACGTTATGCGGGAATAAAAGATTTTAGCAATTTAATACCAGGTCATGGTGGAATGTTAGATAGAATAGATAGTGTTATATTTATTGCACCATTTGCCTATTTTTTATTAATGTTATTGTAGAGGAAAGGAAGAAATACATTTGCTTATTTTTTTATTAAATGCTTTAAAAGTTATATTTGTATTAGGCTTTTTAGTTTTAATCCATGAAGGAGGTCATTTTACTGTAGCTAAGCTTTGCAAAGTTACAGTAAATGAATTCTCAATAGGATTTGGACCAGTAATATGGAAAAAGCAAGGAAAAGAAACGAAATATACAATAAGGCTAATACCATTAGGTGGATTTGTAAATTTAGAGGGAGAAGAAGGAAATTCTGAAAAAGAAGGCTCATTTAGTAAAGCAAGTAGTCTGAAAAAAATGGCTATAATAGTTGCAGGAGCACTAGTAAATATTATATTTGCAGTTATTGTATATTACTGTTTAATGTTATCTACAAACAAACATATGTCATTTAAAGTAGAAGACTTTGCACCTCTATACAATATAGAAGAATCACAATTACAAAAAGATGATGAGATACTAGAAGTAAATAATAAAAAGATATATACAAAAACAGATTTAGAAAAAGTTATTTCACAAAGTAATGGAGAAGATTTAAATTTAACAGTAAAAAGAAACAATGAAATATTACAAAATGTCAAAGTAAAACTAGTGAAGCAAGAATATAAAAATACAGGAATTTATTTAAAAGCAACAAAGGAAGATGAAGGTTTAACTAAAATACTAACAATAGAAGCTAAAAGTCCAGCAGAACAAGTAGGAATAAAACCAAATGATGTAATTTTAAAAGTAAATGGAAAAGATGTAAAGAACCGGACAAGAAATATCAGAATTGATACAAAATACAACAGAAGATAAAATAGAAATTTTATTAAAAAGAGGAAATACAGAGATAGAAGTATCAATAAAACCTGAAATAAAAATAAATTATTATCTTGGAGTATATTTTAAACAAGCAGATAGCAATATAAAAGACAATATGTATTATGCTTTATTTGAAACAAGAGATTTTGCATTTTCTATTATAGACAACTTAAAAATGCTAGTAACGGGAAATGTAAGGGTAGATCAATTTATGGGGCCTGTTGGAATATCAGAAGTAGTAGTAAAAACAAATAATATACAAGATTTCATTTATATATTAGCATTAATATCATTATCACTAGGAATAACTAATTTATTACCAATACCAGCATTAGATGGAGGAAAATTTTTGCTGATATTAATAGAAGCGATAACTAAAAAGAAAATTAGTCAACAATTAGAAATAAACATTCAATTAATAGGATTTGCTCTATTAATATTACTTGCATTATATATAACATACAACGATATAATAAGACTATTATAAAAAATAAAAATCTAGAAAGTAAGGAAGAAAAATGAGAAGAAGAGTAGATATAGAAGAAGAAAATAGAGAAGAGAAAAAAGAATTGCAAATGCAGGATGTTTTAGAAAGATACCAACAAACGCTCATAGACAGCCTTGATAAATATGTAGAACAATCACAGTATGACAAAGAGATAGATACACTAAGAAAATTGTGTCAAAAAATAATGGACTTATATCAAGTAAGCAAAAATGAAATAGACAGAATAGATAAAGAAACAAAAGATTTAACTCAAGCAGATTCTGGTGAGGTACAAAAGCAAATTAAAGAACTAAAAAAATTTATACAGTTGCAACAGGAAAAAAATGAAAAAGATAGAATGGTTATAGAAAGCAATTTAATGGAAAGCAACCAAAAAGAATGGGAAAAAATTAAATTGCAATTTGATCAACTTTCAATAAAAGTAAAAGAAATATCACCTGTTTCAAAAACTAAAAAAACATTAACAAAGGTACTAGATAGTAATAAAGAATTAGAAACAAACTTAAATAAAAAAGTACAAGAGATCTTTGCGCAAATAGAAGAAAGAGATAAAATATTAAATCAAACAAGAGATACAGACAATAGAGAAATGCTAGAAAAAATACAAACAATATTAATTGTACTTGAAAAATTAAAAGAAGATAATAAAAAAGTAAAACAGAGTAATAAAGATGAAATTGAAAAACTAAAAGAAGAATTAAATAAACAAAATGAAAGTTTAACAAAGCAATTAGAAGAGCAATTACAAAGTTTTCAAGAAGACATAAATAAAGAAAAACAAGAAAATAAGGAACTTGCAGAAAAAAATAAATCTGAAATAGATAAAAAATTAGAAAAAGTACAAAAAGAGTTTGAAGAAAGTAAAAAGATACTAGAAGATTCTATACAACAAAAACAAGATATATTAAGTAATACATTAGAAAGTAAACAAAATGAATTGACAAACAATATGGAAGAATTAAGAGACAAAATAGAAAAAGATGCTAAGAAGAACCAGGAAGAAATAAGCTTAAGGTTAGGAAATATACAAGAAGAAACAAATACAAAAATAGAGAATATACAAAAAGAATCACAAGAAAGTAAAGAAACATTAGAGAAAAATATAGAAGAAAAACAAATGGCTTTAGAGCAAAGTGTAGAACAAAGACAAACAGAGTTAACAAATAAAATAGAAGAAATAGAAGAGCAAGTAAATAAAAATATAGAGAAAAATAAAAAAGAGACAAGTGCAAAATTAGAAAACATACAAGAAGAAACAAATACAAAATTAGAAAATATACAAAAAGAGGCTCAAGAAAACAAAGAAAAATTAGAGACAAATATAGAGGAAAATAGGAAAGCATTTCAAACAAGTATAGAAGAAAAAATCCAAACACTAGAAAAAAGTGTAATTGATAAACAAGAATTACTAGAACAAAATTTACAAAAAAAACAAGAAGAGTTAACAAAAAGTGTAAACTCAAAGCAGAAAATGTTAGAACAAAGTGTACAACAAAAACAGGAAGAACTTACAAATAGACTAGAAGAGACTACAAACAAACTAGAAGAAAACTTAAAAAATAATAAAGAAGAAATTAATACAGAATTAGAAAACATAAAGAAAAAAAATGAAGAAAAAAGATTAGAAAATATAGAAAACATTAAAATAGAGTTAGAAGACTTAGAAGGAAAATTATTAGAACAAATTGACTTAAAAAATGAAATAATACAAGAACAAATTGGCAGTAATAAAGAAGTAATAGAACAAGAGTTAGAAAAAATAAAAACTGAACATGAAGAAAACAAAGTTAAAGTTCAGGAAGAATTAAATGCAAAACTACAAGAATTAGATACAAAAATGGACACTGCTAAAAAGTCTTTATTACAAAAAATACGTTTGATAGCACAAAAATTAGAAGAAGAATCTGATGCATCACAAGAAGAATTAGCACAATATCAAGAAGAAATGGATGAAATTGTAGCACAGATGAAAGATTCTATAGTTTTAATAAAACAAGAACATGCTAAAAAAGCAGAGCAAAGTAGAAAAGAACTATCACAAGTTGTACAAGCTATAAGAAGAGAGATAAAAAAGCAGAATGAAGAAGACCAAAAAATAATAAAAAACTATCAAATCGAGATAAATCAAAAAGTAGAACAAATGGAAATGCAAAATGAATTAATTACAAAACAACAATTAAAAGAAATAAAAAAAGAACTTAAACAAGAAAATAGTAAAATGCAAGAAGTAATAGACATATTGTTAGCAGAAAACAAAGAAATGAAAGCTAGAATAAATAAAATAGAAGCAGATAATGATGTAATGCAATTAAATTTAGCAAAAGTAAAAAAACAAACCACACAAATAAAAGAAGAAAAAATTATTAAACAAGAACCAGTAAAAAGAGTAGTAAAACAAGAAACAACATTAAAAAATGTAGAAGAAGTACCTAAAACTACGAGAAAAGTAGCTACTACAAAAACAACTACAGTAAATAGCAAAACAGTTCAAGAACCAAAGGAAACTCCAAATATTGTACGTAGAGCTAGAAGAGGAAAAACTCAAATATTAGGTTTGTTTGATAATGATGGAGATATTTATTAATATAACAGTTGTAAGAAGAAAAGAGTGAGAAAATGAGTCAAGAAGAATATAAAACATTAAAAGAAGTATTTAAAGATTATTATTTTAATAACCAAAATTTATCAGAATCAAAAATAAAATCTATAAATTTATTTAAGCAAACAAATTCTTTAGAACTTATTTTATTTACAGATAAAGCAATAAAAATAAAAGATATATATGTATTTGAAAATTATTTAGAAGTAAGGTTTGGAATAAGAAATATACAAATAAAAATAGAAAGAAATAAAAACATAGAAGACCTAGAAAATGTTTGTGAAGGAAATCAAATAACACAAGTAGAAAAAAACATAGTAGAAGAATGGGGAGACATAATAGAATATGTAACTAATAAACATCCTATGACAAAAGCAATTTTAAAAAATAGTAGCATTTCTATAGATGGAAAATCTGCAAACATTTTCCTTTCTATGAAAGGAAAAGAGTTTTTAAGTGCTAAAAAATTTGATGAAGTATTATCAAATCTTTTATTAGACATATACGGAGAAAGATATAAAGTATCATACATAGAAGATATTTCGGAAGAAACAATAAAGAAAAGACAAGAATATCTAAAATTAAAACAAGAAGAAGAGATTCAAAAAATACAAAAAGAAATAGAAATTCAGAAAGAAGAAATTGAAGTAAGTAAAAACCAAAACTACGAAAATTCAGCGCCAATTCCGGATGATGAATTCTTTGGTGGTGACGTGCCAATTCCAGATGAAGCTTATTTGCAAGAACTAGAACAAATGGATGAAGAAAACAATATAATACTAGGAAAAGCATCAAAGGCAAAAGAAAACAAAGTAAGAATAAAAGAAATTACAGCAGAAAATAAAAGAATAACAATAGAAGGAAGAGTAGTTACTTGTGAGTCAAGAGAGACAAAAACAGGAAAAGGAATGATTATATTTGACTTGTATGACGGAACAGGAATAATTACATGCAAATCATTTACACCAGATAGTAAAGAAGGAAATGAAGTAGCAGAGAAAATAAAAAAGGCAAGTGGAATAAAAGCAATAGGAAAAGCATCTTTAGACACATTTGCAAATGATGTTACAGTTATGGCTAATACTATATACGAAGTTGATGGAGAAAACTTCCCAAAACTTCCAACAGAAGACGAAGACTCTCCTCTTATATTAGGAATGAATCCAGAAATAAAAGAACCATTAGTAAAAATACAAGACATAGGAGTAGAATCTGGAAATGTTGCAATAGATGGAGAAGTTATAACAATGGAAGATAGAGAACTAAAAGGCGGAAAAATCCTTCTTAGTATAGCTATCTACGATGGAACGAGTACAATGACATGTAAAGCTTTTTTAACTAAAGATAATAGTAAAAAAGTTATAGGAAAAATAAAAGCATCTAAAGGAATAAGACTTGCAGGAAAAGCAGGAATGGATACATTCTCTAATGAAATAACTATAATGGCAAATACAATAGTTCAAAGTAATGGAATAAAAAGAGAAACAAGAATGGACAATTCTGAAGTAAAAAGAGTTGAACTTCATATGCATACTCAAATGAGTCAAATGGATGCTGTAACTCCTGTTACAGATCTTATAAAAAGAGCAATGAAGTGGGGCATGAAATCAATTGCAATTACTGACCACGGAGTTGTACAAGCTTTTCCAGATGCACACAAAATGTTAGGCTATGACAATCCAGATATGAAAGTTATATATGGTGTAGAAGCATATTTAGTACCAGATAAATCAAATGTAGTATCATTTTCTAAAAATCAAAACATAGAAGAATCTACATTTTGCGTATTAGACTTAGAAACAACAGGACTTTCATTTAGAACAGAAAAAATCACAGAAATAGGAATTATGAAAGTTAAAAACGGAGAAGTAATAGATAGTTTTTCAACATTTGTAAACCCTGAAAAACCAATACCACCAAAGGTTGTAGAAGTAACAAATATTACAGATGATATGGTAAAAGATGCTCCAACAATAGATGAAATATTCCCTAAAATGTTAGAATTTATTGGAGAAGATAGCATATTAGTTGCACACAATGCAGACTTTGATATAGGTTTCTTAAAATATAATGCAAAACAATTAGGTTATACACTAGAAAATACATATTTAGATACATTAAGACTTGCAAAACTATTATTCCCAGAATTCAAAAGATACAAATTAGGAATAATAGCTGACAAATTAGGTATAGTTGTAGAAGTAGCACACAGAGCATTAGACGATGTAGATACAACAGTAAAAGTTTTAAATGTAATGTTTGATATGCTTAAAGAAAAAGAAATATATACATTAGACGATATAGATAGAAAATTCGAGGTAGATTTTAAAAAATTACCAAGTTACCATGCAATTATTTTAGCAAAAGACTATGTAGGTCTAAAGAATTTATATAAATTAGTATCAATATCACACCTGCACTATTTTTATAAAAAACCACGTATATTAAAATCAATTTATAAAAAATATTCTGAAGGTTTAATATTAGGAAGTGCCTGTGAAGCAGGAGAATTGTATAGAGCAATTGTAGAAGGAAAAGATGAAGAAGAAATAGAAGCAATTGCAAAAGATTACGATTACTTAGAAATTCAACCTACAGGAAACAATATGTATATGGTAAGAAACGGTACACTTCCAGATGCAAGAGCAGTAGAAGATATAAATAGAAAAATTGTAAATTTAGGAGAAAAACTAGGAAAACTTGTAGTTGCAACTTGTGACGTTCACTTTATGGACCCACAAGATGAAATATATAGAAGAATATTAATGGCTGGTCAAGGCTATGAAGATGCAGATGAACAAGCACCACTATATTTAAGAACAACAGAAGAAATGCTTAAAGAATTTGAATATTTAGGACCAGATAAAGCCTATGAAGTTGTTGTTACAAACACAAATAAAGTAGCAGATATGTGCGAAAGAATAAGTCCAATATCACCAGAAAAATGTCCACCACACATTGAAGGCTGTGAGCAAACAATAAAAGATATAGCATTTAGTAAAGCACATGAATTATATGGAGATCCACTTCCAGATATAGTACAAGAAAGACTAGACAAAGAGCTTAACTCAATTATAAAAAACGGATTCTCCGTTATGTATATAATTGCACAAAAGCTAGTATGGAAATCAAACGAAGATGGATATATAGTAGGTTCCAGAGGATCTGTTGGTTCATCATTTGTGGCCAACATGACAGGTATAACAGAAGTAAATTCACTTCCACCACATTATAGATGTCCAAATTGTAAATATTCAGATTTTACAGACTATGGTTATCAATGTGGATTTGACTTACCAGATAAAGATTGTCCAAAATGTGGAACAAAAATGGTAAAAGACGGAATAGATATACCATTTGAAACTTTCTTAGGATTCAATGGAGACAAAGAGCCTGATATCGACTTAAACTTCTCAGGAGAATATCAAGCAAAAGCACATAGATATACAGAAGTAATATTTGGAAAAGGAACAACATTTAAGGCAGGTACTGTTGGTACAGTAGCAGATAAGACAGCATATGGATATGTTAAAAAATATTACGAAGAAAGAGGAATTCCAGTATCAAATGCAGAAGTAATAAGAGTCTCTGCAGGATGCACACGGAATAAAAAGAACAACAGGACAGCACCCAGGAGGAATTATAGTTGTACCAAAAGGTAGAGAAATATATGAATTTACGCCAGTACAACATCCAGCAGATGATCCTAATTCAGACATTATAACAACACACTTTGACTACCACTCAATAGATCAAAACTTGTTAAAACTAGATATACTAGGACACGATGATCCAACAGTAATACGTATGCTTTATGATTTAACAGGAATAGATCCAACAAAAGTACCATTAGATGATAAAGAAACAATGAGTATATTCAGTTCTACAGATGCATTAGGAGTAACGCCAGAGCAAATAAATAGTAAAGTAGGAAGCTATGGAATACCAGAGTTTGGAACAAAATTCGTAAGAGGAATGCTTGTAGACACAAAGCCTAAAACATTTGACGAATTAATTCGTATATCAGGTCTATCACATGGTACAGACGTGTGG
>ULWF01066476.1_pt1 | contig 11016 bp, 3 predicted proteins | sample 1960081 | NCBI WGS metagenome assembly ULWF01 (sample SAMEA4835805, study PRJEB28245) | human gut metagenome | biome: gut microbiome; material: fecal sample | place: Denmark | collected 2008
GCTTCTGCAGTCTGCGGATCAGTTCAAACAGCGTCTGGAACCCGTTCACAGTGAAGGTAAATCCACACAGCTCATCCGCTATATAGCGGTCCACATTCTCCGGATTCCGGCTCAGCCAGTCACTGGATGTCCTCGGAGCATCGATCCGCTTGTTATAGCCGCCGAAAGCAGCCTTGTCAATAAAACGGCTGATATGCTTTGAACCACAGAACAGCTTCTGTATGCCTGCCATGGCTTTGGAACAAAGGATCAATCCCCCGGACTGCATTCCCGTTCCGACAATTACCGCCCCGTCGACTCCCTTACCGTAACGACACAGATAATTCCTCGTAATAAAGGAACCCATACTGTGTCCCAAAATAACATAGGGCACCTCCGGATAGCTTTCCTCTGTGATCTTCTTCAGCCGATGTACATCCCTTACCACTACCGTTGCCGGATCCTGTTCGCAGAAGTAACCGTAAGTGCCGCCTTCCGCCACAGATTTTCCATGTCCGAGATGGTCTTCTCCGGTAACAAGGATTCCTCTGGCAGTCAGAAATTCAGCCAGGTTCTCATAACGCTCCACATACTCTGCCATTCCGTGCACTACCTGCACAATGCCTTTTACATTGCCGTCATCGGGAGTATATCTCACTGCATGGATACGGCTTTCGCCGTCCCGGGAATCAAAGTAAAATTCTTCCTTAATCATAAGACCTCCTTGGTTACGGAAAAATCATAGGACGCACAAAACAAATGTCAATTTTACAGCATCTGCTTTGGCGTCCTATTCATTATATATCATTTCTTATAAAATTTTAAGCCCTATATTGCTTTTTTTGTAAAATAGTAACAGTTCATCCCGCCTCATTCGTAAAGTTGCGTTGTCATATACTATTTAACAGATCTCTGCTCCGGCAGGCATATTCTTCTCCGGGGTGACCAGAGCCAGATTGCCTTCCGCGTCTTCTGCGCACAGGATCATGCCCTCGGACATTACTCCTGCCAGTTTCGCAGGCTTCAGGTTCACCAGTACCATAACCTTCTTGCCCACCATTTCCTCCGGGCTGTAATGTGCCTTGATGCCAGAGACGATCTGACGTACCTGGCTGCCGATCTTCACCTGGCTGCACAGCAGCTTCTTGGACTTGGGCACTGCCTCACAGGAAATGATCTCACCTACCTGGAACTGCATTTTTGCGAAGTCGTCATATTCGATCTCTGTCTTGGGCTCAATATCGATGGCTTCCTGCTCTGCCTTTTCTGCCTCGGCATTTGCCTCTTCCGCTTCATGCTCCGCTGCTGCCTTGATCATGGCTTCTTCCAGCTCTGCCTCTTTTTTTGCTACATCCTTCATATCCAGACGGGCGAAGAGGATCTCAGGCTGGTCAGTCACCCTGTTGCCGCTCTCATACAGGCCGAACTGCTCTAACTGATCGAAGTCACGCAGGGAGGTATTCAGCTGTTTTGCGATCTTCTCTGCGGTTTCGGGCATATAAGGCTCTAACAGGGATGCACCAATGATAATACCTTCCACCAGATTGTACAGAACGGTAGCCAGACGATCTGCCTTGGCTTCGTCCTTGGCCAGTACCCAGGGTTCGGTCTCATCGATGTATTTATTACAGCGTTTGAAGATGCCGAAGATCTCGGTCAGGGCATCTGCTACTCGCAGTTCTTCCATTTTGGCTACTACTTTTGCATAAGTGCCGGTCACAGTCTGTTTCAGATCGGCATCCACTGCTGCATCGTTCTCGGTCAGCTGTACATTCCTATTCTCTACTACACCACCAAAATACTTGTTGCTCATGGAAATGGTACGGTTCACCAGGTTGCCCAGGGTGTTGGCCAGATCGGAATTGGTACGCTCTGCTACCAGTTCCCAGGTCAGATTACCGTCATTTTCAAAAGGCATCTCATGCAGTACATAGTAACGTACTGCATCTACGCCGAAATAATCTACCAGATCATCCGCATAGACCACATTTCCCTTGGATTTGCTCATCTTGCCACCGCCCATAAGAAGCCAGGGATGTCCGAATACCTGCTTCGGCAGGGGCTCACCCAGTGCCATCAGGAAAATAGGCCAGTAGATCGTATGGAAACGAATGATGTCCTTGCCGATCAGATGCAGGTCTGCGGGCCACAGTTTCTTGTACTGCTCGGTGCTGTTGCCATCTGCATCGTAGCCGATACCGGTGATGTAGTTGGTCAGTGCATCCAGCCACACGTAGATGACATGCTTGGGATCGAAGGTCACCGGAATGCCCCAGGTAAAGGAGGTACGGGATACGCACAAATCCTGCAGTCCGGGGAGCAGGAAGTTGTTCATCATCTCGTTCTTACGGGAAACGGGCTGAATGAACTCGGGATGCTCATTAATGTGCTTGATCAGTTTGTCTGCATATTTGCTCATGCGGAAGAAATAAGCCTCTTCCTTGGCAGGCTTTACGACACCGCCGCAGTCCGGGCACTTGCCGTCCACCAGCTGGGACTCGGTCCAGAAAGATTCACAGGGGGTACAGTACATTCCCTCATAGGCTCCCTTATAGATGTCCCCCTGATCATAGAGACGCTTGAAGATCTTCTGTACCTGCTTCTCATGATCCTCATCCGTGGTACGGATGAACTTATCATAGGAAATGTTCAGCAGATCACACAGACCGCGGATGACACCGGCGATCTTATCTACATGTTCCTTGGGAGTGATGCCGGCTGCCTCAGCCTTCAGTTCGATCTTCTGTCCATGCTCGTCAGTACCGGTCTGGAAGAAGACATCATAGCCCTCCTTTCTCTTGAAACGCGCGATGCTGTCAGCCAGTACGATCTCGTAGTTGTTGCCGATATGGGGCTTCGCAGATGTATAGGCAATCGCTGTGGTAAGATAATATTTTCCTTTGCTTTCCATTGTGTCTGTTCTCCTTTTCTACTCCTATAACATATAACACTATCTAATGCCACACGGATTGCTCCGCGCTTTGCGCTCCCGCAATCCTACCCGCCATTCGCATATCGAAAGGCTTACGCCTCTCTTCTATGCTCATATCGGGGCAGGTCATCAAGACAGAAAATTACTCTCGTGCAAGCACATCGTAATTTCTGTCTTGTGACCTTGTTGGCATTAAAAAAGTCTCCTCAAAGAACCTTATGTTCTTCAAGAAGACGAGCGTTATCTCGTGTTACCACTTCTCTTCGTCTGTACCTCACAGTACAGACCTCTTCGGGTCCGTAACCCTATCCGCTGTAACAGGCGGATCCTGTCGCAGCCTTGCTTTCACCGTTTGTTCTGTCCCGGTGTCCGTTCGGTGCGCCGCTCAGAAGCCATCTTCTCCATCTGTCCGTTTCATTCCTCTCAGCCTGCCGGAATGTTCTCTGTAAAACTTCTATAAAATAGATACTCTCTTCCTCATTGCATTTGTGTATTCTTACAGTAGCACAGGAAATCCGGACTGTCAATGCAGTTTTTGTTGCCATGCAATCGTAAATGTGTATAATGGTATATTATATAAGGTAATTTTTATAACATACATAAGAGGATATAAAATGAAAAAAAGTAAATTACCAAAACAGGCCTTGATCATTCTGAGCATTGCTCTGGTGCTGGTAATTTCCACAGTTATGTGGAGTTCTGCCCAGATCACACAGGATACAGAGGAAGAAGTACAGTCCACTCTCCGGGATGTTGCCACGCAGAACGCCCTGATCGTACAACAGGAGCTCCGTGAAAACTTCAACTTATTATACAGCCTTGCCGATGCGATCAGCGTTTCCCCGGATGCAGTCAATGCAAAATCCATTGCTGCACAGTTGGGATCTTTTGTCTCCACCTATGAGTTTAAACGGATCGGTTTCGTCTCACCGGACGGTCAGGTGATAAGCACCGATGGCTATGTACAGGATCTGTCCAGCAGAGATTTTTTTAAGGATGGTATGCAGGGACTTCCTGGTATTACCAATACCCTCCAGGATCGCCTCGGTACTCCGGAACCCATCAATGTATTCAGCATTCCTGTGTATGATCAGAGTGATTCCATTATCGGTGTTTTATTTGCCACCTATCGGAACCAGCATTTTGAAGAAGTTTTAAGCGTACAATCCTTTAATAATCAGGGCTTCAGCTGTCTGGTAAATCAGGACGGTGACCTGATCGCCACATCTTCCAATGCACCGGCTTCCCTGCAGGAAGCCGACCGGATATCCGATTATCTGACTCAGGATGCCCGTAACGACCAGCCCTTGCAGGATCTGCATACGCTGCTTCAGAGTTCTTCTTCCAGCGGTGGTCATTTCTACGGAGACAGCCAGAAGTATTATTACTATGCGGCAGCAATGGACAATCTCCGCAGCGACAGGCAGTGGTTCGTCCTGACTATTGTTCCCGATCAGGTACTTTCCAGTCGTTCTGCCCCGATATTGCTCCAGGTGCGACTGCTGATCCTGCTGATTATTGTGATTGCCGGAGGCGGTACTTTTGCTTTTGTCCACAGTATCCGGATACAGCGCAGACAGTTATATCGTCTGGCCTATGTGGATCCTCTGACGAATGGTGATAATTTTGCCTGCTTCAAGGAGAAATTATCCCACTGCAACGGAGACAGTGGCTTCTATGTTGCCCTGGATCTTCAGGATTTCAAGCTGATCAATAATACCTGTGGTGTGGCCAAGGGTGACGAAACACTGTTGGAAGTATGGAAGATCCTGCAAACCGGTACACATCTGGGTGAATTTTCTGCCCACATCAATGCAGACCGGTTCATCCTGTTCCTGCGGGATAATGACCGGTGTACCTTAGAACCCAGATTGGAGTGCCTGTGTCAGGATATTTCCAATTTGTCCACAAAGCTTAATATTCCGAAACTGTTCCCACTGTGCGGCATCTATGAGACCGCCGATCATAAGGAAATCGAACAGAATTACGGCAAGGCTGTACAGGCCATGTATCCGATAAAAGGAAAACGTACCAGGCATTATGCTTTTTATGATGAGCTGGATATCAAACAGCTCTCCGAGGATCGTCTGATGGAAGATGTCTTCGAAGATGCCCTGAAGAACGGAGAATTCCAGCTGTGGTATCAGCCGAAGGTAGACCCCGTCACCGGAAACATTCTGGGAGCGGAGGCTCTGATCCGTTGGAAGCGCCCCGACGGCACCATGCTCTCTCCCGGCAAGTTCATTCCATTATTTGAGAAAAACGGTAATATCACAACACTGGATGAATATGTGTTCCGCACAGTGTGCGCACAACAGCAGAGATGGCTGCAGGCCGGAGCAACATTGTATCCGATTTCTGTAAATATTTCCAGAGTCAGCCTATACTACAGCAATGTGGTAGATAAGTACCGGGAGATTTTGAATTCATTCCGGCTCGATCCGAAATATGTTCCGTTAGAGATCACTGAGAGTGCTACCATTGATAACAGTGATATTTCCTCCCTGATCGAGCAGTTCCATGAAGCAGGATTTACTTTACTGTTGGATGATTTCGGAAGCGGTTATTCTTCTCTGTCTTCGCTGAATGTCATGCATTTCGATACGATCAAGCTGGATAAGAGTCTGATCGATTACATTGGTGACCGGAACGGTGAAAAGCTGCTGTTGCACATCACACAGCTGCTGCAGAGCTTCGGTATGACTATTACCGCAGAGGGTGTAGAAACTTCGGATCAGGTAGAGTTTCTGAAGAATCTTCACTGTGATGATATTCAGGGTTACTACTTCTCGAAGCCGTTACCGGTAAACGAATTTGAAGATTTTGTAAGAAAGCATACAGGTCTGTAGGGTTCGCCCACAGACCTGTTTTTGTTCCTGTATTCTGTTTTGCTCGTCTTATTCTTCTCCCAGGATCAGGATCGAATAAGCCGGAAGCGTAACTACAGTACCGGCACGCTCCGCGGTCTCTTCTCCGGTATAAAGTTCCCCCAGCAGTACCAGTTCCTCCGCTGTGGTGCCTCCTACGGTAAGTCCGGTCAGATCCACGCTCACAGCCTCCGCAGAGGTATTTCCCAACAATAATAAGTTACTGCCTTCATAGCTTCTTGTCAGGGCAAAGCATTGTTCACCGGAATACTGCTCCAGATAAGCGGTGGTGCCTCTGGCGATCACCGGGTTCTGGTTGCGGACACGGATCACCTGTTTCACATAATTATAGATGGAATCGGGATCCTCCTGCTGTTCTTCCAGACTGTCAAATTTCATCCGGAAATCATCCATATCTGCCGGGCCCTTACACATGCCTTCCGCATTGCCGTCCTTGCTCCAGTACATGGGGGCCCGTTTGTTCTCGTCTTTGCCGGAGCCCTTCATGCCCAGTTCTTCCCCATAATAGAGGAATACATTGCCATTCATTAAGAGATTAAGGGCATTGCCCATTTTCGTCTGAGCTTCGCTATTCTCCCCGGCATAGTAGCCTGCACTGCGTCCCATATCATGATTGGTGTAGAAGGGAGCATTGATATAATCCGGATTGTACTGCGCATACATGCCCTGCTCTGTTTCCAGATTCTTTGCATAAGATGTTGCCGATGCCTTACCGTTCATCACATTGGCAATGATACCGGACTTGTCGGCAAAAGCAAAATCAAACATGCTGTCCACGCCGCTCTCATAATATTTGGCATAGGTATTCTGATCCGTCCAGCATTCACACACCAGATAATTCTCCGGATCTTTGCCATGAACATAATCCGCGAACCAGCTTAGAATTTCCACATTGTCCTCTGTGGATCCGGTAACATACTCTTTCACCGCATCCAGTCGGAAGCCATCCACACCCATATCCAGCCAGAAGTCCGCGATCTGCTCAAATTCCCGGCGTACCGCCTCATTCTCCAGATTCAGATCCGGCATTCCGTCCCAGAATCTCGCTTCATAATACCAGGCCGTTCCATCCAGTTGCGCATACCCGCCCTGGTATTCTCTGGAAAAATGGTAATAATCCACGTACGGGCATTCGGAACTATCCGGTTCCGCCCCTTCCGGCAGGCTCTTCAGATACTCCGCAGCCTGTTGGAACCAGAGATGGCTGCTGGAAGAATGATTCATTGCCAGATCCAGGATCACACGGATCCCACGGTCATGACAGGCCGTCAGCAACTCCTGAAACGTTTCCAGAGTGCCGTACTGCGGATCGATATTCTCATAATCCGTGGTATCGTATTTATGATAGGTGACGGAGGGCATCACCGGCATGAGCCAGATACCATTGATTCCCAGATCCATATCTGTGGTATCATCACCGTCATTCAGGTAATCCAGCTTTTCCAGTACGCCCTGTAGATCTCCAATGCCATCACCGTCGTTGTCATAGAAGGAATATACGAAAAGCTCATAGTAGGTACGGTAGTTGTCGTCCGGGATCTGCAGTACCCGGTTGTCCTGCACCAGAGACGTGGTACTGCCGGTGCTGTCAGTGTTACTGTCCGTGCTCTCATCCTGTACGGTGGCAGTCTCATTCTGTGTACCGGCAGCAGACGCATTGCTGTTTTCTCCTTTGCTGCCTCCACAGGCAGTCAGAGACGCTGTCATTCCCACCACCAGTATTGCTGCCCATATTTTTCTGTTCCATTTGCTCATAGTTATCGCTTACTCCTCATATCTGCTTTTTTCAAACCGGAACCATTTGAAATCAAAATTGCATCCCGGCAGGAAAACGAAGGTCACATTCTGCTCTCCCGTCACTCTTTCCAGAGGGAAACGCAGTTCCCTATATTCCTCGCTGTGTGGGAAGGGAAGTACCTGTGTAGCTCCATCGGTAAACCTAAGCTGGATCGTATTCTGCTGTAAAGGAGTTCTTCCGCAGATGACAATGCTATCGGTTCCCGCTTCTCCAAAGTTCATATCCGTAAATTCGAGAGAGACATTATTGCCGATCTGTTCAACGGCATCCCCGGTTCTCACAAAGCTGTCACCATAGGTAACTCCGTCCGTGAGAGCACTCAGTCTTGCATAAGCTTTTTCCTGTCTGGTGAAATGGAACTCTTTCAGGAAAATTTTATCTTCTGACACTATTGTCAGTTTTGTTACACCCTTTAATCTCCGGGGCAATACGAAGGTATCCGGCTGGAAGACTTCCCAGATGCCCGGCTTCTGATAGGTTATTTCACCCACCAGTGTTCCCTGTGTCCCGGAACCGCTCTCTTCGGGCTCTCCCTTCCATATCTGAATCCGGTGGGGATCATTATCGTTGGCAAAAATGGACAGCGTGATCTCGTCACTTCCGAATTCACCAAAGTCTAACGCTTCATAGACCAGTCCGGTAGGCTGTGCCTTGTCCGTTCCGGCACTGTTCTCCACTCCGCGGCTTACGTCTCCGCCAAAACTTCCGACATAAGAAATACCCGTCACCGGCTCATACGGAGAATGGAACGTCTGTCCCATGCCCTCCACTGCAAAGTCAAGTTGGGAAATCATTTTAATATTGGTTGTTCCGTTACAGGTCATACACCTTACCTGAAAACTGCCATCACTGACGCCTGTGATCCGGATGCTCTCGCCGTCTTCCAGTTCCTCCAGTTTTGCCACAGGGCTGGGGATACCGGAAGCGTCAGTAATGCTCCAGAGAAGCTTACGGTCTGTGGCTTCCATGGGATAGATACGGGTATGTAGCAATACATACGGCTTCTCCGGTGTCAATCTCATATAGGGAGCGCTCATTTCCAGTTTCCGCACCGGAACAAATCCGGGATCCACAAAGGCGGGCGGATATTCTCTGTTTTCTTCTGTTGCGCAGACACCGGGACGAATCGGTGCTTCGACTGCCTGTAACGTCACTGTCGCCGTGCGGTGCCCGGCAGCTGCCGTTGCTGTTCCAGTACCGGTTTCATTGGTCATGCTGTTCACTGTGGCTGCCCATGCATCCTCCACAGTCACACGAATCTCCCCCGGCGTAGTTTTTGCTGCGATCATAGCCAGTAATTTCCCCTGGAACAACTTACGTACGGTTCCCTTGTAGGCATCGTAATCGGCGCTGTCACCATTGTCCAGTCCCACCAGTCTTCCAGCACCTTCCACGGTCACTCTCACATAATCGGAGGCATTTTCCACAGGATATCCGTCCCGGTCCTCCGCTGAGATCTCCACAAAGATCATGTCCTCGCCGTCAGCATGCAAGGCTGATTTATTTGCTTTTAATACATAATGATCTGTGTTGCCGAAGGAATGTCTCTCCTGTCTGGCTATCTCCCTACCCGTTTCGTCGTATGCCACGGCACAGATACTGCCGGGCGCATACGGTACTTTCCAGGAAGGCTGCAATACCGTTCCTTTCTGATGATCGATCTGCTGTTTTCCCTGTGACACTCCGTTTACGAACAGTTCCACCTCCGGAGCATTGCTGGTGATCCGCACGTCCACCTGCTGTCCCGGATTAAAATCCCAGTAGGGATATACATGGATCATGGGATCTTTTTTCCCATCCGTCCATTCCGAACGGAAGACGTAGTAGGAGTCTTTGGGAAATCCCGCCGTATCCATCTGTCCGAAATAGCTGTTTTTCGTCTGATAAGGGGTCGGCTCACCGATATAGTCAATGGCTGTCCAGATGAACTGACCACAGGAATAAGGGGTATCTCTGTCCATAGTGATACAGTATTCCGTATTTTTCGCCGCCCAGCTGGTAGTACTGTTGCCCAACGCAGAACACTGTTCGTCCGCTTCGATCAGATTCGCCCTCTCCAACGGAAAATGATACACCCCTCGGCTCTGTACCACAGAGGAAGTCTCACTTCCGTAGATGATCCAGTCCGGATGCTTTTCATGGTGTTCCGCATAATATTTTTCCGCGTAGTTATAGCCCGCCACTTTCACGATATCCGCACATTTCTGGGCATTTTCCCAGGGCATGTAATTGGAACCGATCGTCACCGGTGCCACCTTCCGGTAATCCCACTTTCTGACTACTGCAAGGAGGCTACGGGTGATCTCCTGTCCATGGGCATCCGCATGGGTATCCGGAATCTCGTTGCCAATGCTCCACATGATAACGGAAGGATGATTGCGGTCTCTGCGGATCCAGCTGCGTACATCCTTCTCCATCCACTCCTTGAAAAATCTGGCATAATCATAAGGATTCTTTGCCATCTCCCACATATCGAACGCTTCGGATACGATCAGAAATCCCATCTCATCCGCCAGTTCCATCAGTTCCACAGCGGGCATATTGTGGGAAGTCCGCACAGCATTGACACCCATGGAACGCATGAGTTCAAATTTCCGGCGCATGGCTTCTTTGTGAAAAGCCGCTCCCAGTGCTCCGAGGTCATGGTGATCGCAGGCACCGTTCAGGCGCACTTTTCTGCCGTTTAATAAAAAGCCCCTGACAGGATCAAATTGCATGGTGCGGAAACCGATGCGAAGATGTTCTTCCTGACATAGTTCCCGGCTGTTGGTCTCCCGCACCGGTTGTTGTTCTGTTCTCTGTGATGCACTGTTACCGATCGTCTCCGCACTACCGTTTTCCCGCAACATGTCTCTCCACAGGCATACCTGCAGCTCATACAAGTAAGGATCCGTAATGTCCCATTTCCTCGGATTGTCCACAGGAATCGTCACAGATGTCTTCTCCTGTCCACCGTCAAGGGGCTGCTTTACCCGGAAAATCTCCCTGCTTGCTGTTTCTGCGGAGCTTTTACTGTCCCCTGTATAATACAGACAATATTCCAGTGCATAATTTCCGTTGTCCGTTCCCCATTTCAACTCCATATCGATGGTCAGGTCATAGCCTTTTTGCGTCTCCACAGAAGAGGTGTAGATGCCGTCCAGCGGGATATGTGTCTCCGGCAGACATATCATCCATACATTACGATAGATTCCGGCACCGCTGTACCATCTGCTGTTGGGTGACTGAAATACGACGCGAAGGGCCACTTCATTTTCTCCCTCCCGCAGACTGTCCGTAATGTCCCAGTCAAAGGTGGAATAGCCATATTTCCATTCTCCAAGCTTTGTTCCGTTGACACAGATCTCAGAATCCATGTAAACACCTTCGAAGCGCAAAATGACACGGTCATCATTTCCTGTTTTATCCGGGGCATAGGC
>ULWF01005597.1_pt1 | contig 10797 bp, 9 predicted proteins | sample 1960081 | NCBI WGS metagenome assembly ULWF01 (sample SAMEA4835805, study PRJEB28245) | human gut metagenome | biome: gut microbiome; material: fecal sample | place: Denmark | collected 2008
TCATAATCGGAATAATAGTATCCCAATACAAACGCCAATTCTTTTCGTTTCAGAGATAGCAAATCCCGACAGACTTTATCCCCTTTCAGATAAGTGATAGACCCATTAAGGAAATATTGCAGTTCTGGAATTATTTTTAATGGAGTATAAATAAGTGGAGGAGATACTTCCTTCATGATATGATTGAAACGGAAATCACAAAACAGTTCGGGCTGGATAAAACGATAATAAATACACTCACATTCAGTCATAGCAAGCATCTCAAACATAGAACCAATAGCCTGAAGGATAAATTCACCTTCCTTAAGCATTGTCCCCGCATATTCCTTACTATTGACCAGTATTTCTCCCTTCATCAAAAAAAGGATAAGATTTTCTTCACACTTTTGAGCCGGTTTATGAAAACCACGCTGATAAATTACATGAGTAATGGCATTGCTCACTGCTTTCGGACATATTTGACAATCCCAAGCTCCTTGACAAATAGATGGCATACGCTGACTGTGTTTGTTTTTGTTTATGCTGCCAGCAAAAATATATGAAATCTTTCATATTGCCATAAAAAAAGGAAGAAAAGTGAAAATAAACCTTTTACTATCACGAACCAATTATAAGACAGCCCATATTATATACAAAAGCAGCACAAAGTGAATACTTCATGCTGCTTTTTATTAATATAATTATTTAACTCTATATGAAAGAACAGTATCTATATTTACTTAAGATCATCCGGTTGAGGCTCCTTATCAGCCCAACCATTGTTTACAACCTCACCTGAAATATTCATGATCTTACCAGGGGTTAAAGCAATAGTGAAAACAATTCTTTGACTCACTTCCCACTGGTCAGTCGGTACATTTACTTCTTTAGGAGCATTATTATACACAATATTCGTTGTCTTATCAGTAGCAGTATATGTAACCTCTATTTTTGCACTATTTGGAGCTTGAGGAATCAACATCAGCACTTTATCATTACCTGTCAATTCGACAGCATCTGCACCATCACCGACAAATGTTGCAGCAGAACTTACCATATCAATCGTATAATCTTTCGTTCCAGTTGTAGACTCCCATGTATTCGTTCCCCATTTATATGTTCCAACATTGTTAATCCCTTTCAGAACTAATTTTGTAACAGTGTAATTAACATTTGAATCACTCCCTTTCAACTTAAATGCAATCTGGGTCAGAGCATGTTTAAATCCTAAAGAAATACCATCCACATTAGTAGTTCCATTACCAGTCTTATCAGCAACCAAAAAATCTGATTGACTAGCAATATCATCATTAACTGTATAAACGATTGTAGGATATCCTTTAGAACTTTCTGGAGCAGTATAAGTAGTCCCTGTTTCTGCTACAGGGCTATATCCAAAGAAAGTTACATTACCTTCGGATGGCCAGTAAAACTTATTGCTATCTTTCTCTGACCATTTTTTGTCTTCTGACTTATTAAAAATTCCTTCAACAAGAGTTTTACTTTCAGTCTCAGTAGTAAATTCACCTGTATGCGCATAGCCATACACTTTAAACTGCTTAAAATTATCAGTAATCATAGCAGTTGCTCTTGTAACAGCAGCTGTACTAAAATTAATTTCGGCTTTCTGTGAAGGGGAGTCAAACTCTTCATTCTGTGAGCAACCTGTAATTGCCAAAGCAGCTGTTACTGCCAATAAAATTTTCTTCATAACTGTATTTTTTAAGTTTATAATATTGTTATATTTTGTTTATAGCATTTATTTAATTCACGGGTAACTCAACATTATCTTCGGGCCCCCATTCATCAACATTGCCGCCCATTCCTCCACCTCCATCAGGATTCGGTGGTGTTTCCGGCTTATCAACCTCAATCTTATCATCAGGCGGTAACTCAATCTCCGGTGGTGGGGTTGGTTTTCCATCTTCCCCTGTTCCAGCATTTTCAAGTGTACCTATTATTTCAGTAACATCAATTGTTGCTTCCTGAACTGTATTATCTGTTTTGATAAATTTCAATATTAATATTATAGCATCTTTCTCACTAGAAGTTTCTCTCTCTGATGTTGACATTCGCGTCGGCATTGTCATTTCCTTTACTTGTTTGAAAGCGGTGAAAGATGCCGTTACCTTATTGTCTCCCTTCCTTACCTCAAAGTAGATAGGTTGTGAGCTACATACTCCACGACCTTTGCCTATACAGTAACAATCGGATAATCCATCAATGCTTCCTACCACTGTTGCAACATACTCCAAACCTTTAGCCTCTACTGCAAAAGAATATTTCTTCACCACAGATTCCAACTTCCAGTCTAAGCGAAGCACTTCTTCACTCTTCTCTATTTTCAGCTCATCTATATTCAACACATACAATGAATCCGGTGACCAAACCATCTTTTCCGTTCCTTCAATCCCTAAACCATTACAGTTTCCCGTATAGGCTTCTATCGTTTCATAAGACTCTTCGCCCCTGATTCGTATAGATTCCGTGTTATAGTTGTAGGCTACTACCGAATACCTCCCCGGAGGAACTTTCATTTCTCCACCTCGTACCGAAAGGTATTTATCTACTTTCCTGCCATCTCCGTTCTTCGGATAAAAAATCACCCGAACTCCCTCCGGCAGTTGATCTGTCACTCCATCCCAATCCAGCTTTATATCTACCCCACTTACGGGATAATCATCCAATATATCGCGACGGCTACATCCAGTTAGCATCAGCAGCGAGGACAAAAGCACAAGAAACCCGTATCTTGTATTTCGCATTACGCCCTCCTATCTCTTTGTTGTTATCAACCATACCAAAGAAACTTTCGCCTTGGTAGGACCAATAAAGTTATAACGCCCACTATTTGTCCATATAATATCTCCCTCATAAGGAGTATATTTTTTATATTCTGTTGTCAAATACCCTATGCCAAGACTGAATTCAAGGGAAAAATGCCGTGCCAATTGCCGTGCATATCCATAAGTCACTCCCGCAGCTCCGTAATACTTACCTTGATAGCCGTCTCCACGCAGCTGGAAGTCATATATCCCGCCTTCAGCATAAAGTCCGATAAAATGTCCGGTCAATCGGTCGCGTTTCTGACGGTTTCCCAGCCAACAACGTCCTTCCATCCCTCCCGAAAGGAGCTGATAGCAGAAATCATGTTTGCTATTCAGCCACCACGGACATTTATATTCAGTATTCAAAGACCACCTCTTGCCTATCGGAATTTCCACTTCTATATTTGGCGCCAATGCCAAATCATATAACAGATTATTCTTCACTGCAAGTACAGTTTGGCTTTTCACCGGCCCTTCTGCCTCCGATATATCGACCTCACAGGCCTGTTTTTCTTCACTTTCTCCCACAGGCTTATCAGGTTGATCTTTCGGAAGCGCCTCTTCCTGCTTTGAAACAAACAACCCGGAGACAGAAGATACCGGTTCAAAAGCCTCTTTACCTAATTTCGAAGTTTCTCCGACAATCGTAATAACCGATCTTCGCAGCTCCGGAAAGATATTGCGAACAATGTATCGGTAAGCAATTCCCCGATTCAATTTTCGCAACAGTTGTTTCCGTTTATTGACATCATTCTTATGATAATCAATCAATATCAGCACTTCTTCCCGATCTGGCAAGTTGGAGTCGGATGCCACCAACTTACGAAACTCCGACCAATCCTCTCCCTCTGAAAAAAAATGAATCTTATCAACACTAACATCCGAATTATACCGTTGTAAGAATTCCTTTATCGAATCATTTCTCCGAGCAGCCAAACTTCTATTATAAGATTCATCACCATCAGGAGAAACAAAAGTTTTCACATTCAGCGCTGTTATATATTTCGTATTCAAATTCCCGAGAAGCAAAGAATCTAAAATTGTAATTGCCTGATTATTATCTTTATAACTAAGATCCACTTTCGCTTCATTCGCATCAAAATATATCACTGCCCGCCGGATTGTATCATTCGCAACAGCGAAAAATGGAATCGAAGCATACCCACTTTCTGGAAGGCTTAATAAAGCCATAAGAATAGTCAATATATAGATACCATGGTTCATTGTCGTTCGTTTCTGATGACAAATATAGAAGTTAGAAAACAAACCGAATCATACTTTTAGAACAAAAATCAAGACATGAAAGATTCTGTGAAACGATTGAAACGATTTTGCAAGTTTTGAGAGTTTAAGGTCAATAATAAACAGAAAAAATGTCCTTGGTAACTCATCTGCGTGATAACACCGTACTTCTGTTCCGCCTGCATCAGCAGTTCACATTCATAGGAAGTTCTGACAAACGGCTTTTCCACATACACATGGATGCCAAGCTTCATCGCCTCTATACAAATCGGGAAATAACTATGATCGGGAGTCGCCAGGAATTTTCTACGAGATATTTTATCCCCCCCCCAAAAATTTCATTAAAGAAATCATGTATCAAAGTGGGTTTATGAATAGATCACATTTCTATAAGGAGTTTACAAAGCGGATGGGAGTGGTACCTAAAGACTACCGTTTGCATAATAAAAAATAGAAAAGCTACAAAGGTCTCATATACTAGCAGCAATATCATTCCTGATCTGCTGAATTGCAAGAAGCAATCCAGGCAGATGCACTTTTACTATTTTAAAAATTTCTTCGGGGTCAATAGATAAATATTCATGAGAAATAATATTGCGCAGTCCAATAATGCTCCTCCATGGAGTACCGGCATAATTTATCAATAATTCATGATTAGTCAGATTATCAATATTCTTAACAGTTTCACCTATGGTTTGCAAACGCATACAAGTTGCATCAAAAATATCCATCTTATCAGGAGAAGCTAAGAAATCATTTACAGAAATGACACTACCACATCTTTCTATAGTTGTATTAATACGTTCTTCTACAAAAAGAAGCATATCCAATATGTCAGCATTAGATATAGATTGCATCTTTCTCTATATGATTGCGAAATAAACTACGCATAATTGCGGTTAAAGACACGACATCCACTTTTGCATTAAAACGCTCTTCTAATGACTCTTTTATTTCCATTCGAGTAAAATAATCCGGATCTTGAAGCTTTACACAAATATCAATATCACTATCCTCTTTCTGCTCACCACGAGCCACAGAACCAAAAAGTCCCAACTTTTCAATTCCATATCTCTCCCCAAATTCTTCCTTAAAATTCCGGAGAATAGCGATTATTTCATCTTTTGTTTTCAATTGACACTATTGTTATAATGCAAATATTAAAATTTATATTGGAATTAGCAAATTCTTAATCATATTTTGTAGTATCACTAATTAAAAAAAGATGCACAGGTCATCGAATTTTCATCGATCCCCTGTACACCTACTACTCTAAATTCTACTTCAAAACATAAATAGCCTAATTATGCTGCCGAATCCATTATTAACAATCATGTTAGTTTTATCCATCAAAAGTACAGAACATAATTACGTAAATAGTTCAGAAGTGCCCAGAACGCCATCATCATTGCCAATACAAACAAAACGACAAATCCGATTGCCAAAGCAATCCAATGTTGTGAATGATCATCAGAATATTCTTTATGACCATCATTAAACTTGTATATTGTCCGCACTGTCTGCGCTCCTGCCAATAACCCGAACACTCCGGCAAAAATACCATTATGAATATTTCCACCGCCACGAAGTGCCCGCTTATCAATTAAGAATTGAGGCGTCCTGCTCGCTACCACATACAAACCGGTAGCTATTAAAGTAGAAAACATCATACCGACTCCCATCATCCAATACATCAAGATACCCACAATGACACCTAACCAGATTAATTTCCTGGAACCATCAAAATGACGTTCTTCACCACTATTAATCACATCAGTCAATGAGTTTAAGCGTTCTATGACATCAGCGTCAGTAGGACACATACCGATAACCTGATCAATCAAAAGAACAGATTTCTTAATTTGCTTCATCTTTGTCGGCTTTCTGAATTCATCATCATCTGTTTTTTCAATCACCGTCCAAGTAGCGAATGCCTCATCCATCAGTTTCCACGCCTCCGTTATCTCTTCATCCGTCATTTTCTCCGGCATTCCGGCTGCAAGGCGTTTATTCAACATTCCTTCTACCGTAAAAACCTCTTTATAACGTGCGCCCTTATACCATACAAAAAACATATGCCCCACAATAAATAAAACAACGGCAATATACAAAATCAGTTGGAGAACAGCCAATATCTTTACTCCCAAAGGAACTCCGTCATCCGCCGCAGCATCAGCTATTGCATCAGCTCCACTACCGCTTTTTACAAGTGTCAATCCATTAAAGGCAGCATCTTTTCCGCCTTTATCAAGTCCGGAAAACGACAACTTATCATCTTTATAAACGACTTTGCATTGACCGGAAATCCCGGCATCAACCTCCGGACGTCCGCCTACAAAAGAAAGAGTCAGTTCATTCCCGTTCATACTCTCGACGTAAAACTCATAAGTTGCCATCAAAGATTCCCTTCCACCGGGTTCCAGCATATTCACTTCCATAAATCCATTGCATCTGGCATTCTCATTATAAGGATTCAATTGCCAATTACCATCACAATTCAATGTGAACGCAACCTTTAAATCGCCTTCTTTATTTGCTCCTAGCCAGTCACCGCTAAAAACATCTTCCTGCGCAAATGCAGTCATCGAAATAACCATCATTACAATGGCACACAAATACTTTTTAATATTCTTCATAATATAATAAAATTAATATTTCAACACTTTGGCTGCCACGTTCTTAAATTGCGGCATAGCAAGCCCGATAGAAGCTCCAATATAAGTCGGATCACAAATTATGTACTTCTTTCCGCTTACAGTTATATAATCTCCGTCAATGTTTTCATCAAAACAGACCGCTGTTGCCATGTGATTGGGATATTCCAACAATACAACATCAAGCCCCATAAGAGTACGTACCAAATAAGAGTATAACACAGCACGGTCTTCGCAATCGGAATAAGGATAGTAGAACAGCTCATCCACAAAGAAAGGCTTTTCATAACCAAACTGGTCACCATCTGTCTTATAATCAAAAGCTGTCTGCACGAAATTAATCAGTATATTAGCGGCTTCCGATTGTTTTTTCCCTTGTATGGCAGCTTGCAATGATGGAAGCACCGTCTGTTGTACTTCCTGACTGACAGGAGCTCCCACATAGACAGAAAAGTCACATTGCGGATAATCCTTATAGAAAGAAATAAGTCCCGAATTTACTTTCGAGCAGACTTTGACGGATGGATAAGCTTTCGCTTGCAACGTTTTCTCCACGTAAGTTCCTGAAAAGGGTTGGGGAGTAGTGATATTCATATTTACCGGGTTCTTCGCATTGGCGAAATCACGGTTGTAAGTGTAAATAGAATTAGTTTTATTCGGGGTAGTATCAAACCTGTAATAGTTTACTCCATTCAAAGTAATAAAACAGGTAGCATAAATCATGTTACCCGAAGCATAGAATAAAGTAAGGCGGTTATCCATACGCGCCACCTTAACCCTATATCCCGATTGAGAAAGGAGAAACATTTGCATAAGAGCTATTTCATCGGAATGAGTACTTCCACATAGTTCAGTAGCCACTTTCCTCGTCAACAGCAGATAACCATAGTCATTCAGGGCATTATCCTTTTTAAAAGCCAGACAGTCGTCTATCAAAGGCTGATAGTTGCTACGCGATAACGTCTCCCATCCGGCAGAAATATCTTTCTCTGCAATCCCTTTTAAAGTGAGCCGGTTCTTCAATGAAGCATTGACAACACAATCTTTACTGTAGAACGAAAACTCTACACCGGAAAGTGAGCGTTTGGCCGGAACGGTTTCTTCAGGCTTCACTTCCGGTTTTATTTCAGGGAGCACCGCAAAATCCTTTTCCGGTTCTACAGCCACATCTTTACCTCCCGGTACAACCGGAACCTGTGTTTTCCCCTTTGAAGGAGAAAATGTCGCACTTGGAGTCACTGTCGGAATGGGGAGTCGTGTCACCTCCCCTACTTTAACCTCTTGCGGTTTTGTTGCCGGCTTCTTATGGTCAAAGCTGACCGGTTTTACAGGCTCCGGCCTTTGAGGACGTGCCACCGGCTTCTGCAAGTCATACTCTTTCCAGGTTTCTTTCAGAAATTCGGCAAATTCCTTATTCTGTTCGCTCACAAAATCATCAAACTCTTTTTGCTGCTGCTTCACAAAATCGTCAAACTCCTTCATGTCTTTATCTATTTGCGCAAAAAGACTAAACGGCAAACACAATGAAAAAACTACCATAGATAGTATTCGTATCCTATTTTTCCTCATTTCCTTATTATATTTTGTTGTTCTGTTATCTGCCAATCCACATACAGCTTATTATTCCGTATATCTTTGATAAAGGGGGAAATAGACAAGACAGCGACAACCTTCTCCCGATACAAACCACAACCGGAATCAGTGCCGCCATTGAAACGATCGTCCACCTGCTTGACATTTACATCAGAAAACGGATATAACAACAACGCCTTCACTAAAGAAGACATATAGGCATTCCAAAAGGCATTCCTCATATCCATCTTCTCCAGTCCGCCCTGACCTCCGAAACCGACATCTTCATACCAACAGTCTTCTTGTGAAGAACAAATTTCAACTCCGTTCATATATGAAATTATTTGAGGAGACGACTGTGTTCCCTTAAGCTGAAACCATGACTGGTCTGATTGCTCCCTACAACTATCCGATTCCAACAATAAATTGAATTTCACCTCTTCTTCCTCAACCCTTTCTTTCGTAAACAAAAGCATCAACTCACTAATGGAATGATAAGAAAAATCGCAACTATCATTCGATGGAGTAAAAGATACCTCCAGAAATTTCTCTCCAAATATAGAAGTATATTCATGCTCAATCCGGTAGGAAACATGTTGAACGGGATGTTCGATCACTCCCAATACAAGCATTTTGTCTCTTTGGTCTTCGTATGTATTACTGGCAGTCTCCATGGTGGAAAAAACGTCCGAGAGAAGTCTCAATTGTACCCCTTGCTGCAATGAATACAGATAAGCCGCTCTTTGCAAAGCAAGCATCCTTGCAGCTTCGGATTTCATACAAGGATCAGATATACCAACTACCCGGCCTTTCCGTTGAGAAGCAAACACCCATTCCGGCAAAGTCTCCCGCTGTCCCGGTCTCCAGTCATAAGATTGGTTATAAACTGTATCAACAGGCATTGCCTGTGAAAACACATCAATACCGGGAGACAAAAGCAACTGGATAATAAAAATAACTACCCAATTATATCTTATATCCGACAAATTAAGTTTCATCATTCAATCTTCAAATAGTTGGGTAGTTATTAAAGAGATCATTACTATCCTCTGTGTTCTAAACAAGCTGATTATTGGGCGTTTTTACTCATTTCTTCTTCAAATACCTTTTTGAACTTTTCATATTCAAAGTCAATGCGCAATTTGTCATCATTCTTAATACGATTTGCCATAGCATTCATGATTTCCTCTCCTGCCAGTTCAAGAGAGACATATACTTTGTATTTACCATCAGGAGTCTTCATGGTTTTTTCACAAATTACACGCGTACCGCTCAATTCCTGTTCCACTACCGTACGGGTCAATGATTGATAACGACTTTTGCTTTCATCATTTTCACCTTGCTGATAAGAGGAAACATAACTATCGGTTACCGATTTCACTTTTGCATTGATAGCAGTAGCAATTTCAGCCCGGGCCTCCGTCATCGCTTTTTTCTTTGCAATAGACATATCCGTAGAAAGTCCCATCGAACTAGCTCTAAAATACTCTTTGTTCGTTTGAAATTCCGGTCCCGAACAAGGAACATTAATTTCTACGTCCTGTTGCACTGCCGGTTGCTGCACTGTTTGTGTTACAGGTTTTGAACTACCGCAACTTGTCATAACAGCAATGGTTAGCAATGCTGTTCCCAATAAATTAATTCTTTTCATTTCAAGTCTTTTTTAATGTTAATATATGATTCATTTCAAGCCTCTCAACTTCACTATATTATTTTTGAAATCCTTCAATTGCAGCAGTGCCACAGATTGCAACTTACTTACCTCAATAACCATCTCCGTAGGCAGATCAGGCACAATGAGCGCAGTGACTCTGCGGTCATTGAACTTAGACCCCAGTTTGAGACTGACAATCGGAGATTCTTCACCTTTTTCGTTTATAACCGTCAGATTTCCACTATATAAGTCCACTTCGCAATCGTCAGCATTTGTATTCACAATCTTAAGATGTATCCTCGATTTGTCTCCCAAAGTTGCAAGTTTGTCAAATTCAACAAAGACACCATCCAACCATTCAACCCGAATTGCCTTTTGATTCTCTGGTTTGGCGGACTTAACCGGAACCAAAGGAGCAGGAATAACTTCCGGCACCACAACAGGGACAGATATAACCGGATCAGCTTCTTTTTCCGGTACGGAAGAACCGACTACCGGAACAGGAACATCCGGCAACATCTTCTGTCTTTCCGGAATCTTTCCGGTTCTGTCGAATGTTATTTTCTTCAATTCACGTGCAAACTCCCGGTTCAGCCGTTTTATCAATTCACGCGCCGCCATATTCTTGCCTTGAGAAGCGGACTTATTTTCAGGTACTAATGTCCGTTCATCATTAATAGAATAATTCAACATGGTTTGCCCCGTCCGGTTATTTTCTATTTTAATCCCCAACGTAGAAAAGAATTCGATGAAGTTATACAGTTCACCCGGAACGGTATTGCCTTTACGACACTTATTATCCAATGTAACGATAATGTCGGCTTCAGAAGGAGATGCAACTACGTTAAAGAAATGATTGTTCAGCAAA
>ULWF01076242.1_pt1 | contig 10727 bp, 7 predicted proteins | sample 1960081 | NCBI WGS metagenome assembly ULWF01 (sample SAMEA4835805, study PRJEB28245) | human gut metagenome | biome: gut microbiome; material: fecal sample | place: Denmark | collected 2008
GGGGGAGCCTTTCATCAGGCTCCCCTTACTCGTGTCGAAACAACCGTTGTCAACGGTACCATAGTGATATCTATGTTCCCGTCTGTCTTCCTCGTGATCAGCGTGGCTCCACGCTGGATATATTGCTTCGAAATGCCGGAATATCCCAGATAATCAATGGACATTCCGTAGGTCATGCGGATGTCCTGATATATCAGGGATAATGTATTCAGGTGATCGTGTCCACAGAATATCCATTTCAGCCAGCCGTTATCCACCGCTTTTTCGAAAAAATGTGGCGGTTGATTCGATATTCCGAAGTACTCGTCCTTTTCTCCGATACTGCCGTGTTCATAAATCACGCTGTGATCGCCCAATTTCATTTTCTCATAAGCTTCCTTAAATTCTGCAGGCGGCATGTGGAAAAATGCCATGGCAGGCACTTTTCTCTCGTTCAGTTTTTCCATGCACCAGTCCGTCTGATCCTCATGGATGCAGTCGAAACCACTGAAAAACCAGCCGTCACCATACATGTTGGAATCCAGCAGAATCAGCGGAAGTAACAGTTTTCCCTGATCATCTGTGAGGTCTACTACAAAATTCCCTACGCCGGTAATGGGATTCTGAGGACTGTGCTCATATCTTCCTTTGGTAAAAACGGCATATTTTCCCGTAGTGAAAATCTCCGCCAGCTGTTCCTTATTGCAGGTGGAGCCCATTTCACAGTCATGGTTACCAAAGACCAGAGTATAGGGAATCTGAAAACCATCCAGAAATGCCAGCAGTTTTTCTGCCTGCTTTCGGTTGTTCATGGTACCGCTTTTCGGGAAAAACGGGAACACAGAATCTCCGGTCAGGACCATCAGATCCGGTTCCGTCCGGTGGATCAGCTCCGTCACCGCTTCCAGAGCCAGTTTGTCCTTTTTCCCGGAAAAAAGGCCGAACCCAAGGTGCAGATCCGTCAGCTGCAATATTTTATAATCTCTGTCCGTCGGGATGCAAAGGGAAAAAGTCTCTTCGTCCCGAATTTGAAAGTTTTTGGAAGTATACATAAGAATCTCTTTTCTTTTTGGGGATTAACTCAACGGGATCAATGCTCCTATTGCAGAAAGTACTGTTGAAATCACCATCAGCACCTGAAAAGGCACCGTGCCGATCACACCGCAGATAGGACTGCTGCCCGCCTTTTTTCTGGATTTACCGTATGTCAGCACCAGTATGATGCTCACCAGTACCACTACACCGCTCATAATCCGGGTCAGAACAATAAAGCTGTTCACGCCAAACACCGCAAACAGGATGCAGGGAACTGTGGCGATCAGCCAGCTGATGCGGTTGCCGCTGCCGATCTGCTCATGGACCACATCGCGGAGGGCGAGAGTATTGCTCCAGAACGTGGTAAGTAAAGCAAACAGGGAAAATACGCCTGCCAGGATCATCGCCCAGGTACCGATACTCTCCCCCAACTGCATGTATGCCAGTTCTTTTTCCAGCGCTCCCTTGGTTCCCAGGAGAACCGTGCCCGTTACGATCAGGACAAACACTGAGGAAAGCCCAAAACCGATGAAAATGGAGCGGCGGATCTGTTTCGCGTTGCCATCCAGACCTTTCACCACCTGGATCACCGCCTGATTGGCCGAAGTGGCAAATACCACCATGCTGTACAGCGCCAACAGGTTGTTCCAGTGGAACTCTGCCCGTTGCAATGTATTCAGCGGATGCAGAAAAGTACCCACCGTCATCACCACAACGATTCCCATCAGGACGATGACTGCGTATTTCTGCGCGATTCCTACTGCTTTCATGCCGATAAACACCACGGCTCCGGCGATCACATAGTACAAAATCTGCGCCGCCACGAAGGGCATCCCGAACCAGTTCACAAATATCTGGGCGCCACCGTTGATATTACCGCTGACACCAATCATGATGGCCAGCCCGTAGACAATAAATACGCCCCAGCTGAATATCTGCTTCATTTTCCCATGAAACAGCTCTCCTTCAAAGCTCTTCACCAGTTGGACACCACCGTTATTGTATGACAGCTCGGCAATAATCAGATGCAGGATCACGTTCACACAATAGGCGATCAATACCATCCACACGACATCCAGCATACTGTTCTTCGTGGCAAGATACGGAACGGCAATGATGCCCGTGCCGATGCTGTTGCCGACGATCATGCTGATGGCTTCGAAGGTCGTGAGATGGGCTTCGGATTGTATGGGGTGGGACATGGGGAGGACCTCCTTGGTAAAAATACTGATTTTCTATAGTTATAAAAGTTTAGCGGTAAGTGCTTCCTGCAATACTTTGGAGCAATTGATTCCTCGCTTATCGGCAAGTTTGGACATCCATGCCGGAAGCGAGACATTTTTGCGAACTGCCTTGGTGTCAGTCATGCTACGATATTTTATAGTGTCTGCCTGAATGATCGTAAGAATATCTGTCGGTAAATGAGGAATCTCTGACTGCGGTGTAGGCTCATTCGGAGTAATTTCCTCATCTTCCAGACCAACAAGACAAAGATTCAATGCATCTGTAATAAGGGCAATCGCCTCTGCCAAAGTCGGTGCTGTAGTAATACACCCGTCCACATCCGGAACCTTTGCATAGAAAGTGCCATCTTTTTCAGTAATAACTGCGGTATATGTGTATTGCATGTCATTTGCCTCCTTCTATATTTGCTTCTTTGAAGATATAGCGCATATCATTTTCATTAAAATCATGACGTTTTACAGGAATTGTCTGCTTGGTATTCGGTTGAAAATACAAATCATGACTTGCTCCATGTCTTCTAAAAATAAAACCGTTCTTTTCCAATTCTTTAATTGTTTTCTTTCGTGGATGCATTCTTTTCTCCTTTTATATTATACACAATTTTGCGCAAAATCAATAGTAAAATACACAATTTTACACAAAAATTCACGTGACATAACATTAAAAATTCAAATTGTTACATAGGAAATATAAATAGATTCTGTTAAAACCAATTTCTAAAGACATCATAGTTATCAACACAACATACGATATCAGACATAAAATAGAATAGTATAAGAAATTATTACAATCTGTTTTGCTTTCAATATAAAGCATTTCTTGTCTGTAAATAAAAAAATCCAAAGAACTAATTATTCTTTCATGTTCTCTTCTTGCATCCAAAGAGGCATATAGTTTCCATCTTTTTGCTTATAGAAATTTTTACTCAAATATCTGTTTTCCGTCTCGTATTCTTCCGGTGTCATTCCGTTTCTCCAAAATGGGGCTTCCATAAGCGTTTCCGTTGCCCAATTGCTTTGCCTGACCGTCTTGCTCAATTAAATGTCCTCCTTCTATGTAATCATATAGTACATTATATACGATTGTCTTTTCTATTTCAATCGTCGCTCCCGCAAGGGGAGCGACGCTCCAAAGTCGATCAGTTCCTTGATCTTGTCAAAATTTCAATCCACGCTCCCACGAGGGGAGCGACTCCGATCTGGTACAAGATGCCGGATCTGTTACGATTTCAATCCACGCTCCCACGAGGGGAGCGACTATGGTAGGATAAAGAAAAAACCATACGGAGGGATTTCAATCCACGCTCCCACGAGGGGAGCGACGCCATGTCGGCAGAAAAAGTCTTCAATGCAGATATTTCAATCCACGCTCCCACGAGGGGAGCGACTAGCATATCATCTGTTACTGATCCTGTTTTTATTATTTCAATCCACGCTCCCACGAGGGGAGCGACGGCTCTTCCTTGTCTTTGACCTGTTCCAACGCAAATTTCAATCCACGCTCCCACGAGGGGAGCGACTCATGTTGTCTGTATTCCGTTCAAAAGCACTTGGGATTTCAATCCACGCTCCCACGAGGGGAGCGACATGTTCGGGTCATAAAATATTCTATACTGGTTCCAAATTTCAATCCACGCTCCCACGAGGGGAGCGACGCCCTTGCTTTACCCACATGGTATACTTTTTCTTGATTTCAATCCACGCTCCCACGAGGGGAGCGACGTTTGTATACGGGTAGCCGGGTATACCATTACATATTTCAATCCACGCTCCCACGAGGGGAGCGACTTTAGCTGGGGATCAATCGCGGTTATGTATACAAGGATTTCAATCCACGCTCCCACGAGGGGAGCGACCTCCCCCGGGGAGGATTCCCCTTTACTTAATACAATTTCAATCCACGCTCCCACGAGGGGAGCGACGAGCTCAATCCTGATACAGATCTTATCAATTTCAAATTTCAATCCACGCTCCCACGAGGGGAGCGACCAGCTCAGAGGAGGGTATTGATGCCTGTCATAACATTTCAATCCACGCTCCCACGAGGGGAGCGACCCATGTGCTCTCAAAATTCCAAAACTTGAAGTAATTATTTCAATCCACGCTCCCACGAGGGGAGCGACAACTTATCAATATTCTCAGTAATGCTCATGTCAAATTTCAATCCACGCTCCCACGAGGGGAGCGACTTGACAGTCAGAAACTTCTGTATCTTACAGACCTTATTTCAATCCACGCTCCCACGAGGGGAGCGACGTGTAACGGCAAGGATTTCATGGACTTGTGGAGAATTTCAATCCACGCTCCCACGAGGGGAGCGACGTGTAACGGCAAGGATTTCATGGACTTGTGGAGAATTTCAATCCACGCTCCCACGAGGGGAGCGACATGGCGGGAGAGAACGGTGTACCGGAAATGCTAGATTTCAATCCACGCTCCCACGAGGGGAGCGACCAATATCTAGAACGGGTGAGATCAATAGACTCTGAAATTTCAATCCACGCTCCCACGAGGGGAGCGACTACGACCAGCATGGGAAGTAACTATTTGGTCAATATTTCAATCCACGCTCCCACGAGGGGAGCGACAAATATGGGAACATATTTGTATAATTTAGCAATTATTTCAATCCACGCTCCCACGAGGGGAGCGACTTGTGTTCTACCGTGACAAGCTGCCGAAGTTCCATTTCAATCCACGCTCCCACGAGGGGAGCGACCAGGCAGAGCCGATGGCAACCATTTCAGAGACAGATTTCAATCCACGCTCCCACGAGGGGAGCGACCGTAAAGAGTGCCGTCACTTTCATCCAGCAGACGATTTCAATCCACGCTCCCACGAGGGGAGCGACCGTTTAGCTACTGGTGACTTTGATGGATATGTCTGATTTCAATCCACGCTCCCACGAGGGGAGCGACATGACAAGCGTGAGCGGTTGAATACTGACGAGGTATTTCAATCCACGCTCCCACGAGGGGAGCGACACTATACACCCAACAGCCGCACTAAATCGAGCGATTTCAATCCACGCTCCCACGAGGGGAGCGACGCCTTGACGTATACGCGTTGATTGCTGAGGAGTTTATTTCAATCCACGCTCCCACGAGGGGAGCGACCGGATACTGCGTTGGCGACGTAATAAGCTTGTATATTTCAATCCACGCTCCCACGAGGGGAGCGACTAGCAAAGCTTGGAAATGTGATACTCGGAGGAATTTCAATCCACGCTCCCACGAGGGGAGCGACGTTGCTTCTCTTCATTCTTGCCTCACACACAAAATTTCAATCCACGCTCCCACGAGGGGAGCGACCCCCTTCAGGAACCTCACGGCATCCTTGAAGATATTTCAATCCACGCTCCCACGAGGGGAGCGACCAGGGAGACAAGTCCATGAAGGTAGACCTTGATGATTTCAATCCACGCTCCCACGAGGGGAGCGACAGCGGTACAGGGCACGTAGTGTCGACAACAGATATATTTCAATCCACGCTCCCACGAGGGGAGCGACCTTGCAGGTGGATGTACATGGATATTATCCCAACATATTTCAATCCACGCTCCCACGAGGGGAGCGACGAGGTGGGCGGAGTTCTACCTGATCATTGTCATATTTCAATCCACGCTCCCACGAGGGGAGCGACGTCCCGTGGATACACCATAGTCAGGAGGTTATCGTGATTTCAATCCACGCTCCCACGAGGGGAGCGACCTTCATAGCCTTGGTATCAAGTCTGTCATACGGATTTCAATCCACGCTCCCACGAGGGGAGCGACAACAAAGAGATCAACGCCACTCACGGAATTGTTATTTCAATCCACGCTCCCACGAGGGGAGCGACAATACCAATGACTTCTACCGGATATGTGCGTAATTTCAATCTACGCTCCCACGAGGGGAGCGACACTGTGGCGTTAGAAACCTTAAACAGTTACTTAAATTTCAATCCACGCTCCCACGAGGGGAGCGACTATTCCCGACTTTGGGCGTTACTACTACATCAATATTTCAATCCACGCTCCCACGAGGGGAGCGACGATAACGGGCGCGTACTGGAAGCAGAGTATTTGAATTTCAATCCACGCTCCCACGAGGGGAGCGACTCGATCTCGTTTGACATTTGCACCATGACAGCAATTTCAATCCACGCTCCCACGAGGGGAGCGACGGAGGTGGATCCTGCAAAGTATTATGATCAGGGTATTTCAATCCACGCTCCCACGAGGGGAGCGACTTGTTTCACTCATTCTGATTTCCCCTTTCTTTTGTATTTCAATCCACGCTCCCACGAGGGGAGCGACACGGAGATTTCTTAAGTTTTCCCCAGAACAAGGGAATTTCAATCCACGCTCCCACGAGGGGAGCGACGATTGCCATTTATTAAGGGATCACTGTTAGGGATTATTTCAATCCACGCTCCCACGAGGGGAGCGACGATTCACCTAATTCGTAGGTAGTAGACGATCTACGTATTTCAATCCACGCTCCCACGAGGGGAGCGACGCAGACTTGACCTCGGGCGGTACTTGGTAGTACGATTTCAATCCACGCTCCCACGAGGGGAGCGACGACACCGATTCATCAAAGGCAGTCGGAGCGGATATTATTTCAATCCACGCTCCCACGAGGGGAGCGACAGCTGATATTCTCAAGGCGATTGAAGACAAGCTATTTCAATCCACGCTCCCACGAGGGGAGCGACCTGCGATTGATCCCCAGCTAAACAGCCAGTACCGATTTCAATCCACGCTCCCACGAGGGGAGCGACCAGACTTGACCTCGGGCGGTACTTGGTAGTACGATTTCAATCCACGCTCCCACGAGGGGAGCGACACCGTGTGCGGCTGATCGTCAATCGTGTACGGCTATTTCAATCCACGCTCCCACGAGGGGAGCGACAAGTCTTGCCTGTTCCACGCCCTCCCGTAAAAATTTATTTCAATCCACGCTCCCACGAGGGGAGCGACAAAGGCGAATTTAACGCCCTTATGAATGCGTACATTTCAATCCACGCTCCCACGAGGGGAGCGACGCTGGGAATAAACATCCGCTAACGTTTCAGACGTATTTCAATCCACGCTCCCACGAGGGGAGCGACAGAGGACGAGCAAAACGAGATCGTCACATTATTATTTCAATCCACGCTCCCACGAGGGGAGCGACTCCTACACGGGAGGTTATGGCGGCAGCGTATCAGATTTCAATCCACGCTCCCACGAGGGGAGCGACCAGTACAAACGGTACAGACAAGGAGAGCGGTACAAATTTCAATCCACGCTCCCACGAGGGGAGCGACTTTATCAGGATTACCTGGTTTACTGCAGAAATAGATTTCAATCCACGCTCCCACGAGGGGAGCGACGGTAAAGGTGGAAATGGTAACTTATTTTGATGAATTTCAATCCACGCTCCCACGAGGGGAGCGACGGTTTGTTTATTGTGATGCTCATGATGGGCACCAATTTCAATCCACGCTCCCACGAGGGGAGCGACGGGATCCGGAGTGTCCGCTTACATCTAACACGGTATTTCAATCCACGCTCCCACGAGGGGAGCGACAACGAAAACCTATGTCGCTATGGCTGCACAAATATTTCAATCCACGCTCCCACGAGGGGAGCGACAGCAATATCGTGCAAAAACAAACGTAAGTGTAAAATTTCAATCCACGCTCCCACGAGGGGAGCGACCTAGCCATTCGCCAAAAGGGGCGAAGAAAGAGGTAATTTCAATCCACGCTCCCACGAGGGGAGCGACCGGCGGCGGCTCCGCTCACTACTGCGCCCAGTAGAATTTCAATCCACGCTCCCACGAGGGGAGCGACGTCATTTTGATTATGTATCAACAAAGACGTATGTAATTTCAATCCACGCTCCCACGAGGGGAGCGACTCAAAGTCATTTACAGTCATAGTTTCATATGTACAATTTCAATCCACGCTCCCACGAGGGGAGCGACCGGATATATGCTCCGTCAGCTTCGGGATCCGGAGTATTTCAATCCACGCTCCCACGAGGGGAGCGACGGAATTTTTGCAGATCTGTATGCCAAAAAGGTGATTTCAATCCACGCTCCCACGAGGGGAGCGACACGATATTGCTTTTGTATCAAGCTGGTCATAGGATTTCAATCCACGCTCCCACGAGGGGAGCGACAATAAAACGGGCTATCTCAATGCCGAACTTAAAATTTCAATCCACGCTCCCACGAGGGGAGCGACTTTACGTATGGGTAGCCGGGCATACCATTGCATATTTCAATCCACGCTCCCACGAGGGGAGCGACATTAGCGGAAAGGGCAAATAGATCACTTATGGAGTTATTTCAATCCACGCTCCCACGAGGGGAGCGACAACTGTTTGAGGTTGCCAACGCCGCAGTTAAAAGTATTTCAATCCACGCTCCCACGAGGGGAGCGACTTTTGCAAACGCGATTAAACTAGACAAATTGCTATTTCAATCCACGCTCCCACGAGGGGAGCGACGACTGTATACGCAAACTATACGCAGAAAAATGTATTTCAATCCACGCTCCCACGAGGGGAGCGACATAGCGTATGTATAAACTTCTTTTGTGCTCTCAAAATTTCAATCCACGCTCCCACGAGGGGAGCGACTAGGTGTAGTTACAAGCTAACTAATATGTCGTTAATTTCAATCCACGCTCCCACGAGGGGAGCGACGATGACATCTACCGGATATGTGCGGAGAATGTGTAATTTCAATCCACGCTCCCACGAGGGGAGCGACCCTTGGTCAGATCAACCTCAGTGAGCCCCATACTGATTTCAATCCACGCTCCCACGAGGGGAGCGACCTGGAGTGTCAAAAAAGCTGGGAGCCGAAGAATTATTTCAATCCACGCTCCCACGAGGGGAGCGACTATATTCGCCGGGCTGGGAATCATATCCGATGTAATTTCAATCCACGCTCCCACGAGGGGAGCGACGGTTGCAGTGACATTGCAGATCAGGTAGATTATATTTCAATCCACGCTCCCACGAGGGGAGCGACTGCTCTTATAGCAATAGGAGTTGCTCTTTACAAATTTCAATCCACGCTCCCACGAGGGGAGCGACACTTTGTTCTATTGATAACGCATACATTTATATACATTTCAATCCACGCTCCCACGAGGGGAGCGACTCATGTTGTCGGTATTCCATTCAAAGCTGTTTGGGATTTCAATCCACGCTCCCACGAGGGGAGCGACGTCAGTGTTCCGGTGTATGACTTCATCCAACGGGTATTTCAATCCACGCTCCCACGAGGGGAGCGACAGTCCTCTGTCTGTAGCCTGGTTGCTTCTAGTCAATTTCAATCCACGCTCCCACGAGGGGAGCGACGAGGATGCTGCAAAAGCAGCAGAGAAGCTCAAAATTTCAATCCACGCTCCCACGAGGGGAGCGACAACAAGAGCTTTGATACCACACAGTCCAATTATCAATTTCAATCCACGCTCCCACGAGGGGAGCGACTGGAACCATGCAGAAGGCAGGAGCAGCCATGGCAGATTTCAATCCACGCTCCCACGAGGGGAGCGACGATTTACAGGACTGCACAGATATTGTCTATGACATTTCAATCCACGCTCCCACGAGGGGAGCGACCACAAGATGCTTATATTACTGGGTCAATACCTAACATTTCAATCCACGCTCCCACGAGGGGAGCGACTGATTAAATCTAGCGAAAAGAAACGACTAACTATATTTCAATCCACGCTCCCACGAGGGGAGCGACACAAGAATACGGAAGACTTGTTCTGTCATATTAAATTTCAATCCACGCTCCCACGAGGGGAGCGACAACATACACCAAAAATTTTGGTGAAACACTTGTTATTTCAATCCACGCTCCCACGAGGGGAGCGACCTTGTCCCTGTTTCCTCTTCTGTGATTGGATTTATTTCAATCCACGCTCCCACGAGGGGAGCGACAATGACCACGATATAAACTATGTAATGTTAAAAAATTTCAATCCACGCTCCCACGAGGGGAGCGACAGTATTATTATGGACTATCCGGCATTACAGAATATTTCAATCCACGCTCCCACGAGGGGAGCGACATTCTTGCTGTTTTATCTTATTAATGTTTCACGTATTTCAATCCACGCTCCCACGAGGGGAGCGACAGCAATTTTCGCCAAAAAGTTCTCTTTTCTCTCAGCAAAAATTGTCTAAAATATTTAATCTTAACAACAAATTATTTTAATTAAAAATATCTTTGTATGTTATTTCAACAAATCGCATAATTTATAAGGTGCGAATCCACCAGGCATTTTATGTATGCTTGGCTTTCGCATCAGTTACAAAATCAGTGTCTGATCCGGGGCGATTCCTCTGTCTACCCCGATATGTTCAATCTTGGTCTGATATTTATTGCCCAGATAGTAGAATCGAAGACTGTCCTTTTCTGTATCAATAATATCCTCAAGTGTTGCCTTCAACGCAATGCTCTGTGCATT